>Ga0134071_10000257_pt1 | contig 17069 bp, 17 predicted proteins | sample 15_taG_27_FD_94466 | JGI IMG/M metagenome (GOLD analysis project Ga0134071, IMG submission 94466) | Grasslands soil microbial communities from the Angelo Coastal Reserve, California, USA - 15_D_Rain_40cm_5_09082015 | ecosystem: Environmental > Terrestrial > Soil > Grasslands ...
CCCGGCGGCGCCGTGGCGCGCCTCGATCAAACCCCCCATCGCTCGTCGCGCCCCGGCGGCGCCGTGGCGCGCCCTCGATCGCCGTCGCAGGGTATCATCGGCTGTGCTATGCACCCATGGCACGACGTCGAGCTGGGCGACCACGTCGAGCGTCACTTCCGCGCGATCATCGAGATTCCCAAGGGCTCGAAGGTGAAGTACGAGCTCGACAAGCGCACGGGCCTGCTCTGGCTCGATCGCGTGCTGCACTCCGCCGTGCACTACCCGGCGAACTACGGCTTCCTGCCGCAGACCTACTGCGAGGACGGCGACCCCCTCGACGTGCTCGTGCTCGGCCAGGAGCCGGTGGTGCCACTCTGCATCCTCCGCGCGCGGGCGATCGGCGTCATGACCATGCGCGACGAGAAGGGCCAGGACGACAAGGTCATCGCCGTGCACGTCGACGACCCGGAGTACGCACACTACCAGGACATCGCGGAGCTGCCGCCGCACCGGCTCAGGGAGCTGGAGCGCTTCTTTCTCGACTACAAGGTGCTCGAGCAGAAGACCGTGGAGGTCGGGCGCATCCGCGGGCACGCCGACGCCGAGCGGGTGATCAAGGACGCGGCCCGGCTTTACCGCGATACGATCGCCCCCAAGCGAGATCGCGAGCAGGTGCAAAGTCCGTGATCTCCGGCCGTCGGGTGACGCTTGACGTCACGATAGGTGCCATTCTGGACGAGACTACTGGCATGAAGTTCCAGTCGGCGCCCGCCTCGCCCGCCCTGCGCGGGAGCCACCGCGCGGGTGGATCGATGCCCTCAGAGTGCCGTCGTCTGGCGTCCACAACGCGCTGAAAATCTTTTCCTTTTCAGGGATTGCCAGTGCCGCCGAACAGCCTAGATCCGGCCTAAATTACTGGAAATCCTGACTTTTTCTGGAGGTCTGGCACGGACTGTGCTAATGTTACCGACACCTCGGAGCGCCGTAACCCGTACAGAACAGATGGAGAGCCGATGTTCTACAACCTGCTGGCCGGAATGTTCTCGAACGACCTCGCGGTGGACCTCGGAACGGCGAACACGCTGGTCTACGTCCGCGGCGAGGGCATCGTCCTCAACGAGCCGTCGATCGTCGCGATCCACCAGGCCGACCACTCGGTGCTGGCGGTCGGGCACGAAGCCAAGGCGATGCTCGGCCGCACGCCGGGCAACATCGTGGCCATCCGGCCGCTCAAGGACGGTGTGATCGCCGACTTCGACGTCACCGAGAAGATGCTGCATTACTTCATCTCCAAGGTGCACCGCCGCCGCACGCTCGTGCGGCCGCGCATCGTGGTCGGCGTTCCGTCCGGCATCACGCAGGTCGAGAAGCGCGCCGTGCGCGACTCCGCCATGCAGGCGGGCGCGCGCGAGGTGTACCTGATCGAGGAGCCGATGGCGGCCGCGATCGGCGCGGGCTTGCCGATCCAGGAACCGGGCGGCAATATGATCGTGGACATCGGCGGCGGCACCACCGAGGTCGCCGTCATCTCGCTGTCGGGCATCGTCTACTCGAAGTCGGTCCGCATCGCGGGCGACGAGATGGACGAGGCCATCGTGCAGTACATCAAGAAGCACTACAACCTGCTGGTCGGCGAGCGCCGCGCGGAGGAGATCAAGGTGACCCTCGGGTCGGCCTACCCGATGGGCGGCGAGCGCCGGACGATGGAAGTGAAGGGGCGCGACCTGATCGACGGCATTCCCAAGACCATCGTGATCACCGACGAGGAAATCCGCGAAGCGCTGCGGGAGCCGGTGATGACGATCGTGGAGACCGTCCGTACCTGTCTGGAGCGCACGCCACCCGAGCTCGCGGCCGACATCGTGGACAAGGGCATCGTGATCACGGGCGGCGGCGCACTGCTGCGGGGCCTCGACCATCTGTTGCGGCAGGAGACCAACCTGCCGGTGACGCCGGGTGAGGATCCGCTGTCGTGCGTGGCGCTCGGCACCGGCAAGGTGCTGGACGAGCTCGATCTGCTGAAGAAGGTCGCCATCCCCGCGTAGTCGGAGGTCGCCTCCCGGGGAGGTCGACGTGAGGATTCGTGCACTGGCACTGCTGGGCATCATCGCCGGCGTCTGCCTGCTGCTCCTCACGCTCCAGATGCGCGGCAGCGTCGGCGGCGCCGCCGACGCGCTCGCCGTGGTGACCACGCCGGTCCAGACGGTGCTCGCCCGCATCAACCGCGCCACCCTCGGCGTCTGGGGCACCTACCGCGACTGGAAGAACGTCCGCGTCGAGAACCGCCGGCTGCGCGAGGAGAGCCAGCGGCTGCGCGTGGAGGCACTGCGGGTGACGGAGACCGACGCCGAGAACCATCGGCTGCGCCGGCTGCTCACGCTCAAGGAGTCGCTGCCGCTCGAGACCATGGCCGGAGAGATCATCGCGCGCGAATGGGGCGGCTGGGTGCGCTCGCTCACGGTCAACCGCGGGCGCGGCGACGCGGTCGCGCGCCTTACCGCCGTCATCGCGCCCGACGGCCTCGTGGGCCGCATCGTCGACGTGCGCACGGGCTCCTCGGTGGTCCAGGTGCTGACCGATCCGGCCTCCAGCGTCGGCGCGCACGTCGTGCGCACGCGCACGCCGGGCGTGATCGAGGGTGAGCCGCGCGGCACGCTGCGCTTCAAGTACATGCCGCGCGACGGCGGCGGCCTCCAGATCGGCGACCTCGTCGTCTCCTCGGGCCTCGGCGGGCTCTTCCCCGGCGGGATCCCCATCGGCCGTGTGCGCACCATCGACGACCGCGGCTCGGCGCTCTTCAACTACGCGCAGGTCACGCCGGCCGTGGACTTCGCGCGGATCGACGAGGTGCTCCTGCTGACCGGCGGCATCATGCGCGACGTCGCCGCGTCGTTCAAGAGCGACGGCTGATGCGCACCTTCCTCGCGATCGCCGTGCTCGGCGGCGGGGTGGCTCACGCTACCGTCGGCTCCGCGCTCCGCATCGCGGACGTCGCGCCCGACATCCCGCTCATCGTGGTGGTGCTGCTCGCGCTGCGCCGCGGGCCGGAGTTCGGCTGCGGGGCCGGCTTCGCGGCGGGGCTGCTCCAGGACGCCGCCACCGGCGGGCTCCTCGGCGTGCAGGCGCTGACGAAGGCGGTCATCGGCTTCGCCATCGGGGCGCTCGGCGAACGGCTGACCGTGAGCCAGCCGCTCGTGCAGGTGCCCGGCCTCGTGCTGCTCTCGCTGCTCGAGGGACTCGCGCGCTTCGGCCTGCTGCAGCTCTTCCACTTCCCGGCGCCCTTCGGCGGGCTGCTGATGTACGTGATCGTGCCGCAGGCGCTCTACAACGGCTTCCTCGGCGCCGCCCTCGTGCTGGCGCTGGCGTGGGCCGAGGCCGTGCGGAGCCGTCCCTCGTGAACAGCTGGAGCGGGCCCGGCTATCGGGGCGGGCTGCCGGAAAGCCACGACCCCGGGCGCAAGCGCATCGTCGGGATGTCGATCGCGGTGAGCGTGGCGCTGCTCGTGATCGTGTGCCAGCTCTGGTATCTGCAAGTCCTCGAGGGCGGCCGCTTCCAGGAGGCCTCCGACAAGAACCGCATCCGCATCCGGCCCATCGCCGCGCCGCGCGGCATCCTCTTCGACCGCAACGGCCTGCCGCTCGTCGACAACCGGCCCGCGTTCACCCTGTCGCTGATCCCGCGCGAGCTCGAGCGCGATCTCGACAAGCGCGACGCGACGCTCGGCCGGCTGGCCGTGCTGCTCCAGATCCCATTCCAGGAGCTGCAGGACGCGGTGGCCAAGGTGTCGTCGGACTCGTTCCTGCCCGTTCGCATCCGCCGCGGCCTATCCATCGCGGACATGCAGAAGGTGGAAGAGTGGAAGCTCGAGCTGCCCGGCGTGATCGTGGAGGTCGAGCCCCAGCGCGTGTACCCGAACAGCCGCTTCGCCGCGCACCTGCTCGGCTACGTCCGCGAGGCGAACGACGAGCAGCTCAAGCAGGGCCGCTACCGCCGCGGCGACATGGTGGGCCAGACCGGACTCGAGCGGCTGCTCGACGAGTTCCTGCGCGGCAAGGATGGCGGCGAGCGCATCGAGGTGGACGCGATGGGCCGGCCCGTGCGGCTCGTGCAGTCCACCGAGCCGCATCCGGGCGCGCAGGTGGTGACCACGGTCAATCGCCGCGTGCAGGAAGTCGCCGAGAAGCTGATGGAGGGCAAGACGGGCGCCGTGGTCGTGATGGACCCGCGCAACGGCGACGTGCTGGCCATGGTGTCGACGCCCGCCTTCGAGATCGACCGCTTCACCGGCACCATCGACCGCGACGCGTGGCTGCGCGTGATGAAGGACCCGGAATTCCCGCTGCTGAACCGCACCATCCAGAGCCAGTACCCGCCCGGCTCTATCTTCAAGATGGTGCTCACGGCGGCCGGGCTGCAGGAGGGGACGCTCACGCCCTCCGACAGCGTCCACTGCCAGGGCGAGTTTCCGTTCGGCGGCCGGGTCTTCCGTGACTGGAAGAAGGAGGGCCACGGCACCGTCGACCTCATGGGCGCCATGGCGCAGTCGTGCGACGTCTTCTTCTACAACGCCGGCCTCAAGGTCGGGGCGCCTGCGATGGCGAAATACGCGAGCGCCTTCGGCTTCGGCGTCGCCACCGGCATCGAGCTCGGCACCGAGAAGCTCGGGCTGATCCCGGCGCCCAAGTCGCTGCGCAAGGGCAAGCCGCCGGTCTGGCACGCCGGCGAGACCGTGAACATGTCGATCGGCCAGGGCCAGCTGCTCGCGACCCCGATGCAGATCGCGCGCTTCATGTCCGCCATCGCCAACGGCGGCGTGCTGTGGAAGCCGCGCCTCGTGCAGCGCATCGAGCGGCCCGATCGCGGCGTCGTGTGGAGCGACGCCGGCACCGTCAACGGGCACGTCGAGCTGAACCCCGCCGTCTGGGCGTTCCTGCGCCGGAGCCTGTGGGCGGTCGTGAACACCAGCAACGGCACCGGCATCGCCGCGCGCATTCCCGGCCTCGACATCGCCGGCAAGACGGGCACGGCGCAGACGATGGCCAACTCGAAGTCGGAGAAGGGACAGGACCACGCGTGGTTCGCCTCCTTCGCGCCCGCGCGGGATCCCGAGGTCGTGATCGTCGTGCTCGTCGAGCGCGGTGGCCACGGCGGCTCGATGGCCGCGCCGATCGCCCGCCAGATTTACAACGCGATCTTCTTCGAGAAGGTCGCGAGCCTCGACATCAGCGGCTAAACTCTCGTCATGACCGTCCTGGGCGGTATCGACCGGCGGCTGCTGCAGAACGTGGACTGGCCGCTGCTGGGCGCCATGGGCGGCCTCGTGATCCTGAGCGCGACGACGCTGGCCAGCCTGCACATCGGGCGCGCCGGCGGCAACGTCGCCTTCCGGCAGCTCGCCTGGTTCACGCTGGGACTCTTCGCGCTGGTCGCCGTCGCTTCCGTCGACTACCGCCGCCTCGTGCGGCTGGCGCCCGTGTTTTTCGTGATGGGCCTCGTCGGGCTCGCCTCCGTGTTCGTGCTGGGCCGAACGGTCTCCGGCGCGCGGCGCTGGATCCTGCTCGGGCCGATGTCGGTGCAGCCCTCGGAGGTCTTCAAGCTCTGCTTCGTGCTGATGGCCACGTGGGTGCTGACGTCCCGCTGGGCGCAGCCGGTAGGCAAGACGACACTGGCGCTGACGGTGCCGGTGCTCGTGGTGCCCGTCGCGCTGATCGTCAAGCAGCCGGACCTCGGCACCGCGCTGCTTCTCTTCCCCGTGCTGACGGCCCTTCTCGTGGGCGCCGGGATCCAGTTGCGGCTGCTGGGCGGGTTCGCGCTCGCCGGGCTGTCCGCGCTGCCCCTGGTGTGGTTCCTCGCGATGAAGGAGTACCAGCGGGAACGTATTCTCGTCTTCCTGGATCCGTTCCGCGATCCCCTCGGGAGCGCGTACAACGTCATCCAGGCCAAGATCGCGATCGGTTCAGGACAGCTCCTGGGCAAGGGCGTCGCCGGCGCCACGCAGAGCCGGCTCGCCTTTCTCCCGGAGCGTCACACGGATTTCATCTTCGCCGTGTTCGCCGAGACGTGGGGGTTCGTCGGGTGTCTGGTGCTGCTCACCTGCTACGCGCTGCTGTTGCTCCGCGGTTTCGACATCGCGGCCTCGTCGCGCGAGCCCGTGGGCCGCTTGATCGCGCTCGGGGTCACTGCCCTGTTCGCGACGCAGGTGCTCGTCAACGTCGGAATGGTCACCGGCCTCCTGCCCGTGGTGGGCGTGCCACTACCGCTGATGAGCTACGGCGGCACGTCCATGCTGGTCTCGCTGACCGGCCTCGGGCTCCTGCTCTCCGTGCGGATGCGGCAGTTCCAATGAGACGCGCTCGGGCGGTCATGGATCGCGTGAGGGCGCCCAAGGGGTGCTGCCGTGAGCAAGCGCATCGTCGTCAACGCGGGCCCGATCGAGACCCGCGTCGCCGTCCAGGAAGGTAACCTCCTCACCGATCTGTACCTCGAGCGGCACCGCCACCGCTCGATCGTGGGGAGCGTGTACAAGGGCACGGTCACCAACGTGCTCCCCGGCATGCAGGCGGCTTTCGTGGACATCGGCCTGGCCAAGGACGCCTTCCTGTACGCGGGCGATTACACGGCCAGCCGCGGCGTCGAGGCGGCGCCCGTCGCGCTTCCCGCGGACGAGGCCGAGGACGTCGCCGACGCCGAGGTCGACGAGGCCGAGCCCCCGCGCCGCGAAGCCGTCGCGCCCATCGAGGAGATGCTGCGGAAGGGCCAGGAGGTCCTGGTCCAGGTCTCCAAGGAGTCGCTCGGCACCAAGGGCGCGCGCGTCACGTCGTTCATCTCGTTGCCGGGACGCTACCTCGTGTACATGCCGCAGTCGCAGCACGTCGGCGTCTCGCGGCGCATCCGCGACGATCGCGAGCGCGACCGTCTGCGAGCGGCGCTGCGCTCGCTGAACCTGCCGCCGGGCGGCTTCATCCTCCGCACGAACGCCGAGGGCAAGGGCGAGGCCGAGTTCGCGGCCGACGTCGAGTTCCTGTCGCGGCTGTGGGCGCAGATCCAGGCGCGCTACGCCCGGGCCACGCCGCCCGCCGTGCTCCACGAGGAGGCCGACCTCACCTTCCGCGTGGTGCGCGACCTCTTCTCGCCCGAGGTGGACGAGTTCGTCGTCGACAGCGCCGAGGTCCACGGCAAGTGCCTGGAGTACGTGCGCGCCCTCGTGCCCGCCCTCGAGGACCGCGTGAAGCTCTACACCGAGCGCGTCCCCGTCTTCGACCATTACGGGATCGAGAAGGACATCGAGAAGGCGCTGCGGCGGCGCGTGTGGCTCAAGTCCGGCGGCTACATCGTGATCGACCACACCGAGGCGCTGGTCTCCATCGACGTCAACACCGGCAAGTACGTCGGCAAGCGCGACTTCGAGCAGACGGTGCTCAAGATCAACATGGAGGCAGTGGGCGAGGTCGTGCGGCAGATCCGGCTGCGCGACCTCGGCGGCATCATCATCATCGACTTCATCGACATGGAGGTCCTCGAGCACCGCGAGCAGGTGTACAAGGCCCTCAAGCGCGCGCTGGCCGAGGACAAGGCGCGCACGAACGTGCTCGAGATCTCCGAGCTCGGGCTCGTCGAGATGACCCGCAAGCGCGTCCGCCAGGACCTGCGCGCCCTGCTGTCCGTCACGTGCCCCACCTGTCGCGGCAGCGGCGTGACGAGGTCCAACGAGACGCTCGCCGCCGAGGTCTATCGCGTCATCCAGGCCAAGGTCGCCGCCGAGACCGAGCCCGCGCGCCACGAGGTGGTCGCGCGCGTGCATCTCGACCTCGCCGCGTATTTCGAGGAGGAGGGCCGCGAGGACCTGGCGCGGCTCGAGGCCGCGCTGGACGTGAAGGTGATCGTGCAGCCGGCGGACAAGCAACAGCACCGCGAGGACTACGACATCCGGCTACGCTGAGGACGAAAACGATCCGCCGCCCTCGCGCGGGCTTTCGCCGCTTGGACGTCCCGATCGCGAGGCGGAGTAGTCGTCACGAGCGCATCGAGTAGCGCCCGTGCGGCCTGCGCCACCTCGTCTACCGCCTGGCTGAACGCGGCCTCGTTCGCTCTGGACGGCTTCGTGAAACCGCTCAGTTTCCGGATGAACTGCAGGGACGATGCCCGGATCTCTTCGTTCGTGGCCGGCGGCGTGAAGTTGTGCAGCGTTTTGATGCTTCGACACATGCAAGATCCTCCTGGCCGTTACTTGTCCTCGAGAGATCCTCTGCCTTCCAGCGGACCGCCGAGGATCACGAACCCCTCTTTCGCCAGCGAGTTCATGAACGAAGCATGGGATGCCCAGTCAGCCTGGCTCTCCATGGATCGGGAATCCTGCCAGGCCGGGCCGCGTGTACGAATCACCGCAAAAAGCTGCTGCATCGTGACCTCCGACCCTGCCGGCCTACGGACCCGGCGGATGCCTCAGGATCCCTCGCGCTTGGCTGAGCCGCTCACGACCGGGCGCTTATCGAGCTCCCCTGGCGGGCTCCCAGACATACGTGCCACCGTCTGCCATCAGATGGAGATAGAGCCGGCCGTCCCTCAGGACGTAGGAACGAATGTACTCAGCGTCACGTGCGAATTGCACGTCGAGCGATGGAGGTGGACAAAACGCCTTCGTCACCGCAAGAGGGCCAAGCCTGAAGGATCCAGCATCAGGGCCGGTCGCCGTCGCTGACCAGGCGCCAGCTCCTCGATTGCAGTTGAGCCGTAGCGCGACACGGCCGTCAGGCTCCAACGCCATCGTGTAGGCGGCGGGGTTCTTCGGCCGGACGGTTCCAATGCGGTCGTCTGGGGATTGGAACTCGACCAATCGCCAAGCGGTGCCCAGGAGTTTGGCGCCCTGCGCGGTCCGTGCCGCCGCCGGCCCGGCCTGATGACTCGCGCAAGCCGCTGCCAGAAGGCCGCACAGGGCAGAGGCAACCGTCAGGCCCGCGTTCACGACAGCGCACCAGGAGACACGGTGCAGCGAAGGCAGCAGCGGCAATCGCCGGCGAGCGTCGTGTTGATCGGCAGCTTTCGCACTGTTCTTCGTCCGCCCAACGAGTATTGTCCGGAGGCGTCGCAGCTCGCAGTATATACAGTATCCGCGTTGGGGCCGCTTCCGCGGCGGGCCTTCGTGGTAGCATCCCGCGCCTATGGCGAAGACGGCGCCGTCGCGGATCAGCGGCCAGAAGATCCTGGGCGAGTTGCGGCTGGCCGCGAAGAAGGGCGATCGCGCGGCGCTCACGCTGGCCCTCGACCAGATGCGCACGCTGGCGCACTCGCCGAAATACTGGGAAAAGTACCTCACGCTGCTGCGCAACCCGCTCGCGCGGCTCGTCGACATGCTGCTGATCAAGCAGGGCGAGCGCATTGCTCACCAGAAGGGCTGGAAGCTGCCGAAGACGGCGCCGCCGCCCGAGAAGTCGCGCAAGCCGACGAAGGCCGCGAAAGCGCGCGCCCGTGCCCGGGCGGCGGCGGCCGCGGCCGCGCTGCAGATCTCGCTCTTCGAGTGACGCGCGCCCTCGTCGTCGTCAACCCCGCCGCGGGCGGCGGGCGCACGGCGCGCGCGTGGCGGCGGCTGCGCGACGTCCTCGCCGCGACGCTGCCCGCCGAGCATGCCGAGACGCGCGGGCCGGGCGACGGCGAGCGACTGGCGCGCGAGGCCGCGGCCGCCGGAGCGCCCCTCGTGGTGGCCGTCGGCGGTGACGGCACGCTGAACGAGGTCGTCAACGGCGTGCGCGCCGCGGGCAGGGGGACGCCGGTCGGCGCCGTGCTCACCGGGCGCGGCTGCGACGCCTCCCGCAACTTCGGTGTGCCGCGCGATCCGATCGCCGCCGTGCGTGCCCTCGCCGACGGCCGCGACCGGCAGCTCGACCTCGGCCGCGCCGAGTGGGGCGACGGCCGGCGGCGCTGGTTCACGATCTCGGGCGGCGCCGGGTTCGACGCCGCCGTGGCGCGCCGTGCGCAGTCGGTGCGCATGCGCGGGACGCTGCCGTACCTGGCCGCGGTGATCGCGAGCGTGCACCTGCATCGCCCGACCCCGGCCGTGCTCGAGCTGGACGGCGTCGCCGAGCCGGCGGTGCCGATCACCGCGGTGGTCGCCGCCAACGGGCGCTGGTTCGGCGGCGGCATGAAGATCGCGCCCGACGCCGATCCCGCCGACGGCGTGTTCGACGTCGTCGTGCTCGGCGCGCTCGGTCGCGTCGAGCTGCTTCGCTGGCTGCCGACGATTTATCCGGGCACGCACCTGCGCAACCCGCGCGTGACGGTCCGCCGCGCCCGGCAGGTGAGGGTCAGCGCGCCGACGCCGCTCCCGACCCACGTCGACGGCGAGCCCGTCGGGGCCACGCCCGTCGTGTTCACGCTCGAGCCCGGCGCCCTGCGCCTGCGGGTGCCGCGCGGCGCTTGACAGGCGCGGGCCCCGGGCGGATATTACCCCCCTGGGGTATCAGCACCCAGGGGGTATATGTAAAGGATGCTCAACGAGGAGACCAAAGCCAAGGCGCGCGGCCGGCTGCGGCGCATCGAGGGGCAGGTGCAGGGGCTGCAGCGGATGCTCGAGAACGACGCCTACTGCGTAGACATCCTGCTCCAGATCTCCGCCGTGCAGGGCGCGCTCGAGCAGTGCCAGAAGCTCCTGCTCGGCCGGCACATCGAGTCCTGCGTCGCCGACGCGATGCGCTCGGGCAGCCGCAACGACCGCCAGCAGAAGGTCGAGGAGCTGCTGGACGTGTTCGCGCGGTTCGGCGGACGCTGATGGACAAGGAGAAGCGCACCTTCGCCGTCCGCGGCATGCACTGCGCGGCGTGCGTGGGCAAGGTGGAGCGCGCGCTGCGCGGGGTGCCGGGGGTCGGCGCGGCGTCGGTGAACCTCGCCACCGAGCGCGCGACCGTGGAATGGGACCCGGCGCGCGCCGACGCGCCCGCGCTCGCCTCGGCGGTGGCGGCGGCGGGCTACGAGTTGTCGGAGGCGTCCGCGCCGGCGACGCCGGGCGACGCGACCCAGGACCGCGAGCAGATCGCGCGCGCCGAGGAGCAGGGGCGCCTGCGCCGGCGCGTGCTGGTCGGCATCGCGCTCTCGATTCCGATCGTGCTCGGCAGCATGACCGAGGTCGTCCCGTGGGCGCCGGCGTGGCTGCGCGACCCGTGGACGCTGCTGCTGCTCGCCACGCCCGTGCAGTTCTGGGTCGGCGCCGACTTCCACCGCGGCTTCCTCCATGACGTGCGCTACCGCAGCGCGAGCATGTCGACGCTCGTCTCCCTCGGCACCAACGCGGCCTACTTCTTCAGCCTGGCCGTGACGCTCTGGCCGCACGTGTTCATGGATCTCGGCGCGATGCCGTACTACGAGACGGCCGCCGTCGTGATCACGCTCGTCGCTCTCGGCCGCTGGCTGGAGGCCCGTGCGCGCGGCCGAACGTCGGAGGCGATTCGCCGACTCGTCTCGCTGGCGCCGCGCACCACGCGCGCGCTCCGCAACGGCGTCGAGGTCGACGTGCCGACGTCCGAGGTGGTCGTCGGCGACCTCGTGAGGATCCGGCCCGGGGAGCGCGTGCCCGTCGACGGCGAGGTGGTCGAGGGCGCGTCGACGATCGACGAATCGATGCTCACGGGCGAGAGCCTGCCGGTGGAGAAAGCGCCGGGCGCGTCCGTCTTCGGCGGCACGGTCAACCGCACCGGCTCGTTCGTCTTCCGCGCCACGCGCGTCGGCGGCGAGACGACGCTCGCGCGGATCGTGAAGCTGGTCGAGGAGGCTCAGGGCTCCCGTGCCCCGATTCAACGCCTCGCGGATCAGGTGGCAGCAGTGTTCGTGCCGGTCGTTCTGGCGATCGCCGCGGCGACGTTGGTCGGCTGGTGGCTGCTCGGCCCCTCGCCCTCCATTCTTTATGCGCTGACCAACGCCGTGGCCGTGCTGGTGATCGCGTGCCCGTGCGCGATGGGGCTGGCGACGCCGACCGCCATCATGGTCGCCACCGGCCGTGGCGCCGAGGTGGGCGTCCTCGTCAAGAGCGCGACGGCGCTCGAGACGCTCGCGAACGTGGATACGGTCGTGTTCGACAAGACGGGCACGCTGACGGTCGGTCGGCCCACGGTGACCGACGTGATCGCCGCGCCGGGCGTGGCGGAGGAGGACCTTCTCGCCTTCGCCGCCGCCGCCGAGCAGGGCTCGGAGCACCCGATCGGCGAGGCCATCGTCGCGCGTGCGAAGGAGCGCGGCCTGGCGCTGCCGCCGGTCACGGAGTTCGTGACGGTGCCGGGGCAGGGGATCGACGCGCTGGCGCCGGAGGGCCGCCTGCTGCTCGGTAATCGCGCGCTGATCGAGGCCCGCGGCGTGGATGTCAGCGCGCTGGCGCCGCGCGCGGAGGCGCTCGCGCAGGCGGGCAAGACCGTGGTCTACCTCGCCGTCGCGTTCTGCCCGCTCGGCCTCGTGGCCGTCGCCGACACGCTCAAGCCGGAGGCGCGGGCGGTGGTGGGCGCGCTGCGGCAGCGCGGGATCGAGGTCACAATGCTCACCGGTGACGACCGGCGTACGGCGGCGGCGATCGCGCGCGAGGCCGACATCGACCGGGTGCTGGCCGAGATTCTTCCCCAGGACAAGGCGCGCGAGATCGCGCGGCTGCGCGAGCACGGCCGGCGCGTGGCGATGGTAGGCGACGGGATCAACGATGCGCCGGCGCTGGCGCAGGCCGACGTCGGCATCGCGATGGGCTCGGGGACCGACGTCGCCATCGAGGCGGCCGACGTGACGCTGATGCGCGGCGACCTGCGCGGTGTCGTGGCCGCGGTGGATCTCTCGCGGCGCACGATCCGGATCGTGAAGGAGAACCTCGGGTGGGCGTTCGGCTACAACGTCGTGCTGATCCCGGTGGCAGCAGGGCTGCTCTATCCGTTCTGGGGCGTGCTGCTCTCGCCGATTCTCGCGGGCGCGGCGATGGCCTTCTCGTCGGTATCCGTGGTGACGAATAGCCTGCGGCTGAAGCGCTGGCGACCCTCGAGCCAGTGAAGGAGTCCGGTGGTGGCGACTGATCCCGTCTGCAAGATGACCGTGGAGCCCACGAAGGCGGCAGCCCAGTCTGCCTACAAGGGCCAGACCTATTACTTCTGCGCGGTGGGCTGCAAGCAGAAGTTCGATCGCGAGCCGGAGAAGTACCTCGCCGGCGGCTCGAGTCGGATGAGCGGACCCCGGTGATCGAGCCGGCGCTGCTACGTGGCCGCGACCGCTATGAGCGCGTGACGACCGGCCGGGTGGACAACACTCACGACGACGCCTTCACGCACACGGTGCGGCTCGAGGATCCCGACCGCGCCCTCGAGGTGGCGATCGTCGCGACGCCCTCGCCGGATTACGCCATCCGCGCCGCGCGCTGTCGCGTCGAGCGCGGCGAGGTGGCGGCGTCCGTCGCCGACGGCGTGGCGCGGCTCGCCGGTGTGGCGATGGTCGGCGGCCTCACCCGGCGCGTGATGGAGGCGGCCGGCGGCGGCGCCGGCGCCGCGCTCGCGGTGGACGCGGTGGTCGAGGCGGCGCGGCTGGCGCGCCAGGTGGCGAAGTTTCCGCGCGAGCGCGCGGAGCGCGCGGCGGGCGGCGATCCCTGGGAGTGCTGGCAGCTCGACACCACCGGCTGGGTGGACCTGCCCGACTCGTGCTTCACCTACAGCGACGCCGGGCGCGCGCTCTTCGGCACGCGGACCATCGCGACGCCGATGCAGCCGGATTTCTACAGCCCGCGCCCCGGTCAGCGCGGGGTCTTCGAGCGCCGCAAGGTCGCGCGGCTCGAGCGGCGCGACGGGCGGCTGGCGCTCTTCCACTCGATGCACGACAACTGCCACGGCTTCGAGATCACCTACGAGATCGACGCCGCCGGCCGCATCGTGAAGGCCGAGCACCTCACGCCCCGCCTGCCGTACATGGGCATCTGCTCGGAGCCGCAGCGGAAGATCGGCGCGCTCCTCGGCGAGATGGTCGACGACGGGCTGCGCCGGCGCATCCAGCTGCATCTCGGTGGGCCGACGGGCTGCGCGCAGCTCTACGATCTCACCGCCGACCTCCTGAAGCTGCTCGCCGCGCGCGCCTGACGCTCAGCTGCTCGGGCCGCTCGGTGCTCGCGTGGCGGCCCGGCCCCGGCAGCGGCGCCTTGGCGCCGCCGCGCGCCTCACCCTCGAGGAGCGCCGCGACGTCCGCATAGGCGTAGATCGTCGGCGCCGCGTTGGCCGGCAGGACGCCCGTATCCGCCGACGGTCCGTACACGCTCCAGACCTGCCGGCCGAGCAGGCGCACCAGCGTCGTCTGCTCGGCGCGGTGATGCGCCGTGTGCGACCTCCTCGGCCACCACGCGGCGTCCTTGGTCCCGAGGGCGGCGAGCCGGTCGCCCGAGTCGTCGGCGTAGCGGCGGATGAACGCCAGCCGCTTCTCCTCCGTCGGCCGTGGCGGCGCGCCGACGTCGATCCCAACATCCCGACGAACCACCGCGGGTGCGGACGCACGTTCAGATCCTCGTCCGCGAACATGCTCCACACGCTGAGCGTCTTCAGGCGCTCCGACGCGTACGTCTCGACCAGGAACGCGTGGTCCAGCGGTCTCCTTATCCGGCGGCGTGAGCGTCGGCGGCGCGGGCGAGGTGCGTGTCGAGCAGCTGGTCCTTCGTGAGGCCGACCAGGCCCACCGACGCCGGCGCGCGCCCGGCGAAGGCCGCGTGCGGCGCCAGCCCCACCAGCTCGCCGCGCTCGATGGCGATCCCGTGTCGCGCCGCCAACTGCGCCACCCGGTCGAAGGCGGCGGGGATCGGCGTGAGGCGGTGATCGAGCAGGTTCATCGAGACCTGCACACGCCCGCGGCTGGCCAGCGGCAGGCCGAGCGCCTGCACGGCCGGCAGCCCGCCGCCGCTGGCCCGCACCTCGCGCGCAATCGCGCGGGCGGCGACGAGGTCGTCGCTCGCGAGCCAGACGTTGTAGGCGATCAGCACATCGCGCGCGCCGACCAGAATGGCGCCGCGGCGCGCGTCGAAGCGCGCCGGGCCGTCGTCGGGCCGGCCGTCGTCCACGCCGAGCCGCACGGCCAGCCCCTCGTACTCGCCGTGCCGCAGCTCGCGCAGCACACGGCGCTCGGGACGCCGCGCGGCCTCGCCGTAGTAATAGACGGGCAGCGCGTGGCGGTCCGCCAACGCGCGGCCGGTGTCGCGGGCGAGCGCGACGGCCTCGGGCATGCTCACGCCGGCCAGCGGCACGAACGGCAGCACGTCGAGGGCGCCGATGCGCGGATGGATGCCGTGATGCTGTCGCATGTCGATCTCGGCGAACACGGCGTCGCCCAGCGCGAGCGCGGCGGCGGCGACGGCGGCGGGCTCGCCGAGGAACGTGAAGACCGAGCGATGGTGATCCGGGTCGGCGTGGAGGTCGGCGAGCGTGACGCCCGGCGTGGCGCGCACGGCGGCCGCGAAGCGCGCCAGGCGCGCCGGGTCTCGGCCCTCGCTGACGTTCGGCACGCACTCGACGATGGGGCGCCGCGTCACCACGGTATACTACGAGGCGCGATGCCGTTCCTGCCACTCGGGAAGCTTCCGGGCGACCTGTTGCAGGCGCTTCTCGACAAGCACGCGCCCCGCGATCCACGGGTGGTGGTGGGTCCGCGCGTCGGCGAGGACGCCGCCGTCATCGACCTCGGCGATCGCTACCTGGTGGCCACGGCCGATCCGATCACGTTCGCGACCGACGAGATCGGCTGGTACGCGCTGCACGTCAACGCCAACGACATCGTCGTGCGCGGCGCCACGCCACGCTGGTTCCTCGCCACGCTGCTGTTGCCCGCCGGCGCCACCGACGAGGTCGGCGTACGCGCGCTGTTCGGCCAGCTCGCCGAGGCCTGCGAGGACCTCGAGGTCGCGCTGGTCGGCGGCCACACCGAGGTCACGCACGGCCTCGACCGGCCCATCGTGGCCGGCACCATGCTCGGCGAGGTCGCGAAGGACAAGCTGGTGACGACCGGCGGCGCGCGCGTCGGCGACGCGATCGTGCTGACCAAGGGCGTGCCCCTCGAAGGCGCGGCCATCATCGCGCGCGAGAAGGAGGCCGAGCTGCGGGCGCGCGGCGTGCCGGCGGCGACCATTCGACGCGCCCGGGGATTGCTGAGGGTGCCGGGCATCAGCGTCCGTCCCGAGGCCGAGCTGGCCTGCGAGCTGGCGAGCGTCCACGCGATGCACGATCCGACGGAGGGCGGCATCGCGACGGCGCTCCACGAGCTCGCCGACGCCGCCGGCGTCGGGCTGCGCATCGACCGCGACCGCATCATGGTGCTGCCGGAGGGCAAGCTCCTGTGCGAGGCGTTCGGTCTCGACCCGCTCGGCACCATCGCCTCCGGCGCGCTCCTCATGACGCTCGATCCCGCCGACGCGGGCGTGGTCATCCACGCGCTCGCGCGCGAGGCGATCGACTGCCACTTCATCGGCCAGGTGGTGGAGCGCGCCCAGGGCGTCACGCTCGTGGAGGGCACGAAGTCGTGGCCGATGCCCACCTTCGCTCGAGACGAGATCACGCGGCTCTTCAAGGAGGCGTGAGGGTGCCCCAGATCGGTTACGCGCATCGCCCGGTGGCGCTCGGCCGCGAGGGGATGGTGGCCTCCGCGCATCCCTACGCGACGGTGGCGGGCCTGGACGTGCTGCGCGCGGGCGGCACCGCCGCCGACGCGGCGATCGCCACCAACGCCGTGCTCGCGGTGACGCAGCCCAACATGTGCGGCGTGGGCGGCGACCTCTTCGTCCTCTACTACGAGGCGGCCACGCGGCGCGTGCACTTCCTGAACGGCGCCGGCCGCTCCGGCTCGCGCGCCTCGCTCGAGGAGCTGAAGCGCCGCGGCGCCGCGGTGCTGCCCGTGGTCGGCGCCATGACCGTGAGCGTGCCCGGCTGCGTGCGCGGCTGGGGGATGCTGCTCGAGCGCTTCGGGACGCGCCCGCTCGCCGAGCTGCTGGGGCCGGCGATCCACTATGCAGAGGGGTTTCCGACGTCGTCGCTCACGAGCCAATCCATCGACGAGTTCGCGGGCCTCACGCCGGATGCGGAGTGGCATCGCGTGTTCCGCCCGGCCGGGCGCGC
>Ga0134071_10000260_pt1 | contig 16934 bp, 18 predicted proteins | sample 15_taG_27_FD_94466 | JGI IMG/M metagenome (GOLD analysis project Ga0134071, IMG submission 94466) | Grasslands soil microbial communities from the Angelo Coastal Reserve, California, USA - 15_D_Rain_40cm_5_09082015 | ecosystem: Environmental > Terrestrial > Soil > Grasslands ...
ACCGCGGAGGCCGGGCCGCTCGTCTGGCTCGCCTTTCTCGGTGCCGCCGTCCTGAGCGCGTTGACGGGGCTCAGCTATGCCGAGCTGAGCTCGATGTTCCCGAGCGCCGCGGGTGAGTACGAGTACACGCGTCACGCGATGCCCGAATGGCTCGCGTTCGTCGTGGGCTGGACCATGATCGTGGGGCTCGTCGTTGCCGCCGCCACGGTCTCGATCGGGTTCGCGCGCTACGTCGGCTACTTCGTCGACCGACGCACCCGGACGTGCCGCGGCCGTTCGCCGCCGCCGGGGCGATTCGCGGTGTTCCAGTCCTGCCCGTCCTGGGACTGGCGTCGGTGGCGCTCATGATGACGCAACTGGAGCCGCTCGCCATCGCCGTCGGGACGGCTGCGTGCGCGATCGGTCTGGCCGTCGGATGGCTGGTCAAGTCGCGGCGATATCGCACCTGACCGTCGGGCCCAGGGCCCGCCATCCGCCTGCCAAGAGGCCCGATCACACTCTTAAAGAATCTCAACCCACCTCACGGTGCATCCGCAGTAGTGAGTTGACTTCGTGATCTTTCAAAAGCACCCGCGGAGGGACAGTCATATGACGCGAACGTCATCCATCATAGGTCTTGCGGTGGCCGTGATCGTGCTCGCGACCGGCTGCGCCGGGCGGGGCGCCGAGATCGGCTCGGCTCTGCCGCGGCCCGAGGGTCCCGCGGCCGCCAACGGAGCGGATCTCACGGGAACCTGGCGCGGCTCGTTCGGACAAGTCATGACCGGCGACTCCGGATGGATTCGTGGCGACGTCGTGACCCAGATCAACGCTGACGGCACGTACAAGACCACCTGGACCACGCAGCTGGTCGCCGGGTCGTCGAGAGGCGGAAAACTCGAGATGACGGGAACGGTCGCCACCAACGGCTCTCGCGTCATGTTCAACGACTCGCGCTCCAACGCGCGAATGACCCTCACGCGCGATGGCGACACCCTCTATGGGGTCACGATCGATCCGGGGACGAAACGCGTCTACGTTGCCGTCGACTTGCACAAGGTGCAGGCGGCCCCCGAAGCACCGTGAGACGGCGTCCGACACCAATCGGGTGAGCCTTACGCGCCGGCGGCCGTGAACTCGCTCACCAGTTCTTGATCTCCGCGCAGCGCGCGGCGATGCCCTGGCCGCGCAGGTTCCCGGCCGCGGTCTCACAGAGCGATTGCGTGCTGAAGGCTTGCCGGAAGACATCTCAGTCTCCGAGCACGCGCTTGCGCAACAGGTGCATGTCGAGCGGCACGAGCGCGCCGAGCATCACCGCCAGGAGCACGGCGAGGCTCGCGAGATGGGCGCCGACGCCGTCGCCGAGGAGCAGGCCGCGGAGGCCCTCGGCGAGGTGATAGAGCGGATTCACGCTCGAGATGGCCGCCAGCACGGGGTGGCCGAGCGGAAAGTAGGTCGCCGAGACGAAGCCCATGGGCAGGATCACGAGAAAGATCGGCAGGTTCATGTGGTCGATCGTCGGCACCAGCGCCGTGAAGCAGAGTCCGAGCGCGGCGAAGGCGCAGGCGCTCACGAAGACGATCGGGATCACGACGGGCAGCAGCGCGAGCTCGAGCTGGAGCAGGCCGAGCGCCTGGCACGCGGAGAGCACGATCGCGACGATCGCGACGTAGGTGGTCGTCAGCAGCGCCGCCCACAGGACCTCGCCCCACACGACGTGCCGGAGCTCGATCTGCGTCGTGAGCTGACCCTCCCAGGTGCGCTGGTAGCGCATCCGGATGAAGGCGCCGAAGAGCGACTGGAACACGGCCGTCATGAACGTCGCGTACGCGAGCATGCCGGGCGCCACGAAGTTCATGTACGCGACGCGCCGGCCGTGCCACTCGAGGCCAGCGGCCATGTACGCGCCGAGCCCGAGGCCGAACGCGAGCAGCAGCGTGATCGGCTCCAGCGCCGGCGGCAGGAACGACGTGTGCCAGTTCTTCAGATAGACGCGCAGATGGCGGCCCACAACCGCACGGCTCTGCCAGTCGAACGCCGCCGTCAGCCCGCGCACGGCCCGAGCGCCAGCTTGAGGAACAGGTCGTCCAGGTTCGGGGGGCGGACCTCGTAGCGAAGCGCCGGAAAGGCGCGGGCGAAGTCGGCCAGCTGCTCGGCGCTGAGCGGCACGTGCCGGGCGCCGAGGACGGCGAGCGGCTCGCCGAGGCCGCGCTCGCCGAGCCAGGCCGCGACCGCCGGCATGGTGGTGTCGTCGGCCTCGAGGACGACGACGTGCTCACCGAGCATGTCGCCGAGCACCGACTTCGGCGTGCCGTGCGCGACCACCTTGCCCTGCGCCAGCACGGTGAGCGCGTCGCTCAGACGCTCGGCCTCGTCCATGTAATGCGTGGTCAGCACGATGCCGAGCCCCTCGGCGCGCAGTGCGTTGACGAGATCCCATACCGCGACGCGCGCGTGAGGGTCGAGGCCCGTCGTCGGCTCGTCGAGGAACAGCAGGCGCGGTCGGTGCACCAGGGCGCGCGCGATCATCAGCCGCCGGCGAAAGCCCCCGGACAGCGCCTCGGGCTTGTCGGCCGCGTACGTGGCGAGCGAGAACCGCTCGAGCAGCTCGCCGACGCGCCGGCGCACGTCTCTCGGCCGCGGCCGGAAGTAGGTGGCCGCGATCTCGAGATTCTGGCGGACCGTGAAGTCGCCGTCGAACGTGTCGTCCTGCGTGCAGACGCCGAGCTGCCGCTTGAAGCGCTCGACGTCACGCGCAACGTCGTCACCCTCGAAGCGGATCGTGCCGGCGTCGGCGGTGAGGAAGCCGTACAGCATCCGCAGCGTCGTCGTCTTGCCGGCGCCGTTCGGTCCGAGCAGCCCGAGCACCTGCCCGGCGTGACAGACGAGATCGACACCGTCGACGACTCGACGTCCGCCGAGATGCTTGACGAGTCCGCGAGCTTCGAGGAGCGGTGACATACGTGCCATTGTACCGACGAGCTCCGTGCTCGACGCCGACATCACCCGTGCGCGGGCTGCCTCCGCGAGGCGCCTCGCGGTGCGGCCACCCGGACTTCACGCGTATCTCCGAAGTAATCGATGACGGCATCGATCCGGCGCCGCCGGTCGGGCCTGAGCAGCGTTACGGCCTCGGCGATGAGTCTTCGCACGCGACGAAGCGCCCCCGCGCGTGTTCGCAAGTCACACGTCCAGTCGCGACGCATGTCCCCCTCCAGTCGTGCAAGCTCGTTGATCCCGTTTCTACCGCCCGAGCCGTGAGCAATTCGTCGCAGCGGGCGTGAAAAATTGCGGGCGCGTGATATCGTTGGTGCCGGGCGCCGACGCTCACACGATGGTGCGGTTGATTCTGACACTCTTGGGTGGGTTTCGAGCGCGCCTGGACCCGGGCACGCCGCTGTCCCTGCCAACCCGAAAGGCGAAAGCCCTCCTCGCCTATCTCGCGCTGCCGCCTGGCTCGTCGCAGCCGAGAGACAAGCTGGCAAGCCTGCTCTGGGGGAGCACGCTGGAAACGACGGCGCGAACCAGCCTCCGGCAGACCCTGTACGCGCTTCGGAAGAGCCTGCGCGCCGCCGGCCCTCGCCTTCTCGCGGTGGACGGCGAGACCGTGACGCTCGACCCGGACGCGGTGTCGGTCGATGTGCGCGAGTTCGAGGCGCGCGCGGCCGAGGCGACTCCGTCGGCATTGGCGGAAGCCGCCGCGCTCTATCAGGGGGATTTCCTCGATGGGCTCACGGTGGCGGAGCCGCCGTTCGACGACTGGCTGCTTGGCCACCGGGAGCGGCTTCGCGAGGTGGCCCTGAAGTCTCTGGTCGGGCTGCTCGCTCACCAACGAACCACGGGATCGACCGATTCCGCGATCCAGACCGCGCTGAGACTTCTCGAGCTCGATGCGCTGCAGGAGCCCGTACACCGCGCGTTGATGCAGCTCTACGTCGAGACCGGGCGACGAGGCTCGGCCCTGCGCCAGTATCAGCTCTGCGTCGCGACGCTCCAGCGAGAGCTTCGGGCCGAGCCGGAGGCGGAGACGAAGGCGCTCTACCAGGAGATCCTGCGCGGCCGCGGACAGGCGGTGCCTGAGCGGCAGAGCCAGCCAATTCGGGCCGTGACTGCCAAGCCATTGGCTCACCACACGGCGCTCACCGAGCCGGCGCCGGCGTGGGAGCCGCCGTTCGTGGGTCGTCACCGGGATATGGCGCGGCTCCGGGAAGCGCTGGATGGAGCCATGGACGGGCGCGGGCGTCTCGTCGTCCTGATCGGGGAGGCGGGCGCCGGCAAGAGTCGCCTGGCGAGCGAGCTCACCGCCGCCGCCGCGCGGCGGCTGGCGCGCGTCCTCGTCGGACGCTGCTACGAGACCGAGAGAATCCTGCCCTTCGCGCCCTGGGCGCACGCGCTGCGTTCCGCCCGCCTCGTCGAAGACCGCGATGTCTTCGACACCCTCGAGCCCGGCTGGCGCGACGAGCTCGGACGGCTGCTGCCGGAGCTCTCGAGTGAGACGAAGCCGCCGGCGGCCGCTTCCCCCGCGGAGCTGACGGGCCGGAGCGGCGTGGATCCGCGCTATCCGTTCGAGGCGATCAGCGAGCTGCTCAAACGTCTTGCGCGACGGCAGCCACTGGTCGTCGTGCTGGAGGACGCCCACTGGGCCGATGAAATGAGCGTCCGCTTCCTGGCCTTCCTCGGCCGGCGGCTGCACGAAATGCCGCTCCTGCTCGTGGTCACCCTCTGCGAGGAGGACCTGGCGGACGTCGGTCTTCTCCGCCAGTCGCTGAATGAGCTCGACGAGACCGGCGAGCTGATGCGCCTGCCCGTGTCGCCGCTCTCTCGCTCCGATACCGTCGCCCTCGTCGAGGCGCTCGCGCCCCCCGGGCTTCCCCACGAGCTCGTCGCGCAGCTGGCTCAGGATGCGTGGCGCATCAGCGACGGCAACCCGTTCGTGGTGATCGAGGTGATGCATGCGCTGCGCGAGGGGCAGACGATCTCCTTGGCCCGGCGCCTGCCGCTGCCCGACCGGGTTCGCACGCTGGTCCTGCAGCGCCTCGAGCGTCTGTCCGACCGGGGGCGGCGCCTCGTTGCAGCGGCCGCGGTGATCGGCCGTCAGTTCGATTTCGCACTCGTTCAGCGGGCGGCCGACATGTCCGAGCGCGAGGCCGCCGAGGGCGTGGAGGAGCTCGTCCGCCATCGAGTGCTGCGCGGCGCCGGGGACGGATTGGAGTTCAGCCACGACTACATCCGAGAGGTCGCGACCGGTGAGGTCCCGCCGCCGCTGCGGATCGCGCTGCACCGGCGGGTCGCGGACAGTCTCGAGCACGTCTACGGCCACGAGCTGCCGGCGCACGCCCTCGCCCTCGGCACGCACTACCGCAACGGCGAGGCATGGGAGAAGGCGGCCGCATTTCTCGACGTGGCGGGCCGTCAGGCCGCCGCCCGCTCGGCGCATCACGAGGCCGTCGCCTGCTTCGAGGAGGCGCTGAGCGCGCTGCGCCGCCTGCCGGCGAGCCGCGACGTCGACGACCGGGACCTCGACGTCCGCATCGAGCTGCGGCAGAGCCTGTACCCGATGGGGCGCTTCGCCGATCTCCTCCGTCATCTGCGCGAGGCCGAGCGCATCGCCGAGAAGCTCGGCGATCGACCGCGGCTCGCGCGCGTGTCCGCGTACATGAGCAATCACGCCTGGATCACCGGCGATCTGGCTCAGGCGCTCGCGTTCGGCCAGCGTGCGCTTGCGCTGGCGGAGGCCATCCCCAGCGGTGGGCTCGCGGTCGAGGCGAACTTCCGGCTCGGCCAGGTCCACTGGAGTGTGGGGCGGTATCGCGAAGCGGTGAGCTTCTTCGAGCGCTGCGGGACGGCGATGGAGCCGCAGGGGGTGGCCGCGCGGTACGGCCCCTCGGGCTGGCCGACGGAGTTCGAGCTCGCCGAGCTCAGCCTCTACTACATCGCCGCGCCGCTGACGGAGCTGGGGCGATTCGACGAGGCGCTCGCCGCCGCCAAGCGGGCGCTGGAATTCGCCACGCGCATCGATCGTCCATTCGCGCTTGCCGGCGCCTACGCGGCCATCGGCCGCGCGTACCTCTATCAGGGACGGTTCGGCGAGGCCGCGGCGGCCCTCAGCCGCGGCCTCGGGGTGTGTCGGCGCTGGGAGTTCTCGGTCCACCGGCCATGGCTCGCGGCGGCCCTCGGCCATACTTACGCGCTTGCCGGACGAGTCGGCAAGGGCGTGTCCATCCTGCGTCGCGCGGTCGATGAGGCCGAACGGCTGGGAAACGTCAGCGGCCACGCGTGGCGCCTCGCCTCGCTGGGCGAGGCGCTTCTACTCGCCGGGCACCCGGACGAGGCGGCGAGCAGGGCCGATCAGTCCCTCGAGCAGTCGCGGCGGCGGGGCGAGCGTGGTCACGAGGCGTGGGCGCTGCGCCTGCAGGGCGACGTCGCCGCCTACCGGAAATTCCTCGACGTCGCGCACGAGCGGTTTCACGAGGCGCTCGCCCTGGCCCGCGCGCTCGAGATGCGTCCGCTCGAGGCGCGATGTCATCTCGGGCTGGCCCCGCTTCATCACGCCGAGGGTCGGACCGACGAGGCCCGGGCGGCGCGGCAGCAGGCGATCGAGATGTTTCGAAGCATGGGAACGGAGTTCTGGCTCACCCGGGCCCAACGACTCGGGCTCGGCCCCTCGTCGACCATTATTCGAGGTCCGCTGCCCAACGAGCCTGAGACTCCCACCCTTTAGGCTGGCTCCCGATGGCGCCCCGGTCCATCCGCGGAGTGAGCCATTCGGTGCATGCAGGTCCCCGCCAATTTTTTCACGCTGACCGCGACGGATCGCTCACGGCTCGCCCGGTACAACAGAACGCACAGGAGCGTTCCGCACGCCGTGAAGCGAAAGGAGAGCGCGATGCGACGCGACGGGAAGCGATCCGGGGAATGGACGGAGGGCGCGCGCCGGCGCGTCGGCCAGGTCACGGCGGCGCTCCGTGAAGCGCAGGCGCGTGGCGAAGTCGTGACCTCCTGCGAGCCCGAGGTGGTGGCCCACTTCCTCGTGGCGTCCCTCGAAGGCGCGGTCCTGGTGTCGAAGCTGACGCGAGACCCCACCGTCATGGAGCAGTGCGTGAACGAGCTCGGGCGGTATCTCGCGCTGTACGAGGCTCGCTCGTGCTGACGCTGTGTCGCATCGTCATCGCGACCGCGCCGCTCGCGGTCGTGGTCGGCTTGCTCGCGCTGACGGGCTGGTGCGAGCGTCGGCGGCTCGATGTCGAGGCGCGCCAGATCGCTCTGACCGACAGCATCCACGAGCGACTCGGCGCCGTGGCGGCGCCGCTGGTGCGCCGCCGTCGTCGCGGCTGGCAGGTGTGCATCGCCGTACCCTTCGAGCGCCAGGCCGTGATCGAGTCGCTGTTACCGATCGTGCTGGAGGCGTTCGCACTGCGAGACCGCGATCGACGATCACTCGAGATCGTCCTGACCCGACAGCCCGAGACGCTCGCGACGAAGCGTGCGGGCGGCCACGGCGTCAAGGAGGAGTCGCTGTCATGGACATGAACGAGTACGCACTCGAGATCCTCGCGCGCGAGCGGCTCGCCGAGTTGCGAGCGACGAGAGAGAGCGTGAATCGGGCACGGGCCGGGAGGCGGCGCCGGCGGCCGCTGCGGGTGGCGCTGGGTCACGCGCTGATCTGCTTGGGGCGTCGCCTGCAGCGTCGGCGGGAATACTCGCTGGTGACGATCGACACGGGCGATGCGAAGAATCGCTCGTCCGGGCGCCAGGCATCGCAACCGCTGTCGCGAGCATCCTGACCGAGGAGGACGAGATGCAGAAGCGCGCGTCCGGGTGATGTTCGATCAGGTCAGATAGGGCCGTCCCCAGCGATTCTCGTAGACGATCTCGGTCAGCGGCCCGCGGCCGACGGGACCGAAGCGCCCCATCGGATAGCCGATGGGCAGGATCGCGTACGAATGCACGCCCGCCGGCAGACCCAGCGCGGCCTCGGTCTCCTTTTCGTACAGGAGATGTCGGGTGGTCAGCGTCGCGCCCAGTCCGAGCGCCCGCGCGGCGAGCAGCATGTTCTGGACGGCGGGATAGATGGACGCGCCCGACCAGCGCGTCGGCGGCGTCGTGCCCTCCTCGAGGCACGCGACGATCCACACCGGCGCCTCGTGGAAGTGGTCGGTGAGGTACTGCACGGCGGCATGTTGCCGCGTGTACGCCTCGCGGCTGACGCCGGGGGGTGGCGCGCTGTTCAGATAGCGCGGGCCGACCACCTCGTCGAAGGCCCGCTTGTACCAGCCCTGCACCTGTCGCTTGATCGCCGGGTCCTTGACGGCCAGGAAGCGCCATCGCTGCGTGTTGCCGCCGTTGGGCGCGCAGATGCCGGCTGCGAGGATCTTTCGGATCAGCGCGTCGGGGACGGGATCCGGCCTCAGCCGTCGCATCGCGCGCGTCGTCTGCATGATCTCGAAGAGCTCGCTCGTGTCCGCCATGCCGGAGCCTCCTGCCGGGAGCCCACGGCCCCCGTCTGTCTGACCGCGAGCGTTACGCTAGCATGCCCGTCACGCGCGCGCCGCGGCACGCAGGATCAGCGCGACCACGCCCGTCTCGTAGAGCTCCTCGGCCAGGAAGATGCCGCCGAAGACGAGCAGCCACGTCTGCTCGAAGAGCAGCCCGCCCGCGAGCGCCCACGCGGCGACGGCCACGACGAGCCCGCGGATGCCGCGGATGATCCAAAGCGAAGACGAGGCGTCGTCGGCGCGACGCACGGCGCGAACGACCAGTCGTGCGCCGTGCATCGCGGCCCACGCGCCACCGGCCGCGAGCAGCGCGCCGACCGCGCGTGCGACACCGGGAAGCGGCAGCCCGATCAGCGCCGCGACGGGCCCCGCCCCGAAGAGCAGCAGCACGCCGGTGAGCCCCGAGGCGATGCCGTCGAGCTGCAGGCTGCGGCGGAGAAAGCGAGTCGAATCGTTCATGGCGTCCTCCTCTCGATGTCGATGCTGACTCCATCGTGACGCACGGAGGGAGCCGTCTCAATTACGCACGAGGTAAAGGTGTAGACTCCCGCCACCGTCACTCTCAGGAGACGCCCATGGCACTGCTCGATGGAAAGGTCGCGATCATCACCGGAGCCTCGAAGGGCATCGGCCGCGCGCTGAGCCTGCGCTTCGCGCAGGAGAGCGCCGCCGTCATCTGCGCCGCGCGGTCGGCGGACCTCGTCCGCGAGACCGCAGACATGGTCGCCAAGGCCGGTGGGCGCGCCATCGCCGTCGTCTGCGACGCCGCAAAGGAAGACGACGTTCAGCGCATGATCGCGGCGGGCGTGAAGGCTTTCGGCCGCATCACGACGCTCATCAACAATGCGGGCGACGGCGGACCCACCAAGCCCGTGCAGGACTACACGATGGACGACTGGATGTACACGATCCATTCCTGCCTGACCAGCTCGTACGTGTGCACCCGATTCGCCGTGCCGGAGATGCTCAAGGCCGGCGGCGGCGCGATCGTGAACATCTCATCGGGCGCCGGCCGGCGCGGGCTGCCCTTCCGAATCGGCTACTGCTCGGCGAAGGCGGGGCAGGTGGGCATGGCGTACGGCCTCGCGCTCGAGCTCGGCCCGCAGGGCATCCGCGTCAACGTCGTCGCCCCCGGCGCGGTCGAGGGCGACCGCATCGACCGCGTGATTGCGGGCCAGGCCCAGGTGCGCGGCGTCAGCGAGGAGGCGATGCGCCGGAGCATGCTCGAGCGCTCGCCTCTCAAGCGGATGACGACGGCGGGTGATATCGCCGAGGCCGCGCTGTTCCTCGCGAGCGATCTCGCGAAGAACGTCTCGGGCCAGGTGCTCGCGGTGAACGCCGGCGAGCCGGCCGGTTAGGCCGCCCTACCAGCGCGCGGAGAGGCCGAGCAGCCCGGTGTGGCTCTCCAGCTCCGTGCGCAGGGTCGAGCGCGCGGCGGAGGCGTCGCGGACGTCGAACTCGTGCTCGACGTGCGTGAAGCGGTACTCGCCGAAGAGCATGAGGTTTTTGAAGACGTAGACGGCGAGCCCCGCGCCGCCCTTGTAGCCGAACGAGATGTCCGTGTCGCCGTCGTGGTTGCGGAACAGGTGCGTGTTTCGGGGCTTGAACGACGTCATGAACACCGGCGCCCCGCCGAGCACGTACGGTTGCACGCGCCCGCCCGGCGCGTCGGCCGATCTGAACAGCGGCAGGCGCAAGAACAGGTCGAGCGAGAGCGACTGGACGCTCACGTCGTACGAGCCGAAGCTGATCTTCGTGTTCGTCACGCAGGTGCCGACGAACGGACAGCCGTCCACACGAACCGACTGTGCCCCGATGTTCGGCGTGAAGCTGAAGTAGTCCACGCCGAGGCCGAGGAACGGGACCGCGTCGAAGTAGCGACCCAAGCGCAGGCCGTACGCCGGCGCCTTCTCGAACTCGACGTCGCGATACTTGGCGTGCCCGGCTTCCGTGCTGACGACTTTGATGTCGTCCTTGTCGGTGAGGCTCACGCCGGCGTAGACGTCGGCGAACCACTCCGCCGCGCAAGGCTGCACGCTCACGATGAGGCAGGCGATGCTCACCAGCAACGCAGTCTTCATCTCGTTCCTCCGGGGCCACAGTGTATCAGCCTCGCCGCCGTCACGGCGTGATCGTATCATCGCCGCCATGCCGAAGATCGACGTGTTCCCCCACATCCTGCCGCGGCGCTACTTCGAGCGCATGCTCGCCGTGGCGCCGCCCGGCATGGCGCTGCAGAAGCGGATGTCCGGCATTCCGGTGCTCGTCGACGTGGACCTGCGCTTTCGCATCATGGATCGCTACGAGGGCTACGTGCAGGTCCTCACGCTGGCCAACCCGCCGATCGAGGTCGTGGGCGGTCCCGACATCAGCCCCGACCTCGCGCGCCTCGCCAATGACGAGATGGCGGCGCTGGTCGAGCGCCACCCCGAGCGCTTTCCCGCCTTCGTCGCCTCGCTGCCCATGAACCATCCCGAGGCCGCACTGCGGGAGATCGACCGCGCCCTCGACACGCTCGGCGCCACCGGCGTGCAGATGTTCTCCAACGTCGCCGGCCGTCCGCTCGACCTGCCCGAGTACCGGCCGCTCTTCGCCCGCATGGCCGAGCGCGACCTGCCGATCTGGCTCCACCCGGCGCGGCCGCCGAGCGTGCCCGACTATGCTGGCGAAGCCCGCAGCAAGTACGACCTCTGGTGGGCGTTCGGCTGGCCGTACGAGACGAGCCTCGCCATGGGGCGGCTGGTGTTCTCCGGTCTCTTCGACCGGCATCCCGACCTCAAGATCATCACCCACCACATGGGCGCGATGATCCCGCTCTGCGCCGGACGCGTCGGCGGCGGGCTCGATCAGCTCGGCACGCGCAGCGACGATCCCGACGACACCGCCGTGCTCGGACGCCTCGCCCGCCGGCCGATCGACTACTTCCGGCTCTTCTACGGCGACACGGCGCTGTTCGGCGCGTGGCACGCGATGGAGTCGGGGCTCGCGTTCTTCGGCGCCGAGCGCATCCTGTTCGGCACCGACATGCCGTTCGATCCGGAGCGGGGACCGGGCTTCATCCGGGACACGATCGCCGCCATGGACAGGATGCGCGCGACCGACGCCGAGCGTGCCGCGATCTACGAGGGCAACGCGCGGCGACTGCTGCGTCTGCGCAGCGCGCGGTGAGCGGCCGCGAGCTCTACGACACGATCGGCGGCGGCTACGACGCCTATCGCCGTCCCGATCCGCGGCTGGCGGCGGCGATCACGGCCGCCCTGGGCGCGGCCGCGAGCGTCGTGAACGTCGGTGCCGGCGCGGGCTCCTACGAGCCCGCCGATCGCCCGGTGGTGGCCGTCGAGCCGTCGGCGGCGATGCTGCGCCAGCGCCGGCCCGGCGCGGCGCCGGCCGTGCGCGCCTCGGCCACCGAGCTGCCGTTCCGCGACGCGGCGTTCGCCGCCGCGCTCGCGGTGCTCACGGTGCACCACTGGCCCGATCGCCCGCGCGGGCTGGCCGAGCTGGCTCGCGTCGCGCGCGAGCGCGTCGTGATCGTCACCTGGGACCCGCAGGCGCGCCAGCCGTTCTGGCTCGTCGACGATTATTTCCCCGACATCCCGGCGATCGATCGCCGGATCTTTCCGACGCTCGACGAACTCCGCCGCGCGCTGGGTCGCCTCGACGCGCGGCCGCTGCCGATTCCCCACGACTGCGTCGATGGCTTCCTCGGCGCGTACTGGCGGCGGCCCGAGACGTACCTCGACGCCGGCGCGCGCGGCGCGATCTCGACATTCACGAAGCTCGCCGACGTGCAGCCGGGGCTCGCGCGACTGCGTGCCGATCTCGCCGACGGCACGTGGGAGCGTCGCCACGGTCACCTGCGAGCGCGCGACGCGCTCGATCTCGGTTATCGCCTGCTCGTCGCCGAGCGAGACCGCTGAGCGGCGAAGAGGACGTGGACGCCGCCGCTACACTGAGCGCCGTGGGAGATCCCACTCGCATCCAGTGGACGCGTTATCGCAGCGCGGGCCCCGACGTCGGCACGCCTGATCCCCAGCGCTGGGCGCCGCTCGGCTTTCCCGCGCCGCCGCCCGACCGCCCGTGGATCTTCGGCGTCGTGGTGACCTCCGCCAACGGCGTCGTCGCCTGGCGCCGTCGTGACGCGCGCGACGATCCGGTCCGCGAGATCCTCGGCGGCGAGACGCGCGCGGATCGCGTCGCCGACCGCCGGCTCATGCGCTACCTGCGCACGATCGGTGACGTCGGCATCGGCGCGCAGACGGTGCGCGAGCAGCCGGCGCTCGTCCTCACGCCGCAGGAGCCGGGCGACGAGCGCGCGCCGGAGCTGTACGCCTTCCGGGTCGCGCGCGGCCTGCCGCACCACCCGCGCAACGTCATCTACTCGCTCTACGGGCGCATTCCGCTGCAGCATCCGATGCTGACGACGCCGGGCCTCTCGACGATCATCCTCACCACGCCCGCGGGCCGCGCGGAGCTGACGCGACGCGGGATCCGCGACGCCGCCGTGATCGTCGAGGCGCTGCTCGAGCCGGGCGGGCTCGAGCGCGCGCACGGGCGCCTGCGCGTGGAGCACGGCGTGCGGTACCTGGCATGCGAGGGCGGCCAGACCATGTTGGCCGCGCTGCGCGCGGCGCGGCTGCTCGACGAGATCTTTGTGACCACGACGGATGTCGTCGTCGATCGTGCCGTCCACGAGGGTGTGCTGACGACCTTCGACTTCACGGCGGAGGGCGCCACGCTGGTGGCCGAGGGACGGCTGGAGCCGGGCGGCGTCTATACCTTCAAGCGCTGGCGGCTCGGCGGAAGCGCCGGATCAGCGCGCTGGTGGAAGAGTCGTGCGTGAGGCGCGGCTCCTCGCGCGCCGTCAGCTCGGGCGCGATGCGCGTGGCGAGCGCCTTGCCGAGCTCCACGCCCCACTGGTCGAACGAATTGATGCGCCAGATCGCGCCCTGCACGAACACCTTGTGCTCGTAGAGGGCCACGAGGGCGCCGAGGATCGCGGGCGTCAGCCGCTCGGCGAGGATCGTGTTGCTGGGGCGGTTGCCCTCGAACGTGCGATGGGGAACCTGGAACGGCGGCACGCCCTCGGCGGCCACCTCGTCCGCCGTCTTGCCGAACGCCAGCGCTTCCGTCTGCGCGAAGAGGTTGGCCAGCAGCAGCGGATGGTGCTCGGCGACATCGTCCAGCGGGCGGAGAAAGCCGATGAAGTCGGCGGGGACGAGCTTGGTGCCCTGGTGGAGGAGCTGGAAGAACGCGTGCTGGCCGTTCGTCCCCGGCTCGCCCCAGACGATGGGACCGGTCTGGTAGCCGACCGGACGGCCGTCGAGGTCCACGTGCTTGCCGTTGGACTCCATGTCGAGCTGCTGCAGGTACGCGGGGAAGCGGGCGAGGTCGTGGCTGTAGGGCAGGATCGCCTGCGTCTCGGCGCCGAAGAAGGCGTCGTACCAGAGGCCGAGCAGCGCCAGCAGCACCGGCAGATTCTTCTCGAAGGGCGCGGCGCGGAAGTGCTCGTCCATGGCGTGGGCGCCGGCGAGCAGCTCGCGAAAGCGCTCGGGTCCGACGGCGACCATGACCGACAGGCCGATGGCCGACCACAGCGAGTAACGCCCGCCGACCCAGTCCCAGAACGGAAACATGTTGGCCGGATCGATCCCGAACTTCCGCACCTCCGGCTCGGCGGTGGACACCGCCACGAAGTGCGTGGCCACCGCGCGCTCGTCGCCGAGCGCCTTGACGCACCACGCGCGCGCCGTGCGCGCGTTGGTCAGCGTCTCGATCGTCGTGAACGTCTTGGACGACACGATGAACAGCGTCTCGGCGGGATCGAGGTCGCGCGTCGCCGCCACGAAGTCGGCGCCGTCCGCGTTGGACACGAAGCGCAGCGTGAGCCGCGGGTCGCGGTAGAAGCGCAGCGCCGCCGTGGCCATCGCGGGGCCGAGGTCGGAGCCGCCGATGCCGATGTTGACGACGTTGCGGATGGGACGGCCCGTGAAGCCCGTCCAGGCGCCGCCGCGCACGCGGCCGGCGAGCTCCGCCATGCGGTCGAGCACCGCGTGGACGCGCGGCACGACGTCCTCGCCGTCCACGACGATGCGCGCGCCGCGTGGGGCCCGCAGCGCGACGTGCAGCGCCGCGCGGCCCTCGGTGACGTTGATCTTCTCGCCGGCGAACATCGCGTCCATGCGGGCGCGCACCCCGCACGCGCGGGCGAGGTCGAACAGCAGCCGCAGCGTCTCGTCGGTGACGCGCTGCTTGGAGTAGTCGAGATAGAGCCCGGCCGCCTCCGCGACCAGCCGCTCGCCGCGGCCGGGATCCTTGGCGAACAGCTCGCACAGGTGCACGCCGCGCGTGGACTCGTAGTGCGCGGCCAGCGCCTTCCACTCCGGCCGGCTGGTCAGCGGCGCCGCCGTCGTCAATTCGGACTCTCCGGCCTCAGCATGCGGCAGCGCGCGCCGTCCCACATCAGCACGGTCGGCGCCAGGCCGACGAACAGGCCCGTCCCCACGATGCCCGGCAGCGCGCGGATCGTCGCGTCGAGCGAGCGCGGATCGGCGATCGGGCCGACGCGGCAATCGAGGATCCGGTTGCCGTTGTCGGTCACGACCGGCGCGCCGTCGGCGGTGCGCAGCTCGGCCGGATGGCCGAGCGCCTCCAGCCATCGCCGGCAGGCGCCGGCCGCGAACGGCGCGACCTCGACCGGCAGCCGCCCACGCGTGCCGAGCACGGGCACCAGCTTGTCGGCGCCGACGAGGACGACGAAGCGCCGCGCGAGCGTCGCCACGACCTTCTCGCGCACGAGCGCGCCGCCGTAGCCCTTGATCAGGTCGCCGCGCGGATCGACCTCGTCGGCGCCGTCGACGGCGACGTCGACCGCCTCGACGTCGTCCGGGGTGACCAGCTTGATTCCGAGACCGCGCGCGAGCGCCGCCGTCGCCTCCGACGTCGGCACGCCGCGCACGTCGAGGCCGGCGGCGACGCGCGCGCCCAGCGCGCGCACGAACGCGGCCGCCGCGTGGCCGGTGCCCAGGCCGACGACCTGGCCGCCCGCGATGTGCCGCAAGGCCTCGGCGGCCAGCGCGGCGGCGCCCGCATCGGTGAGTCGACCATCATCGTGCATGCGCGGACAGCATCCCTCACCGGGCGCCCGTCGTCCAGCGCGCCTTGCGCCTCTCCGATTAAAATCCGCTCCGTGAGTGCCGAGGCGCCCGATCCGATCGAGGAGCTGTTCGCGCGCGGCGTGACCGACGGCCTGCCGGTCGTGCCGCCCACGGCCGAGCGCGTGAGGGCGGCGGTGGCGGCCAGCGGACGGCGCGGCGACGAGCTGATCGGCCTCGTGGCGCCCGCCCACGGGCGCGCCACCGTCGAGCGCGTCGCCGTCAACGCGGTCATGGCCGGGTGCCGTCCGGAGTATCTTCCCGTCGTCCTCGCGGCCGTCGCGGCGATCTGCGATCCCGACTTCGCGCTGGTCGGCGTCTCGGGCACGACCGACGCCGTCACGCCGCTCGTGATCGTCAACGGCCCCGTGCGGCGCGCGCTCGAGCTGAACTGCGCGGCGTCCGTGTTCGGCGCCGGCTTCCGGGCCAACGCGACGATCGGCCGTGCCGTGCGGCTCGTGTGGGTCAACGTCGGCGGCGCCCGTCCCGGCGTGATCAGCATGTCGACCTTCGGCCAGCCGGGGCGCTACTCGTACTGCATCGGCGAGCACGAGGAGGCGAGCCCCTGGGAGCCGCTGTCCGTCGAGCACGGCTTCGCCGCCGCCGAGAGCACGGTCGCGGTGATGGCCGCGGAGCCGCCGCAGGTGGTCGTCAACGCCGCCGGCCGCACGGCGCGCGAGATCCTGACGACGGTCGCGCGCGCCGGCGCCGTCATCGCGAGCCCCGACGTGGCGCCGCTCGGCGACACGCTGCTCGTGATCGCGCCCGAGCACGCGGCGACGATCGCCGCCGACGGCTGGTCGAAGGCCGACGTGCGGCGCTTCGTCTGGGAGGAGTGCCGGATCGCCGTCGACGGCGCGCGCGCGCCGAAGTTCAGCGAGCCGGAGCGCCTGCACATCGTGGTCGCCGGCGGCACCGCCGGGCGCTTCTCGGCGTGGGTGCCGGGCTGGCCGTTCCGCGGCGCCCCGTCGCGGCTGGTGCTCAAGCGCATCGAGCGCCCCGCCCACGTGTGAGAGAATCCCGCCCTTCAATGAGCGCGCTCCTGGAGATCCGAGGCCTCGCCAAGCGCTTCGGCGGCGTGATCGCGGTGAACGGTCTCGACCTCGGCGTCGAGGCGGGCGAAGTGCGCGGCCTCATCGGTCCCAACGGCTCCGGCAAGACGACGACGATCAACCTGATCTCGGCGCTCTACCGGCCCGACGGCGGTGAGATTCGCCTGGCCGGCGAGCGCATCGAGCGCCTCCGCCCGCACGAGATCGCCGCCCGCGGCGTGGCCCGCACGTTCCAGATCTCGAAGCTCTTCGCCAAC
>Ga0134071_10000263_pt1 | contig 16851 bp, 15 predicted proteins | sample 15_taG_27_FD_94466 | JGI IMG/M metagenome (GOLD analysis project Ga0134071, IMG submission 94466) | Grasslands soil microbial communities from the Angelo Coastal Reserve, California, USA - 15_D_Rain_40cm_5_09082015 | ecosystem: Environmental > Terrestrial > Soil > Grasslands ...
TGCAGCACGGTGTCGGCGACGCGGAAGGCCTCGAGCAGCGGCGTGCCGCGATCGACGACGGCCAGCAGGCGCTGGTTGGGGATGGTGATCAGCGTGTCGACGACGCTGCGGAGCGCGTCGAGGCCCGCCTCGGCCTGCAGCATGCGCTTGCGGCCCTCGAACGTGAACGGCTTGGTGACGACGGCGACGGTGAGGATGCCGAGATCGCGCGCGAGCGAGGCCACCACCGGGGCCGAGCCGGTACCGGTGCCGCCGCCGAGGCCCGCGGTGATGAACACCATGTCGGCGCCCTCGAGCAGCCGCGTGATGGTCTCGGGATCCTCGAGCGCGGCGTTGCGGCCGACGTCGGGATTCGAGCCGGCGCCGAGTCCCTGCGTCAGCTTCGCGCCCAGCTGCACCTTGACCGGCGCCGGCGAGCTGCGCAGGGCCTGCATGTCGGTGTTGGCGACGATGAACTCGACGCCCGTGAATTGCGCGGCCATCATGCGGCTCACCGCGTTGCCGCCGCCACCCCCGAGGCCGATGACCTTGATCTTCGCCGCCTGCGGCGCGTCGTCGAGCTCGAAGAGCGGGCGCCGTGCGCGATCTCGCTCCATCCGGTCCTCCTCCTGCGCGCGGGCCCCCGCCCGCCGCGTTCGTCCACCGCCTGTGCCGCCGCTCACCGTCGCGAACAGCGCCGGCTGCTCGGCGCCGCGCGAGCGGATTCCGTTAGAGGACTTCACTGAGCCACCCGAGGAGTCGCCGGCACCAGTGGCCGGGGCCCGCGCCGGTCGTGTCCGTCCACGCGCTCGTCCTGCGCTGTCGCCGCGCGCCGTAGAGCGCGAGCCCCACCGCGGTGGCGTACATCGGACTCTTCACCACCTCCGCGAGACCGCCGACCGTGTAGGGCACGCCGCGACGCACCGGCTGGTCAAAGACCGACTCGGCCAGCTCCGGCACGCCCTGCATGATCGAGCAGCCGCCCGTGACCACGGCGCCCGCGGTCGCCGCGTCCTGAAAGCCGGCGCGGGACAGCTCGCGGGCGACGAGCGTGAAGATCTCCTCGACACGCGGCTGGATGATCTCGGACAGCACCTGACGCGAGAGCTGGCGCGGCTTGCGACCGCCCACCGACGGCACGTCCACCGTTTCCTCGGCGGGGACCAGCGCGGTCAGCGCGCAGCCGTAGCGCTTCTTGAGCGTCTCCGCGTCGGCCATCGGCGTGCGCAGCCCGACGGCGACGTCGTTGCTGATGTGATCGCCGCCGAGCGGCAGGATCGCCGTGTGCCAGATGGCGCCGTCGCGCAGCAGCGCGAGATCGGTCGTGCCGCCGCCGATGTCGATGACGAGCACGCCGAGCTCCTTCTCGTCGGGATAGAGCACCGCCTCGGCGGAGGCGATGGGCTCGAGCACGACGTCCTGCACCGTGAGCCCCGCGCGGTTCACGGAGCGGATGACGTTGTGCACGGAGCTGATGGCCGCCGTCACCACGTGGACCTCGACCTCGAGCCTCACGCCGGACATGCCGAGCGGCTCGCGCACGCCGTCGGCGTCGTCGACCGCGAACGCCTGCGGGAGCACGTGCAGGATCTCCCGGTCCTGCGAGATGTTGATCGCGCGCGCGGCGTCCACCGCGCGGTCGACGTCGGCCTGGCTGACCTCGCGGTCCTTGCCCGACACCGCGACCACGCCGCGGCTGTTCACCGAGCGGATGTGGCCGCCCGCCACGCCGGCGTAGACGGTGGAGACCTCGACGCCGGCCATCTGCTCGGCCTCGCCCACCGCCTGGCGGATCGCCTCGACGGTCGAGTCGATGTTGACGACGACGCCGCGGCGCAGCCCGCGCGACGGGGCGGCGCCGACGCCGACGACGTCGAGGGCGCCGCCCGGCCGCGGCGACGCGACGACGGCGCAGACCTTGGTGGTGCCGACGTCCAGACCGACGATCAGCTCCGGGGTCCGGCTCCGCATCACCGGGACACCCCCCTTCGAAGCACCACCTGGTCGTTGAACCGCAGATCGACGCCGTTCACGTCCTGCGTCGCCACCTGCGCGAGCACGCCCTCCAGCCGCGCGAGCCGCTCGTCCCAGTTCTCGGCGCCCAACCGCACCTCGACGCCGTCGACCGTGTAGAGGACCGGCCCCTCGGGCCGGCTCATGTCGATCTCCGAGATCTCCTCGGCGAGCGCGCCGCCCGACCGCAGCAGCGCGCGGATCAGCGCGACGGCGGCGCGGGCCTTGGGCCCGGGCGCCGTGCGCATCGCGGCCAGCTCGTCTTCGGTGAGACCGCTGATCACGGGGGCGCCGGGCGCGACGGCGCGCCGCTCCTCGCCGAGCACGTGGCCGTCCTCGTCCATCCAGTGCAGCCGCGCCGCATGCACGAGCGTGAACGGCCGCCGCTCCTCGACGAGGATCGTCACGCGATCGGGCAGCTCGCGCACGACGTCGGCGCGGCGGATCTCCGGCAGCGCGGCCACGCGCGCGGCCACGGCGCCGACGTCGAGGGTCCACAGATTCGCGCCGGGCGGGATGGCGGCGGCGGCGAGGACGCGGGGGACGGGCACGCGCGAGGCGCCGTGCACCTCGACGGCGGCGATCGCGAACCGCGGCGACGTGGTGACCCAGCGCGCGCCGGCCAGCAGCGCCGCCGTGCCGGCGACGATCAGCACGATCGCGCCCGCCCGGCGCTTGAGGCGCGCCAGCATCCGCGCCCGGCGGGCACGGCGGCGGGCTCGGCCGACGCGCTGGCGCGCGACGAGCGGCGTGCGCCGGCCGAGCTCCGCGAGCGCGCCGGCGCCGCGCGGGGAGAGCAGGCTCCTACTCACCGAGGATGCGGATCTCGGTCTCGAGCGTGATCCCGAAGTGGCCGTGGACGCGCTCGCGCGTGAGCTCCATCAGGCTCAGGATGTCGGCGGCGCCGGCGGCGCCGCGGTTGACGATGAAGTTGGCGTGCTTGGACGAGATCTCGGCGCCGTTGATGCGCTTGCCCCGCAGGCCGGCCTTCTCGATCAGGCGCGAGGCCAGCTCGCCCGCGGGATTCTTCCAGACGAAGCCCGCGGAGGCCAGCGCCAACGGCTGCGTGGCCTTCTTCTGCTTGAGCCGCGCGCGGATCTCCTTCTGGATGTCCGGCAGCGCGCGGCGGTGCAGCTGCAGCCGGCAGCCGATGAGGACGGCGCCCTTCGGCAGGTGAAACGCGCGGTAACCGAAGGCGCCCGCCGGCTTGAACTCGCCGAGCGAGCCGTCGGGATGCAGGTAGTAGACGGCGCTCACGAAGTCGCCGATCCAGCCGTCGACGGTGCCGGCGTTCATCGCCAGCGCGCCGCCGATGGTGGCCGGGATGCCGACGAGGCTCTCGATGCCGCCGAGGTTCAGCGCGGCCGCCTCGCGGATGAGCGCCGAGAGCGACACGCCGGCGCCGGCCAGCGCCTCCTCGCCGTGGAACTCCGCGCGGCCGAGGCAGCCCTCGAGCTTGAGGACGACGCCGCGGACCCCGCGGTCGCGCACGAGGAGATTGTTGCCGCCGCCGACGACGGCCACCGGCAGCTGCTCGCGATCGGCGAACATCAGCGCGTGGCGGATGTCCTCGACGTCCTGGGGGACGACGAAGATGTCCGCGGGGCCGCCGATGCGCAGCGAGGTGTGGAAGCTGAGCGGTTCCTTGAACCGCACTTCCCCTCGGATCTCTCCTAGCATTGAGCCCTCCGTTCCTGCGAGCCGGTTTCGAGCCGACGGAGAATCTCGGGTCCGAGCTGGCCGACGTCGCCGGCGCCCAGCGTGAGCACGATGTCGCCGGGGCGCGAGATCTCGCGCACGTGGTCGACGATGCGCGCGCGATCGCCGCCGAGATAGCTCACGTTGCGGTGGCCGTGGGCGCGGATACCCTCGGCGAGGGCGGCGGCGCTCACGCCCTCGATCGGTGCCTCGCCGGCGCCGTAGATATCCATCACGACGAGCACGTCCGCCTGGTTGAAGGCCGTGAGGAACTCGTCGAAGAGGTGCTTCGTCCGGGTGTAGCGGTGGGGCTGGAACACCGTCACGATCCGGCTGTCGAACCCCGCCTTGGCGGCGGCCAGGGTCGCCCGGATCTCGACGGGATGATGGCCGTAGTCGTCGACGACGGTGACGCCGTCGGCGGTGCCGCGCACCTGGAAGCGGCGCTGGACGCCCGTGAAGGCCGCGAGCGCCCTCTGGATCGTGACGAACGGAATCTCGAGGTCGAGACCGACGCCGATCGCGGCCAGCGCGTTGAGCACGTTGTGGCGGCCGGGGACCGCCAGCGCGCACTCGCCGAGGAGCGCGCCGCGCTCGTGAACCTCGAAGCGGCTGGTCATGCCGGCCAGCCGCACGCGGCGCGCGACGAGATCGGCGCTGGATTCCAAGCCGTACGTCACCACGCGCTTCTCGATGCGCGGGAGCAGGCGCTGGATGTTCGGCTGGTCCAGACAGAGCACCGCGGCGCCGTAGAACGGCACCTTCGCGACGAACGCGACGAACGCGTCCTGGATCGCCTCGAGCGTGCCGTAGTGGTCCAGGTGCTCGGCGTCGATCGTCGTCACCACGGCGATCGTCGGGTCGAGCTTCAGAAACGAGCCGTCCGACTCGTCGGCCTCGGCCACCAGGAACTCGCCCTGCCCGAGCCGCACGTTGCTGCCGAAGCTCGTCACGCGCCCGCCGACGATGATCGTCGGGTCGTACCGCCCCTCGGCGAGGACGGCGCCGATCATCGACGTCGTCGTCGTCTTGCCGTGCGTGCCGGCCACGGCGATGCCGTACTTGAGCCGCATCAGCTCGGCCAGCATCTCGGCGCGCGGGATCACGGGGATCGCGCGCTGCCGCGCCGCCTGCAGCTCGACGTTGTCACGCGAGACCGCCGAGGAGTAGACGACGACGTGGGCGCCCTCGACGTGCGCCGCGTCGTGGCCGGTGACGACCTTGGCCCCGAGCTGCTCGAGCCGCTCGACGGCGTCGTTGCGCCGGGCGTCCGAGCCCGTCACGCGATAGCCGAGAGTCAGGAGGATCTCGGCGATGCCCGACATGCCGGCGCCGCCGATGCCGACGAAGTGGATCTGCTGGTAGCGCTTAAACATTGGCGTGCTGGCTGATGCTGAGGAGCATGCCCGTGGCGAGCATGGTCATGAGCAGCGCGGAGCCGCCGAACGAGATGAACGGCAGCGGCAGCCCCTTGGTGGGCAGCAGGCCGGTGACGACGCCGAGGTTCACGAGCGTCTGCGTGGCCAGCAGCACGGTGATGCCGAGCGCCAGATAGGTGCCGAAGGCGTCGGGGGCGCGCAGCCCCACGCGCAGGCCGCGCCAGGCGAGGACGGCGAACAGCGCGACGATCGCGACCGCGCCCACGAAGCCGAGCTCCTCGCCGAGGATGGCGAAGATGAAGTCGGTGTGCGACTCGGGCAGGTAGAAGAGCTTCTGCCGGCTGCCGCCGATGCCCTGGCCGAGCACGCCGCCGTTGCCGAGCGCGAGCCACGACTGGATGATCTGAAAGCCGCCGCCGCGCGGATCGGCCCACGGATCCACGAAGGCGGTGATCCGGCGCATGCGATAGGGCGCCATCCAGATCGTGAGGAGGATCAGCGGCAGCGCCGGCGCGGCCACCCACGCGAGGTGCTTGATGGGGCTGCCGGCCAGATAGAGCAGGGCGAACGTGAGGACGATCAGCGTCATGCAGTTGCCGAGATCCGGCTGCAGGAGCACGAGCCCGGCCAGGACGCCGCCGACCAGCAGCGGCGGCAGCGTGCCGGTGCGGAACTCCTCCAGCGCGCCGCGCTTCCTGGCGAGGAACGCCGCGAGGTAGAGGACCAGCGCGAGCTTGGCCAGCTCCACCGGCTGGAACGAGACCGGTCCCACGCGGATCCAGCGCCGCGTGCCGTTGATGGCCTGGCCGATCGGCGGCACCAGCACGAGCACGAGGAGCACGCCGGCCACGATCAGCGCCGGCACCACCGCCTTCTCGAGCCAGCGATAATCGCAGCGCAGCGCCGCCAGCAGCACGCCGGCGCCGAGGAGCGCCCAGAACAGCTGCTTCTTGAGGAAGAAGTACGGGTCGTGGAAGCGGTCGGCGGCCACCACCGCGCTGGCCGAGTACACCATCACCACGCCGGCGGAGAGGAGCGCGACGGCGGCGCCGAAGACCCAGACGTCGGGCGTCAGCCGCCGCGGCATCAGGCCAGCTCCTCGACGAGCTTGCGGAAGACGTCGCCGCGGTGCTCGTAGTTGTCGAACATGTCGAAGGACGCGCAGGCCGGCGAGAGCAGCACCACGTCGCCGGCGCGCGCGGCCACGCGGGCCGCCTGGATGGCGCTCGCCATCGAGTCCGCGGCCGTGATGCCGATGCCGGCGGCGTCCAGCGCGGCGGCGATCTTGTCGCCGTCCTCCCCGATGACCACGGCGTGGCTCACGCGGGCGCGGGCGGCGTCGGCGAGGGGCGTGAAGTCCTGGCCCTTGCCCTTGCCGCCCGCGATCAGCACGATGCGCTCCTCGAACGACTCCAGCGCCTTGATGGTGGAGGCGACGTTGGTGCCCTTGGAGTCGTTGTAGAACTGCACGCCGGCGATGTCGCGCACGAACTCGATGCGGTGCGCGACGGCCCGGAAGCGTCCCACCGCCCGGCGGATCGCGTCGACGCCGATGCCCGTCCACAGCGCGCACGCGGTCGCGGCCAGCACGTTCTCGACGTTGTGGGCGCCGCGCAGCTGGACCTCGGCGAGCGGGCAGATGCGGTCCATGTGGCCGTTGAGTCGGGCCACCAGCCAGCCGTCGTGCGCGAACACGCCGTAGTCCAGCGGGCGCTGGCGGCTGAACCAGAGGACGTGGGCGCGCGTGCGCGACGCGAGGCCGCGCGCGGCGTCGTCGTCGGCGTTGAGCACGGCACAGTCGTGGTCGGTCTGGTTCATGAAGATCCGCGCCTTGGCGTCGAGGTACCGGGCGAACGTGCGGTGCCGGTCGAGGTGATCGGGCGTGACGTTCAGCACGGCCGCCACGCGCGGCTGGAACGCCTCGATCGTCTCGAGCTGGAACGACGACACCTCGGCCACCACGAGGCCGGCGGCGGGAAAGTCCAGCGCGCGCGCGGCGAGCGGCGTGCCGATGTTGCCGCCGACGAAGACCGGGCGCGGCTGCTCGGCAAGCAGAGCGCCCGTGAGCGCCGTCGTCGTGGTCTTGCCGTTGGTGCCCGTGATGGCGATCGTCTCGGCCTCCATCGCCCGCCACGCCAGCTCCAGCTCGCCGATCACCGGCACCAGCCGCGCGCGCGCCGGCGCCAGCTGCGCGCCATCCACCGGCACGCCGGGGCTCACGACGACCAGCTCGACGCCGTCGAAGGCCGCGGGGCCGTCCACGAGCCGTACGCCGATGGCGGCGAGCGCGGCGACCTCGGGGCCGAGCGAGGCGACGGGCTTGGCGTCGGTGCCGCGCACGTCGGCGCCGATCGTCGCCAGCAGGCGCGCGGCCGCGATGCCACTCTTGGCGAGGCCGACCACCGTGACGCGTCGGCCCGCCAGCGTCGCCAGGTACGCGCGCCCTCTCGCCGCCACCTGCACCTCCTCCGCCAGGGGCGTCATGCGGCTAGCGCAACTTGAGCGTCGTGAGCGCCAGCAGCGCCAGCGCGAACGACACGATCCAGAAGCGGACGACGATCTTGGGCTCGGGCCAGCCCGTCAACTCGTAGTGGTGGTGCAGCGGCGCCATCCGAAAGACGCGGCGCCCCGTGAGCTTGAACGACGCCACCTGCAGGATGACCGAGCCGGCCTCCACGACGTAGATGCCGCCGATGAGCGGCAGCAGCAGCTCGGCCTTGGTGAGCACGGCGAGCATGCCGATGGAGGCGCCGAGCGCCAGCGAGCCCGCGTCGCCCATGAAGACCTCGGCCGGATGACAGTTGAACCAGAGGAAGCCGATGGCCGCGCCGATGAGCGCGCCGCAGAACACCGACAGCTCGCCCGCCCCGCGCACGTTGAGGATCTTCAGATAGTCGGCCGCCCGGAAGTTGCCCGTGAGGTAGGCGATGATGCCGAAGGCCGCGCCCGCCATCACGATGGGGCCGATGGCCAGCCCGTCGAGCCCGTCGGTGAGGTTCACCGCGTTGCTGGCGCCGATGATGACCAGCATCGCGAAGACGAACCAGACGACGCCGAGGTGCAGGAGCCAGCCCTTGAAGAACGGGATCGCCAACACCGGCTGCCAATCGGCGGCCGGCTGCCAGTAGACGATCTGCAGCAGCGCCAGCGCCAGGATCACCTGCGCGGCGAGCTTGGCGCGCGCCGGGATCCCGCGCTTCGTGCGGATCTTCGTCCAGTCGTCCCACATCCCGACGAGGCCGTAGCCCGCGATGGCCAGCATCGCGACCCACACGTAGCGATTGGCCAGGTTCGCCCAGAGGAAGGTCGAGCCGAGGATCGCGCAGAGGATGATGACGCCGCCCATCGTCGGCGTGCCCTTCTTGCCGGTGCGATGGTGCGCCGGCGTGTCCTCGCGAAGCGTCTCCGAGCCGTGCTGCATGCGCTTGAGCCGCCGGATGAGCCAGGGGCCCACGATCAGCGAGATGACCAGCGCCGAGATCAGCGCCATGAAGGACCGGAACGTCAGGTAGCGGAAGACGTTGAAGAGGATGTGGTCCTTCGCGAGCGGGACGAGCAGGTAGTAAAGCATCCTCCATCCTCATCCGGAGGACCGATCGGTCCGGGCCAGACGCGCGACGAGCGCGTCCACCACGCGCTCCATCCGCATACCCCGCGAGCCTTTCACCAGCACGACGTCACCCGGCGCCAGTCCCTTCAGCAGATGCGCCACCGTGTCCTCGAAGCTCGGCGCGAGATGCACGTTGGCCAGGCCGGCCGCACGCGCGGCCTCCACGGCCAGGCCGGCCCCGCGGCCGAGCGCGACGAGCTCGTCGGCGGGCAGCGCCGCCACCAGGCGGCCGACCTCCCGGTGCGCTTCGTCGCTCATCGCACCCAGCTCGAGCATGTCGCCCAGCACCACCACCGCGCGCCGGCCCGCGCGCCGCGCGGCCAGCGTCTCGAGCGCCGCGCGCACCGAGGCGGGGCTGGCGTTGTACGTGTCGTCGAGGATCGTCACCTCGCCCGCGCGCCTCCAGACACCGCGCCCGCCGACCGGACGCGCGGCGGCGAGGCCGCGCGCGATGTCCTCGAGCGGCACGTCCAGGGCCACGCCGACGGCCGCCGCGGCCAGCGCGTTGACGATGTTGTGCCGGCCCGCGAAGGCGATTCTGACCGGCTGCCGGCTGCCGCCGGCCTCCAGCGTGAACGCCAGGCCCTCGTCCGTGTCGGTCGCGTCGCCGGCGATGCGCACGGTGGCGCCCGCGGCACGCCCGAAGGTGATGACGCGGCCCTTCGTCTCGCGCGCCATCGAGGCCACGCGCGGGTCGTCCGCGTTGAGCACGGCGACGCCGGTGGCCGAGAGCGCGCGCACGAGCGCGGCCTTCTCCTCGCGCACGCCCTCGATGCTGCCGAGGAACTCCGTGTGGACGGCGGCGACCATCGTCACCACGCCGACCGTCGGGCGCGCGATGGCCGAGAGCGTCGCGATCTCGCCGGGCTGGTTGGTGCCGAGCTCGACGACGGCCGCGCGGTGCTCGGCGCCCAGTCGCAGAAGCGTGAGCGGCAGGCCCCACTGGTTGTTGAACGACGAGGCCGGCCTGAGCACCTCGCCGCGCGTGGCGAGCACCGCCGCCGTCAGCTCCTTCACCGTCGTCTTGCCGATCGAGCCCGTGATGGCGACGACGGGCACGCTGAAGCGCGAGCGGTGCCAGGCCGCGAGGCGGCCGAGCGAGCGCGTGGTGTCCTCGACGAGGACGAGCGGGACGTGGGAGGGCGGCTCGTCGGGCAGCGTGTGCACGACCACGCACGCGGCGCCGCGCGCGGCGGCGTCGGCGAGAAAGGCGTGGCCGTCGAGCCGGTGGCCGACGATCGCGAAGAACGCCTCGCCGACCTGGAGCGTGCGCGAGTCGATCGACACGCCGGCGATGGGCACGGCGAGGTCGCCGCTCACCAGCGCGCCCTCGGTGGCTCGGACCAGCTCCTGGATGCTGAACGCCGCCATACGCCTCCCTATCGCGCCCGCTCCGACAGAATCCGCCGCGCGACCTCGCGGTCGTCGAACGGCAGCACCTCGCTCCCGACGATCTGGTACGTCTCGTGCCCCTTGCCGGCGATGACGACCGTGTCGCCCGATCGCGCCCAGCCCAGGGCCGCCCGGATCGCCGCCTCGCGGTCGGCGAGCCGCGCGTAGTGCCCGCGCGCCGGCCGCGCGCGCGCGGCGCCGGCGGCGACCTCGGCGACGATCGCCTCCGGGTCCTCGGAGCGCGGGTTGTCCGAGGTGATCCACGCGTCGTCGGCCAGGCGCGCGGCGATCTCACCCATGATCGGCCGCTTCGTGCGATCGCGGTCGCCGCCGCAGCCGAACACCACGCCCAGGCGCCCCGACGTGATCTTGCGCGCCGTCGTCAGCACGCGTTCCAGCGCGTCCGGCGTATGGGCGTAATCGACGACGACGAGGAATGGTTGCCCCGCCCGCACCTGCTCGAACCGGCCGGGCACCGTCTGCACGCCGCCGAGCGCGCGCGCGATGGCGTCGGGCGCCAGCCCGAGCGCCAGTCCGACGCCGACGGCGGCCAGCAGATTCATCACATTGTGCTCGCCGATGAGCGGCGAGGCCAGCGCGAGCCGGCCCGTCGGCGCCGTCACCTGCATGCGAACGCCCTCGAGCGTCGACGTCCACTCGGTCGCCCGCACGCGATTGTCCGCGCCCAGCCCATAGGTGAGCGTTTCCAGGCCGAGCCCGGCGACCATGCGCGCGCCAAACGAGTCGTCGCCATTGACGACGGCCGCGCGCCGCGGCTTGGGCGAGGCCGCGAGCAGCTCGAAGAGCCGGCGCTTGGCGCGCCCGTACTCGTCCAGCGTGCCGTGGAAGTCGAGATGATCCTGCGTGAGATTCGTGAAGACACCGACGTCGAAGGCGAGCGCGTCGACACGCGACAGCGCCAGCGCGTGCGAGGACACCTCCATCGCCACGCCGCGCACGGCGCGCTCGCGCATGGTGGCCAGCATCGCCTCGATCTCGAGCGCCTCGGGCGTCGTCTGGCCGGCGGGCCGGATCTCGCCGCCCACGACGTACTGGATCGTGCCGAGGATGCCGGTGGCGCCGCCACGCGCCCGCAGCAGCGCGTCGACGAGGTAGGAGGTCGTCGTCTTGCCGTTGGTCCCCGTGATGCCCACCAGCATGAGCGCGCGCGAGGGATGGTCCCAGTACGCGCCGGCCAGCGCCGCGAGCGCACGCCGCGCCGAGGGCACCAGCACCTGGGCGACGCGCACGTCGCGCAGCGGATCGCCCTCGGTCACGACCAGCGCCGCGCCGCGGCCGACGGCGTCGGGGATGAAGCGCCGCGCGTCCTGCTTGAAGCCGGGCACGGCCACGAACGCCTGGCCGCGCTCGACCCGCCGCGAGTCGGCGGAGAGACCGGTGACCGACGGCGGCGGCGTGCCGACCACTCGCTTGTCGGCCAGTGCCTCGAGCAGCACGCTCACGGCCACCTCGCGAGGCATGTCAACGCACGACACCGGCGCGCGCGCCGTCGGGCGTGAGCGTGAGCCGGGCGACCGCGTCCTCGTTCACACGCTCGCCGGGTGCCGGCGACTGCTGCGTCACGCGCCCGCGGCCCTCGACGCGCACGCCGACGCCGAGCGGCGCCAGCGTCCCCAGCGCCTGGCGCAGCGTGCGGCCGCGCACGTCCGGCATGAGGCCGCCCGCGGCGGGCACGGTGGCGGTGGAGACCAGCTGCACGCGCGGGGCGACCTCGGCGCCGGGGCCGGTGACGATCTGGATCGGCACCGCGTCGCGCGGCGGCACCTCCAGGTAGCGGAGCACCGGTCCCGCGATCGCCGCGAAGATCGGCGCCGCCGCTTCGCTGCCCCACTTCTCGTTCTTCGGCTCGTCGAGCAGGACGAGCAGGACGAGCCGCGGCTCGTCCGCCGGCACGAAGCCGATGAACGACAGCACGCCCGGCGCGCGTGAATAGCGGCGCGTGGCCGGGTCGAGCTTCTGGGCGGTGCCGGTCTTGCCGCCCACGTCATAGCCGGGCACGGCCGCGAGGTGGCCCGTGCCGTGCTCGACCACCTGCACGAGCATCCGCGACAGCGTGCGCGCGGTCTCGGGCGACACGATCTGCCGCACGGCGCGCGGCTCGACGCGGCGCACCTCGCGACCGTCGGCGTCGAACTCCGCCTTCACGAGGCGCGGCTGCATGAGCGTGCCGCCGTTGGCGACGGCGCCGAAGGCCGCGAGCATCTGGAGCGCGGTCACCGAGATCTCCTGGCCGATGGACATCGTGGGCAGCGACAGGGTCGACCAGCGCTGCGGGTCCCGCAGCACGCCGCGGCTTTCGCCGGGCAGCCCCACGCCGGTGGGCGCGCCGAAGCCGAAGGCGGTCATGTAGCGGTGATACCGCTCGCGCCCGAGGGCCAGGCCCACCTTCATGGAGCCCACGTTCGAGGAGTTCTGCAAGACCTCGCCGAACGACAGCCAGCCGAACTTGCGCCAGTCGCGAATGGTCGTCTTCGCGATGGTGAGCTGGCCGTTCTCCGCCCAGATACGATCCTCGGGCCGCACGACCCCCTCCTCGAGCGCGGCCGCGGCGAGGATCACCTTGAAGGTGGAGCCGGGCTCGAAGGGATCGGTGACCGCGCGGTTGCGCCACACGTCGCGCGAGGCCACGTCGAGAAACGCGTTGGGATTGAATGTCGGCCGCAGCGCCAGCGCCAGCACGTCGCCGCTGCGCGGGTCCAGGGCGATCGCCATCGCGCCCTTGGCCTGGGTGCGGCGGTAGGCGGCGTCGATCTCGCGCTCCGCCAGGTACTGGATGGTCCGGTCCAGCGTGAGCATCACGCCGCGCCCGGGCGCCGGCGGCGTCAGGATCTGCTGCGCGGCGACCTCGCGGCCCAGCGCGTCGCGGCCGACGATCGCGCGGCCCGGGGTGCCGGCGAGCGCGTCGTTCCACGCGCGCTCGATGCCCTCCAGCCCGCCCTCCACGCCCTCGAAGCCGAGCACGTGGGCGGCGAGCTCGCGGTTGGGATAGAGCCGCAGCGGCTCGTCGAGAAAGCCGAGGCCCGGCTCACCGAGCGCGCGCACGCGCGCCGCGACCGCCGGCAGGAGCTTGCGCCGCAGCCAGACGAAGCCCTTGCCGGAGGTGAGCTGCGCGTGCAGCTCGCGCGCGGGCGCGTCGACGAGCGGCGCCAGCGTCGCCGCCAGCCGCACGGGATCGCCGATCGCGCGGGGCTGGGCGAACAACGACTCGGCGGGCGTGGAGGTCGCGAGCGGCGCGCCGTGCCGGTCCACGATCGGACCGCGCGCGCCGTGCAGGGCGACCGTGCGCGAATACTGCCGCTCGGCGAGCGCGGCCAGCTCGCCGCGCTTGACGATCATCAGCCAGCCCAGCCGGCTCGTCAGGCCCGCGAACGCGACGGTGAGGATCGCCGCGAGGATCAGGACCCGCGTCCGGAGGGCGACGGCGCTCATGATTGTAGCGGGGTCCCCGGAATCGGCTCGGGCCGTGGGTGGCCTGTTCCAGGCGCTACCCGGCTCCGTGCGCTCACGGTGTGCGCGAATCCAATGCGGCCTCGACGCGATTGCGCTGGGCGGCGGCGAGGCCGGTGGTGCCGGTGACGTACTCGCGGGCCAGGCGCACCTGATCGCGCGCGGGCGCGGTCAGCCCGAGCTGCCGCGCGCGCTGGTCCACGCGCACGGGCGAGCGCAGGGTGGCCACCTCGATCTCCAGCTCGCGCAGCAGCGTCTCCGCGCGCGCGCGTTCGGCGCGCAGCGCGTCGAGCCGGTAAGCAAGCTCCACCTGCTGCACGCGCAAACCGACGACGACCAGCGCACCGACGACGAGCACGGCCGAAATGGCCAGGGCGGCGGCGAACGAGCGCCGCACGCGCGGATCCGGTTCCCGGTGGAGTCTCTGGTGCTTGATCACGACGTCCGCTCCAACACTCGCAGCTTGGCGCTCCGGGCGCGGGGATTGGCCCGCACCTCGTCGTCCCCGGGCGTCAGGGGCGACGGCTCCAGCTCCGCGAAGCTCGCGGGAGCGAGCGCGCGGAACGCCTGCTTCACGATGCGGTCTTCGCCCGAATGGAACGAGATCACGCCGAGCCGGCCGCCGGCGGCGAGCAGGTCGGGGATCTCCTGGAGCGTCTGACGAAGCGCTCCGGTTTCGTCGTTCACCGCCACGCGCAGGGCCTGGAACGTGCGCGTGGCGACGTGCAGCCGCTTCGGCCACGCCGCGCGCGGCACGGCGGCGCGCACGGCGGCCACGAGGTCTGACGTCGTGCGCAGCGGGCGGCGCCGCACGATGGCCCGCGCGATGCGTCGCGCGAAGCGCTCGCCGCCGTGCTCGAAGAGCAGCCGCGCCAGCTCCGCCTCCGCCAGTCCGTTCACGAGGTCGGCGGCCGTGCCGCCGCGCGCGGGATCGAGCCGCATGTCGAGCGGCTCGTCGTGCTGAAAGGTGAACCCCCGGCCCGACTCGTCGAGCTGATACGACGACACCCCGAGGTCGAGCAGCACCGCGCGCGCCTCGCGGACACCGTGCTCGCCGGCCACACGCACGAGGTCGCGAAAGTTCGCCCGCGTGAGGACGACGCGGTCGCCGAAGGGCGCCAGACGCGTGCGGCAGCGCGCGAGCGCCTCGGGATCGACGTCCATACCGAGCAGCCGCACGTCCTCGCCGGCCGTCCTCAGCATCGCCTCGGCGTGACCGCCCATTCCCACCGTCCCGTCGATCACCCAGCCCCGGCCGCGCGGTCGCAGGAGAAACGCGACCTCGTCGACGAGGACCGGAACGTGAACCGCTAGACTCCGAGCGCCGACAGCTTCTCGTAGAGCGAGGGCAGCTTCGGCTGGCCCGTGCGCTCGTATTCCTCGAAGCGCGCTCGATCCCACACCTCGAATTTGTCGAGGCCGCCGCCGACGATCAACACGTTCTTGTCGAGGGCCGCATCGCGGCGCGCGTCGGGGGCGATGAGCATCCGCCCCGCCGCGTCGAGCGTCACGTCCTTCGCGCGCGACACGTAGAGCCGGCTGATCTCACGGACCTCGCTGTTGAAGCGCGACTGCTCCCTCAGTTTGGCCTCCATCCGCTCCCATTCCGCAAGCGGATACACCTCGAGACACTCCCCGTCCGGCACCACGACGAGGTCCCCCGCCTCGTAGCGGCCGAGCACCTCCCGGAACCTCGCCGGGATGCTCACCCGCCCCTTGGCGTCCACGGTTGCTGGATAGCGTCCCCTGAACATCGGTATCGGGCACTGGGGCCCCACTTCCTCCCACTTCGACCCACTTAATTGGCGAATCTACAGTTGCCATTTGGGCCTGTCAAGGGAAAACAGCACGATTTTTTAAGGAAATAGCCTACCCAGGCGTTTGGCGGACGGATGGGGCCGAGACCCCACCGAGTCCACGCTGGATGGTGGAAAACGCGCGGCTAGCGGGGCTGGTACTGCTGCAGCGCTTCGGGGAGCCAGGCCTCGATCTGGGCGATCCGCGTCTGCGGCAGCGGGTGAGTCGAGAGGAATTCCGGCTGCCGGGCCCCCCCCTGCGAGGCCATCCGCACCCACAGGTCGCGCGCGGCCTCCGGGTGGTAGCCTGCGCGGGCCATGTAGATGAGGCCGAGGTGGTCGGCCTCAGATTCCTGCTGCCGACTCCATGGCAGGAGGAGCCCGACGGTGGCGCCGGCGCCGAGGCCGGCGGTGATCAGCTGCATGGTGCCGGGGTCACGGCCCGCGAGCGCCGCCTGGATCGCGATGAGCCCGCCCTGCACCGCCAGCTGCTGGCTGATGCGCTCGCCGCCGTGGCGCGCGATCGCGTGCGCGACCTCGTGGCCGAGCACCGCGGCAAGGCCCGCGTCGTCGCGCGTGACCGGCAGGATGCCGGTGTACACCGCGACCTTGCCGCCCGGCAGGCAGAACGCGTTCACCTGCTTGTCCTCGAGGACCGTGAACTCCCAGCGATAGTCCGTGCGGCCCGTCGCCTCCGCGATGCGCGTGCCGACGCGCCGCACCTGATCGTTCAGCGCGGGATCGTGCGAGACGCGTCCCTTCTTGAGGATCTCCTGATACGACGTCAGCCCCATTTGCAGCTCCGTCCCCTCGGGGATCAGCAGGAGCTGCGAGCGATTCGTGAGCGGGACCGTCTGGCAGGCGACGGCGGCGAGCAGGAAGAGCAGGACGGGCAGCGGCCGCGCGGTGCTGCGCACGGCCGATATTCTATCTCGCCTGCGCCTCGCGGATGATGCGCGCGAGCGGCGCCCGCGCCGCGGCGGGCCTCGGCTCGAGATCGGCCATGCACAGGAACGGGCAGCGCGCCTCCGACGCCGCGGCGTCACCGGCCAGCCGCAGGGCGCGCGCGGAGGGGCCGATCGAGACGAAGACGTGGAGCATGCGGCCCTCGCGCACGCACTCGCCGATCACGTCGGGCGGCGTCTCGAGCGTGGGCGCGTCGGGCGCGGGCGAGATCACGAGCGAGCGCACGCTGCGATTGCGCGCAAACCACGGTAGCTCGCCGAGCGGGTCGAACCCGTCGGGCAGCGGCGCGTCGAGCTCGACCAGATAGCGAAACAGCCCGAAGTACCCGGGCAGCGCCCGTGCGAGCCGGCCTTCGAGGACCGGGAGCGTCGACTCCGCGGCCACCGGGCTGATGATTCGCAGACCGATCGCCCGACCGATGACCGTCGCAACGACGTGGCGGCTCGGAGGTTGATCCATGGGGCGCTCGACGCCAACGCAATCTCCGCGCCGACCCACTGCTCCCGCCAAGTGTCTGAAAATTCAGACACCACGGGCGGGACGGCCGACA
>Ga0134071_10000264_pt1 | contig 16816 bp, 15 predicted proteins | sample 15_taG_27_FD_94466 | JGI IMG/M metagenome (GOLD analysis project Ga0134071, IMG submission 94466) | Grasslands soil microbial communities from the Angelo Coastal Reserve, California, USA - 15_D_Rain_40cm_5_09082015 | ecosystem: Environmental > Terrestrial > Soil > Grasslands ...
CAACGGTTCGTCGTCACCTATCAGTACGAGTTGCCTTTCAAGAGCAGTGGAAGGTTGGGGCGAGCGGTCGAGGGATGGTCAGCCTCGGGCAGCACCATTGTTCAGGGTGGCAATCCACTCACGCTCTTTGACGGCCGCGGCGGCACGATCTATACCGGAGCTCCGCCCACCAATGGTCCCGACAAGGGTTCAAGCCGCGCGCAACTCTGTCCAGGTTTCACGTACAAGGACATCGTAACGAGCGGCAGCGTCGAAGACAGGCTAGGCCGGGTTGGCGACCCTAATGCGAAGCGCTTCTTTAACCCGGCGGTGTTTAACTGCGGCCCAGCAGCGACGGGGCCACTACCAGTGATTGGCAATGGAACTGATTTTGGGAATGCCGGCGTGGGAATCGTTCATGGTCCAGGTCAGGCGAACTTTGATTTCTCAGTGACGAAGATGACGCGGATCGGCGAGAAGCAGAATGTCCAGTTTCGGGCCGAGTTCTTCAATCTGTTCAATCATCCGCAGTTCGGTTTGGGGACCTATCCGTCACCCACAAGTACGACGAGTTTCAATCAGCAGCTCTTTCCGAGCAGCCCGACGTTTGGTGTGATCAGCCAGGCAGCAGTCAATCCGCGGCTGATCCAGTTCGCGTTGCGGTATCAGTTCTGAAGCGGTGGGTGAGGGTAACAGGTTTGGTCAAATCTTGAGACCCTCACCCAACCCTCTCCCAGAGGGAGAGGGTTATGGGCAGGGAACCGTTGGGCGCTCTTCGCGAGCCTCATGAGAGTATTGCGGCTCAGTTCCTTCAATTGGCTGGGAAGAACGGCTAGGGGAAGAAAGAAGGGAAGAAAGCTGAAGTCCAGTGATTGCGGGTTGGCGATTTGTCCGAAATCCTCGAAATCCGCGAAATGCTTTGGCCCAATTCACCACTCCGGCGACTTCCTTTAGCCTGCCTATTGGGTTCAGCTTTCGCGGCACCACCTCGCTGCGGGAAGGCGAATAAGCCAAGACCTTCCGCCCCTGGATCAGACATTCCGTAATCAAGAGCGGAACCGACCAACTGAACCAGCTCGCTGCGGTCACTTGCTCGAGTGTGTTACCGACGCCCGATACCTGTAAGAATTCTGTGAAGACTCGAAAGGTGACGAAACCAAACGTCAATACATAACTGCGAATCATCCATTCGCGGTGCTGTTCGGTGGCCTGCCGCAAAATTGCAATCGTGGCAAAACCGGTGGAGACGATCCACGCAATGCCCATCGCTGTAAAACCCATTCCCGCGATCCAACCGAAGTCGGTATGGCGCGCCAAATAGAACGCCGAGCAAGCGCTGACCAGAACGGCAAGCGCGTATGCAGGACCCAGGATGCGATGGACGGAGAGCTCCCGGCGGTTCAATCCCAGCCAGAGCTGGAGCGGACCCAGTAAGAGAGCCGCTCCGCCTGCGATGATATGAACCAGGAGCCATTCCCGGCGAGGCCAGTAGATCCCGTATCTGTCGGGATCGACCGCGAAATATTGGAACGCATAGCTATTGAGAAACCACAACGCGACCGCCGTGGGCATTAAGAGAACAGCTTTGGTAAGCCGGCTATGCATGTACGCGGTGCGCCGGTTCCTGGTTTAGTGCTGGCATAAGCCGGAATAACCGGCTCGATGTCTGCTGCTCTAAAAGGGTCCGGTATAACTTGGACCGATGCGACAGAACCTCAGCCCTGGAAATCGGATTTTCAGTATTTTCGGCAGCCTTTCCGCTTCCGATTCCCTCGATCGTCTCAGGATAAACAAACATTTTCTCCATAACTGCCTCCGTATGTGCCCGTTAATGCAGGTTGGAGGCCGAACTCAGAATGATTTTTAGGCCTTTATAATCAGTGGGTTAAGTGGCGAGATCGGGAGCAAAATAAACCAAGTTGGTTGACGGCCCTCTCTCCCCTGGGAGAGGGCTCGCCAAGCGGCGGGTGAGGGTCTCCGGATTTGCCGAATCTTGCGACCCCTCGGCATTTTATTGAGGCTTCGCCCTGTCGGGCTCGCGCTTCGCCCCCTCTCCCAGGGGGAGAGGGTTTTGTTACCCGCGCTGCAGCAACGGCCGCAAATCCCGCAGGTTCTTCACGTTCTCCAGGTTGAAAATCGTGTCGATCAGCCTGGTCGTCGTGCCCGCGCCCAGGACCGGGTTCATCAAATCACGCGCTTTGGCGATCACTTCCTCGCGACTCATGGGATTGTCGAAGGTGCCCCGAACCGAAGCCACATGTTCAGTAAAACGCGTGCCGTCGTTCATGACAATCTCGACATCGGTTTCCCGGCGCGGCATGCGTCGTTCGAGCGCTTCGTCAGGGATGAGCTGTACCTTTGCGCGGTGGCGGAGAATAGCGGCATCCTTCATCCGCGCTGTCTCGTGAGCAGACCGGAAGGTCACAGTCTTGTCGACGAGCATCACGGCCACGAGGTGCTGCAGACAAATATCGGGAATCTCTCGGTTGTTGACGATCGCGGCTTCATTGGTCGCGAGCTTCACCAGAACTTGTTTGACCTGATCGGCCTCGAAACGATTCTTTTTGAAAATATTTTCCAGGGCGTCGAGAACCGCTTGAATCGGTGCCCCAACCGTCCATTTTTTGAAACTGGTCCGCGTCACTTCGTACCGTTCTCCGAGTTTTTCAATAACAAGTTCGGCGTTGTTCTTGGGCAGGAATGCCTGGAAGAAGTTGTCGGCGCCGGAGAAAACATCTTCTACGCCGGTGCCGCCGGCCTGTACAAGCAACGCAGCAGTGACGCCGTTGCGGGCGGGCATGCCGCCGAAATCGAAGGCTTTCTCGATGTGATCGGTATCGCGCTGCCACGATGCCAGCCCCGACGCCTGCTGCGCGGTGTAGGAGAGCAGCCAACGCATTTGTTGGGCGTTAAGGTTCGTCACGCATCCGGCCGCGGCCGCGGAGCCAAACGTTCCCGAGATTGAGTGAGTACTTCGGTGAGTCTCGGCCATATATGACAAGCGTCCGAGAGTAGCCGTCACACGAGGACCGATATCGTAACCGAGCGCAACCGCGCGGACAAACCGTGTGCCGTCGATACCGAACTGCTCGCCCGTTGCCAGAGCAGCCGGTATGACCGAGCACCCTGGATGAGACTGAGAAAAGGAATGCGTATCATCCGTCTCGTCGGAGTGCGCCAGCATCCCGTTGGCCATCGCGGCCTCGATGGGACCGCAAACGACATTGGACGCAGCAACCGTCGCGACCTTCTCGCCTTTGTATGCGCGGGCGAATTGGATAGCGAACTTCCCAGGCGGAAGCTCCGCGCCCGAGATCATCGCCGCCACGGCATCCAGAATCACGTGCTTCGTTTTTTCGACAATTTCTTCCGGTAGCTTCCGCGTAGCGGCTTGGCTCATATAAGTACTGAGCGTGGTCATGAGGCTGCTCGTGGCCAGGGATCCATACGCTGAACGAGACGGCAGGCTCCATCCGCCGAAACCGGCACCCACGGGCAGCGCCGCCGCGATCTTCAACAGGCGACGACGGTTCAATTTATCGGCCATTTTCAGTCTCCTTGTTCAGATCGTTCCGGACGACGAGTCCACCTTTCATCACGAATTTGACTCGCTGCATCTCGCTCACATCCGCAAGAGGATTACTCGAAACGGCAATGATGTCGGCGAACTTACCTTTTTCGATGCTTCCGATTTGATTGTCCCAGTTGTAGTTCAGCATGTGGGCCGCGGGCAGGAATGCCGTCTGCAGGGCTTGGGCAGCGGTCATTCCCCATTTGGCATAGTAAGCGAATTGATTTGCCTGTGTGCCGTGCGGAATCGCCGGGGACGTGGCGCCACTCCCGAAGACGATCGGGACGCCGGCCGCAAGCGCCCTTTTAAAAGCTTGTTCGGCGAGTTTCATCCGGCTGTTTCTGCTGCCGGTATCGCGAAGGTCGTCCTTCTCCAGTGCGATCAAATCATCGAGGGTAACGACGAAAGGAAGTTTCTTCTCAAGTAGGATTTTTATCCCGGCATCATCGAGTTCCAGGAGATGATTCGGAGCATCGACGCCGGCTGTCAGACAGCTCCTCATGCCCTCGCCGCCGTAAGTGTGGCAGGCCACCCTCAGTCCGAGCCGGTGCGCTTCATCCACGATCGCCTGGACCTCTTCCAGAGTCAGGGACGGGCTGTTCACAAGCGTCGCATCCGGTTTCCACATGTGCACGGGACCGACGAAATCCTGCGTCGTATAGATCTTTACCCAGTCCACGCCGTGCAACTTGGCTTCGCGAACAGCCGCGCGGGCCAGCCACGGGGAATTGACGTCTTTGTGCTCTGTGAATACTTCCAGAAAACGCAGCGACTGATTGTCGGGATAGTAGTTCGTGGCACGTTGATTGAGCGACTGCCCGACGACCTGCATTCGAGGCCCCTGAATCATGCCGGAGTTAATCGCGTCTCGAAGATCCACAGTATTGAACCCGCCGCGGGAATCCATATCCGCAACGGTTGTGAAGCCGGCGGCCAGATCGATTTGCGCATTAGCCACCGCGATGAATGCGCGCTGAGCGGCTGTCTCGCCGCCTGTATTGACGTGCACGTGCGTGTCGATCAGGCCCGGAAGAACGGTTGCGGTGCCCAGGTCAATGACCCTGGCTTCACGCGGGATTTGGATATTCGGGCCCACATCGGCGATGCGCTCGCCCCGGATCACGACGATCTGGTTGTTCAAGACGCTGCCCGATCTGGCATCGAACAACTTTGCAGCCCGAATCGCGACCACCTGATTGGGCGGCGTGAGAAATTTACGTTCCTGAGAATGCGTGGAAGTGTTCAACACCGCGACAAGCGCGACGAGTATGACGATCAACCGGCCCAACCAACGGTTTTGCATGGCATCCTCCTGGGACGTATTCGGCCCTTATATACCCTCGTGTTGGGAACCCGCAAATCAAAAGAATGCCTCTGATTCCCCTCCAAACTTAGGAGGGGTGGCTTCGCGAACGGAGTGAGCGAAGCCGGGTTCCAAAAGAGAACCACCCCGCCTCGCTCCGCTCGGCACCCCTCCTAACTTAGGAGGGGTGCTGTTCATGCTAAAATTCCCGCGATGCAAAGGATATTAATTCTGGGCGCAATCCTTCTCCTTGCCGCGCCGGTCCTGGCGCACCCTGTGCCGTTCAGTTATCTTGACGTTCAACTGCAGCCGGGAACGATCGAAGGTTCGCTTACGGTTCATATTTACGACCTGGCGCATGACCTTCAGATAACACCCATGGAACAGCTTCTCGAATCCAGCGTCGTCGCCGAACGGGAAGCTGCAATCCACAACCTTCTCAGTCCACGCTTCGGTCTAGCGGCCGATGGTCATTCCTTGAGCCAGGAGTGGCTTCAGTGGGAAATTTTGAAGGAGCGTCAATCGGTCCGATTCCATCTCCGCTACTCGAATGTCGCCGCGCCTGGCGTGGTCTCGATTTCAGCGAAGATGTTCGCTTACGATCCGCAACATCAGACGTTCGTCAATGTCTATGAGCGCGATGCTCTGACATCGCAGATGATTCTGGACATCAACCATACGCAAACCGAATATTTCGCGGGAACCCGGCAAGGTGTATTGGCCGTGATCCGGAAGTTCATACCGGCTGGTATTCATCACATCCTGATCGGTCCCGATCATTTACTGTTTCTGGTCGGATTACTTTTGCTCGGCGGCTCGATCCGGCGTTTGGCCATGGTTGTCACGTCCTTCACCATCGCGCACAGCGTGACACTGTCTCTGGCCGCGCTGAATATCCTCAGCCCTCCGGCACGTATCATCGAGCCCGCTATTGCATTGAGCATCGTTTATGTGGGTGCGGACAATCTCCTCGCGCAAGGCGGGCGTGACGTGCGCGCGTGGATCGCCTTTGCTTTTGGCTTCATCCATGGATTCGGTTTTGCGAACGTCCTTCGCGAGATGGAGCTGCCAGCGCGCGCGCTCGGCTGGTCATTGTTTTCGTTCAATTTTGGCGTGGAAATCGGCCAGTTGCTGGTGGTGGTTCCGGTGGCCTCAGCTTTCGCCGTCATTCGCTCACGAGGTGAATGGGCGAGACGCCAATTGGTTTACGCCGGATCGGTGGTGGTTATCGCTGCCGGCTCATTCTGGTTCGTGCAACGCGTGTTTTTCATTTAGGGCTTTATCTCCGGTATACTGCCGCCCACGGCTTTTCACACATCTCGACACAAAAGGGGAGACGATATGAAATCCGGATCGATGCGAATCCTTATCGCGATTATTATGGCGACGTTTACCGTGTTTCTTCTGGGAGTTGCCTTCGCGAGCGGCCAGTCGGGCCAGGCGGAGAGATCGCAGATGGCAGAAGAGGTCTTCACGAATGTTCAGGTGCTCAGAGGTATTCCGGTGGACGAGTTCATGGACACGATGGGGATGTTTGCGGCGTCTCTAAGCCTGAACTGCATCGACTGTCACGTTGCGGAAAGTGTCGACAGATGGGAAAAATTCGCGGACGAGACGCCGCTCAAGCGTACTGCGCGGACGATGGTGCAGATGGTGAACGCGATCAATAAACAAAACTTCAAGGGAGTGCGCTCCGTTACTTGCTACACCTGCCACCGCGGCGATCTGCGCCCCAAAGTCGTGCCCAGCTTGATCGTACAGTACAGCGCCCCGGTGGAAGACCCGAACGAAGTTGAAATCCCGCCGAACGCAAAGGGACCTTCCCCCGACGAAGTCTTCAACAAATACATCCAGGCACTCGGTGGTGCGCAGCGCGTGGCAAGCCGCACCAGTTTTACCGCGAAGGGAACGTTCATCGGATTCGAGACCGAACAAACCAAGGTGACAATGGATCTTTTTGCCAAAGCTCCTGCTCAACGCACCATGATCGTTCACACACGGTTGGGCGACAGTACCCGCGTCTATGACGGCCGTTCGGCCTGGATCGCCGCGCCCGACAGACCGCTGCCTCTGATGATAATGACGGGCGGGAATCTGGAAGGCACGAAGATCGACGCGATCGTCTCTTTTCCCGGGCAGATCAAGCAGGCGTTTGCGCAATGGCGAGTCGGAGCGACCGCTATCGACGATAAGGACGTCGTTGTTCTGCAGGGGACCAATCCCAGGCAGCCTCCTGTGAATTTTTATTTCGATGGCACGGGTTTGTTGGTCCGTGTCGTCCGGCTTGTGGACACCGCAGTCGGCCGCGTTCCCACGCAGGTTGATTACAGTGATTATCGCGACGTAGCCGGGGTAAAGATGCCGTTTCATTGGACGACGACCTGGACCGATGGGCAGGCGACCGTGGATCTTACGGAAGTACAACCGAACGTGACAATCGAGGCCGCCCGGTTCGCCAAGCCGGCTCCAGCGCCCCGACCGCAGTAGATCAGATTTGAAATACTCAGGGTTTGACAGCGTCCGGAGGAGGACCCTCATTACCGGACGCGCCCAAGAAGATCTTCTTTCCGTCCGGGAACGTCAGATCGCGACCATTGGCGCGGTTGGTCCCATCTTTTGCCTGATAGCCATCCACCAGGATTTCCTGGCCAATCGGCAGATCCTTCTTTGTGAGCCCCCGGCGGAGCAGCGTGTTGGGCGTACCGCCTTCAATCATCCACCGCGTCATGGTTCCGTCCGCATTTTTCACATCGACGTGAATCCACGAATGCGGATTGATCAGTTCAACCTTCGCTACAGTACCGCGCAATTTGATCGGCCTCTTCGCGTCAAATTCCGCCGTGAATGCGTGATGGGCCCATACCGGCGCGACCGCCAGCAGGAAACCGACACTGGTTATAACGACGCCTAGCTTCTTTCGCATCGACTATCTCCTTACGTAATTCACCTTTCATGACCTTTCCGCCGCATTCTTGTCAGCGTGCCGCATATTATAGTTCATCAAAATGGTGTCTGGCCATTCGTGTCCCTTGGGGCGAGGGCGAAAGCTCCGCCCGCAGCCAGGGAATAACTGAATGTACTCCCAGTGGACCCATTCAGTGTGACGGCCAATGGCTGACCTGAAGTGTCGAACAGCTCGATGCGACCCGATATTGTTGCTGTACTGCCGTTGACGAGCGCAATTTGCGTAGCCCATCCGCCACCCAATACGAACTGAGGAATCACAATCGTATTGGGCGCTGCAGTAGGAGTGTTTACGCCGACAGGCAACGTGCTGAACTCCGTTCCAGAGAAACGGAGGCCCAGTACGCCTAAAGGCGAGCTGCTCTGTATACGTAGGCTGCCGAAAAATTCTGGACCGAGCGACGCAGTCGAGAACAATTCGTTTACAAATCGCGATAGCTGCTGTTGCGGGGCAAGCGAAATAGAAAGGGGAGAGCCGGCATTGTTACCGTCCTTGTTGTTCAATGTCAGTGTGACGGTCGCAGCCGTCGATCCAGGATTCACCAATGCGACGCCGACGTTACGGTCGATGGCAGGAGCGACGTCGGTGAACAACGATCCATCGGTGATGGCCGGTATTGGGTTGACGCCGGCAAGCGATTGCACGACACCATTGCTCAAAACACCGAACGTGACAGTCGCTGTGGGAGCTGGCGAATTGGAATCCGCAGTAATGATGGCATAGCCGACGCGAATGCTGCCTTGTTCGACATCGGAGATCGGTTGAGGCTCGGGGATCGTAGGAGGTGTGGTGGTCGTGCCCGTTGTTGTGGCCGAACCTGGCGATGTTCCGTTTGTCGGCCCCGCCGTAGAGGTCATTGGCCAGAACGCGATCAAATTGGCCACGTCAAGGGACCCGATCCCGGATGCGTTGTCGTACCCCACACCTGCGCTGTAACCGATGGATCCGTTGGAACAGTCCGTGGTTCCGATACGGCATGGTACCTGGTTCCCGCCGGTTGTGATGTCATGGAACGATTGTGGAGCTGTCGACGCCAGACTGTACAAGACCGGATTGATGTTTCCTTGTGCGGAACCCGCGTGTTGATTCAAAAGCGCGACGATTCCTGCAAACGATGGCGCAGTTATGGAAGTTCCGCCGACCACAAAAAGAGAGTTGTCGCTATCCCGGAACCCATTCTTACAACTATTGTTCGAACAGATGAGATACCCATCGTGGTCGGCCGAAGCCGTCAATGAGACGTCGGGGACATCGCGGACGCCGTCGTTTGGAACACCATTGCCCGACTGCCAGGTCGGTTTCGCAAAATTGATGCTGCGCCCTCCGCCGCCTGCAGTCAGGACGCTTTCTACCGCTGTGTCGTTCCATACCGCCTCCGGTAAGTAAGAAAGAACCGATCCGTTGCTCGCTGAATTCGTATTGGCCCACGAAGCTGAACCTTCAACGAATTCACTGCCTCCCAAAGCCGTGACGTACGGCAGGCTGGCCGGCATATCGACAGAGAGACCGTGGGTTGCGGTTGTGATGTTGATGCCCCAGTCGCAGTCCGCGGCTCCGCTGTCCCCTGCCGGAGCAACAATCGTGATTCCCTCCGCATTCGCCTGCTGGGCAAGAGCCGCCAGTATTCTCGTTTCCTGGCGGCTGTAGTTCTTCTCGCAATCGCCGTAGCTGACGCTGACGATCGGCGCCAGATTTTCGGTGATCGCATATTGCAAAGAATCCATCACGTTCGTGGAGTTCACGTAGATGATATGCGCCCTGGGTGCGAGAGCGCCCGCCCACTCCAGGTCCATATCGGCTTCGGCCAGATCGTCGTTGTTCGTTCCTGGATCTGCCGACCCGGGAATCAGGATCACTTCAGGGTCGTTTGCCTCAAGTCCAGCCGCATTTCGAAATGCCTGGATATCGCTTAACAAGACGTTTGTCTGTCCCATCACCGCGATCTTTTGATCGGAGCCATCGAGGCCGCTGGAATAAAGACCACTAAGACCATAGATCGTGGCAAAGTCACTGGGGCTGACGTAGTGATAGCCGCTTATAGTTGACGTAAATCGTGGCGCAGTTGGGGTGGTGACAGCACGCTTCCTCAGTCGCGGCCTGAGCGCAAAGTTGCTTAGGGAACGGAAACCGAGTACGACGTCGCTCAGAGCTTCTGGCACGACAGGATCACTGGCGTTCGCGTAATGCGTCATCCCGTCGACCTGGTATGCGTGTATTGTAGTTCGGAATGCGGTTTCGATTTGTTGAGCGGAACCACTAAAACTTATAGACCGTCGATCTCGCGCTAGGGAATCGATGGTGAACCTCTGCTCCTGAAGCCACGCAACAATTTTATTGACGTCGTTTGCACTCAACCCAAATTGACCCGCAAATTCATTAGGCGAAAGCCAGCGGTGATAGTTCGGGGAAGCCACGTCCTGTTGCTCCTCCAGCAGCTTGTCGAGTGCCTGCTGTTGCGCGTCCGTCGGTCTAAACATCATGGTGACGTGCCGCATCGGGAACGATTCACTGACGCGTCCGCGGTCGTGTTGAGCGGTGGCAAACGGGTGGACATTGCCTGTTACGGGAACGCTGGGGGATTTCTCGATATTTCGTCCAATCCTGTCGGGCACGCGAGCTTGTGCGGATAACGAACCGCTGAAAAGAACGGACAAGAGGCACGTTGTCAACAATGATGGAAATGTATGTCGTGGAATCATAAAACAACTCGTCTTTGTCAGAGTGAATAGGACCCGATTCGGGAAGATCGTGTGCGGAATACTCTTGCGCGAATGCCGGAACTGCCGGGACCCGGCACATCTACGATCTTCCCGGTTGAACTCCTTACTAGGGCAAGGTTCCGGAACTTATCGAATCAAATGATGTCCCGTTAAAATGCACCACCGTCGCGGTACGTGACGTTGTTGTTGAACTCCGATCTTCCGTCACGAGCGAGATATAGTCGGAAGGACCAAGCTGTGCGTTGGCGGGTGATGTCAACGCAAAACTGGCGAACCCGGAGAGGGAAGCAGGAAGCGCCTGGCTCGCCTTAATAGCGATCAAACTCGACGTCGTCGTTACGGTTGTTCCCGAAACCGCGTACACAGTCGCGATCGCATAAATGGCGGAACTACCGACGCCGATAACGTGCAGCGCCGCATCATAGCTGACGGTCTGCGTGTTGCCTGTGGTTCCGGGACGTTGCACAGTGACGCGCGTGGCCGGCGGAAAGAAGCTATGCCGCAGTCCGGTGACGGTGACGCCGGTAGTGCTGCGCCCTTGGTCGAAAACAACCAGGTTGCCGGAGCTGTCAACAACGGCAGGTCCCTCGCGATGGAAGGTGGTTGAGGCAGTTTGCGCCCAGGTACTGATAGGAAGCATCGTCGTCAAAGCAATCATTAAGAAAGTTCTCACTACACTCCTCCTGTGCGAACACAACTTCGAACCGTCATAATGACGAGAGGCCGTGCGCTTGGTAGCAAACTAATTTGTCAAAAGATGTTAACCTCAAAGGAAACCTGGGGATAACCGCGAAGTGAGAGCACGAATCGCAGCCCGTGTCAGGCGGGTCCGTGTGCAAGAGGCAGCACGCTAGGAACGTTGGGTCGATACCGCGCAAATTTGGGTGCGCGAGTGGGGCGACGCCCGCTCGCGCACTGGAGGCTTACTTTTCAGGAGCCGCGCCGGGAGTGCCCGGAACCGATCCGTTCAGGCTCAGGAACAGTCTTGATCCATCGGCCAGAATAAAATTCCTGCCGACAGCTTTATTGGTTCCTTCCTTCGCCTGATACCCTTCGATCGTAAGTTCGGTTCCGATCTTGACGGTGTATTTCGTCACGCCGAGACGGATTAATGTGTTCGGGCTGCCGCCTTCGATCATCCATTCCGTCACTTTTCCATCGGGTTCCTTGACACTAATGTGGAACCAGGAGTGGGGATTGATCATCTCCCACTTCGTAAGTGTTCCTTTGATCGTGAGCGGCTTGTTCACATCAAATTCGGCAGAAAATGCATGATGTGCCCAAACTGGTACTGCGATTAACAGCAAAACAAAACCGGTAATCACGATAGCTAGCTTCGTTCGCATTCAACCCTCCTTAATTCCGTAATCCTGCCTGTCCCCTCACATAGCTTATGGATGTGGAGGCGGCTGAGTTCCCGGCTTACGCAGATGTCCGTAGATCAATTCTTCCACGAACTCAACGCATTTGAACTCCATAAGTTGCATATTCCTCTCGGCGCGCCGATACAAGGGCATGCTGATCTTCCACGGCCGTGAGAAGACCTGCTTATCCTCGATAGTCGCCTCGTAGTTCAGGCGATCGGGACTGGCTGCCGTGATGCGTTCGACGACGTGCAATTCATCACTATGGTAATCGCCGACACGGTCGAACCAGCTTTGATCATTGAAGCCGGTCGTATCGATGACGAGCGTTTCGCCTTCCCAATGCCCATTCGACCAGCCCATCCAGCTATCGGCGGGAGCCTCTGTCGGCTTTCCCATGTTGATGGTTCGAACCGCGCCGGCGTATTCGAAAACCATCATCATGACATCTTTGCTCTGGACGATCTGAAACGGGAAGGGCATGTACATGGCGCGCGGGACGCCCGGAAGATAGCATTTGATCTCCGGATCGAGCGTCAACCGCTTCTCATAGTTTTCTTTCTTCTTCGCGGCTGCAGCCGGAAGGTACGGGATTTCGCCTCCTTCGACCCAGCCGATTCCCGGAGGCATCGCGTCCTCGGCCCCGAGAGCGACCACACGTCCGAAATTCGCCGCATGCGGCTGAAGATCCCAGTTGGCTTCATTCAGCGACTGCCAGATGCCGTTAAGATTCGGCCGTCCATCCGCTGTCCGCGGAGCGCGATATCCCTGGGCCTGAGCCGGAGCCGCAGCGGGAGCCTGGGCCATCAATACTGTGACAGTTATGGTCACAGCGGCAACTACCAAAAATGCTTTAAACACAATACGCATTACTCGAACTCCTATGTGCCTATTTCGCCTGTTTCTGAACATCCGCAACCGCGCAGTTTCCGCCTTCGCAGCGGTTGTTCTCCGCGCAGGAATATTCGAACAACTCTTGACCCGTTTGCATGCGGACGAACACCCGGGTGTTTTTGATCGGCTTCGTATAATACTTCGGATCTTCCATCGTCACTTCATAATTGATGTGATCACCGTCGGGCATGCTCATCCGCTCGGTGACTTTTAACTGATCGGTATGCGGATGCTCGGCGGTATCCAGCCACGTACGGCCGTTGAAGCCAGCCGTTTCGATGACCAGAGTATCGCCTTCCCAATGGCCGACTGATGTTCCGCGCCACGTCGGATCCAGATCCTTCGGAAGGGGCCGGCCGTCGGTCGGAATGACGTGGTAAGCATTGTCCTGTTCCCACATCACAACCAGCCGATCCGGATGATGGACGTACCCATGAGGAAAGGGCGTCTGGTATGACCGCACATACCCCCAGGGCATGCAGTGGGCGCCGTAGTCCCATTTATCCTTCTTGTCATTCTCCGCCTTGCCGGGCGCCGTGAGAGATAACTCACCCGACCCGATATTGGAGCACCCGGGTGTTTCGCCGACGCACCGTCCTTTGACGTCCTTGGTGATGTCCGGAACGCGCGGATGATCCCACGTGCCCGTAAAATCAGGCTTGCCATTTGATAATCTCGGCACGGGTTTGCGGGAACCGTTTTGGGCGAAGACGAAGCTCAACGCAAAGCTGCCGACGATAATTACGAATAAAATTCCGAAATTTCTCTTCATGATGAAATCTCCTATCGCGGAACAGCGTCCTCAGCCGCCGCCGTAAACACCTGTCGACCGTCGGCGAACGTGACTTTGCCGCCGGAAGCGTTAGGCGATCCATCTTTCGCGAGAAAACCATCGACTTTCACGGTGTCACCGATCTTCAAGACGTCGCGTTTGATTCCCCTTCGGACCAATGTCGCCGGAGGACCGGCCGAAAAGCCCCATACCGCAGTCCTTCCAGTAATTTCATCTTTACCCTCGACATAGAACCAAATATGCGGGTTCATCCACTCGACCTTCTTGACCACACCGGTGACCTTCACCGGCTTACTGCCATCGAATTCTGCGGCGAATGAATGGTGCGCAAAAAGAGGCGCTGTCGTCCAGCCGAGCATTAAAGCGAATGCGAAGACAGATAAGAGCAAATTGCGTGACACCATTCCCCTCCTAATGCGTATCATGAGGTAAATTTGCCATGAGTCTAAAACAAGAGGAGCCATCAATGAAGAGATTTCCATTGGTATTTCTTGGCCTCGTGATCGTCCTCGCAGTGACGGCTTTCCCGATATCTGCCGTCGACCTTCCTGTGCTCCCGGACAAGGGCGCATCCGAGATCGATGCATTGCTCCAGCAGGCGGTGCGTCAGGGTACAGTTCCCGGCGTCGTGGCCATTGTGGCAAACAAGGAGAGGATCTTATATCACGGCGCGTTCGGGCTGATGGATGCGGGGAAAGGAAAGCCGATGCAGAAGGATTCCATATTCAGGATTGCGTCCATGACAAAGCCCGTCACCTCGGTCGCGGTGATGATGCTGAAAGAGGAGGGGAAACTCGGATTGGATGATCCCGTCTCCAAGTATCTCCCTTCATTCCAGGACCGGGAAGTCATCTCGAGTTTCAATCCAGTAGATGTAACCTATACGACAAAGAAAGCTGCCCGGCCGGTTTTGATCCGACATCTGCTGACGAACACCTCTGGCCTGGCGTACGCGTTTTCCAACGACACCGTCAATCGCCTGCAGCAGAAGACGAAGCTCGAAGAACAGGACCTGCCGTTGCTTTACGAACCTGGCACAAGATGGACGTATAGCGGAAGTACGAGAGTGCTTGGCCAGGTTATCGAAAAGATCACCGGCGCCGGTTTGGAAACATTTTTCCAGCAGAGGATCTTCAGATTCTTAGAGCTCCAGGACACTGCCTACGCCGTGCCCGCCGCCAAGGCCGGCCGAACCGTTACACTCCACCAGCGCGAAAACGGAAAGCTTGTGGAGAGTCCGAATCCGGAGAAGCTGGAAGGGCCCGCGCGTGGTGACGGCGGGCTGTTCTCGACCGCATCCGACTACATCAAGTTTCTTCAAATGTTTCTGAATGACGGCCAATGGCGCGGCACGACGTTACTGCACAAACAGTCCATTGGGGCGATGACCACGAACGAGATCGGCAGTGTGTTGGTAGACATGCAGAAAACAACGAATCCGCTTCGCTCTCTGAACTTTCCCTTCGGCGCCGGACGCGACAAGTTCGGCTTCGGATTTCAAATCACGACTCCGAATAACGACAATCCGAACCTCCGCTCCCCCGGGAGCTATACCTGGGCTGGAATCAACAACACGCATTTCTGGGTGGATCCGAAGCGGCAGATCGCCGCGGTTATTATGATGCAGGTTCTGCCGTTCTATGATGAAGGCTGTATAAAGGTCTACCGGGATTTTGAAGCGGCTATTGGGAAGAACCTTCGCTGAGCGTTTATCCAAGCCGCGAAGCGGCGTAAGAGTGGCAGCCCAGGGCGCCAAGCCCTGGTTTTTGATTTCTCGGGCACGACAGGCCGAGACTCGGCAGCAGAGCTAGAAACCTTCCGCCCCTCTGGGGCTGGGACATAGACGAACCGATCCCCAGCGCTTACGCGCTGGGCTATTTTCTCGCGCCGCTTCGCGGCTTCTTTTTTGACAACCGCGCCAGATAGGCCTGTTGTAAAAGAAATTCCTTTAAGGGCCGCACAGGCGTTCCCCACAGGACCTCTCCGCCGCGGACGTGCTTGCCGTTCAAGACGCCGCCTTGCCCGCCAATAATGCTTCGATCGTCGAGGCGTGCATGTTCTCCGATTCCAACCTGACCACCGATAACGCACTGTGCGCCGATCGTGGAGCTGCCGGAGATCCCAGTCTGAGCGGCGATGACGGTATGCTCTCCGATTTCGACGTTGTGGGCGATCTGAATCAAATTGTCGAGCTTCACCCCGCGGCGAATGATGGTGGTTTCCAGTGATCCGCGGTCGATGCAAGTATTCGCGCCGATTTCGACGTCGTCTTCGATGATCACGTTACCGATCTGCGGAAATTTCACCAGAGCCGCTCCGTCCTGCACAAAACCGAAACCATCCGCTCCGATGACGGCGCCGGCATGTATGATGACTCGATTTCCAACGCGGGCATCCTGATAAATGACCACGCGGGGATACAGAGTGCAATCGTCTCCGATTATTGTGTTCTTGCCGATATAGCATCCAGCCTCCACGATCGTCCTGTCGCCTATCGAAGCACCCGCCTCGATCACCACGTTCGCACCGACCTTCACACGCTTGCCCATCCTGGCGGTGGGCGCCACGGTCGCACTGGGATGAATGCCTGTATCGTCACCGACATCGGCGAGTAACCACGCCGCTGCACGCGCGAACGCCAACTTTGGACTTGGTACGGCGATTACCGTCCGCGCCGGGAATTCACCCGATCGAACGAGAATGCAACCCGCCCGGCTGTGCCCCACATCATCCTGAAACTTCTCCTCCGCGTAAGTGAGATCAGAGGGGCCGGCGTTCTTCAAGCTGGCAATCGAATCGAGCACTGTCATGGCGTTGCCGCGCAATTCTCCGCTAACGTAGTCGGCGATTTCTTGAGCCGTTCGTTTCATCCTTTTCTCCTAAGGTATTCCGCTACTCGATGTGCCGTTCGGTCGGCCTGTTCGATGCACGCCGGCACGGAAGCACCTTCCAGATAGTTCGCTGTGACAAACACTCCAGGGGTTCGCTGCAATTGTTCTTTTAGCGAAGCCACCCAACGTTCGTGGCCAATGTTGTATTGCGGAAGTGCGTGCCTGTAGCGGACCAAAGAAATGGGCTCCGGTTTCGTTTCCGAATCCAACACTCGTTGGAGTTCCGGGCCAACAACCTCCCAAACCTGATCGTCGGACCAATCCAGAACCTCAGGCTCGAAAGAACCACCGATAAACGATGTCAACAGCACACGTCCTTCGGGAGCCCGGCCGGGG
>Ga0134071_10000277_pt1 | contig 16433 bp, 15 predicted proteins | sample 15_taG_27_FD_94466 | JGI IMG/M metagenome (GOLD analysis project Ga0134071, IMG submission 94466) | Grasslands soil microbial communities from the Angelo Coastal Reserve, California, USA - 15_D_Rain_40cm_5_09082015 | ecosystem: Environmental > Terrestrial > Soil > Grasslands ...
CTCGACGCAGGTCGCCCAGTCGATGGCCAGCTCGCTCGAGCACCTCGGAACGGATCACGTCGACAGCTACGTGCTGCACGGGCCCGCCTCCGGCCACAGCTGGAGCGATGACGACGCCGAGACCTGGGGCGCGATGGTGAAGGAGCGTGAGGCCGGGCGCACGCGGCTGCTCGGCGTGAGCAACGTCTCGCTGCGGCACCTCGAGCAGATGGCGGCCACCGGCGCCGAGGCCCCGGCGTTCGTCCAGAACCGCTGCTTCGCCCGGCTGGGCTGGGATCGGGCGGTGCGCATGTTTTGTGCGGAGCGGAAGATCGTCTACCAGGGCTTCTCGCTGCTCACCGCCAATCCGGAAGCGCTGCAGCATCCGCTCGTGGGCCGCATCGTCGCCCGGACCAAAGCCACGCGGCCCCAGATCGTCTTCCGCTTCGCGATGGCGGTCGGCATGCTGCCGCTGACCGGCACCACCGACCCCGAGCACATGAAGCAGGATCTCGCCAGCCGCGAGGTGCCGCTGTCCGCCGACGAGGTGCGGGCGATCGAGTCGCTGGTGGGCTGACGACGCGGGTCAGCGGTCGCGCACATCGGGACGCGGGTGGTCGCGCACCAGCGCGAAGATGACGAAGCCCACGACGATCCAGAGGATCTCGCGCGCGCGCCGCGCGAGGCCGAAGGCCACCGCCGTCGAGGCCGGCAGCCCCAGCGCGACGAACGTCACGACGTAGCCGCCCTCCTGCGCGCCGACGCTCGCGGGCACCAGGAACGTCGCGAAGCGCACGGCCGTTCCGAACGCCTCGATGATGGTGGCCGTGGTCAGCGACACGGGCACCCCGAGGAAGCGCAGCGCGAGGAAGGCCTCCACCACGCCGAGCAGCCAGGCGACGAAGGGAAACGCGATCGAGAGCATCAACCGCCGGGGCTCCTCGCGATAGAACCTCACGAGGCCGCGATCGACGCGCGCGCCGGTCTCCGTGTGCCGCGCCAGGCGCAGGCCGATCCGGGCGAGCCAGCGCTGGACCGGGCCGAAGAGACCGCGCATCTGCGCCACCACGAAGCCGACGAGGGCCAGCACCTCGAGCGTGAGGAGCCACATCATCCCGTGCAGCAGCGAGGAGTTCGGCAACCCGGCCATCCACGCGACGACGACGCCGAGCAGGAGGAAGAGGCCCTGGGCGAGCGTGATGGTCGTCTTGGCGACGACCACCGACAGCACGGCCTCGTCGAGGGACACGTGACGGCGCAGCAGCCATGCCTTGATGGCCTCGCCGCCGAGCGACGCCGTCGGTGTGGTCAGGTTGAAGGCCTCGCCCGCGATCCGCATCGCCAGCAGCCTTCGAAAGGGCACGCGATCGCGGAGGAATGCGTACCGCCAGCCGAGCGTGTCGCACGTCGTGACCAGGACGAAGGGAAAGACGGCGACCACGGCGAGCCGCCAGGACAGGCCCGTGATCGCGGCGAGGATCGCCGCGGGGTCGTTCGTGGCGACGAGGACGCCCAGGAACACGACGCCGAGCACGAGGAGCAGCACGCGAAGCAGCTTCATGCGGCAGCCGGGACGGCTCAGCTCTCTCGATAGAGCAGCAGCAGGACCCCGAAGACCGCCAGTCCCGCCGCCCAGACGCGACCCGGCAGGCGATCCTCCGGCGCCGCCAGCCGCAGCTCGAGCCAGCGGGCCCATCCGATGACGACGCCGAGCACGCCGAGCGGAGCGTGGGTGACTTCCAGGAGGAACTCGGCCTTGAGGTTGAGGCTGGCGTGCGAGTGCGTGAGCAGGAGGCCGCCGCCGACGACGCAGAGCAGAGGAAAGACGAGCGCCCACCGCGGCGAGCGCAGCCGGTGGGTGCGCACCATCCACTCGAAGAGGCCGAAGGCCACGACGAGGAGCACGAAGACGCGGTGCTGCAGGACCGTGGGCTCGGCCATGCTCTCCCAGAATCCCTGCGGGCCCAGCGGCCACGCTCCCGGATCGTTGCGCACCAACATGAAGCTCGCCAGGCCCAGCAGCACCAGCGGCCAGTGACGCGCCCAGCGCGCCAGGCCGCTCACGTGAAGGATCGCGAGGGTCCCCATCGACAGCACGAAGAGCCCCGAGACGTGATGGTTGTACTCCGACCACGCCCGGTCGGAGTCGGTCCGGGGCGCGTTCCTGTCGTCGACAGGGAGCTCGTCGATCGGCGGTGAGGTGAAGCTCGGCACGCGCGGCGTGAACCGCGTGGCCACCTCGCCCAGGGTCGCCCGGTCGGCGACGACGTCGATCGCCGGCGGCAGCGACGTCAGCGACGCGGCGGCGAACAGCACCGTGATCCCGAGCCCGAGCTCGACTTCCACGAAGCGCCGGACGCGCTGCAGGGACATCGGCGGTTGGCCCGCGAGACGACGCACGGCGAAGAAGTTCGCCGCGCCCAGGACCAGGAGCCCCGCGAGGATCACCATCTTCGTGAGCACCATGACGCCGTAGGCCGTTCCCAGCAGCGCGTGGACGCCGCCGACGTAACCCAGCGTGAGCCCGACGCCGGCCGTGATCAGCACGCCGACGGCGGCGAGCGCCGTCGCCGAAAAGCCCTGCAGCAGCCGCGGCGGCCACGGGCGCTCGATCGAGCCGACCGCCGCCACCACCAGGTGGAACAGGCCGCCGATCCAGACGGCGGCCGCGAGCTGGTGGAGCGCATCGAGCGCCATCAGCGTCGCCCGATGGCCGGAGCGTGCCGCCGCGTGGCTCGTCCAGGCGCCCGCGACGACGAGGCTCAGCGTGCACGCGGCGAGCAGGGCCCAGCGGACCCGCGCCTGGGATGGCCGGCGAAGCGTGAGGGCGCCGACCATCAGCCCACCGCTCGCGAACACCCGCAGCGCGCTGGCCCTGACGTAGGAGGTGGCGAGCAGCTCGCGCGCGTGCCAGTCGGCGCCGGTGCCCAGCGCGGCGACGACGACACCGAGCGACAGACACTGGGTGACCGCGACGCCCGCGGCGCCCAACGCGAGCAGGGGCCACACGCGGCGCAGCGGCGCCTGCTCGCGGGCGCACCCCGACCAGAGGACGATGAGCGCGAAGGCCACGCCGCCGATCGCGATGGCCTGCCCCGACAGGTTGAGCCCGCGCAGCAGAACGTCAGCGAACGCGGCCATGGCGTCGGTTCCAGACGACGAGGAGAAGGAACGCGGGCGCTCCCACCGCGGCCGCCACCAGGAACCACGACGCCTTCCCGAAGGCGGACAACACGATGACCAGATAGATGAAGTCGCGGCTGGCGAGCGCGGCGGCCAGACGGGCGGCGCGCGGGCTGTCGGCGCCCACCGCGTGGTCTTCGGCCGTGCGCTCGAACGTGAGGGCCGCCGAGCCGAGCGTGGCCAGCGCGGCGGCGGCACCGAGCGCGAGCGGCCACGCCGTCCTGGCGCTCAGCGCCCAGCCGACGGCCATGCAGATGAACACCGCGACGTGGACGGTGTTGTCGCCCCAGAAGTCCAGGATCGCCCCGCGGCGCGACTGCTGGAACTTCAGCCGCGCGAGCTCGCCGTCGCAGCCGTCGAGCACCGAATGGGCCAGAAAGAGCATCGCCCCCGTGAGCTGGAGCGCCGGCGCTTCGCCCAGGAAGAAGGGCGCGCCGGCCAGCCCGACCGCGACGCTCGTGAGCGTCATCATATCGGGGGTCACGGAGGTCGAGGCGAGGCGCCGGGTGAGAGCGAGCGAGATCGTGCGCTCGAAGTGACGCGACATGAAGCCTTCGTTCTGCTTGATCAGGGACCTCAGGAGCAAGGTCTCCGCCGTCGCGACGTCTGTCGCGGACACGAGCGGGAACCGTCCGTCCAGCGCGAGCGGCCGCGGAGGGTTGCCGAACGTGCGGGCGAGCTCGACCACGAGGCCGGGCTGCGTCGAGCGCGCCGCCGTGGCGAGGACGACGCCGGGCCGCTCGGTCTCGACGACCACCGCGCAGGCGCCGTCGACGTACAGCCGTTCCGGCTCGACGGGCATCTCGAGCAGCGCGTGCAGCCAGCGTGGCTGCGGCACGACGTTCGCCGGCACCAGGACGATCCGCTGCCTGGACAGCGGGGGAATGTGGGTCGACGGCGTCAGGACGGCGGCGCCCGCGCCGTCGACGAGCCCGCGCACCGCCGGGCCCATGTCGCACACGAACACCTGCTCGAATCCAGCCGCCCTCGCCGCCCGCACGATCCTCGTGATGAGCGGAAGCCCGGCGACGACGCGGGTGGGAGCGACGGACGGTGCGCCGTCCGACGCGGACGGCACGACGACGAGGATCATGCGATCGGCAGGCTCGGCACGGCGACGGACACCCCGCCGCGGCGGCTCGACTCGCGTGCGACGCTCTCGAGCACGCTGCAGAGCCGGGCCTCGGCGAGGTTGGAGTCGCGCGGCGCCGTCCCGGTCACTGCGCCGAGGAACTGATCCACGACGGGATCGAACCACTCCGGATGCGCCGAGCCGTTGGACAGGGCGGGCGGACACGACCACCGCTGCTCGCGGCCGTCGCGCTCGAGCCGCAGCGTCTCCGCGTGGAGCTCGATGCGCCCGTCGGTTCCGACGAGCTCGGCGACGTTGTCGCGCCGGTCGGCGGCCCAGGTGAGGAAGATCTCGGCCGTCGCGCGGGGAAAGGTCACCTGCACCGTCGCCGTATCCTCGACGGGCGAGGTCAGGTGCCGGCGTCGCTCGAGGCGCGCGCTCACCGCCGTCGGCCGGTCGCCGATCCAGTTCCGGAGCAGATAGAACACGTGCCAGCCGTGGTCGGTCAGCACGCCACCGCCGCCGAGCGCGGGGTCGAGGCGCCAGTTCACCCCGTTCGCATTGCTGGCCGCGGCGGGGCGCGTCCGAAGCGTCTGCCACACGACCCGCGTGACCGGCCCGATCGTTCCCTGCTGCACGAGCTGCATCGTCCGTCTGATGATCGGCGCGTGATGCCAGTTGTGAACGGTGTGGACGACGCGGCGAGTCGCCTCGGCGAGACGGCTCACCCGGGCCAGGTCGTCCGGGCCGACGACGAGGGGCTTCTCGCAGAGCACGTGAAGCCCGCGCTCGAGCGCGCGGCACACCAGGGGGCCGTGGCTCGCGGGCGGCGTGCAGATGTCGACGAAGTCGAGCGGCTCGTGCGCGAGAAGCCCGTCGACCGAGTCGTACCAGCGCGCCGCCGGCAGTCGCGCGTCGGCGAGCTGTCGGCGCCCGCGTTCGGTGTCGCTGACGGCAACGATCTCGACATCGTCGCGACGGGTCCAGCCGGGCAGATGGCCCTCCAGGGCCACGTTCCCGAGGCCGATGATCGCCCCGCGTAGCATCCGCTCAGCGGAGCCCGTGCGCGCGCCCGACGGCCTCCAGCGCCTCGTCCAGGATGGCGAGGCCCGCGAGGGCGGTATCCTCCCGGATGACCAGGGGCGGGTTGATTCGGATCGAGGGCGAGTACGTCATGGCCACCAGGCCGCGGCGCAGGCACTCCTGGTACAGCGCGCGCGTCACCTCCTTGGCGAGCGGCTCCTTCGTCTGCCGGTCACGGACCAGCTCGATACCGAGCATCAGGCCCTTGCCCCGCACCTCGCCCACGCACCGGTGTTTCTCCTTCAGCGCCTCCAGCCGTCTGAGCATGACCTGGCCGACGCGTTCGGCGTTGCGGACGAGGTCTTCCTTCAGCAAGATCTCGAGCGTGGCGAGCCCGGCGGCGGCCGCCAGGGGATTCCCACCGTAGCTGGACGAGCTGGCGCTGGGGTTCGACCAGGGGGCGCGGCCCGTCAGGTCGTCGGTGGAGACGACGGCGCTCAGCGGGAAACCGCCGCCCATGCCCTTGCCGACCGTCATCACGTCGGGCACGACGCCGTCGTGGTCGCAGCCCCACATCGCACCCGTGCGCCCGAAGCCCGTCAGCATCTCGTCCGCGATGAGGAGCGCGTCGTGCTCCCTGGCGATCGCCTGGACCGCCCGCAAGAACCCCGGCGGCGGAACCACGTTGCCGGCCGTCCCCTGGATCGGCTCGACGATGATGGCGGAGATCTCGCCGCCCGTCTGATAGCGGACGACGTCGCGCAGGAAGTCCGCGCACGCGATCCCGCAGTCCGGAAAGCGCAGCTTGAGCGGGCAGCGGTAACAGTCCGCGTACGGCGACACGTGGCGGCCGGGCATGAAGGGGCCCAGGTGGTGCTTGAACTCGCTGCCGAGCAGGCCCAGCACGCCGCCCGTCTTGCCGTGGAACCCGCCCCAGAATCCGAGGACCTCGTGCTTGCCGGTGGCGGCCTTGGCAAGGCGCAGGGCGGCCTCCACGGCTTCGGCGCCGCCGGAGAACAGCTGGATGCGGGTGAGCCCCTGCGGCGTGAGGCTGGCCAGCTGCGAGAGGAAGCGGGCGCGCGTGTCCGTGGTGAAGCTGCCGAACGTCAGGCGCTCGAGCTGTCGCTTCAGCGATTCCACGTAGTGCGGATGGCAGTGGCCGACGCTGCCCACGCCGATGCCGGCGATGAAGTCGATGTACTCGTTGCCGTCCTCGTCGACGAGCGTGCAGCCTTCGCCCCGGGCCATCGCGACGCCGGCCGTGAGGGCGAACGACTGCAGCCCGGGCGCGATGTGGCGCCGCTCCTGGGCGACGATCTCACGCGAGCGTGGCCCGACCTCGCGTCGCGCGGTCATCGGGAGGCTCCGGCGAAGCGGAGCGCCACGTGCGCGGCGATGCGCTCGGCCGCCTCCTCGCGGAAGAGCGCGAAGCTCGGCCAGGCGTTGACGTCGAGCAGCACGACGCCGCCGGTCGCGGTCACGATGGCGTCGCCGCCGTAGATGTCGAGCCCGAGCGCCAGCGCCGCCCGCCGCACCGCCCGCGCCAGCTGGGCGGGCTCGAACGGGTGGCCGGCCACGCGCTGCTCCTTGTGGTAGAACCAGCGGAACCACCCCGGCGCGCCGTCGGACCGCGCGGCGGCGCCGATGCCATAGAACTTCACGAGGTCGCCCTCGACGTTGGGCTGGATGACCGCGCGCCGGATACCGCGGGCCGCGAGCGCCTCGAGCGCCGCCGTCACACCCTCGCGCGTGCTCGCGAACGTCACGTCCCCTGCCTGCGTGTTGTGGACGTCCGCGCGCTTCACCCACACCGGGAGCGCGCCGACGTCATTGCGCGCGTCGGTGGCGACGAGCCGGCTCTCGATGAAGGCGACGTTGGCTTCGTCGAAGAGCGCGATCATGCGCTCCCGGTACGTGTTCAGCACGGCCCGCGGACTGTTCACGAGAGGGATCCCGCGGACCTCGAGCGCGTGCAGACGATCGAGGATCTCCAGTCGCTCGCACATCAGGAACACGCCGAGGGGGCGGGGATCGGCGGGGCCGATCTCTTCCGGGGTCTTGAACGTCACCTGGAACCCGCGGGCCTCCAGATGCTTGCCCGTCAGTCTCAGGATCTCGGCGTCATCGTTCTCTCGGCCCGGCGAATGCTCCTGTTCTCGAAAGATCCCCCAGCAGTACGGTTCACTCACCAGTCATCTCCCATGAAGGTTCACGCGGCGGCCCGAGCCTGCGAGGGCTTCGGCCAGCGCGACATCGGACCCGTGATCGACGTCGACCACGTTTTCGATCGTTTCAGCGTAGAACGGCTCTCCCTGCCGGTGCAGCCATGCCAGGAACTCCCGCAGCCTCCCGAGCGGCGGCGGTGTCGCGGCGCGCGCGCGCGCGGAGAACAGGTACATGCCGGCGGTGACGTGCGTCCCCGCCGTTCCTCCGAGGGCCCGCACGCGGCTCGCCGCGTCCACGTCGACCCACAGCGGACTCTCATCGGCCACGAGCGGCGTCACCGCGAGCACGCTCGCGTCGGGCGGACGGCGGAGCGCCGCCTCGACGAAGCGCACGAAGTCGTCCGTCCGACACCACGCGTCCACCGTCGAGACGAGCGCGCGGCCGCCGCCCAGGCGCCGATTGATCTCGAAGAAGCTTTCCAGCGACGACGGGGTCGTCTTGACGATGACCTCGGCGTCGAGGTCCGGGAAGCGGGCGTGGACCAGGTCGCGACACTCCCGGGCCTGCTCGTTCACGATGGCGACGAGCGACGTGATGCCCGCGGCCAGGAAGTTTCCGATGACCCACTCGATCAGCGGCACGCCGGCGACCGGCACGAGCGGCTTGGGCATCGCGAAGCCCGCGGCCCGCAGGCGGCTGCCGTCACCGGCGGCGATGATCCCGCCGGGGCAACCCGTGGGGATTCTCACAGAAGCAACCCTCGGAGCTCTCCCAGCGCGCGAATCACGCGATCGCCGGGGCAGCACGGTGGCGGGTGCCACGTGGCCTCGCCGACGAGCCAGATGTGCGCCATGCCGACACCGCGCGCGCCGGCCATGTCACGCGAGGGAGAATCGCCGACGAACGTCGCGTCGCCCGACTCCACGCCGAGCCCGTCGAGCGCGTGCCTGAAGATGCGGGGATCGGGCTTCCTGCACCCGACGGTCTCGGAATCGACGATCACGCGGAACAGCGACCGGATGCCGAGGTCGTCACACACGACCGTGAGATTGCCGTAGAAGTTGGAGACGATGCCCAGAGGGTAACGGCGCGCGAGCTCGGAGAGCAACGAGACGTTGTCCCGGACGGAGCGGGTCGCCTCGTCCAGGAAGCGCGTCACGATACGGTCGACGAGCCGTCCGTCGCTCAGACCCAACGCGGCGCCGAGGCCGGTGGCGAGCCGCCGAACGGTCTCGTCGAGCGAGAGCGTCGCGGGGATGGCTCCCACCAGCGCGTCGTCGGCGCCGTAGAACAGCGCGTCGAACCGCTCCGGCGGGACCACCACGCCCTCCGCCCGACAGAGCCGGAACATGCGCTCCTTCCAGGTGAGCGCTCCGGCGTCCAGCGTGCCTCCGAAGTCGAACAGGATGGCGGCAGGCGAGTGCCCGTTCCGAGCGTCCTGAGCGGCGCGTGCGTCAGGCCTCACGAGCGCGCATTTTCTCACAGGAACGCCACCAGACCCACCCTCACAGCTTCATGTGGGGGTCGAGCCAGTCGCGCAGCGCGTTGCCCATCAGGTTGATGGCCAGCGTGGTCACGAAGATCGCGAGGCCGGGGAAGGTGGCGATCCACCACGAGTTGAGCATGTAGACGCGCCCCTCGCCGAGCATGTTGCCCCAGGCCGGCGTCGGCGGCTGCACGCCCAGGCCCAGGAACGACAGGAACGACTCCAGGATGATCACGCGGGCCACCTGCAGCGTGGCGATGACGACGATCACCGAGACGAGGTTCGGCAGGATCTGGCGGAAGACGAGGCGCGCGTGGCTCATGCCGAGCGCGCGGCCCGCGAGGATGAACTCGCGCTCCCGGATGGCCAGCGTCTCCGCGCGGATGACCCGCGCGTACAGCGGCCAGTCGGCGATGCCGAGCACGATGATCATGTTGACGAGGCTCGGCCCGAGCACGGCGATGACGGCGAGGGCGAGCAGCACGAAGGGGAACGTGAGCATGACGTTGACCAGCGTCATGATGGTCCAGTCCATGCGTCCGGCGAAGTAGCCCGCGGCGAGGCCGAGCAGCACGCCGATGCTCGAGGACACGAGCACCGCGGCCACGCCGATGATCAACGACACGCGCCCGCCGTAGATCACGCGCGAGAGCAGGTCGCGCCCCACCTGGTCGGTGCCCAGCACGTGCGCGCGCGTGCCGCCGTCCATCCAGGCCGGCGGCCCCAGCCGGTGCCGGATGTCCACCGACAGCGGGTCCCAGGGCGAGATCCATGGCGCCCACACCGCGCTGCCGACGATCGTCAGGATGATCGCGGTGGCTGCCACGCCCCACTTGAAGCGCCAGAGCCGGCGCAGCGACATGCGGGGCGGGCCGGCGCGCAGGGCCGCGGGCTCGTCGGCCTCGAGGACCACCTCGCCGCGGGCGCTGACCGCCTTCATCAGCCGAGCCGGATGCGCGGGTCGATGAGGCCGACGATCATGTCCACGAGGAAGTTGACGCTCACGATGATCAGCGCCAGCAGCACGACCGCGCACTGCACGACCGGGAAGTCCTGGTTGCGGATGGATTCCACGGTGAGGGTGGCCACGCCCGGCCATGCGAAGACGGTCTCGGTGACGATGGCGCCGCCCAGCAGCTGGCCGAACTGCAGCCCCAGCACCGTGATGATGGGAATGCACGCGTTGCGGAAGGCGTGCTTGACGACCACGGTGTTCTCGCCGACACCCTTGGCCCGCGCCGTCCGGATGTAGTCCATGTTCATGATCTCGATGACGCCGGAGCGCACCAGCCGCATGGTGAGGGGCGCCAGGAACGCGCCCAGGGTGAAGGCGGGCATCAGGAAGTGCTGCCAGGTGCCGTAGCCGGAGGCGGGCAGGGCCTTGAGGCGCACGGCGAAGACGATGATGAGCATGATGCCGAGCCAGAAGATCGGCATGGCCTGGCCGGCCACCGCGAGCATGGTACAGAGGTTGTCCACGAGGGAGTGTCGTTTGAGCGCCGCGAGGATTCCCAGCGGCAGGGCGATGAGCAGCGCGGCGACCAGGCCCGCCGACGTGAGATAGAGCGTCGGCGGCATGCGCTCCAGCACGAGCGTGAAGGCGGGGGTGTCCGTGTACCAGGACTTGCCGAAGTCGCCCTGGACGGCGCGGCTCGCGAACTTCCAGTACTGCACGTACACGGGCTTGTCGAGGCCGAGCAGCTTGTGGTACCGCTCGTACTCTTCCTTGCCCGCGTTCAGCGGCAGGAGCAGCAGCACGGGGTCGCCGATCACGTGCAGGATCGCGAACGCCAGCATCGAGATGCCGACGACGACGACCCCGAGCTGCAGCAGCTGTCGCAGCGCGTAGCGCTTCACACGCGAGTTACTTCTTTCGCGGCGTCACGAGGAACATGCGGTCGACCTCGTCGGGCGGCGCCTGGTAGTCCACGCGGTTGGAGATGCCCCACACGCCACGAAGGCCCCACTTGAAGAGGTAGGCCGCGTCGTCGAAGGCCAGCTTCTGCGCCTTCGCGTAGACCTCGGCGCGCTTCTTCTGATCCAGCGTCGAGCGCCCCTGGATGATGAGGTCGTCCATGGCGGGGTTGCAGTAATAGGCGTACGTCTCTTTGCACTTGAAGATGTCGTACAGGATCGCGTCGGCGTCGAACACCGAGTAGTAGCCCCAGGAGAACGAGAACATGGGGCCGGCCTTGCTGTCCTTGATGCGGGCGACGAACACGGTGTTGTCGCCGACGTAGTTCTGCTTCACCCGGAAGCCGGCCTTCGTGAGGTCGGCCACGATCGCTTCGTCGGTCTGCAGCAGTCCGGGCTCGACCGTCGGCGGCCCCTGGTTGTACACGATGTCGACGCCGTTGGGATAGCCCGCCTCGGCGAGCAGCTTCTTGGCCGCGGCCAGGTCCTGCTTGTACGGCTTGAGGCCCGCGTCGAACCCGAAGGCCATGGGGTTGACGGCGGTGGCCACGCGGTCGCCCAGACCGTTGAGCACGTGCTTGATGATGCCGTCCATGTCGGTGGCGAGGTTCGCCGCCTGGCGGACGCGCCGATCGGTGAAGGGATTCGGTCCGCTGCGCGCGGCCTGGTCGAGCTGCAAGAACGCCGTCCGCAAAATGGGCGAGCTCGCGGTCCGCGCCTGCCCCGACTTGTTGATGACGTCGATCTGATCGGGCGGCACCGCCTTGATGACGTCCACGCCGCCCGAGATCAGCTCGGCGATCTGGGTGGCCTGCTCGGGGATGATGCGGATGCGCACGTACTTGTAGGGGGCCTTCGGGCCCCAGTACTCGTCGTTGCGCACGAGCAGGTGCTCGTGCTTGCGGTCCCACTTGACGAGCTTGTAGGGGCCGGTGCCGATCGGGTGCTCCTGCATCCACTCGTGGCCCTTGTCCTTGATGACCTTCTCGGACGCCATGACGAGCGCGGTGAGGCGCTCGACGAAGATGGGGTAGGGGCCGTCCGTGTGGAACTTGACCGTGTGGTCGTCGACGATCTCGACGCTCTTGATCTTGGCGTGGTTGCCTCGCGCGGTCATCTTCTTGGCCGGATCGAGCACGCGCTCGAACGTGGCCTTGACGTCGCGCGCGGTGAACGGGCTGCCATCGTGGAACTTCACGCCCTGGCGCAGCTTGACCTCCCAGGTGGTGTCGTTCAGCGCTTTCCACGACAGGGCGAGATTCGGCACCACCCGGCGCGTCTTGAGATCGCGCACGGCCAGGTGATCGAAGACGTGGTAGCCGAGGATGATCGCCTCGCGCAGCACGGAATTGGGCGGGTCCCAGGTGTCGACGTCCGACTGGAGCGCGTAGACGAGCGTGTCGTCCCTGGTCTGCGCGTCTGCCGCCGGCGGGCAGCCGAGAGCCAGAAGCAGGAACAGGGCCGATCCACTGACGAGCGTGCGGCGCATGGCGGCCTCCTCGGGGATGACTTCACGGTCCAGCGGTCACAGGGAGTCGAACAATAGCCGCGCCCGGGGAAGGCAGTCAAGTATGCGAGGATCCGGTGCGAGGATCCGGCTCCGTGATCGAGACTCCGCGACTCCGGTTGCGACGGCTGCGTCCCTCCGACGAGGGCGACCTCATCGCGCTCGACAGCGACCCGGAAGTCATGCGCCACGTGGGCAGCCCGGCGGGGACACGACCGGCCGACGAGACGGCCGCGCGGGTGCGACAGCGCATCGCCGAGGATCAGGCACCGCTGGGCTTCTGGCTCGTGGAGAGTCGTGCCGGCGTCGCCCACGGCCTCTGCGCCTTGCTCCGGATGCCGGCGGGCGACGACATCGAGCTGGCCTATCGTCTCGCACGCGACAGCTGGGGCCAGGGGATCGCCACCGAAGCCGCGCGCGCGCTCGTCGGCCATGCGTTCGGGGCCCTGAGGCTGCCGAGGCTCGTGGCCGTGACCTATCCCGACAACCTCGCCTCGCAGCGCGTGCTGGAAAAGGTCGGCTTCACCCAGCGGGGATTCGTCGACTACACAGGCGTCCGCGTCGTGCACTACGTCATCACACCCGAGGCGCTCGGTGTATCGTGAATCAGATGAAGGCGCCGCGCCCGCGCCCCACACCGGCGCCCCGCCGGCCGGACGCTCCAACGCAGCCGGACCTCCCCGGCGACGCGGCCGCGCGTCTCGCCGCCATCGTCGACGCATCGGACGACGCCATCGTCACCGAGACGCTGGACGGAATCATCACGTCCTGGAACCACGCGGCCGAGAGGATGTACGGATGGCCGGCCTCGGCGGCGCTCGGGCGGCACGTGACACTGATCATTCCGCCCGAACGATACGGAGAGGAAGCGGACGTGCTGGCGCGCGTGCGCGCCGGTGAGGTGGTGGACCACTTCGAGACCGTGCGGGTCACGAAGGATGGGCACCTCGTCGACATCTCCCTGACGGTCGCGCCGGTGAAAGACTCGACCGGGCGCATCGTCGGCGCGTCCAAGATCGCGCGCGACATCACGGAGCGCCGGCGCTCCGACGAGACGCGCGCCCGGCTGGCCGCCATCGTCGACTCGTCCGAGGACGTGATCGTCAGCAAGACCCTGAACGGGGTGATCACCTCGTGGAACCCCGCCGCCGAGCGGATGTTCGGCTGGACGGCCGCGGAGGCGATCGGCCAGCCCATCACGCTGATCGTCCCCGAGGAGCGGCGCGCGGAGGAGGACGAGGTCATCGCGAGGATCCGCCGGGGCGAGCGCGTCGAGCATTTCGACACCGTGCGCATCACCCGGGACCGCCGGCTGATCGACGTGTCGGTCACGGTGTCGCCGGTGAGGGATTCGGCGGGCGGCATCGTCGGCGCCTCGAAGATCGCCCGCGACATCACCGAGCGGCGCCGCATCGAGGAGGAGCGCCGGCAGCTCCTCAGCCGCGAGCGCGGGGCGCGCGAAGAGGCCGAGCGCGCGAACCGTGCGAAGGACGAGTTCCTGGCCGTGGTGTCGCACGAGCTGCGCACGCCGCTCAACGGCGTCTTCGGCTGGGCGCGCATGCTGCAGTCCGCCGACGTGGACGAGCCCACCCGGCAGCGCGGGCTGGCCGCGATCGTCCGCGGCGCCGCGGCGCAGGTCCGGCTCATCGAAGACCTGCTGGACGTCTCGCGTGTCGTGACCGGCAATCTACGGCTCGACCTCCGGCGCGTGGAGCTCCGGAACGTCATCGAGGCCGCCCTGGAGACGGTTCGTCCGGAGGCGGCCGCGAAGCACATCGAGATCGTCGAGGAGCTCGATCCGTCGGCCACGGTGATGGGAGCGGCCGACCGCCTGCAGCAGGTGCTCTGGCATCTCCTGATGAACGCGGTGAAGTTCACGCCCCGCCGCGGGCGCGCGCGCGTCGGGCTGCGCCGCGGCGAAACCGCGGCGGAGATCACCGTGACCGACTCGGGCGAGGGGATCGGCCCGGACGTGCTGCCCTACATCTTCGACCGGTTTCGCCAGGAGGACAGCTCGAGCACGCGCGCCCACGCCGGGCTCGGGCTCGGCCTGGCGCTCGTCCGGCACATCGTCGAGCTGCACGGCGGCTCGGTGACCGCGGAGAGTCCGGGCAAGGGGCGCGGCGTCACGTTCGTGGTGCGACTGCCGCTCGCGCCGCCCGCGCGCGGCGACGGGCCTTAGCGCCCCGTCACGCTCCCGACGAGCCGGCAGAGCAGCTCGGGGTCGATGGGCTTCTGGAGATGCTCGGCGAACCCCGCGGCCAGGACGCGCGCGCGGGGATGCTCGTGCCCGTAGGCGGTGGCCGCGATGACGGGAACGTCGGCCAGCATCGCGCCGGGCAGCCGCTTCAATTGCCGAACGAGCCAGTAGCCGTCTTCGCCGATCATCGCGATGTCGCTGACGACGGCGTGGGGCCGCGTCTGTGTCGCGAGCGCGAGAGCGTCGCGCGCGTTGTCGACGGTCGTCACCTCGGCGCCGCAGGCCGTCAGCGCCACCGCGAAGAGCTCCAGGACGTCGGGGTCGTCATCGACGACGAGGACGCGGAGTCCGACGAGCACGCGTTGGAGCCGACCAGGTTCCGCCGCCGGCGCGGGGCCGAATTCCGAAGGCTTCCTGACGTCGCCCGGCAGGGTGCCGCCGCCCGAGCGGATTCGTTCGCGCTCGAGACGCCGGTGCGGAACCGCCTCCGAACGTGAGGGGACTGCCGGGTGGGTCACGGCGGCGTGACGGGGCATCGGCGCGACGATATGCCGGCGTGTTGGGCTGTCAAGCGGTGACCGATCGTCGCCGTCTGATACAGTCCACGGCGTGACGACGCAGCACGACCTCGCCATCGTCGGCCTCGGGATCGTCGGCGCCTCGGTCGCGTACGCAGCGGCGCGAGCGGGCGCGCGCATCGTGGCCCTCGACGCGGGAGCTCCGGGCGAGGGCACCAGCGGCACCTCCTTCGCATGGCTGAACGCCGCCAGGAAGGAGCCGGAGGTCTACCATCGGCTGAACGCGGACGGGATGGCCGCGCACCGCGAGCTGGCGCGCGAGCTCGGGGGCGACGCCGGCCATCACCCGGGCGGGTCGCTCGAATGGGCCGAGGGCGACGAGCAGGAGCGGGAGCTTCGCGCTCGTGTCGAGCGGCTCGCGCGTCGTGGCTACCCCGCGGAGTGGATCAGTCGTGAGCGCGCCCGGGCGCTGGAGCCGGCGCTGGTCGTCGGCGATCACGTGCGCGAGGTCGCTTTCTACGCCGCTGAGGCCTGGCTCGACGCGCCCCGCCTGATTCGAGCGCTCCTCCGGGCGGCGTCGGCGTGCGGCGCCGTGATCCGTGAGCGCGCGCCTGTCCGCTCGCTGCGGGCGCGCGGCGGCCGCGTGGAGGCGCTGGTCGCCGACGACGGCGAGGTGACGGCCGGCTCGCTGGTGGTCTGCGTCGGGCCCTCGACGCAGGCGTTCGTCGCCCCGCTGGGCGTCAGTGTCCCGGTCGGCCGCGTCCCCGGATTGCTGGCCGTGACGTCGCCGCCGGCGCAGCCGCTGCGTCGCGTCGTGCACGCGCCCGGCATTCATCTGCGGCCCGATGCGGGCGGGGGCTTGCTGCTCGGCGCCGAGGACGTCGACGCGCCCGCCGCGGAGGCGCGCTCGCCGTCGAGGCTCGACGAGCTCGCGGCGCTCCTGCTCGAGCGCGCGGCCCACGTGGTGCCGGCCGCGCGCGGCGTGAAGGTGGTCGACCGCCGCGTCGGCGTGCGCCCGATGCCCGCCGATCGTCACACGATCGCAGGGCGGCTGCCGGGCTTCGACAACATCTGGGTCGTGGCCACCCACAGTGGCGTCACGCTGGGCCCGTTGCTCGGTCGCCTGATCACCGACGAGGTCGTCGGTGGCGCGCCCCACCCGTCGCTGGCACCGTTCCGACCCGACCGCTTTGTCTATTGAGATGGGGGGCCCCGAAATGGCCCCCCATACCCCCCAGCGCTCGGGGCGCCCCGGCGAAGCCGTGGCACCCCTCGATCCCGCGACAGCTTCCTCAGCCGAACGGGTCGGCTCCACGTGATCGCGGCGTGGCGCGTATGGGTGCCGACCCGCGATGGGCCGGCCCTCGGCGAACCGCTCGGGGCGA
>Ga0134071_10000278_pt1 | contig 16377 bp, 16 predicted proteins | sample 15_taG_27_FD_94466 | JGI IMG/M metagenome (GOLD analysis project Ga0134071, IMG submission 94466) | Grasslands soil microbial communities from the Angelo Coastal Reserve, California, USA - 15_D_Rain_40cm_5_09082015 | ecosystem: Environmental > Terrestrial > Soil > Grasslands ...
AGACCTCAACAAGAAGTACGACGAGGTGCACGCCGTCAAGGACGTGAACCTCCACATCCGCGACAAGGAGTTCATCGTCCTCGTCGGTCCGTCCGGCTGCGGCAAGTCCACGACGCTGCGCATGGTGGCCGGGCTCGAGGAGATCACGGCCGGCGAGATCGCCATCGGCGATCGCGTCGTCAACGACCTCCCGCCGAAGGACCGGGACATCGCGATGGTGTTCCAGAACTACGCGCTGTACCCGCACATGACCGTCTACGACAACATGGCGTTCGGCCTGAAGATGCGGAAGTTCCCCAAGCCCGAGATCCAGAAGCGGGTGCAGGAAGCCGCCGAGATCCTCGGCATCCACGATCTTCTCAAGCGCAAGCCGCGCCAGCTGTCGGGCGGCCAGCGCCAGCGCGTCGCGGTCGGGCGCGCCATCGTGCGCCATCCGCAGGTGTTCCTGTTCGACGAGCCGCTGTCCAACCTCGACGCCAAGCTGCGCGTGCAGATGCGTGTGGAGCTCAAGCGCCTGCACGACCGCCTGGAGACGACCGCCATCTACGTCACCCACGACCAGGTCGAGGCCATGACGCTCGGCGACCGCGTCGTCGTGATGAAGGACGGCTGGATCCAGCAGGTGGGCGAGCCGCTCGAGCTCTACACCAAGCCGGCCAACCGCTTCGTCGCGGGCTTCATCGGCTCCCCGGCGATGAACTTCGTCGACGTCGCCATCCAGGGCGACGGCACCCTGACCGCGCAGGGCACGGGCCTGCGCCTGGGCATTCCACAGTCGTTCGCCGGCCGGCTGGGGGCCTACAAGGGCCAGCGCGTGACGCTCGGCATCCGCCCGGAGGACCTGCACATCGCGGCGGGCGGCGACCAGGCGCCGTACGTCTTCGACGCCGTCGTCGACGTGGTGGAGCCGCTCGGCTCGGAGATCCTGCTGGACGTCAAGGCGGGGCCCAACAGCCTGGTCGCGCGCGTGGAGCCGACGGTGCGGCTCAAGGTTCACGACGGCGTGCGCCTGGCCGTCAACGCGGAGCGCCTGCACTTCTTCGACACGACCAGCGAGAAAGCGATCTGAGCGTCGGAGGGCATCGCCGGCGCGAGGTGGTAACCGCCTACCTGCTCCTCGCGCCGGCGACCCTCCTTCTCGTCGGCGTCCTCGCCTATCCCCTCGGCTGGGAAGCCTGGATCAGCCTCACCGACTTCTCACCCCTCAACGACCGCGGCCCCGCCTTCGTCGGCACCGAGAATTACCGGCGCCTGCTCGGCGACGCCGAGTTCTGGCGCGCCGCCGTCGTCACCGTCGGCTTCGCCACCGCGACGACGCTCGCCAAGCTGGTGCTCGGCGTCGCCTTCGCGCTGCTGCTGGCCCGGCCGTTCCGCGGCCGCGCGCTCGTGTTCCTCGCGATTTTCCTGCCGTGGGCGTATCCCGCCAGCGTGAGCGTGATCGGCTGGTACTGGACGCTCAGTCCTCCGATCCCCACCGCCTACAGCGCATTCATGGGCCACCTCAAAGTCACCGTCGACCACGCGGTCGGCACCGGCGCGTGGTCCTTTGTCGCCGTCACGCTCTTCAACGTCTGGCGCGGCAGCTCGTTCATCGGGGTGTTCCTGCTCGCCGGGATCAACGCCGTGCCGCCGGAGCTGTTCGAGTGCGCGCTGCTCGACTGCCGCAGCGCCTGGCGGCGGTTCTGGCTGGTGACGGTGCCGCTGCTGCGGCCCTTCCTGGCGCTCGCCGTGTTCCTGTCGCTCACGACGGCCTTCGCCGACCTCGCCAACGTCTGGCTCCTGACGGCCGGCCGCGTCGTCTTCCCCGTGATCGGCACGCAGGCGTACTGGCTCGCCATCAAGGCCGGCGAGTTCGGCCCGGCCTCCGCGCTCTCGCTCATGCTGGTCCCGTTCCTGCTCGCCGTGCTGGCGCTGCTCTTCCGCGCCTTCGATCCCCCGGACGAGGCGCGCGCGTGAACCCGCGGCCGTGGTGGCGCCGGCTCGGCCACGGCGGGCTCCTGCTCGTGGCCGCCGTCTACTGTGTGTTCCCGATCTACTTCGTGCTCGTGCAGTCCCTGAAGTCGGCGCACGAGGACGTGTTCGGCAACCCGTTCATCGTGACGAGCCCGACGCTCGAAAACTTCGAGGAGCTGTTCGAGCGCAAGGGCCAGCCGCGCAACTTCGTCGGGCGGGCGCTGCGGCGCGACTACCCGTTCTTCGTGTGGCTGGAGAACACGCTGGTGATCTTCGGCGGCTCGGTGGCCATCACGCTGGCGGCGGGGCTGGCCGCCGCCTACGCGCTGGGCCGGCTGCGCCCGCCGGGCTTCCGCTGGTGGCGGCGGGCAATCTTCGCGACCTACGTCGTCCCGCACACGATCCTGTTCGTGCCGCTCTACCAGGTCGTCATCCGGCTCGGCCTCGACGACAACCCCCTGCTCCTCCTGCTGGTCTACCCGACGATGGCCCTGCCGTTCTGCGTGTGGATCCTGTCCGCGTATTTCCAGAACCTGCCGCGCGAGATCGAGGAGTCCGCGCTGGTGGAGGGCGCCTCGCGCGCCGCCGCGTTCTATCGCATCGTGCTGCCGATGAGCCGGCCGGTGCTGATCGCCGCCGGCATCTTCAGCCTGGGCACGATCGCCAGCGATTTCATGCTGGCCTCCGTCTTCCTGCTGTCCGAGCACAACCAGACGATCCCCGCCGGCCTGGCGACGATGGAGGTCGCGCTCGACGAGCTCCTGGCCGTGGCCGGGATCAACCTCATGGCCATTCCGGTGGTGCTCGTCTGCGCGCTGTTCGCCCGCGGCTACGTCCGCGGCCTCACCGCCGCCATGGTCGAAGGCGCCTAGATCCTCGGAGGGGCCTCGACGGCCCCCCTCCGAAACCTCCCCCAGAAACTCGATTGCGGCGGCAAAGCCGCCGCTCGAATGTGGTTACTGAGCGCGCGCGGGCGTGATGCGGATGACGCGGTGGAGGGCGGTCTCGGCGACGTAGATGTGGCCGTCGGGGTCGACGGCGACGCCGTTGGGATCGCCGAGCTCGGAGGCGATCGTCTTCACGATCCCCTCGGGCGACACGCGGAACAGCCGCCGCACGTGGAATCCGGTCGAGACGAAGAGCGCGCCGTCGCGCGCGATGGCCAGGCTCGTGCGTTGATAGTGACCCGCGGGCAGCCGCGTGAGCGCCTGCAGCTCTCCGCCCGTGAGACGGAACACCTGACCGAGCGAGTCGAGCAGCAGCAGCGTGCCGTCGGGCCGCGCGGCCACCGCCATGAATCGTGTCAACGGCTCGCCCGGCGGCGTGATCCAGCCGCGCGGGAAGAACGGCGGCGCGAGATCCAGACGACGCGGCAGCACGGCGCCCTCGCCGACCGTCACGCGAAAGACCAACGGCCCCTGATAGCCCGTGCCGAGCGCCTCGAGGCCGGGCGGCGGCGGCACCTCCGCGCGGCCCTGGGTCTCGGGACTCGCGTAGTCGACGGTGACGAGCCGGCCGTCGCCGTCGAGCGCAATGCTGCTGCCGCCGACGAGGTGCTGCAGGCCGACGGCGACCGCGGTCAAGCGGTGGTCGGTGGACAGGCGGGAGACGCGATTGCCGTTCTCCTCGCCGAGATAGATGTCGTCGGTGCGAGGATCGACGGCGAGACTGCCGAGCGCGGTCTTGCGCGGCGCCTGGGCGAACGGGATCACGACGCGCGGCATCCCCTCGGCGTCGATCGGCAGCGCGCGCGCGACGTCGAATCGATGGATCTCGCCCGCCGCGTCGCCGCGGCGGCCGTGGCCGAGAACGACGAGACGCCCCGCGCGATCGAAGGCGAGCTGGATGGGGCGCCCGACGTCGGCGACCGCGACCTCCGCCGTGAAGCCCGCCGCGGTGACGACGCCCGCCGCCGCGCCCGCCGATGCGACACACGGCGCCGCGGTCGTCGCGAGCACGACGATTGCGGCGGCGTGCCGCGCGGCGAACCTTGACAGCGGAAAACGGCGAGTGCTAGCTTTGCGCCGCACTGGCCGTCCCGGCTCGCGAAAGCTCAACCCGCTCAGGGGGTGGACCATGATCATCAGGCTCTTGCTCGCTCTCGTGATGGCGCTCGTCGTCGCAGCGGCGGCGCCGGCCGGCGCCCAGGAAGCCGACACCAAGGCGCCGAAAGGCTTCAAGACGCGAAACCTCGTCACCTCGCTCGGCGGCTTCAGCGCCACCGTCAACGCGCCGATCCTCGTCACCGGCTCGCAGATCGAGCTCGAGCCAGGCGGCCACAGCGGCCGGCATCAATTCCGGGTGCCCACCTTCGTCTACGTGATTGAGGGCATTCTCACCAGTGAGTACGAGGCGGGGCCCGTCGGCATCGCGGGCGCACAGTACCACGCGGCCGGGCAGTCCTTCATGGACAACGGCGGCTGGTGGCACAACTACTTCAACCGCACCGACAAGCCCGTGAAGGTGCTCATCCTCCACCTCGGCTATCCCGGCCGGCCGGATCCGGTCCAGCGCCCCGAGGAGTAACCCCGCGCGGCGGCGTCGGTGATTATTTGCCGATGCCGCCCGTGATGCCCTGGATGAAACGGTCGAGGAAGAAGTTGTAGAGGATCGCCACCGGCAGGCCGACGAGCAGCGCCGCCCCCATGAGCGAGCCCCAGTAGTACACGTCGCCGCGGATCAGCTCGGTCGGCACGCCCACGGGCACCGGCTTCTGGTCGCCCGGCGAGACGAAGGCCAGCCCGTAGAGGAAATCCTGCATCGAGAGCGTGAAGGCGAAGATCACGCTCGTCAGGACGCCGGGCAGGCTGATCGGCAGGATGACGCGCAGGAACGCGCCGGCCTGGCCGCAGCCGTCGACGCGCGCCGCCTCCTCGATCTCCATCGGCACCGTCTTGAAGAAGCCCATCAGCAGCCACGTGCAGAACGGGATCGTGAACGTCGGATAGACCACGACGAGCGCCCACCACGAGTCTTGCAGGCCGAGCTCGGCGACGATGCGCGACAGCGGCAGGAACAGGATGATCGGCGGCACGAGGTACGTCAGGAAGATCGCGATCCCCGTGTTCTCCGAGCCCGGCAGCTTGAGCCGCGCCAGTGCGTAGCCGGCCGGCACCGCCGTCAGCAGCGTGATGCCCGCCACCCATGCGGAGATCGCGAACGTGTTCCAGAGCCACGCGCCGTAGTTGGTCTGGTAGAAGAGGATGTCGAAGTTGCGCAGCGTCGGCTTCATGTTGAACCAGAACGGGATGTGGTCCATCCGGTAGAGATCCGGATCCTGCTTGAAGGCCGTGATCAGCATCCAGTAGATGGGGAACACGGCGATCACGATGTAGGGCACGAGGGCGGCGTAGATGAGGACGTGGCGCCGGAATTCCTTGCGACGCTGCGTCATCGGCGCTGCCGTCGCCCGACTGCCGGCCATGACCGCCACGGCTAGTACTCCCGGCGCTTGAGGTTGCGCAGCACGATAACGAGCGCCGGCAGGAGCAGCGGCACCAGGAACAGCGCGATCGCCGCGCCGCGGCCGAGGTTGCCCGCCTGAATGCCGATCTGGTAGGCGAGCACCGGAAGGATCTTCGTGGAGTTGGCGGGACCGCCCTGCGTTAATAGATAAACGACGCTGAGGTCCGAGAGCGTGAAGACCGTGTCGAACAGGAACCCGATCATGAGGATGGGAAAGATCATCGGCACGACCACGTGGCGAAAGCGCTGGAAGAAGGAGCAGCCGTCGACCTTGGCGGCGTCCAGCACCTCGGCGGGGACCGAGGTGAAGCCGGCCAGCAGCACGATGGCCGAGAAGGGGAACGTCCGCCACACGTTCACGAAGATGCACGCCATCAGCGCGAGCTTGGGATCGCCGAGCCAGATCGGCCAGCCCTCCGTTCCGAATTGCCCGATCAAGCCGAGGCGGCTCAGCACCCAGTTGATGACGCTGAACTGCGAGTCGTACATCCACTTCCAGGACAGGACGCTGATTGCGATCGGCAGCGTGAAGGGAATCACCACGAGCCCGCGGATGAGCTTCTTACCCTTGAAGTTCTGCAGGAGCAGGAAGGCCAGCGACGTGCCGAGCAGGCTCTTGAGCACCGCCGCCACCACGAGGAAGACCACGCTGTTGCGGAACGCGAGCCAGAAGAGCTCCATCTCCCACGCGGCGCGGAAGTTCTCGAGGCCGATGAAGTGGGCGATGGGGTCGCCGACGTTGGCGTCGCTGACGGCGAGGTAGAGCGAGAACAGGAAGGGAGCGCCGACGAGCAGCACGACGTAGAGCGCGGCGGGCGCCAGCAGCGTGTAGCCGAACATCAGCCGGCGTGTGCTGTGGCTCAGCCACGGTCGCGCGACGCTGCGCGCGGGCACAGACACAACGGCGGCCCGGGCCATAGGGTCCGGGCCGCCGCGGAGCGAGCTCTGCGTCATGCGCGCTTGTGCTTGGCGAAGATCCGGCGGTATTCCCCCATACCCCACTTCATCACGTCTTCGATCCCCTGGCCGCGCGCCACTCGGGTGAACATGTCGGGCAGGACGAAGAGGTTGACGACCTCCTGGATCGGCGTCGTGAACGGCCCGGGATAGCCGTAGAATGCGACGATCTTCGGGAAGTCCTGCAGGATCTGCATCTTCGGATCGGCGCCGATGACCGGCATCGGCTTCTTCGCCTGGCCGAGCAGATAGGGCATGTTGTAGCCGCGGCTCTGCTTCATGCCCTCCAGGCTTTCGTCGATGAAATACGTGAGGAACTCCTTCGCCGCCTGCTGGTTCTTCGAGAACTTCCAGATCATGTACACGTTGGCCGCCGAGACGCTCACGCGCTTGCCGCCCGGTCCCGCCGGCTCCATCCCGATGTGCGTGTTCTTGAACACGTCGGGGTTCGTGTCCTCGGTCGTGCGGTAGGCCGAGATCGCGTCGTGGATCCAGCAGGCCACGCCGGAGGCCAGGTAGCGGTTGTCGGAGGCGTCGTCCCAGGAGAACACCTCCGGCGTCATGCCCTCGTCGAAAAGCGCCTTGGCGAACTTCAGCGCCTCGCGCGTCTCCTTGGAGTCGATGAGGATGTTGTCGCCGTCATCGGCTTCCTTGCCGCCGAAGCTGAACAGCATCGAGCGCCAGTTGAGGTTGGCGTCGGCGCACTGCGAGAACTGGATGCCGGTCGGGTGGCCCTTGGCCTTCATCGTGCGGGCCGCGACGCGGGCCAGCTCCCAGGTGTCGGGCGCCTTCAGATTGTTCGCGTCGAAGAGATCCTTGCGCCAGAGCATCGGCAGCAGGATGTAGAACATCGGCATGCCGTACGTGCGCCCCTCGACCTGCACGAGCGGCCCCGCGCTCGGGATCCATCCGCCGTGCTTCTTGCCCGCGGCGTCGTAGACGTCGCTGATGTCGGCGAGGCTCTTGTAGTAGAGCCGGGTGAGGATCGACGAGCCGTTGTGAATGATATCGTGGCCGGCGCCCGCCGCGAACTCGGCCGCCATCCGGGCCGGCAGCTCGAGGTGCGGGATGTGGTCCACGCGCACCTTCACGCCGTTCTTGTCGCCCCATTCCTTGACGAAGGCGGTGTCGAACCAGGTGTCGTAGGCGGGGATGAAATGGCTCCATTGCAGAATTCTGAGCGTCGTCCCCTTGATCTGGGCCGGCGCCTGGCGAGCGTCGAGCATCGCCGCGATGGTCCCGCCGGCGACCCCCACGCCCGTGGTCTTGAGGAAACCGCGGCGCGTGACGCTGGTCGGGTTGATTTCTAGGGTGCGTCCGTCACTCATCGGGGGAACCTCCTTCGCGAGATGCGACCTGTGGGACGGTTCCGAAAAGGGTAAACTCTTTATACGTTTGCGGCCCCTCTTGTCAAGCGGTATTTCCTGTCACCTCGTAGAATGTTTCGCATGCGCCGCGGAGTGCTGATCCTCGTGGCGGCCGTCGCGGCGATCGGCCTGTTCGCGGGCGGCCTGGCGTGGCTCCTGACGGATGCGTGGCCGCCGGCCGGCGCGGCGCGCGCGCAGCGACTCTACTACGCCTACTGCGTCGAGTGCCACGGCGTGGACGGCCGCGGCTCCTGGCGGGCGTCGCTGTTCCTGCTGCGTCCCGGCGATCTCACCGACCGCGCGCGCATCGCGCGGTACTCGGATCGCTATCTCTTCGACCTCGTCAAGCACGGCGGCGCGACGATCGGCCGCTCCGGCATGCCCGCCTTCGGCGCCCAGCTCTCCGACGACGACATTGCCCTCCTCGTCGCCTACGTCCGCGAGCTGTCCTCACCGCCGCGCACCCGCGCCGCCCGCTGACCGCGCCTGCGGCGACGCCTACGGCTCGCGCTCGACCCAGACGAGCACGATCTCATCCCCGCGCGCCCGCACGGCGAGCCGCACGCGGTCGCCGGGCGACAGCCGCGCGGCGTCGAGCGTCTCGGGCGCACCGCGCACGGCCATCATCTCCATCGCGCCCATGCCGAGCGCACCGATGGGCTGGTGGCGGATCAGCAGGAGATCGGGGGCGGCGCGCGCGACGACCTCACCGCGGACCTCGTAGGCCGCCGGACGCACGACGGTGCCCCAGAGACCGGCGGCAAACAGGACGATCAGCAGAACGAAGAGGGCAACCACGAGCCGGCGCGCGCCTGCGCGCCGGCTCGCGTGAGGGCTAGCGTCCCGGGTCAGTGACGACCTGCGAGGGCGGGGTGTCGGGTCTGAGATCGTCGCCCGTGACGATCCACTTGCCGCCGCAGCCTTCATGGAAGATCGCGGTCGCGGGGCGATAGCCACTCCCGAGCGACACGGTCAGCAGCGCCACGCCGACGACCGTGCCGGCGGCACAGGTGATCAGCCGACCGGGGAACAGGAAGATGCTCACGACGAGCGCCTCCATGTTGTAGAGCGCCTGCGACCTGTCGGAGGCGCGCTGCTGCTTGAGCGTCTCCTGGTAGATGTCGGGCGGCATGGGCTGCGCGGGTGGCAGGGGCTGAGACGCTGGCGTTTGTTGCGCTTGCGCCGTCTCGGTACGTTGCGCTTGCGCCACGTCGGTGGGTTGCGCTTGCGCCACGTCCGCCGGCTGGTCCGCCTGCTGGCCGTGCGCCAGCGGCGCCAGCGGGCCCGCCAACGCGAGCGACGCGATGATCAGCGACGTCAGGAACCTCACGACCGATGTCCTGCGCATACACCGACCTCCCTGTGTGGCTCCAGCACCCTCGAGTCGGGGCGTCCTATTGTCCCGCCGACCGTACCGGCCGCGCACGGAATTCTGCGGCGATCGGGCGCACTTGCCCGAAAGGGCTATAATCCCGGTACATTCCCGTCGGGAGGCAGCCACCCATGAAGCTCGTCCGGTTCTCCACCAACGGCCAATCCCCGCGCCTCGGCGCGCTCCAGGGCGATCGCATCGTCGACCTCACCGCCAGCGTCGCGGCCACGCTGGCCGGGCGCGGCGTCGTGCGCGCGCAGGAGATCGCCGCGGCGCTCGTCCCCGCCTCGGCGCGCGAGTTCCTCGAGGGCGGCGCGGCCAGCGCAGAGGCGGTCGCGTCGATCAAGGAGCCGGTGACGATCCCGGCGGCGTCGGCGCGGCTGCACGCGCCGATCGCCGATCCCGGCAAGTTCATCTGCATCGGCCTGAACTACCGCGATCACGCTCTGGAGGCCGGCCAGCCGATCCCGAAGGAGCCGCCCATCTTCGCCAAGTGGAGCCCGTCGATCGTCGGGCCGGGCGATCCGATTCTGCGCCCGCGCGGCAGCACCCAGCTGGACTGGGAGGTGGAGCTGGGCGTCGTCATCGGCCGCACCGCGCGCTTCGTGTCCCGCGAGGCGGCGCTCGATTACGTCTGGGGCTACACGATCGTCAACGACGCGAGCGCGCGCGACTTCCAGTTCATCACCAGCCAGTGGATGGCGGGCAAGATCTTCGAGACGGCTGCGCCGGTCGGGCCCTACATCGCCGATCGTCAGGACGTTCCCGATCCGCACTCGCTCGGCCTGCGCACGATCGTCAACGGCAAGCAGATGCAGAACGGCAACACGAAGACGTTCATCTTCGACGTGCGTTATCTCGTCTCGTACCTTTCCGGGCTCGTGACGCTGTCGCCCGGCGACCTCATCGCCACGGGCACGCCGCCCGGCGTCGGGTTCGCCATGAAGCCGACCCCGGTCTTCCTGCAGCCGGGTGACGTCTGCCGCGTGGAGATCGACAGGCTGGGCTCGATGGACAACCCGGTCAAGGAGGCGTAGCGCCCTCCGGTACACTTGACGCCATGCTCGACCTCATCCGCCAGCTCGTGCTGGCGAACACCACGAAGATCGTGCTGCTCTCGCTCGACGGGCTCGGCGGGCTCCCCCGGCCGGAGACCGGCCGCTCGGAGCTCGAGACGGCGCGCACCCCGAATCTGACCGCGCTCGCCACGGAGGCGGCCTGCGGTCTCCTGCGGCACGTGGCGCCGGGGATCACGCCGGGCAGCGGGCCGGGACATCTCGGCCTCTTCGGCTACGATCCCCTGCGCTTCCAGGTCGGCCGCGGCGTGCTGGAGTCGCTCGGCATCGAGTTCGACCTGCGCGCCGGCGACGTCGCCGCGCGCGGCAACTTCTGCACGGTCGACGCGCAGGGCCGCATCACCGATCGGCGCGCCGGCCGCATCTCCACCGAAGTCTGCGTGCGTCTCACGGAGCGGCTGCGCGCGATCCGCCTGCCCGGCGTCGAGCTCTTCGTCGAGCCGGTGAAGGAGCACCGCTTCGTGCTCGTCCTGCGCGGGCCGCGGCTGAGCGGGCGCCTGTCGGAAACCGATCCACAAGTGCTCGGGGCGGCGCCGCTGCCCGTGCGCGCGCTCGAGCCCGCCGCGGCCGCGACCGCGGAGCTCGTCAACCGCTTCGTGAGCGAGGCCGCGCGGCTGCTGCACGACGCGGCGCCGGCCAACATGGTGCTGCTGCGCGGCTTCGACCAGCTGCCCGAGCTGCCGCGCTTTCCCGAGGTGTACGGGCTGCGCGCGGCGGCCATCGCCGCCTACCCGATGTACCGCGGCCTCGCCAAGCTCGTCGGCATGGACGTGCTCAAGACGGGCGGGACGTTCGAGAGCGAGATCGCGACGCTCGGCGAGCACTGGGAGGCGTACGACTTCTTCTTCGTGCATTACAAGGACACCGACAAGGCGGGCGAGGACGGCGACTTCGACGCCAAGGTGGCCGCCCTCGAGCGCTTCGACGCGCACGTGCCGAAGGTGCGCGCGCTCCGACCCGACGTGCTGGTGGTCTCGGGCGATCACGCGACGCCGTCCGTGCTGGCCGGCCACGGCTGGCAGCCGGTGCCCGCGCTGCTCTGGAGCCGCTACTGCGGCGCCGATCCCGTCACCGCGTTCACCGAGCGGGCGTGCGCGACCGGCACGCTCGGCACGATTCCCGCGCACCATCTGATGCCGCTCGTGATGGCCAACGCCCAGAGGCTGACGAAGTTCGGAGCGTAGGGATGCGTTTCCTCGTCCGCCTGCTCGGCGGCATCTGGCTGGCCACGCTCGTCGTCTCGGCCGGCTTCGCGTACCTCGAGGTCCGCGAGGAGCGCGAGCGGCAGATCGAGGCCCTCAAGCGCCGCGCCACGCTCGTCGGCGCCGCCGTCGCGGAGGCGTCCGAGCGGCTGGTGACCCGCGGCGCGCGCACCGGCTACGAGCGCGTGCTCACCCGCTTCAGCACCACCGATCGTGGCCTCGCCATCTACGACGGATTCGGCAGCATGCTCGGCGCGACCGCCGACGTGCGGCCGTTTCTGGGCCCCCTCTCGCCCCTCGTCACCGACGCCATCCGCCGCAACGAGCCCGTCGCCGGTTTCCACAACGTCGCCGGCCGGCTGACCTGGGTGCACGTGGTGCCCGTGCAGCAGGACGATCGCGCCGTCGGCGCCGCCGCCGTCCTGCTCGACGCGCAGTATCTCGAGGCCGGCGAGTGGGACCTGTGGCGCCGGACGGCCGTGCGGATGGGCGTGCTCATGCTGCTGGTCACCGGTATCACGTGGGCGCTCGTCAGCTGGTCGGTCACGCGTCCGATCGCGCGCATCGCGGAGTGGACCAAACAGATGAAGGCCGGTCGCCCCGTGCCGCCGCCGCCGGACGCCGACGAGAGCCTGTTCGGCTCGCTGGCGAGCGAGGTGACGGGCCTGGCGCGCACGCTGGCGCGCGCGCGCAGCGCGGCCGAGCAGGAGGCGCGGCTGCGACTGGCGGGCGAGAGCGTGTGGACCGAGGAGCGCCTCAAGCAGTTCGTCGAGCTGCGCTTCGGCGGCCGCCCGATCTTCGTCGTCTCCAACCGCGAGCCGGTGAGCCACGTGCGCGACGGCCGCGTCGTGCGCGAGCAGGAGCCGGCCAGCGGCCTCGTCACCGCGCTCGGCCCGATCATGCACGCGTGCGGCGGCGTCTGGGTCGCCCACGGCAGCGGCAACGCCGACCGCGAGGTCGGCGAGCGCATCGGCCTGCCGTCGTCGGATCCGACCTACACGCTGCGGCGCGTGTGGCTGAGCGACGAAGAGGAGGCCGGCTATTACTACGGGTTCGCCAACGAGGGGCTCTGGCCCCTCTGCCACATCGTGCACGAGCGTCCGCGCTTCCGCGCCGCCGACTGGGAGCACTACCGCACGGTGAACGAGCGCTTCGCGCGCACGCTGCTCTCGGAGATGGAGACGGTGGAGGAGCCGATCGTGCTGGTGCAGGACTACCACTTCGCGCTCCTGCCGCGCCTGGTGAAGGAGGCCCGGCCCGACGCGCGCGTGGCGCTGTTCTGGCACATCCCCTGGCCGAACTTCGAGGCGGTCGGCATCTGTCCCTGGCAGCAGGACATCCTGCTCGGCATGCTCGGCGCCGACCTCGTCGGCTTCCACACGCAGTTCTACTGCAACAACTTCCTCGAGACCGTCGAGCGCGCCATCGAGGGACGCATCGAGTGGGACCGCTTCACGGTGGTCCGCGGCCAGCACACCACGCACGTGCGGCCGTTTCCCATCAGCGTCGCGCCCGACCCCGGTGTGGGCGAGGGCCCCATCGACCGCCCGGCCGTGCTGGCCGCCCTCGGCGTTCCCGCGGAGTTCATCGGCGTCGGCGTGGAGCGCGTGGACTACACGAAGGGCCTGCCCGAGCGGATCCGCGCGCTGCGCCGATTCTTCGAGCGCTGGCCCGAGTATCGCGGGCGTCTCACGTTCATCCAGATCGCCTCTCCGAGCCGCAGCCGGATCGCCCGCTACCAGGCGGTGCAGGAGGAGACGCGGGAGATGGTGCGCGCGCTCAACGCCGACCTCGGCGAGCGCGGGTGGCAGCCGATCGTCTACCGCGAGCGCCATCACGACCACCGCGAGATCGACCGTTTCTACCGGCTCGCCGACTTCTGCATGGTGACCTCGTTGCACGACGGTATGAACCTGGTGGCCAAGGAGTTCGTGGCCGCGCGCGACGACGACGACGGCGTGCTGATCCTGAGCCGCTTCGCCGGCGCGTCGCACGACCTGCGCGACGCGCTGCTGGTGAACCCCTACGACGTGGAAGACGTGGCTGCGGCCATCCACCGCGCGGTCACGGTCCCCGAGGAGGAGCGACGCGACCGCATGGGCCGTATGCGTCACCAGGTGCGCGAGCACAACATCTACGGCTGGGCGGGACTGCTCCTCGACGAGCTCGCCCGGATCCCGCGGGTCACCGACCGCCGCGCCGCCTGAGCCCCCGCGCTCGGGCCGTTGTAGCAAAGATTACGCTGGTGCGTCAGAGCGGTGTCGGCGCTCACCCCCCGCCAGCGCCCAATCACTTGAAAATATGGAACTCCCGTCTGGCATCGCACTTGCCAGAGAGTAAGCCCGATCGCTCGCGCGGAGCGCGGGCGAGACCACACACGGAGCGGAAGCCATGGAAGACGAAAAACTGACCGAGATATCGATGAAGGGCGCGCCGCCCTGCGGCCGCTGCCACATGCTCGTCGCCCGGTATGCACCCCAGGTCGTCGCCCCGACCGGGACCTATCACCGCGAATGCTACGAGGCGTGGTATTTCGGCCGTCACGGGCGCCGGCCGACCCTGCTGGCGGGCGCCAACGGCGATCGCCACCGTTTCCAGGTCCGGGAGGCCCGCGAAAAAGCCGCCTAAATTCCGCTTGTTCGCCCGCCGCGGAGGGTCATACTTCTCGGTGGATCATGCGCTGCATTCTGGTCTGCCCTGACGACTTTCTCTGGCGCCTGGTCGCCGACTCGGGTGAGCCGCGGCTCGACCCTCTCTACCTGGTCGAAACCGCCCGGGCCCGCACGCGGATCGCGCAACGCGGCGGCGACGTTCTCACCGGCGATCTGGAGCGCGACGGCCTGTACCGGCGCGCGTTCCGCACCGGCCACGAGCCCCTGCTCCTGGCCGTCGAGCGTCCCCGTCAGGCGCGCATCGTGGCGGCGATCCGCCGCGTCGCCCCCCAGGCGCCGATCCTGGCGCTCGCCGAGGATCGCGTGCCGGGCGGCGAGCCCGAGGGCGTGATCTCGCTCGACATGGACGCCGTCGCCGAGCGCTTCCTCGCCCCCGCGCTCGAGCGCGCGGTCACCCGCGCGCGTGTGGAGCGCGTCCGCGACCACTTCGGCCCCGCCGAGCGCGTGCTCATCATGATGCAGGACGATCCCGATCCCGACGCCATCGCCTCCGGGCTCGCGCTGCGCGCGGTGCTCGGCCGGAACAAGACGGCGGCGCCGATCGCGACGTTCGGCACCATCACGCGTCCCGAGAACCGCGCGATGACCCGCATCCTCGAGATCGACGTCGAGCAGATCAAGCCGCGCGCCCTCGAGGAGTACGACATGGTCGCCATGGTCGACGCGCAGCCGTCGTTCTTCGAGGAGACCTTCGAGCGCGTCGACCTGGTCATCGACCACCACCCCGAGGAGGCGCCCGTGCGCGCCGCGCTGAAGGACGTGCGCCCCGGCTACGGCGCCACCGCCACCATCCTCACGGAGTACCTGCGCGCGATCGACGCGCGCGTCTCCCAGCGCCTGGCCACCGCGCTGCTCTACGGGATCAAGGCCGACACGCAGCATCTCGAGCGCGGGGCGACGCGCGCCGATCTCGACGCCTTCGCCTACGTGCACGTACTGGCCAACCACAGCGCGCTGCGTCGCATCGAGCGGCCCGACCTGCCCAACGACGCCCTCGACGTGCTCGCGCGGGGGATCGCCGGCCGTCACGTCCAGCACGGCGTCGTGTTCGCGCACCTGGGCGGCGTCGCCTATCCCGAGCTCGTGGCGCAGTTCGCCGACTTCTTCCTGCAGGTGGAGGGCGCCGAGTGGTCGGTGGTCTCGGGGACCGTGCACGGCGAGCTGCACATTTCGGTGCGAAACGTCGGCTGGGTGCGCGCGGCCGGCGACGTCGTGCGCCACGCCTTCGGCGATCTCGGCTCGGCCGGCGGCCATCGCGCGATGGCGAAGGCCGTCATTCGCCTGCGCGACTGGCGCGCCCGCGAGGGCAACGCCTCGCCCGAGGCGCTCGGCCGAGTGATCGTCGCGCGGTTCACGAAGGCCCTGCGGACCTGACCGACGGCCCGCTGCTTGCTACGCACGCTCCCCTTGGCAATGATGCGACGAGCGGTTAAAATGCGCTGGAATTTGGGGGGCACGCCCTCCGCATGACCGGCCTCGAATGAACAACGCCGGGAGGGCTCGCGTGGACGTAGCGTTGGAAAAGAGGCAGGTCCAGCGGGCGTACGAGTTGTACGCGCCCGTGTACGATTTCATCTTCGACTGGATCTTCGCGCCGGGCCGATCCGCGGCCATCAAGCAGTCCGGGCTGTCGCCGAGCGACACCGTGCTCGAGGTCGGCATCGGCACCGGCCTGAACCTGCCGCTCTATCCGGCGGCGTGCCGCCTCACCGGCATCGACCTCTCCAGCGAGATGCTCGACAAGGCCGTCGAGCGTGTGCAGAACCTCGCGATGCCCAACGTCACGCTGAAGGTCATGGACGCCACGTCCATGGATTTCGGTGACAACGAGTTCGACAAGGCGCTGGCGACCTACACGATCTCCGCGGTGCCCGATCCGGTGGCGGTGCTGCGCGAGATGCGCCGCGTGGTGAAGCCGGGCGGCACGCTGGTGATTCTCAACCACTTCCGCAGCGAGCGTCGCGTCACCGGTTGGCTCGAGGATCTCGTCGCGCCCGTGTGCACGCGCCTGGGCTGGAAATCCAACCTCGCCCTCAAGCCGCTGCTCGAGCAGGTCGGCCTCACGCCGGAGCTGGTGCATCAGGTGAACATGTTCAACGGGTGGCGCCTCGTGAAGTGCGTCAACCGGAAGTAGCCCGCCGGCTCGCCGCTCTCGCGCTCGCCCTCGTTCTCGCCGCCCCGGTCGCTCGCGACCTCGCGTCGCTCGCCCTCTCCGCGGCGTTTCTCGCCGAGTTTTTGACCGACGGCGCGCTGCCGGCGCTGGCGGCGATCACGCCGACGCCGGCCCGCCGGTCGCTCGGGCCGTCGACGGAC
>Ga0134071_10000290_pt1 | contig 16182 bp, 18 predicted proteins | sample 15_taG_27_FD_94466 | JGI IMG/M metagenome (GOLD analysis project Ga0134071, IMG submission 94466) | Grasslands soil microbial communities from the Angelo Coastal Reserve, California, USA - 15_D_Rain_40cm_5_09082015 | ecosystem: Environmental > Terrestrial > Soil > Grasslands ...
AAAATTCTCGTGAAGGGATTGCATGACTATGTAGCTAAGGAGCGAACCATCAAACCCTACCTCCTCTCCATAGGCGAGAGGGCCGCGACTACCGCTGCCGCCTTCCGCCACCGGCAGATCTCAGCCCAGGAGGCGCTGGAGCAGCTGATGCTCCTCGCGCACGAGGTCGACGAAGCTGAGAAGGCCCGGGAATCAACCGGGCTTAATCCTGAAGCTGCGATTGCGAGAGGTTCCGGAGATTCGGCCAATGACACGCGATGAATCGCCACCGCTAGCCTGCGTCCCGTTGGATTACTAGGCGCGCAAGTGTGCACGGATTAGTACACGATTTGTGCAGTAATACAGAAGCGGTGTCACATTCCCGCCGCTGGGCACGGCAACCCCGAATCCAGAATTTGGTCGGGGGCCCGGGATTTGAACCCGGGGCCTCACGGTCCCGAACTCTGAGACATCTCGTCCAGAAATGTCGGAAACGATCGATTTCAGTTCGAAATTGCAGCGCAGTCTTGGGGCGGGGTCTTGATTTGAGGTCATTCTTCCCCAGGATTACTACATGAACTACTACAGAGACTGTCTACCGATGTAGACGGGTCGACGCTTCTTGCGAACTCCCGTCCGGTGGCGCACCTTGTGTGCACATTGCGGCGAGATCGCTAGCAGCTCTCCGGTTTTACCCGCAGCGTCGACAGCTGGGCTCTGCCTGGCATGCTAGAAAGCCCCGAACCAGTCACGAGGTTGGTGAGCATGAGCGGAATCGGTGTCACGGCGTTTGGGGTAATTGCTGTCAGCTTCATGATGGCGACGTACGCCGCGGAGAGAAAGCATCGAGCTTTTGTCCTCGCCTTCGCGATCGGCTGCGTGCTTTCTAGCGCCTATGGATTCCTCGCCGGCGCTTGGCCATTTGGCGTGGTTGAGATCATTTGGGCCGGCGTCGCGCTGCGCCGATTCCAGTCAAGGACTCGTGCCGAGAGATCCTCCCCTGGGTAGCAGGACTTCGCTGCGGTGAGGCGGGGTAATTTTCACCAGAAAAGCGAAGACTGCACCGCCCGGCGCGAGCGCCATGCGGACCAGCTGGCGGCGGTTCGTTTGTTGTCTGGGGATGACGATCCCAAGGAGACGTGCCGCGGCTGGACTCGTACCCGGGGACCACTCTTTCGTGTCCCGAGCGTCGTGACTGCGGTTGGCATCTGGGATCAGTGCGAAAGTGAATGACGAGGCCGCCACGAGTTATTGCAGGCAGGCCCGACGACAGAGCCCACTTCAGCGGCTCGTCGCTTAGCCTGCCTCCACCGCTTCTTTGGCCTCACCCCGGATCCACCAGATCAGCGCCAGTCCTGCCAGTGGGTCGGCCCACCAAAAGCCGAGGAACTGGTTCAGAAGGAGTCCTGCTAGGGCGGCGCCAGCCATGTAAAGGCAAACCATCGAGCAAGCTGCGTCTCCGCGAAGGGCGGGACTTCCCAGGCGGTCCGCGAGAGCAAGACGCCAACGCCACAGAGCAGCCATGATCAGAATCGACGCGATCGTTAGTCCGATGCCGAGGGGCGAGGCTGCCGGCTCCAAACGGAAGACCAAGGCAGCCCCTGCCGAAAGGACGATGTAGACGATCAGGCCATACAAGGCGAGGCCGACGAGCTTTGTCGCGCTCCGCTCTCCTCCCGTCATCGAGCCGCGTTCCTCACTTTCCGATCGCTGGAGAAGCCGCCGCAGGACCACCACCGAAGAGAACAGCTCGATGCCGCTGTCCACCCCAAAGGCAGTGAGCGCCACCGAATGCGCGGCGATACCGGCTCCGATGGCTACGACACCCTCTACAACCATCCAACCGACCGTCATCCACTGAGCCAGACGGGCCTGTTGGAGGAGAGACCGCGCCGGGCGAACCTGTACGCTCACTCGGTCAACGTAGCATCCCGCTTCAGGTCGCTATTGCTTTTGGGGACAGGTTCGCAATTAGGGCTTAGTGTCCCCCGCCGTCGCTCTTAGCGCTGGCGTCGATGAACTTCCCAGGGTCCTTGTCGAAGCTCAATTTGCAGTCCACGGAGCAGAAGTAGTAGGCCTTGCCGTCGTGGAAGGAGCGGAACTCGGCAGTCGCGGTATCGACTGTCATCCGGCAAACGGGATCGATTTCGGTGGTCTCGTCCGTCAATTCGTCTCCTTGGCCCGTTGGGGCGTGTTGCCTGATCGGCGCAGCGTCATGCGTACCGACTTCGACTTTAGGCTCAGCCGCTGAGCGAGTGGTCGCGACGGATTGAATTGGCTTCCCCTTGAAACCTCGAAGGCGGTTCGAGTTCGACACTACTGACAGCGAGCTCAGCGCCATCGCCCCCGCCGCGATCATCGGGCTCAAGCGAAGGCCCAAGAACGGGTAGAGGATGCCAGCCGCAATCGGAATGCCGACGATGTTGTAGGCGAAAGCGAAGAACAGGTTCTGACGTATGTTGCGCATGGTCGAGCGGCTCAAATTGATTGCGGTGGCAACCGCCGTCAGCGAGCCGGAGATGAGGGTGATGTCCGAGGCCTCGATGGCGACGTCCGTGCCTGTACCGATAGCCATGCCAACATCCGCCTGCGCCAATGCGGGTGCGTCGTTGATCCCGTCGCCGACCATGGCAACGACTCGATGCTCGTCCTGGAGCCGCCGCACTTCGAGCGCCTTCTTGTCGGGGAGCACCTCGGCCAGCACGCGCTCGATGCCTGCCTGGCGCGCAATCGCGGCTGCAGTTTGCCGGTTGTCGCCGGTGATCATCACCACGGTGACACCGAGGTCACGCAATGCCGCAACCGCTGCCGCTGAATCGTCCTTGATGGTGTCGGCGACCCCGATCACGCCCGCCAGCTTGCCATCCACCACAGCACCCATCGGTGTCTTGCCATCTTTCGAGAGCCGCCGCGCAACCTCTGCGAATCCATCCACGGCGACGCCTGCGTCTTGGATGAACCTCTCGTTACCGACCAGGACGTTCCGTCCGTCGACTGTGGCGCGGACGCCTTTTCCGGTCACCGAGTCAAAGTCCGTCGGTGGAAGCAGTCGGACCCCGCGCGCTTTGGCACCGGCGATGATTGCGGCTCCTAGCGGGTGCTCGGAGTTCTGCTCGGCCGAGGCGACAAGCTGAAGCAGGTCGGCCTCGGTAAGGTCGCCGGTGACGATCACGTCAGTCAGAGCCGGCGCGCCGCGCGTGATCGTCCCCGTCTTGTCCAGCACAATCGTGTCGATCTTCTGCGCGGCCTCGAGAGCTTCGGCCGAGCGGATCAGGATGCCCTGCTCGGCGCCTTTCCCCGTGCTGACCATGATGGCAAGCGGGGTCGCGAGCCCGAGGGCGCAAGGGCACGCGATGATCAGGACGGCCACCGCGCTGACGAGCGCGACCGTGAGCGCCGGTGGCGGGCCAGCCACGAACCAGACGACGAAGGTTGCGACCGCGATGCTCATCACCACGGGAACGAAGTAGCTCGCGACGACGTCGGCCAGCCGCTGGATTGGGGCCTTCGAACCCTGCGCCTGTTCGACGAGCCGGATGATCTGGGCCAGCATCGTGTCCTTGCCGACTCTGGTGGCACGGAACCGAAACGCGCCGGTCTGGTTAATGGTTGCCCCGATCACGCTGTCACCTGTCTGTTTGGTGGCCGGTATCGACTCGCCGGTCACCATCGACTGGTCGACGGTTGAATGACCGTCGATGACCTCACCGTCGACCGGGATCTTCTCGCCGGGACGAACTGAGATCACGTCGCCGGGGACGACCTCCTCGACCGGAACGTCAGCCTCCGCACCATCTCGCACGAGACGTGCGGTGCGCGGCTGGAGCCCGATCAGCTGTCTGATCGCCTCGCCCGTGCCCGCCTTCGCCCGTGCTTCGAACAGGCGGCCCAGAAGAATCAGCGTGATGATGACCCCGACCACCTCGAAGTACACCCCGCGCAGCTCGGCCGGAAGGGCAGCTGGTGCCACCGTCACCAGAAGGCTGTAGCCGTAGGCGGCGGTCGTGCCCACTGTGATGAGCGCATTCATCTCCGCGCTGCGGTGCGCGATGCTCAGCCAGCCGGTGCGATGGATCGGCCAGCCCGAGTAGAACATCACCGGTGCGATCAGCGCCAGCTGCGTCCAGTGATTGAGCAGGAGCTGCGGCACCCACGACACCCGCAGGAAGCTGTCCGCCATGGCGGCAAACAGCACGGGCGCGGTGAGGAGCGCGCCGGCGATCACCCGGCGCCTGAGGTCGGCGATCTCGGCCATGCGCTCGGCCGCCTCGTTGTCCACGGCGTCAGCAGGTGCCGCCCCATTCGCGCCATTGGATGAAACCGCGGTCACCGGCTCCGCAGGCGGCGCGGACATGGCTTTCGCAGGCGAGGCGGCCGGCTCCACGACCAGGGTGCCGTGGACCATGTTCATGCCGCACGCGAAGCCGAAACGTCCGCTCTTGTCAGGCGTGAACTCGACCGTGGTCTTGGCCATCGCCGGCAGCGACCTGTTCAGCGCGAAGTCGGGAAATACGACCCGCGACGTGCACTCCCCGCCCTCCTGACGGTCGAAAACGATCCGAAGCGGCACGCTCTGTCGCACCCGGATCAGGTTGGGCGCGTAGCCGCCTTTGACCAGGACCTGAACCTGCTGAACCTGGCCGACGAGCTCAGCCTGCCGAGCCTTCTTGGGCCCGAAAAAGAACCAGGCCAGCAAGCCGATCAGGCCGATCCCGGAGGCGATGACCGCTAGATCAGGGAAATTCATTGTGGATGCATTCGATTGGAAGCCCAGACATGGCCGCCGTCTTCCACGAACGGGATCGACGCGGCTCCAGCGCTAGGAGACCACCCTCGAAGATCGAGGCCCCCGTCTATGGGCCTGGCCGCACCGCGGCAGGCTGCGCGACCTCCTCGCTCGCCGCGAACCGAGCTCGACGCTCAGCATTCATGCGCCGCACCATCATCGTGGCCGTTATAGGACACAGCAATAGGAGTTCCACCGGAAGCGCATCCAGGGCCAGCTGCGGTGAGGCCACCAGGAGACCTAGATCTAGCACCCCGAAGCCAGCCAGGACGCGCCAGTCGAAGCACATGAATACGGTGCGGAGGAAGCGTCTGCTTCCATCGGTGGACCCTCGGAAGTTGCCCGCGGTCAGTCCTTGTCCAAGTCGGAAGTTGGGATCATCGCCGCCGCCGCTTCACCGCCCTTTCGCTCGTGGAGAGCCATCCGCAGCTCGCCGACCTGGCTCTCCAGCTCCGCCACGCGAGGATCGCTCTTGGGCGCCGACGCATGGTCGTGGTCCTTGCGCATCATCATCCACATCATCAAGCCCATCGAGATTGGACAAGCCAAGAAGAACAGGTACGGCAGGATGTGGTCCACAGGCAACCTCCTTAATTAACTATCGACCCATAGTAACAGGCGCGGGCCAGAGGGAGCCGGGTTCCTATGTGCAGGTAGTAGACTCCTCGCCGTGGGCTTCGATGCCTCCACCAACGTTCTGAGCCTCGCCTTCATCACCGGCGTAACCACCGGCGGGCTGAGCTGCCTGGCCGTCCAGGCCGGCCTGCTCGCCACTTCGGTCGCCCGCCAGGCGGAGACGGATGTCGCGGCCCAACTCGCGGTCAGACACGTGGTCGCGCAGCGCAAGAAGCGCTCGAACCGCCAGCTGACCAAGGAGCAGCGACGGAGGGAGCGAGCCGCGCTGGCGACTCTGGCGCAACCTGAGAAGCCCAAGCGGCGCAACGCGGCGATGCCGATCGCTCTTTTCTTGGGCGCCAAGCTGGCCGCTTACACCATCCTGGGCATCTTCTTGGGCTGGATCGGCTCTGTCCTCCAGCTCAGTCCGTACAGCCGGGCCGCGCTTCAGATTGGCATCGGGATATTCATGCTCGGAACCGCGGCAAGGCTCTTCAACCTGCATCCGATCTTTCGCTACTTCGTGATCGAGCCGCCCCGATTCATGACCCGCTTCATCCGCCGCTACGCCAAGAACAGCGCCAGCACAGTCGCTACCCCTTTGTTCCTCGGTGCGCTCACGATATTCATCCCCTGCGGGGTGACCCAGGCGATGATGGTGCTTGCCGTCGGAACCGGCTCGCCGCTTCTGGGCGCGGCGATCATGTTTTCTTTCATCCTCGGCACGACTCCGGTCTTCTTCGGCCTCGCCTATGTGGCCACGCGCCTGGGGGAGGTGCTGCACACACGCTTTCTACAATTGGCGGGGGCGACCGTCCTGATCCTCGGCCTCGTGTCGATCGAAGGTGGACTGAATCTGATGGGCTCGCCCTACTCGTTTTCGAATCTGCTCAACTCGGCTGCCGTGACGCTGGCGGAGGCGAGCGGAAGCTCACAAGACGTCGCAGCGGCTCAACCGGACGCCAACGGAGCGATCACGATCCACGCCTACAACACGAGCTACGAGCCCAGCTTGATCAAGGCTCCATCCGGCAAGCCGGTCAGCCTGACTGTCGTGACCAGCGGCACGACTGGTTGCACGCGAGGCTTCGTCATCCCCGCGATAGGGCTCCAACGGAACCTGCCGGAGACCGGCCAGATCACGATCAACATTCCGCCAAGCGCAGCGAACGGGAATCTGCGATTTACGTGCTCGATGGGTATGTACAGCGGCTACTTCGAGTTCAGCTGAGGAGATAGACATGGCGAAGCAAGTTTTCGGCGTCAAGGGCATGCACTGCTCGGCGTGCGTGATGACTTTGGAGGGACTCGAGGACGAGCTAGCGGGAATCCGGAGCCTCAAAGTGAGCCTTCACAAGCAGCGAGCCGAGATCGACTACGACGAGAACAAAATCAGCGAAGACGAGATCGGTCGGGCGTTCGAGCGTGAAGGGTACGGGCTGATCCGAACCTAACCGGCAAGACGTCAGGAGAGGGCGACAACAACCTCAAACAGACATCCGGCAAGGCTCAGGGCGAGCCATGTGTAGACAAGGCTGGCCACCCACATTGCCCGTGGAGCCTTCGGCTCCTCGATGCGCACGCCAAGCAGTCGTCGGGCGCGCAGCTCGGCGTGACCAACGAATGCGGCGAGGGGAATCGGTGGCGCGGTCATCACCAGCAGTGCGCCGGCGAGAGCCGGCCGTCCAGCGATCCGCTCGGCTGCGGCGTCGGCGGTCAGCTCGGCGCGCGCGATCTGACGCTCCGACCACCAGTGGACGATCGGAAGGAACAACAGAACTTCTGCGACTGCGTTGCGAGCCGCTCGCTGCGCCGGTTCATGCCTGCGGGCGTGGTCCGCTTCATGATGGAGAACCGCCAACAGCTCCGGCTCGGACAGCGCTGCCACCGCCCCTTCGCTGACGAACACGATGGGCCGCAGAAGGCCGCCGCAAAAGGCCACAGGGGCTCCGGTTTCCACACAGGCGATCCGGTCAATCCCGGCAGACCGGGCCATCCGCACCAGGTTCGGCGGAGCTGCAACGCGCGGCAGGCGTGCCAGCTCGCGTGACGCGTTCAAGGCGATCAGACCAAACCTGACCGCGCCGGCGGCTGCGGTAGCCAGCAAGATGATCAGCGGTGGCACATAGGCCGCGGGCCACCAGAAATCACCGCGCGTCGCAATCCAACCGCACGGCCCTGCCGTGCTGCAGCCGGCGATCGTGGTCATGCAAGCGATGGGCACCGCAGCGAACAATCCCAGCAGCGCGAGACGGCGCCCGGTCATCGCGAGCGCAACTTTTTAAGGCCTTCCCGCGTCGCCGGCGACAGCCGATCGAGGCGAGCAGCGAAGGCCGCGAGCGCAGCCTCTCCGTATCGCTCGACAAGACGATCGACCTCTGCACGACCGGAATCGGCCAGGAATTCTTCGACTCCGCCCTTTGCCCGGTACCGATGAGGCTGATGAGAACCGATCTTTGTCACGCTCAGAAGACCTTTTTCGGCGAGGCGGTTGAGGGTTGTCATCACAGTCGTGTAAGCGAGCGACGGGGTCAGGGCCAGCACGTCGCGAACGATGAACGGCTCGCGGACCCGACCGTCCCAGATCAGCTTCATCAATCGGCCTTCGAGTGGACCCAGCACCGACATCGCCCGTGCCAACGGATCGTCCCGTCGAGTCATCACGGCGATCATAGCGCGACCGACGGCTATTCTTACTAGGGCCAGATAGTAAGAGTGACTCGTAGAGCGCTTGCGGCGTGGGTCGCGGGCGGGCTTGCGGTTGGTACGCTGCTCGCTTCCCTCACTTGGGGTTTGCTGCATGCAGCCCAGCAACAACCCAGCTCGCTAATTGGGAGTCAGGTCCCAGACCTGACGATCCGGTCGCTGGCTGGCGATGAAGTCAGCCTCCGAGCATTGAGGGGGACGCCCCTCGTGATCAACTTCTGGGCTTCCTGGTGCGTACCTTGCCGGCAGGAGGCGCCGGTTCTCGCGGCTGCCGCGAACCGTCTGGCCGGCAAGGTGCAGTTCGTGGGCATCGACATACAGGACACGGACAGCGCGGCCCGTGCCTACGAAGCCGACGTCAAAAGTCCCTATCCGGTCGGGCCGGCCGTGCACGGTTCGTATCGCGACTTCGGAGTCACCGCTCCTCCTGAGACATTCTTCGTCGACCGCAGCGGAATCATCCAAAGCCGGATCATCGGGCCGGTCGATTCACACCGAATGGACGTCTACCTCGCGGAGATACTCGGCTAGCTACTCACATGCCGAGCCAGGCCAACTTGGCGATCCAGTTGAGGCCTAAAGCCACGAACCCGATGACAAGTGCTCCGCGAAGCATGGTCGGCGAAAGACCTATATGCACTGCACGTCCGGTTGCCAGCACGGAAAGTCCATAGATCACCAGCGCCACAGTCGCAACGAAGATGAGTGGACCCAGTGGATAAACGGCCACCGCGTGTACCACGTCCCCCCGCCACATCCACGCGAATGTGCGCGTGCCGCCGCAAAAGGGGTCGGGCTTGTTTGTCAGCCGCATGAACAGCCCGTCGTCGAACGTGAGGTGGCGTGGTTGAAGAAAGAAATACAGGCGGGTGTACAGAAGCCAGGGTATCCCCACGCCGATAAACGTGGACGCCAGCCAACGGTCGCCGGATGTCGCCAGGGCGACGGCGGCGAGCGGCGCCTTTCGGTCAGGCGCCGATTGCGCTGATGTGCGGACCGAGGATTCCGGCGTTGGTCTCACCGATATATCGTCCCTCGATTCCCCCGTCGGGGCGGATGAAGAAGGTCGTCGGCAGACCGCTGATCCCATACGCATCGCCAACCTTTCCGTCGCCGTCGAACAGAACGGTGGAGGTGATGTGGAGCTCGGCGATGAATGCGGACGCCGACTGGCGGTTGTCCCGCTCGTCGATGAGCAGGACGACCAGCCGGGGATGCTGCGCAGCGGTGCGTTCGATGAGTGGCATCTCGCGCCGGCACGGTGCGCAGTAGGTCGCCCAAAAGTTGATCAACACCGGTCGACCGCGGTAGTCGGCTAGGCTCACACGCTTGCCGTCCAGCGTCGCGAGGTTGAAGTCGGCGGCCGGACCTTGACCAGAGCTCGAGGTCTGGGCGAGTCCACCGACCGCTTGCAGGGCGTCAAGGATCTGCGCTTCGCCCCACCCGTTGCCGTGGTTGGTCAGCAGCCGGCGTCCCTGGTCATCGAGCTGCGAGTCGAGCGCCACCGGTAGGCTGCCTCCAACATCGGGGGCGCCCAGAAAGTATGTCCGGATGTAGCCGTGTCTGTCGATCAGGGCGATGGTCGAGATGTGGCTGTCGCTGGTGTCGAGGCCGACATGGAATGGCGCCCAGAACGCTGCCAACGACACAGGGTCGCCGGTGGCGAAGGTCCACGAGGCGCCCACGCGACCTGCGTACTCGCGCAAGACGGCGGGTGTGTCCTGAGAGGGTGTGACCGTCGCCTCGACTAGCAACACCGACGCAGGCAAACGTTGCCGAAGCTGGAGGAAGAGGCCCGTGACCAGCGGGCAAGTCTCCCGGCAGCTGGTGTGGAAGGCAGCCAATAGGACGTCATGACCCGCAATGTCGGCGTTCGTGAACGGGCGGCCGAATTGATCCACCAAGTCAAAGGGGGGCATCGGTTTCAGTTGACCGGCCAGCTCGTTTAACCCGAGGCTCACCTCGCTCCCGCCATACGCGCCGTCGGGCATAGGTCGGCCGGCGGAGATTCCCACCAACAACGTGTTCAGAAGATCCTTCTGCACCCTGAGCCCGACCGGCACGGATACGCCGGCCAGGCGGACCCGGTCGTAGTTACCAACCGGCACCCGCGCGGTGAACACCTCAGCCGTTTCCGGCGCCTTGGGCACCGCGCGCGCCAGGATCGAGCCGACTTTCATCCAGCCCTGACCGGAGTGCAGGTCGACCGACGTGGCCTCGATTCGGTCTGCCTGCCTGGCGGTCAATAGCAGAAGCACCTCGCCGGTCACCGGCGTCAACAACATGTAGCCCAAGACAGTCGCCGCGACTCCGATTGCCAGCGCCAGGGCCGCAAGCTGGATGAGCAGAGTGCGCCTCTTCATGCCCCCACGTTACTAATGACCGATAGTACTAGGATGCCCGCAGTGGGCGAACCGGGCCTGGTCATAGCGTTCGTCGCCGGTGTCATCTCGATCACGTCGCCATGCTGCCTTCCTCTGCTGCCCGGCTATCTCGGCTACCTGGGGGGACTTGGCGGTCCCGAGCCGGCTCGGCGGAACCGGACGATGGCGGCAGCGGCCCTTTTCGTCGTCGGCTTCACAGCGGTCTTCATCGCGCTCGGCGCCACGGCATCTGAGGTTGGCGCCTTGCTCCTATCCAACCGCTTGCCTGTGGCGCGAGTCGCCGGGGTGTTCATCGCCGTGATGGGTGCCCTCCTACTTCTCGAAGGACGTGTCGGGTTTCTCAGTCGGGGTGGTGACTGGAGCCGGCGGCTGGCGGGAGGCAGCCTGTGGACCGCACCGCTTTTGGGAGTGGCTTTTGCGGTCACTTGGACCCCGTGCATCGGACCTGTCCTGGGTGCGGTGTTGACGCTCGCCGGAACAACGGCAAGCTTGAGCCAGGGCGTGCTGCTATTGACGGCATACAGCCTCGGACTCGGCGTTCCGTTCTTGGCGTTGGGTCTCTCGGTGGTGCGGGTCCGACGTTGGCTGCGCCCCGTCGGTCGATTCACCGCGGCCCTGCAGCCCGTGTCGGGCGCTCTGCTCGTCGTGATGGGAGTGCTGCTCGTCACTGATCGCTGGCTGCCGTTGATCGCTCCCGTGCTGGCCTGGTACGCGAGCGCCCGCTGGCCACCCATCTGAGATACTACTGCTGGCTAGTAGTCACACGGAGGTTCGAAATCGGGCAGGGGAGGAATCAGGCGACGAAGTCGAAGCCCAAGCGACCGCCCGTACGCTCCACCAACTGGTGGCCGTACGCGATTGCCGGTGGGGTCGTCCTGCTCGTTGCAGCCTTTGTCGCCGTCACCCAACTCGGACGCTCCACCCCCGGCGGTGCCGGGGCCGCCGCCAGCGGGCTTGCTGTCGGGTCACCCGTGCCGACCGACTCCGTTCCCTCCAGCGGCGGCCGCACGGTGTCGCTGGCCGACTTCCGGGGCTCCAAGTTGGTCGTCTACTTCTATGAAGGAGGCACTTGAGGCGCCTGTCAACAGCAGCTCGTGGAGCTGCAGGGACAGTTGGATGCGATCAAAGCTGCCGGCGGCCAGGTGGTTGGCGTAAGCACCGACCCCGCTGCCACCTCCGCCTCGCTCGCATCTCAGCTCCACCTCGGATTTCCGATCCTCGAGGATCGAGAACACGTGCTCGGCTCCGGTTTTGGCGTCTTCCGGCTTCCAAGCGGCATGGACATGGGCGCGGTGGACGCCCATTCGATATTCGTGGTCGACGCTGCCGGCCGTGTTGCATGGAAGCAGCTGGCCCCTGACTCAATGCACGTCCCCGTCGACCAGGTCGTCGCTGCGGTCAGGGCCGCGTGATGCTCCGATGACCTCACGACTGATTCTGGTCACGGCTGCCGACTGCCATCTCTGTGGTCACGCTCGGAGCGTCGCACAGCGTTTGGCCGCCGAGCTCAAGACCGAGGTTCATGAGCTCGCATGGGAGAGTCCGGAGGCAGACATGGTGCGCCGCGACGGTGTGCCGTTCCCGCCCGCCCTTTACGCGGGCAACGACCTGCTCGGCTACGGCAGGATCTCTGAAGGCGGAGTCAGGCGCCGGCTGACGAGAGTCTCATGAGTGCCCTCGTCTACTCGAGCTCGCTCGCTGCGGCCTTCCTGGGTGGCGTGCTTGCTCTCTTCGCCCCTTGCTGCGTCGTGTCACTGCTGCCGACGTTTGTCGGTGCCGCGCTCGAGCGCGGTCGCCTCCGTTTGCCGGCGATGGCGGCGGTGTTCGCGGCCGGCATCGCCACCGTGATGCTGCCGATCGTGCTCGGCGTCGGCTTGCTCGGCCAGCTGTTGTCGGCGCAGCACCGCATCGTCTTCTTCGTGGTGGGTCTGTTCCTGGTCCTGCTCGCTCTTCAGGTGTTCTCCGGCCGGCCATGGTCGCTGCCGTTTCCGATGCTGCGGCTTCGCGTCTCGGGATCGACCCCCGGCGGCATCTTCGCCCTGGGTCTGACGGCGGGCGTTGCCAGCTCCTGCTGCGCGCCGGTCCTGGCCGGTGTCGTCGCCCTGTCTGCCCTCGCGTCTTCGGTGACCGGCGCGCTGGGGCTTGGTCTCGCATATGTCTTCGGCATGGTCTTCCCGCTGCTGATCGCGGTGCTGGTTTGGGATCGCGTCCGCCCCGGTTCACCGGGTTTCGCATTACGCACGCGTCGCATCCGAATTCGTGGATGGTCGCTGCCGTGGACCGACGCCGCTGCCGCCGCCATGTTTCTGATAATCGGCATCCTCGCGTTGCTCATCGCCTACACCGGCCAGAGCACATACCTCCCTGGCTGGCTGGAGGGGTGGAACCGTTGGTCTACCGGCGTCGCCGGCGATGTGTCGGTTTGGCTCGGAAGCCTGCCCATCGCAATCCAGGCGATCGGGTTAGGGCTGCTCGCATTGGCCGTCCTCACGGCTGTGTACCGGTCCTGGAAACTTGGCCCGGCACTTAGCCAGAGGCGGACGGGCGATGTCGACGCAGCCCAGTCGGAGGCCGAGCTCAAGGCATCGCGATAGCCTCGCGGCCGACGGCCCGTGGCATTCGGTGCTTGGTGGTGATTGCGGCTGCGGTCATGGCTCTGCTGCCCTATGCGGTCTCCGCCCATTCCACCCTCATCTCCTCGCAGCCACTGCCCGGCCAACGCCTTTCGTCTGCGCCTGGCGTGATCGTTCTCAACTTCTCGGAGCCGATCAACATCGAGCTCTCGCGAGCCCAGGTAGTCACGCCCGCCGGCCGGACCTTCGCAGCCGCCGACGTCTCCAGCGAGGAGATCGAAGTTCCCATCTCTGGCAACGAGTTCGGTGTCTATAGCGTGACCTGGACCACCGTTAGTGCAGTCGACGGCCACGTACTCGATGGAAGCTTCACGTTCGGCGTCGGCGTAACCCCGGCCGGAACCGGCGAGGCCAACTCAGCAGCGCTCAGGCTCCCGGACGTGGTGCTTGCGCTGGCCAGAGCAGCCGAATTTGGAGCGTTGTTGCTATCGATCGGACTGCTGCTCATTCGGCGGCTGGCGAATCACACACCGCACCTGCCCTGGGTCCGAGGCCCGCTCATCGCTGCCGTCGCAGTGGCGCTGGCAAGCGGAGTCGCGGTTGTCGCCGGCGAATCAGCATTTGCGGTGGGAGGGGTGGGGCCACCTGGGGTCGCGAACTATCTGATCGGCGGTGAGCCCGGGTACGCGCGCGTCCTTCGACTGGGGTTCGAGGCCGCGGCCCTCACTGTGACACTGGTGGGCGTCCGCGGCGTGACCATCCTTCTGCTGGCAGCGATCACGGCATTGGCCGGCGCCGGCCACGCCGCGGCTTTACGACCCGCCGCGCCGGCGATAGCGATCGACGCGATACACCTCGCGAGCGCCGGGCTGTGGGCGGGCGGCATCATGGCCCTCGCCGCCGTCCGTCCGCCGGCTGGCTGGAGGAGCCCCGAGGCGCGAGCGCTGCTTGGCCGGTTTGCGCCGGCCGCGCTCGTCGCGTTCTCACTAACAACGTTGACCGGCCTGCTTCAAGCAGTCGAGGAGCTGAACAGCCCGCTCGACCTGCTGGACTCCGTGTACGGAAACGTCCTCGCGTTCAAGCTCTTCGCCGTCGGGGCGATGATGCCTCTGTCGCTGCTCGCCTGGCGCCGCCTTCAGCCTAGGCCCCGGCTCGAAGCCGGGATTGTGTTGCTTGTCGTCGCCGCGTCCGCACTGCTCGCCGCGTTTCCGCTCCCGCCTGCGCGCCTGGCGGAGGCGGAGGCGGGTTTGGCCGGCCCCGAGTCGGCGCTCGCGCTGCCGCAGCCCGGTGACCTGACCCTTGGTGGAAGCGCCGGCGACTCCGTAGTGGGCCTCACAATCAGACCCGGACAGCCGGGCCAGAACACGCTGTGGGTTTACGTGATGCCGATCGCGGGAGAGGCCGCTGCCGCGAAGACTCCGGTCGGAATCCGGGTCAACGGCGGGACCATAATTTCGCGCCGCTGCGGGCCGACCTGCGTCGCGGCATCAGCGACGCTTGTTGGTCGTGAATCAGTCACCGTCGCTCTGGGCGCCGGCCATGATGAGGCACTCTTTGATCTCCCGCCGCTTCCGGCACCAGACGGCAACGATCTCGTCCGCACGATGCAGAGGGCAATGCATAACGTGACCACCTATCGGATCGATGAAGCCGTGGGACCGGGATCGCAACCGCTTCGCACCAGTTACGCGTTCCAGGCGCCGGATCGGCTCCGCTACCAGCTCTCGACCGGAGGCGAAACCGTGATCATCGGATCGGTCCGCTACTCGCGGTCGACGCCGACCGGAAATTGGACCACGGAGGCCACCCTCCCGGTCAAGGTTCCGGATTTCGCCTGGGACTCTGGTCCCATAAAGAATCCGCGGATCGCCGAGGCGAGTGCGACAACCGGGGATCAAGTCGTCTCGTTCTACGAGGCGCCTTACGGAAGTCCGGTCTGGTTTCGAATCGTCGTCGACGGTCAGGGATTGGTCCGCCAGGCCGAGATGCGAGCCCGGGGCCACTTCATGGATCATCGCTACTACGACTTGAACAGTGGTCCCTCAATCCTGCCGCCCGCGGTGTGACCTTGGGGCCTGGCGCCACTGCTACTATCGGGCTGTAGTCAACCATGTAATAGGCGGGTGGTTGCGGCATCGATGACGAGGATCACGCGGCGCGCAGCGATCGGCCTGCTGGCCGCCGGCGGGGCCTTGCTCGGACTGGGGCTAGCCGGTGGTTACCTGCTTCGAGATGCCCTGAAATCCGTCGGCGGCGGCGGAATGATGGGGACCGGAATGATGGGCAGCGCCACCCAGGCCGACATGAGCAGCTACACGAAGCTCTTCCACCGCCACACCGAGATCAAGCGAACCGTGGAGGAGATCGACGGTGGGGTTCGCACAACGACTGAGTCCGATGCGCCTGAACTGGTGGCGCAGCTCCAGGCTCATGTGTCGAGCATGTACACGCATCTCAACCAACGTGCCGAGGTCACCTGCATGAGCTCGAGCCTCCCGACTTTATTCCGCAATTCGACGGGTTATCGAAGAGAACTGACGCTTACGGCCAAGGGCGTCGTGGTGACAGAGACATCGAGCGATCCAGGACTGGCGAAAGCAATCCGCGAGCATGCGCAAGAGGTGAGCGGATTCGTGCGCGATGGGATGCCCGCCATGATGCGGGGCATGATGGGCAGCCCCTCCTAAAGACAACCCGGATGGCGGCGAAGGATTACAGCTTCTCGCGCGGGAACGGCTTCGGGCACCACACGATCAAGTTGGGGTCGTTTTGTGCATTAGGATCGAGTTCCTCGCCTCCACCACGTCCCCGTGGTCAATCGTGTCTGTAGTCACCTCTCCCTGTTGCGCGTGATGCGTCGGATTTGCTCTCCGCCTGACCTTGCGATGCTACCGATAGCACTGGGTTATCGAGAGACCTTCGACCTCGCGCGCGTGGATTACTACATGAAGTACTACATCAGGCGCTCTTCGCGGGCGCCATCGAGACCAATCGCGCACGACTGAAAACCATGAGGCCCTCGAATTCGAGCCGAATTCAGGCACAAGAACACAAATCCGAATTCAGAACGTTGGTCGGGGGCCCGGGATTTGAACCCGGGGCCTCACGGTCCCGAACTCTGAGACCTTTCGTCCAGAAA
>Ga0134071_10000292_pt1 | contig 16151 bp, 27 predicted proteins | sample 15_taG_27_FD_94466 | JGI IMG/M metagenome (GOLD analysis project Ga0134071, IMG submission 94466) | Grasslands soil microbial communities from the Angelo Coastal Reserve, California, USA - 15_D_Rain_40cm_5_09082015 | ecosystem: Environmental > Terrestrial > Soil > Grasslands ...
AATTAAAACTTTGGATAACATCTACCATTCCAAGCACGATATTTCAAAATTCGAGTTTAGCAATATATATTGAAAATCGCATGTAAAAGCTATCTATGAACAACTACCCAAGAACTAGCGTCCGGTGCTAATGTTTTGCGCACAAAAAAGCCAAAATGTCATAGATCGTTTTTGACTGTACGCCCAGGACATAAGTGACGGAAACCGTCATTTGATTATATGAGCAAAGCCGTCCAAAAAAGGACCCGTTTCTAGATTGGTCAAAAACACTCCCGGTTTTTTTACCTTTGATTTTGTCTGCCTGTACATGTTAACGTTCATTTACTGCCAATCCCCTTTTTGAACAGTTTATCGCACTTTATTGACAACACTGCTGTTAAGCCATTTTATTCATTCAGACCTATGAAATACGCCCTTGCATACCTCCGGGTAAGCACTGAAGAGCAAACCGTGCAGAACCAAAAATTGGCTCTTGAAAAGTGGTCCCAGGAAAACAGCTACCACATACTTGACTTTTTCGAAGATTCTGCTGTCAGCGGCAAGGTCCCTGCAATACAGCGGCGCGGGTTTCAGGAAATGCTCGAGCTTGTCAGAACGGCAGAAGTCGATGCAGTCCTAGTTTACGAGCTGTCGCGTGTCGGCAGAACCTTCTGGGATACTCTCGACGCGATAAAGGCGATAGAACAGTACGCCCCTCTAATCTCGTGTTCTCCAAGAGAGTCGTTCCTGCAGACAACAGAACCAAGCGTCAGAAAATTGATGATCGGCATCCTAACGTGGGTTGCAGAGAGAGAACGCGAAATGCTCGTTCAGAGAACAAAAGATGGCATGGAAAGGGCCAGGGCCGCCGGCAAAGGTATAGGCCGGCCTCAAAAAGTGATAGACAAGAACCACCTGATCATTCTGCTTGCAGAAAACCATTCAAAAGAAAAAATAGCAAGGAATCTGGGCGTCTCAAAAGCTACGCTGTACAAAGAACTAAGGCAGCTAAGATAGCCTTTCCACCTTTCTCAATATTTCTAGCTGCACGTCAAGCAGCTTCTCAAGGTCTGTCCTCCCTATCGCAAGAGGAGGGATCACCATCATGATATTGCCGATGGGCCGCAGGTGTACTCCCATCTTCAACGACTCTTGCATTATGAAGTAGTTTATCCTCTCTTTATTCTTCAGAATGGCAATCGGCTTATTGTTTCTTGCAAGCTCGATGCCGGCCAGTAGGCCCTTGTGCCGGATGTCTGCCACTATCGGCGATCCTGCAAATTCGCGCAACCTTAACGCTATGTATCTCGCGTTTGCATTGATTTGTTGCATCAGGTTATTTTTTTCGTAAAGCTCGATATTTGCCAACGCAGCTGCGCAGCCGACCGGATTACCGCTAAAAGTGTGTCCATGGTAAAGATGTTTGTTGTCAGAATATTTGCCAAGGAACACGTTAAAGATGCGACCTGTAGTCAGCGTAACTGCAAGCGGGAAATAACCGGCAGTCAGGGCTTTTCCAAAGCAGACAATATCCGGCTGCGACCTCTGGGCCAAATATTCGATCATGCTACCAAGCCGGCCAAACCCAGTTGCAATTTCATCCAGCACCAGCAACACGTCATAGTCTCTGCATAGCTTGGCGACCTTTTTCTGGTAGCCGGCCGGGTAAATGATCGCGCCTCCAGCGATCTGGGCGCCGCTTTCCATAATCAAGGCAGCTAACCTGTCGCCGCGTTTTCGGAAAAGCTTCTCTGTTTTCTCAAGGCACCACTCTACAAGGTCGCTTTCGTTCTCAAACCGATTTTTGTAGAGAAATGGGCTCGGAGCCCTATGCACTTTGGCTAACAAGGGCTGATAGGCACCAAAAAAGTTCTCAATGTAGCCGACGGACATAGCGCCGATAGTGTCACCGTGGTAACCATGCTCTAAAGAGATGAATTCTCTTTTTGTACGCCTGCCTTTGTTGCACCAGTACTGCAATGCCATCTTCATCGCAGCCTCAATTGCAGTAGAACCGTTGTCAGTGTAGAACACCTTGTCCATGCCCCTTGCCAGTCCTAGTAGTATCTCAGCAAGTTGCGCGGACGGGCCGTTGGCAAGCCCAAACAGTGTGGAATGTTGTAGGTTTTTCAGCTGCTCTGTCATTGCCTTGACGACCTTGTTCCGCCCGTGGCCCCAGACGTTACACCACATGCTGGCAATGCCATCAAGGTATTTTCTACCCTCGCTGTCCACGAGATAAAACCCCTCACCTTTCACTATTACCCTGTTACTCCACTTGCGCCAATCGCTCATCTGGGTGTAGGGGTGCCAGACGAATTGATTATCGACATCTCTTAGGCTCATCAGTTAAATGCAGGTGCCCCCCATGGCTCTAATAATATTTCCATGCGCGGCGTATTCATAACAGGTACTGGAACAGGAGTAGGCAAGACTTCAGTAGCGGCCGGACTTGCATGGGCCCTGAGAAGGCTAAAAATCGATGTCGGCATTATGAAGCCATTTGCCACAGCAAACAGGCCATTTTCAAAAAAATACAAGTCTCAGGACGCTGCGATTCTTGCCAAGGCTGCAGATGTTGACGATCCTGACAGTGAGCTGAACCCTTTCTTTTACTCTGTGGCAGCCTCTCCACTTGTGGCTTCGCAGCTAAAACTTGAACCTCCAATGAGCGTGGAAAAAGCGCTGCGTGTGCTGCAGAACCTTGCAAAAAAACATGATGTCATGATAGTCGAAGGCATTGGTGGGATAATGGTGCCGCTAACAGAAAAGGAGTTTGTCGCAGATTTTGCAAAGAGCACGGGTATGCCGACCATGATCATCACAACACCTACGATAGGAACGCTCAACCATACCTTGCTTACCGTAATGGCCTGCAAGGAATTTGGCATCAACGTAAGGAGAATAATTGTCAATAAAATGCCGAAAAAACCAACCATTGCAGAGCAAAAAGCGCCAGAAATGATAGAAAGGCTGACAGGCATTAAGGTTGGAATCTTGCCCTTATCAAAAGACGCTGATCACACTTACATTGGAAAAATGCTTGAAAAAATGGTAGATCTGAACAGCTTATTGTCCGGGTAGCAATTTCAGCCCGCGGTCTCCCTTTTTCAATAAGAACGCGCTGATGTCAGAAATGATGCACGAGTATGGAAAACTTCCAGAGCCAAGATGATAGTTTCTATGACTTGTCTGCAACTGCTTTGCAGATATGAGCCAGATATTTTCGCGGTACGGTTGCACCAATTCAGCCTGCTTTACCTTTGTGGCAAGGTCATCTCCCCTTATCACTTGTATTACAAGTGACTTGTCGGGCCTCTTGCTCAATATCCTTGTGGAAGGAATGGCTACATCGAGATCCGCGCCATGCATGCTGACCTTTCTCTCAGACGGCAAGAGAGATGCTGTAAGCATGAAATGAAGCAGAGCCTCGCATAATATTGCAAGCGTTTCGTCATTTGCTTCTGTGCCCAGCTTACGTTTACATTTTCTGAGAATTTCACTACAATATTTTTTGCAGACATCAACATCAGAAGCAACAACCATTCTGATCTTTTCCCTGCCTATCTCGTTTATGGCTGAATATAGCAAGTCCTTAACATCTGTGGGCATCGGTACTGCAAGCAGCGTACATTTATTAAATCTGATTATGAACCATTACCCACATGGTCAAAGGAATTGCGGCGGGCCTTCTTGTCGCCTCGTTGATACTTTTGATAATCTATGGTGTGGATGCGCTCGTTGTGAAATTTTTACCTTTTAACGCATCTGTAAGAGGAAGCGCGTTTGGCGGAGGTGCAGTAGTAATGTCAATAATCGGGTTTGTCATTGGACGCAAAGAATATACGCCAATAATTTCAGCACTCTTGTTCATAAACGGCGGCCTTATTATTGCTGGAATGATAGGTCTCATTGCAAAGGGTGAGCCTGCCTCAGAAGACTCAGCAAGAATTATACTCACGATTGGATCAACAATCACAACGGGGGCCGTCCTCATAGGACTGGGCACGTGGAAAGTAGCAATCGACAGAAGTGCAGTTACTGCAAAAGGCAAAGAGCCTGCTCAAAAATGAAATGCAGTCGGTGCGGCGTTAAAACTGACAAAGTCTATCAGTGCGACCACACTGAGGGCAAGGTCATGTGCAAGGAGTGCTACCAGGAATTCCATTGGCTTCTTACTAACAACGTTTTATACTAACCGGGCAGCTGTTGGTTATCATGAAAGCGGTCGTTCTTGCAGGCGGCTTTGGCAAGCGACTAAAGCCGCTGACTGACCAGAAGCCCAAACCCATGATAGAGGTTCTCAGCGTTCCAATTATCGACTGGCAGGTAAGGTGGCTCATGAAATTCGGTGTCAAGGATTTTGTCCTATGCGTAGGCTATATGAAGGAGCAGATATTTGACCATGTTAGCGACGGGAGCAAGCTCGGAGCCCGGATAGAATATTCGATTGAAGAAGAGCCCCTTGGAACAGGCGGCGCGCTGAAAAATGCCAAAAACCTTCTTGCGGATGAGGAATCATTTCTCATGCTAAACGGTGATGTTCTCACAGAGCTTGATCCAAACAGATTACGTGTCGCCGGCTTGCACACCATCGCGCTTGTGCCACTTCGCAGCCCGTTTGGCGTGATCGAGCTGGACAGAAATTCCAGAGTGCGGGGGTTTGTTGAAAAGCCGGAAATCCAAGACAAGTGGATCAACGCAGGCGTGTACCACTTTACACGTGAGGTGTTCAGGTACCTGCCTGAGAACGGCAACATCGAAGTGACCGCGTTGCCCGCGCTGGCAAAGGAAGGAAAACTCGAAGCAGTGAAATACGAGAAGATTTTCTGGCGCTCAATTGACTCGCACAAGGACATCGAAGAAGCAGCCAACGAGATGCAGGCCATAAAGATGTCATGACCGCAATAAAAATTGGCTACAGCCTCGGCCCATTGTTATCGGTGAGCGAGGTTCTTGCATGTGCCAAGATAGCTGACTCTGACCAAAATGTCGATTCTTTGTGGATTCCTGAATCTTGGGGACGCGAGTCATTTGCTACTCTTGGAGCAATGTCTCAAGTTACAAAAATGGTCAGACTTGGCACTTCAATTGTCAGCATTTACGCAAGGACTCCCGCGACAGTGGCAATGGCAGCGATGACAATTGATATGCTCTCAGGCAACAGGACAATCATCGGCCTCGGCGCAAGCACGGCCGCCATTGTAGAGAACTGGCACGGAATGAAATTTGAAAGGCCTGTCAGCCGGATGAGAGAATACATAGAATGCTTGAGGCTGATGACAACCGGAGAAAACGTGAATTACAACGGCAAACTTTTTAAAGTGAACAATTTCAGAATTATGCATCAGCCGCAGAGAAAATATATCCCTATCTTTATGGCAGCTATCAACAAGAAGATGGTCTCGCTTGCCACTGAGATAGCAGACGGCGTCCTCCTGTACCTGCGGCCTCTAGATGAACTAAAAAAGACGGTTGCAGACATTAAGCAAAATACGAGGGGGAAAAGTTTCGAGGTTGCATCGTCTTTTATCTGCGCACTATCAAACAAAGAGCCCGAAAAGGCCCGCGAGCGCGCCGCAAAGACGCTTGCGTTCTATGTTGCGGTAGGGAAATACTACAACAAGTTCCTGTCAGAAAACAACTTCATGAATGAAGTCGAGAGAATCACTACCGAATATGGCAAAGGTGGCGCCGATGCTGCTGTAAAATTTGTTTCTGACAAGATGCTCGATTCCCTTGTAATCTGCGGAAGCGGAGAAGAATGTAGAAGGTCACTTGCAAGATTCATGTCTGCAGGGATTACGCTTCCCATAATTCAGTTAAACCCCGTGGACGACTCAGAAAGTTCATTTAGGGAGATGTTGTCAACCTTTTAACGTGCGCAGAGTAGCTATCTCTTCATGGGCAACCTCAAAGTTTGCCAAGGATTCCAGGATGCCGCTGCTCGAGCTAGCATGCGAGCCCTGCGCGGAGATCCTGAAGACCAGCGTTCCCAGAAAAGAGATCGACGCAGTTCTGTTTTCAAGCTGCGCAACCGATCAATACAGCTCGACAATAATATCTGAAATGCTTGGTATGCACCCAAAAGTTTCTCACAGAATAGACAACCTGTGCAATTCCGGCACAAATGCAGTCGCTTCTGCATTTGCAATGATTGCGTCCGGGTTGTGCGACAGTGCGCTTGTACTTGGCGCAGAAAAGGCAGACAGCCCAGGCAATAAGCTGCTGTGGGACATTACGCGCGGCTCGTTCATATTTCCTGTTCACTGGGCCGCGATATTTGCAAAGGCTCATATGAGAAAATATGGAACAACCGAGGAGCAGATGGCTAAGGTATCTGTCAAGAACCACAAGAACTCTGCCAAAAACCCACAAGCGCTTTTCAAGAAAGAAGTTACCTTGAAGGAAGTAATGAATTCAAAAAAGATTGCAGAGCCGATCAAGCTGCTTGACTGCTCTGCCCCGTGCGATGGTGCGTCGGCAGTGCTGCTGGTTTCAGAAGAAAAGGCAAAGAATCTTGACAACCCTGTATGGATAAACGGGATAGGGCAGCAAACAAATTCTGCTAGTTTTGCCAACGCTACCAACGACCTTACAACAATTGAGGCAGCCAAGCGCGCGGCGCGCTACGCCTTTGAAATGTCCCAGACAAAGCCATCCAAGATAGACGTTGCAGAACTGCATGACGCATTCACGATCCTTGAAATACTAGCATATGAAGATCTAGGGTTTGCGGAAAAAGGCGGTGGCGGCAAGTTTGTAGACCAGCAGGAGATCGCAATAAACCCGAGGGGTGGGATAATTGGTTGTGGCCATCCAGTCGGGACGACAGGAGTGGCGCAGGTGACCGAAGTTGCGTCTCAACTTGCAGGAAAAGCAGGAAAAAGACAAGTAAAGGGGTGCAAGACAGGGCTGGTCCAAAATCTTGCGGCGGCGGGCTCTTCAGCCACTGTAATTATTATGGGTGCCTAATCCATTGCGTGAATTCATCGAGCATTTGAAGACAGGCAAATTCAGGGTACCGAAATGTATGTCGTGCGGCAGCAATGCGTGGCCGCCGTCTCACTGCTGCCCATACTGCCTGTCAAAGACATCGTTGAAGAAAATAGAAACAACAGGAATTCTTTTAGAGTTTACAAGCTCGCACTGCAAAGGCAAAGAAGGGATTTTTGGCTTGGTCGAGATGTCAGGAATCAAGCTCGTCGGATCGTTTCACACCACTCACCTAAAAGAAGGAATGAAAGTAAGAATGAAAGAATGTGGAATTGGGTCTGACGGCACTGCTTTTTACTTCTTTACGCCCACCATGGCTTGACATTAATATACTTCGGAGCCAGAGAAGCGCATATGAGCTACGACAGGTTCATTGACGAGAGGCTCCTTACGAGCAGGGACGCTCTCAACAGGCTGCAGATCAAGATAAAATTGGTCGAAATCGACGAAAACGCACGCGATTTTTCGCAGCGCTTTGGGCGGAGAATGCTTGTCAAGAAGGTGCTCCTAACCATAAAGCATACAGAAACTGAAGAGGTTGAAGAAAAGGAGCTTGACGTGGAAGAAATTGAAAAGAGGATTAAGAAGGAACGACTTTTCAGCTCATCTAACCGGTGGCTTGCATCAAGCGATATCAGGAATGGTTATGTGGTTGCCAGCCATCATCTAGACTTGCTTTCCGACGCAATAGCGCTCGACATCATTATGATTTGATGTTGCAGAACTCGAGTTGTGAAATATCATATGACGGGTTTTTTGATCCATACCCGAATTGTTTCCAACCAGAACGCGACTGTTCCTGCAACCGCAAACCCCACCGCGTAGATGTTGAGGTTTTCAAGATTCAGCGCAACGTACGCTATGAGCATCGTGGTGAAAAATGCAGCGAAAAATGACAGACGCGGCACCGTCAGGCCACCAATGTTGACGAAGGCTTGGAGCACGCCCACATGTACTTTTTGTACAACGTAGTAGCGTCCATATTCGTCTTGGCTCACAAGGACCAACTCAATCAGCTTGTCGATGTGATAATTTGCCACGCTTGGGCTCGAAAATCCAAGGTCCCGCTGCACTTCCCTGACACCCACTGGCGCTTTCTTCTTTATCATGTACATGTATACCTGCAACGTTTTTCCTTTCAGCTGGTCTTCGATCGGCGGCTTTTTGCTATCGTCTGGAGGACTCTCGATGTCTTTGGTCAAGGCGGCTGGTCACCAATATGCTATTTTACTATAAAACATATCGCAATTCTCCCCATAAATATTATAGCGCCGCTGACCAGACTCGAACTGGTGACCCACTGGTTAACAGCCAGTTGAGCTTCAAAGCACAATATTGCGCTACGGATTTGCTCTACCATGCTGAGCTACAGCGGCGCATTATTACAGCAAATCCGAGCACAAAATAAATCTTTGGGCTTACGGAATGCCCTCTTCGCGAGAGTAGATGTAGAGTCCGTCTAGAAACACGCGCTGGTCCTTATCCTTTATCCTCGTCGACAATTCAATGTTGGCGGCAGTCTGCGAAACGTCCTCAAGGCTCGGGCCCTGGACCACAACGTCTTCTCCCACTACGTTAACCTTGGTGGCATCGCCGATTATCCTAGAAACCCTAGGCGACCTTTCGCCAAAAAAGTTTTCCACGTTAACTTCCTTGCCCTTTATCTTGACAGAGATCGGAAAGTGCGCAAATATGATCTTTAGTTTGTAGGTGTAGCCCTTTTCGACGCCTTTTATCATGCTCTTGATTATGCTGCGCGCTGTATGCGTCACTGCAAGGTCGCGCTTGCGCGTTCCGTAAGGCTTGATCGTTATCTTGTTGCCTTCAACCGCTATGGTGGCAGGAAGTTTTGTGAAGTCCTTCTTCACCGTGCCAAGCTTGCCCTTTACCGAAAGGGTGTTGCCTTCCTTCGCAAGCTTGACGCTGGCTGGTGCTTCCACTTCTGCCATTATTGCCTGATCAGTAGACGTAGCCAACCAAAACTCCTCCCAGTCCTTCGGATACCGCTTCGTGGTGAGACATGATCCCCTTGCTGGTTGACACGAGCAGTATGCCCATGCTATATGCCGGAAGGAACTGCCTCTCCCATCCAAAGTAAGCGTCTTTTTTGACCGAAAAGCGTGGCGTGATTATTCCACACTTATTTATCTTGGCCAGTAACTGAACTTGGAACTTGCCCGCCCTGCCGTCATCTACCTGATCGAATTCGCCTATGTAGCGGTGCTTTTGCATCACGCGCAGCACTTCGCTTGCGAACTTGCTTGCGGGAACTATGACGCATTCCCTCTTTCTTCTTGACTCATTGTTGTAAATAGTTGTAAAGAGGTTTGACAGGACGTTTAGTGCTGGCACTCCATTTCACCTACTCGTATTTCGTAAATCCTATGCTGTTTGCGACTTCCCTGAAGCACTGCCTGCAAAGCATCAAGTTATACGTGCGTATGAGGCCGTTATATGAACCGCACCGTTTGCACCATCTTGTGCCTCTGCCGTGAGCAAGTTTCTTTCTTCCAGTCACTTCATATTCTCTTGGTTTTGGCACTTATTCCACCCCTACTCCATATTCCTGCTTAAAGAACTCGATAGCGTCATCCTTGTTTATCCGGTGGGTTTTGCCAATTTTTGCGCTCTTCCTGCTCTTCCTTGCAATCCTGTATCCCGGCCTGCTGAGCACGACGTTGACGTCCATGCCAAAGATCCCAATGTCAGGGTTGTACTTTGTTCCCGGAATGTCAATGTGTTCGTGTATTCCAAGTGAAATGTTGCCGTAATTATCAAACGAGGAGGCCTTGAAAATGTTCTTTTTGGCTGCAACGACGCGCTTTAGGAATTCTGTTGCAAGGTCACGCCTCAGCGTCACGACTGCGCCTATCGGCTCACCCTTGTGAATGCCAAAATCCCTGACAGTCTTTTTGGCGCCGCGGACCGCTGGCTGCTGGCCTGTTAGCTCTAACAGCGCCTTCTTTGCCTTTTCAATTGGCTCGCCGGACTTGCCGACTCCAATGTTTATCACTACTTTATCGACGTTTATTTTTTTCATATTAGATATTTGTTGTTGGCTCAAACTAGTTCACCTTTATCACGGGCTTGTCCTTTCCGACAACCAGAACCATTTCAACTGGAAGTTCTACCGACTTGTCGTCAAATGAGACAAGCGCTCTTCTTGGAAGCGAGAATATGCCGTCTTGAATGTCCTCTATCTTGCCCACCTTGCCTGCATTTTCGCCGGTGATAATGAGCGCAGTGGAGTCCTTCTCAAAGGCGATATGGCTCTTGACCTGCACCTTTGGCAGGTCTATGACGCACGTGTCGCCGACCTTGAGATTCTGGTCGCTTATCAGTGTCTTGCCGTCGTGGAATCCGTACTGGATCTTTTTGCCCTTGATGGTCGTCTTGCTTGTGACCCTGACCAGTTTCACTCCCTTTTCAGCGTCTTCAATTGCAATTGAATCCAAAAGCGCCGAGTTCTTCGGGACCATGCGGTGCGCCTGACCTGTTGCAAGCTCTATCACGTCCATAAGACCTACTGCAAGATTTGAGTCGTGTCTTACTATGCCATCGACTTTGATCTTGCCTTCGTTCAAAATTCTTTCTGCTTCGTGCATCGTGCTTGCCACCTTGAGCACGTCGCGGAGCACCATTCCGAGCGGGTACGCTCTGCGTTTTGGATGGGGCCCAGGCTTAACTCTCAGGACAAACTGGCTCTGCTTTCTCTTGATGGCCCAGAACGTCGGAGCCATTTGTCTCTTCACTCTAGTGTCGCCTCCCTTCTTGCCCATTATTCGCCAACCTCCTCTGCCTTTTTCTCTTCCTTGTTTGCTGCTTTCTTGGCAGTTGTTTCCTTTTTCTCCTCTTTTTCTCCCATTTTTTCAGCCGTCTGTGGCTTGCCGCTGCCTTGCAGTCTGCTTGACCTGTACTTGTCTTCAAGATTGAGGCCAGTTATCTTCACGTTTGAAGCATGAATCGGGACTTTGACTTGCCCTCCACGGATCTTTTCCCTTTGCATACCTTCGATATGAAGCGTGCTGCGTTCCGTGTCCACATCTTCAACTTTGCCTCCGCGCCCCTTGTATTCGCCGCGCACCACCATGATTGAATCGCCCTTTATGACGCGCAAGGTTTTCTTTTTGTATTGCTCGCGCAGCTCGTCCGCGAGCGACGCGCCAAGCATCTTGTCGCGTTGGTGCTTTGAAACGTGGATGAGTTTTGGATTAATCTTTGCCATGATCGTCACCTATACTATCATTCCCGCCAGGTTGGCTATCCTTGGCCATTTTTCGGCGGCCTCCGCCGCCACGGGCCCCTTGATATCTGTTCCCTTGATCTCGCCTTCGGGAGTTACGAGTACTGCCGCGTTGTCCTCAAAGGAAACGCGCACGCCGTTGAGCCTTCTTATTGGGTATTTCTGCCTGACAATTACCGCGCCGAAAACCTGTTTGCGTAGCTCTGCCGGGCCCTTCTTGACCGTGACCGTAACAAAATCTCCAACTGCCGCTGACGGCTGTCGGGAGTGCCTGCCCTTGTATCTATTCACCATAGCAATGCGCAACACCTTGGCGCCCGTGTTGTCAGCACATACAAGCTCCGCAGTAACTGGGAGGACTCTGGTAATATACGGGCGGAACTCTTCAACACCCTTTGCCGAAACTGCCCTTGACTTAGTTCCCGCCGCCATCCTTGTTGTTCACCTCAATTACTACGAACGAAATTGTCTTTGAAAGCGGTCTGCATTCAGCTATCCTGACCTCATCTCCTTCTTTGACGTCGACGCAGGGTGGAAGGTACGCGTGTACCTTCGACCTGCTCCTCTGGAACCTCTTGAACTTAGGCGTAGGACGCGGGTATTCTCTTGACACAACTACCATCTTGGGCGCCTTGGCGCTTGACACAATGCCGGTCAGCAGCTTGCCCCTTACCGATAGGGTGCCGTGGAACGGGCAGAGCTCGTCTCCGCATGTTTTGCGCGGGGAGACAACAGAAACGCCAATATTCTTAACCATAAATCATCACTAATTATGTAATCGCGATATACGATCCTCAGGTCTTCCTATCAACGAAGAGCCACTTATAAAACAATCGCCAAAGTATGTTTTAATTGCTATTTTCTTTGCTATTTTCTTTGCTATTTTTTTTACTGAAGAATCTGTCCTTATTGATATCATATTTTTAGTTTCAGACACGATCGAACCACTGACATCCTCAAGAGTTGGATCAGCTGACTCGACTATCTTTGCGGCAAGGCCGATGATTTCGTGTACAAGCACGTTTTCCGGACTCGTCATTTCTTGGCCTCCCTTTCCTTAAAAAGGGTCTTCATACGTGCGATGTCGCGCCTAAGCCATCTAATGTTGCCTGTCTGCTTCTTGAGAGTCCCTTTTGACTTTTCCAGCTTTAGCTTGGCGAGGTCTGTCTTCAGCTCTGCCAGCTTGTCAGCCAAATCCTGATCGTTCATTCCGCGCAGAGTCTTAAGCTTAAGCCTGGCCATCTTGTTTGCCCCCTTCTGGTTGTTCAGCTACTATTTCAGCCGCGCTGCCAGATCCTTCGCCTGTAGCAGCTGGTGGTGATGCAGCCGCAGCCTGTACGCCAGCAGCTCCATCCTTTAATTCAAATTCCTGCGGCAATGCAGCCCTGGATGCAATCCTCAGCTGGATACCCATAAGACCCATCTTTGTCAAAACGTGGGACACGCCAGTCGTCACTATTTGGCCGGCGATGTCGCCGCTCTTTGGCACGACACCTACGGTGTGTTTTTCAAAGTGAGCGCGCTCCGTTCGAAGCTTGCCAGAAATCACAACTTCAACTCCAAGTGCACCGGCGTTCATTATTGTGTTGAGCGACCACATGGCTGCGCGCCTGAACGCGGTCCCGCGCTCGATGAGCTGCGCAATCCTGTTGCACATGATGTGTGGGTTCAGTTCAGGATTGGTAACTTCAAGCACCGAAATCTGTGGGTTCTGAAGGCCGAATTTTTGCTCTATCTTTGTCATAAGATCCTTGATCCCTATCCCCTTCCTGCCAATGACGAGACCCGGCCTTGTGACGTAGACGGTTATTCTTGCGCCAACAGGAGTTTTTTGCACTTCAACCCCGCCATAGCCGGCATCTTTGAGAGCTGTGGCAAGGAACTCGTTGAGCTCCATGTTGCGGAAGTTGTTCTTGATCACGTTCTTGACTGCGCTCATTATTCTTTGTCTCTTGCCTCCTGTGCAACAAGTTCAACATGAATCAGAGTGTCATATTTCGGACTGGATCTTCCCATTGCGCGTGGTTGGAACCGTTGGAGTTTTGTGCCCTTGTGTACCGCAGCGCTCACAATGCGCAAGCGGTCAAGATCCATGCCCCTGTATTCTGCGTTTGATTCAAGATTGTCCAAAAGTTTCAAGAATTCGCCGGCTGCCTTTTCTGGGAACCTGCCGGCAAAAAATCCATCGCGGATGTTTGACCTGTGCGCCACTTCCATGTTATAGCGTCTGTATGGAACAGCTTCCTTGCGAGCGATGACATTTTCAAGGAATTCGCGTGCCTTTTCAATTGACATGCCTTTGATGGCGACGGTGATTTCGCGAGAGTGCTTGTGTGAGATGTCCTTCTCCCTTATTGAAGCGCGCACGTGTTTTGTTTTGTCATAATTTTGAAAAGCGTAACTAAAGTGCGGCATATCAATCACTTCAATGGGACATAAAGACTTGATCTGGAAGCGCCGACACCTGGCGCGCCGTGCTGCACGCGCTTGTTAGTTATTGCGTATTCGCCAAGGTAGTGTCCAATCATTTCCGGCTTTATGATAACCTGTGCAAACTCTTTGCCGTTATGAACGTGAATAGTAAGACCGACCATGTCGGGAAGAATAATCATGTCGCGGCAATGCGTCCTCAAGTTGCCCTTTAGCTTGCCCTCTCTGGCGAGCTTGACCTTTTCGCGCAGCTTCCTCTTGTCGTCATTCATATAAGTGCTGACGCGCTTATCAAGCGACCTGCGCTGCCTTGAATTGAGAAGGGGCAGCAGATTCTCTATTGAAAGCGACTGAAGTTGTTCAGGTGTGTAACCTTTGAACTTGAATTCACGTACCAACTAGATCATTCACTCCTTGTTTGGGAGACTACTTTTAAATCTAACGAGAAGATCATGCTATTACACCAGTCCCAGCTTTGTTGCTAGCTCTCTTGCACCTTCAGGCGCCTTGAACCTTACAAACGCCTTTTTGCCTCGTATTGTTCTGGCAGTGTTGACCTCTGTTGCTTCAACCTCGTAGAGGATCTGTATGGCCTCCATTATCTCCTTCTTGCCTGCTCTTTCTGCCACAATGAATGCCAGCTTGTTCTCCTTCTCTATCTGGTTGAATGTCTTTTCAGTGACATAGGGCGCGATTATCAGAGCCGTTGCTTCTTCCGCAGTCATGCCGCTTGACAGAGCGGTTGTTGTCTTCTCTTTCTTTGGCTCAGACGCTGCAGCTGCCTTTGTTGTTTCCTTGCTCATTTGTTGATCATCTCCATCACTTTGTGCATCGGCGCCTGCAGGCTCTTCAGTTGGTCAATCGCGTTTTGTGAAAATATCGTCAGCCTAATCGGCTTTGAGCCCGGCGCCAAGTCAACGACGCTTACATCCTTGGCGAGCTTGACGTCAATTCCGGGTATAGACTGTGAAAGCGCGACCAGCTTTGAGTCGTTGCCGACCACGATGAGTGCGCTGGTGCCCGACCTTGCAGGCCTACCTCTGCGCCTTGCGGTGCCGGACTGCACTTTTCGTGTCAAGCTCGCCCGTGCAATGTCGTCACCAAGGCCGAGATCCAGCAGTGCCTTTTTCAGATCTTTGGTCTTAGCAATTGATTCAATACCGTTTAAAACAATTATAGGGAGTTTTACCTTGTCGCCTATCTTGTGGCCTCGATGTTGGACCAGCTCCTTTCTGGCAGTCGCCGCTATTGCAGAGCAAAGCCCGAGCCGCCTTTCCTTGTGGTTGATTTTCTTATAGATCATCTTCCACGATTCTGGTGGGTGGGCAACCCTGCCGTGCCTGACGCTGGCCACGCTTGCAGCCTGACCTGCCCTCGGGAAACCTTCGCCTCGAGCCCTTGCAAGTCTTGCAATGCCAAGGCCGGTGTTGCGCGACTCTGCGCTCACCATTTCGCCTGCAGCAGGATAGCGTCCCTGCCTCTGGTACGAGTGTGACAGCAGGTTCACGTAGACCTTATGGATTACTTCTGGTCTGTAAGGTGTGTCAAATACGATAGGCAACTCAATTTCGCCCACTTCTTTGCCACTTACCGCAACGACTTTGGCCTTCATTATTCAACGACAACCTCCAGAACCTTTGGATCAAGCACCTTCTTTGGGACGTTGCGTATCGGGTGTCTCATCTTGATCAGGCGCTTTGGAACGCCTGGAACCGAGCCTCTGACTATTATGTAGTCACCCTTGACGAGACCGAAGTGCTTGAAACCGCCTGAAGGGTTTATCGAATTCTGGCCGTCTTTTTCGGTGTTTGACATGGCAAGTATGCGTTTGTTGTATTCGGTCCTCTGGTGGAATCCCCTCTGACCCTGTCTGGCAACGGTGTACATGACTACTGCTGGCGAGATAGGACCGAGCGTTCCTACTGCGCGGACGCTTTTTCTTGACTTGTGCTGCTTTCTCTTGATTCCAAACCTTGTAACAGGGCCTTCAATGCCCTTGCCACGGGTTATGCCAAAAACATCAATGTTCTGTCCAACCTGAAAAATGTCGCTCGCAGTGACTTCCCTGCCAAGGACCCCTTTGACGTAGTCGTATTGCGATTTTGCGTCCCTGCCTGATACCGCCATTTCAAAAACAAACGGGGTCTTTTGAGAAAGGCCGACGGAATTTGGAGAAACTGCAACTATTGCAAAGACGGAGCTTGCGGCGCCAACTATGCCTTCTGCCTTTGCAAAGGCTTCTTCACTGGTCTTGGCGTCAAATTTCCGCGGCAGCTCTTTTGGCACGTCCTTCGCATAGACATCAAAAATCGCATGTTGACCATAAAGGTCTTTCTTGTAACCGCGGATACCAATCACCCTAACTGGAGGTGTCACGATTACAGTTGAGGGGTTGAGCAGCTGCTTGCCGAAGTTCGGAGTCTTTTCCCTGTCATCAATTGTCAATACGTGAATACTGCCGGCTTTAAAACCTGCAAATCCTGAAAGTGAGCTCTTTTCTGCT
>Ga0134071_10000300_pt1 | contig 15946 bp, 14 predicted proteins | sample 15_taG_27_FD_94466 | JGI IMG/M metagenome (GOLD analysis project Ga0134071, IMG submission 94466) | Grasslands soil microbial communities from the Angelo Coastal Reserve, California, USA - 15_D_Rain_40cm_5_09082015 | ecosystem: Environmental > Terrestrial > Soil > Grasslands ...
CGACCCCGCGTCGCATGAGTCCCCTCGCTGGAACAATTAAGAACAAAACACGCAAGCCAAGGTGTTGGAGCGGGTTGCTAGACGCCTGCCTCGAGAGAGCCGGGCTGAGGGAAGACAGAGATCTTCACGGTGAGGCTTGGGTGTTAGTGACGCGGGCGACAGACACCCTCCAAACAAGGGCTGAAGGCAAAACCCCGCTCCAAAACCGGGACACGGAGAGGCTTTTTGTACCGTGCAACCGACCGAAATACTTGGAGGATTGGATGAGCCAAGAACAGCGCCTCGAACTAGTTACTAGGGGAACGGTGGAGATCATCCAGCCTACAGAACTCGAACGCGTCCTGGAAGAGAAGAAGAAGCCTCGGGCGTATTGGGGCTTCGAATGCTCCGGAAAGCAGCCCTCCTAGCACAGCTGCCTGGAATGATGCATATCGGCACAGGACTCGTCTGCGGCACAAAGATCAAAGATATGATCCAAGCAGGATTCCACTTCATCATATTCCTCGCAGACTGGCACAGCATGATAAACAACAAGTTCGGCGGCGACATGGAAAAGATCGAAACAGCTGGCGAATATTTCAAACACTGCTTCACAGCCCTCGGACTAACAGAGAACAAGGTCGAATACGTCTGGGCCTCAGAACTCGCTAGCAAGCCAAACTACTGGGAACGAGTCATCAGAATCGCCAAAACCATCACAGCGCAACGGGCCATGCGAGCACTGCCCATCATGGGCCGTGACATGAAAACGCAAGACGTCGAAGCCGCCAGCCTCTTCTACCCCTGCATGCAAGCAGCCGACATATTCGAGATGAACCTAGACTTAGCCTGCGCCGGAATAGATCAAAGGAAAGCGCACGTTCTAGCGCGAGAAGCCGGCGAAAAACTGAAATGGGGAAAACCCGTCGCCCTCCACACCCCAATGCTAATGGGCCTAGCCGGCATACAAGGATCCGACAAAGGAAGCTATGATGAGGATCCTAAACTGAGCAGTGTGATTGCAGCAAAGATGTCGAAGAGCAAACCCGAAAACACGATACTACTCCATGACACTCCTGAGCTCATCGAAGAGAAGCTTCGCCGAGCATACTGCCCACCCAAGATAGTCGAGGGAAACCCGGTGATAGAATACTACCGCCTCCTCGCCTTCCCGGCAAACAAGACAGTCGTTCTGAAACGCGACCAGAAGTACGGGGGAGACTTGAAATTCTCCAACTTCAACGAACTCGAAGAAGCATACAAAACCGAAAAGATCCACCCGCAAGACCTCAAAGCAAACATGGCTAGAATCCTAGCTGACATGCTTAGAGGAGTACGAGACTATTTCGACAAGCATCCCGAACCCCTGGAACAGATGCAGAGGATAGAAGCGAGGTAACCATACAACAATGGTAGCTCCGATCAGGCGAAGATACCCCACACACACTCGAAACCCGCGGACCGATCTCTACACCCGAAAAATGGAGAGGGCGACGAAGATTTTCCAAGATCTGCAGGAACAATCTGACGCAGGAGTACCGATCATTGTTGAGGGTAGAAGAGACGAAGCTGCCCTGAGAAAATTCGGAGTGAAAGGAACAGTCTTCTGCCTCAAAGCAACGGGCGAGCCTAGGTTCAGTTTCATAGAACGGCTTGACGGGTCCAAGCGTGCGATCGTGCTAACCGATTTCGACAGAGAAGGCGGAGAGCTTGGAAGCTGGCTGTACCAAGAGTTATCGCACCGCGGAATCCGCGCCGACAACCGATTGTGGCATAAGATCCGAGGCCTCGCCCGAACTGAAATCCGTAGCGTAGAAGAGCTCCCAAGTTTCGTGAGAGCTCTGGAGATACGATCTAGAGGACTAAGACCATAGACGGGACTTGCAGATGTCTTCCAATTATCTAGCTCAAAATTGCGAATTTACAATACATCTGAATGTCCCATGCAGTCCGTCTCGGACCCGCGGGTGTGCGCGAGGTGGCTAGGATTTGCCGTTCTTCATCCGGACGATCTTCGAAGGCTTGCCATTGCCATTGCCTTGAAAGTAATTTCGAAGGATCTGCTCGAAGAATATCGAGAGACCTCCAACTCGTCCGTGGTAGACTTTTTCGACTTCGTGGCGCACTAGATCCTCTGCCTGATCGCTCAGGGAGATCATCATTTTGCCCATTTTCGACCGGAATGTGTCAGAACAAGCTGCAAGATTGACAATTCTTGACGGAAATCGCTAAATCCTATACAAGGGAGACTATGGATATCTACAGCAACTTGCGGCTGACTATATGATCTGGCGCGTCTGACTCAATTTTTCAACGCGAGAACGTGTAAATTGCATATAAATAGTCAAAAAGCGAATCACGCATGCACTCACTCACACCAAATTTCCCGTTTCACCGGGCAAACACGGCAAATCCCTACCAAAACGCAGAATTGACGCGCGAGATAGGGTGAGATACTCAGTATGAGCTTCAATTCTCTCAAGTCGATCTTATCGTCGGGATCGGATATCTCTCGAGAATCACCGAGCCATCTGCCTCCTGAGTGTCAGGCTGTCGTCTCACGCCAATTTCTCTCAATACGAAAACGAGAGCAGTAACACTTACGGAAAGGTAGGCTAAACTCGTAACGAAGAAACCATACGCCGTGGCCAGAACTGGGAAAGGGTCCGGGGGAAGATCCCACGACCACGAGGACATAGTGTTCGCGATCTCCAGAAGAGAGCCCACCATTAGGGTTTGACGCAGACGACCACGCATCAGAAATGGAACGATAGCCCACACAAGATAGTGCGTGTAAATCTGACGAAGTGGAATGAGCCATACTAATAGTCCAATTGCCACGGCGTCAACAGGGTTCAGCACTCGGGCTCTGGACCATACAATGCTCAACGCGGCTACAAAGAGCGTTGCTGTCGCAGCCAACCATACTTGATTCTCCAGACTCGTGGGCAGAGAGAGATGAAAGACTAGGGGAAATATTGCGTAGAGCAAGTTCATCATCGTAAAACTGGACGTTCCTCCCCCAAATCCAGAGGATAGATTGAAGCCCAGAACAGATTCAAGATAGCCGGGCAAGACGGCAGGAGCCACCAAGCCGAATGAAAGAATCGATCCGGTTGTCATGATGGTAGGGAGCGATTTCGCGATTCCTTGCCGCTTTGCTAGCCAGACGAGTACCAAGGGGATCGCGAGTATTGGGTGAATCTTGAAGACCGTTGCTGTCGCAAGCAATACGGAACCCAAAAAGTAACGCCCTAGGACTAATGCGAGAACGGACGCGGCGAGAATAGGATAGCCAAGAACGTCGCTGTTAAACCAGTAGTAGGGAGAGAGGCTTATCGAGGGTAGAGTAAGAAATAGGGCTGGCGGGACAATTCCGGAGAGACCGGAAACCCTCTTCGCGCGTAGAGTGAGAAATACAAGGAGCGCAACGGTGGCGTCAGCACAGAGACCCGTCATCCTGACGTTTCGAGAAATCACGCCGATTGTGTCCGGCGCGAGGATTGCGTTGCTTGATGTTAGCCTGATAATGCCTCCTACCACCGCTAGTAGAAAGGGCGGGTATGGAGAAGCCCAAGGATTCGAGGTGTAGGGATTCTGTCCTGCTATCAGCATCATGCTCTTCGGGATGTCAGCGCCTAACAGGTCGCCGCCGCCGTCTGTGTGAAGGATCAGCGAGAGCTTCTGGAAGGTCGTTAGTGCTATTAGCCCGCCCAGAATTAATGGCCAACAATTGTCGATCAGAACGTCAAGCGTGGCGAGGCTCGAGTGCAAGCGTAGTCTTAGAGACTCCAGCATTTGCCTAGTCGAGCGCGTTCTAAGATGCTAAATAGCCTTTCAATCCAGAACGTTAAGACGAGTCTAAGGCACACACAATGAATTTTGCAGACGGATTCGTTCTCGCGTTGACAATAATCTTTCTAGCCTACTTCGCCTATGCGACTCCAATCATCATGGTTGGCGTTTGGCGATACAAGAAGCATGGGTTTGCTTCGGAGGAACCGGGGGAGGATTGGGATCCACCTAACGTTTCGATACTCGTTCCGGTAAAGAACGAAGAAAAAGTGGTTGGAAGGTTACTCGATGCAATTACCAGACTGGACTATCCTAGAGAGAATCTTGAGGTAATTGTGGTGGAAGATCAATCGAAAGACCGAACCCTGGAGATCTGCCAAGGGTTTGCCAGGCAGTATCCTTGGATCAAAGTCTTCCACAGAGCGGCGAGCGTCGGGAAGGGAGATGCTCTGAACTTTGGATTCGCTCAGTCAACTGGAGAGATTATTGCTACATTCGACGCGGACGATATTCCAGAACCCTTAGCGATCACCAAGGCACTGCGTTACTTCGACGCGAAGGTTGGTGCGGTGCACGGTTACCATCGTACCCTTAACCTTCAGGAGAGCATTGTCGCGAGGTTGGCAGCGTACGAGACATTTCTGTATCGGTTGGCGAATGATGGGAAGTACGCACTGAAATTGTTCGTGGCATTCTCCGGCTCCAACACTTTCTTCCGACGAACCGCTCTGGAGCAGGTGGGACTCTGGGACCCGAACTCTATTGTGGAGGATGCGGAGCTGGCGGTCAGGTTCGCGCGAGCCGGCATTCCAACGAAACTGGCTCCGGTGGAGAGCTGGCAGGAGATGCCGGCCAAGGTCACGAGCTTGTTGAAGCAGCGGATCAGGTGGAGTGGGGGGAATATTCAGACTGGCTTGAAGCACTGGGACGCCTGGAGATCCATGTCGCCCGTGAAGGCTTTCGATATGGAGGTGCTTATGATGAGCCCGATTATGGCTATCCTCGCTTTCGTAGGCTGGGCATTGCTCGCTCTCGGGGTAGCCCATGTTGGAATCCCTATTGCTGAGCTGGTACCGTTGCTCGTTGTGATGGGAGCCTTGAACATATTCTATTTCGGGACACTCCTAACCGTTGTGGTCGCCCAGGCGAAAACCGGAATCGTATCATATCTCACCCTTATGATAGCCACATATCCATACGCGACCCTGCTCTCAGTCGCAAACTTTGTAGGGCTCGTCTCCGTCCTGATAATGGGACGAAAGCTCTGGCTGAAGACAGAAAAAACAGGTTATGTGGATTCACCTACCTTGTGTGCAAGTCTCACGAAAACCCGTCAATAGAAAGCTCAGACATGTTCGGGTATTATTAGGAACTGATGTGGAGGTCACTGAACGGTCAGCTGGAACGAGTAGGGAGAGGCTGGGGGGTTGGCTCCAATATCAAACTCGCAGTTTATCCGAAAAGTTGGGAGAATCGAACTGGTACTGTTCATGTACACTGGGCCGTAGGTTGTCGCGGAACCCCCGTTGGGCGTCACGACCAGGGTCGCTCGGTAGCAAGTGTTGATGCTCGTGGTCAAGGTCTCGTTCACTTGAACATCGTAGACAAGATCCTGCTGCGTTATCCCTGTGTTGGCAATGGTGTCAACTCCAAAAATGGTAGGGCTACTGCATGAGGTTCCAGCGGCGACGACATTGGAACCAGCGACGGAGAAGCCTTTGTCGATTGCTACGAGACTGTTTGTGACGTTCAGTTCGCCGCCAATCTCAGCCTGATATGTGGTCGAAGTGACCACAATGGATGTGGCAGATACGGCTACGATCAAGAGAGCGAGCACAATCTTGCCGGAAAGATACCAGGTGAATGTTCTTCGGAGCCGATTGCCGAGCTTCGACGCTTTGTTCATGCTTGCGCCTCTGCTTTCCAGGCTTCGGAGCCGTTTGAGTGTTCGGTACCTTCGCTTAGCACATGTGGGTAACAAATCTGATCGGCAAATGCGAATCGTAGGGGCGATACGGATTGGAGTGCGCTTCCCGGAACTCCTCTCATCCGGCGCGAGATGCTCCACGCAATACCCCCTCCCCTTTTTGACGAGCCAATTTCCTATCTGGCACAGATAATGGGCGAGACAGGCTGATCAGGGCAGGGTCTGGGCTTGGACGAGATGACAAAAAGCCAGGAGATTTAGACCGATTCACGAAAGACTATCAGGGAAATCTAGAGACCCCATCACAGATTCGGGATCAGGGCTGATTATAGGCGAGTTTGTTCGCTGTAGCCCTATTTCTTTCAGATATTGGGTGGAATCAGCGGTCGTACGGCTGCCTCATTCGGAGAAAAAGGAAGGGGCTTCCGGGGTCTTACCCGGAAATCCAGCTTAGAGCCGGGAAGATTGGTCTATGTTATCGCTACATAGACTGTTATTGGGGACGTCAAAGATGTTGCACCGGTGTCAACGTATGCGGTGATGGTGCCGGTGCTTGAAACACCAGGACCTGTAAGGGTGAAGGTCGCGATGACCAGCAGGGTTCCTGCAGGTCCTGTCCCGTTGCGAATGGTAACCGTCGCTGTATGGGCTGTGCTATCGGTTAATGTGTCAGTGAAGGTTACTTGGTCAAACCAGTGGCCCGCGGTAAGCGCGTTGTTGGCGTTGTTGTTGTTTCCGGATGTCGGAAATGTTGCAGAGGCGACAGCAGCTGCGGTATTGGCTACAACTCCTAGGCCGTTGTCAGTCACCGTCATACTGCCAGTGCTTGTGTGATAGGTGCCGATCTCGCCTGTATTCGCGGTAGGCGTTACCGTGAGATTAGCCGCGAGAACGCCGGCGACCATTCCTAACATGGCTACGACAACCAGAGCGAGTATGGGCACTTTTTTGGTGGTTACTTGGCTTATCTTAGCTCTTAGATTGCTCATTTTTCGATCCCTTATTTCGACGAAGAGAATATCGCAAACGATAAGCCACACGTTACTAGCGTGGACCCTCCACGGTAGCTTCCATGCAGCCTGAGAGAAGGCAAGCTATTCCTCTTCTCTACTTGCTCTGGGCCGGTACTTCGGCTTCGGCTTCCTCTGCCACTTCTTCAACAACCGCATAACGGGCGGGACTCTAGGGCGATGGCTGGACAGCTTCCTGAAAATCGACACTTTCCCTTCGTGATCAGGTGAAAGATCGTCTGTTCCGAGACTCCACCGCTTGACAGACTTGAGACCTTGCTCATCCGTTTCTTCTGTTAGCGATAGTTCTTGCCCTGAGTGTTTGAGGAGAGTTGATTCTATCTTTCTGGCCGAGTCGAACTGTACCTTTCTCTCGACGAGCTCCATGTAGACCTGGTTTAGGAGCTCGTGATAGGGCATCGGTTCTCTACTTTTTGAAAGGATTGAGAGAGCGGATCTTAGCATGGCTCTTTCCTCTTTCGTCATCTTGGTCAGACCCCAGTCAGGCTGGGTGCTGACGGTGAGCTGTGGAGGAATGTCCGGGAAAGAAGATTCGCTCTCGATGGCCTGTTCAAGGACGGGCGTCTTTTCAGGATCTTGGACATCTGATCCGGAAGGCGAGAGAGGTTTCTTGAATCGTAGTTGTGTCTCAGGCTTCCCTGGAGCCCGGTAGATGGTTTCTGTGTCCTCGACGGAGAAGCCTGTCCATGTGAGGAGCTTCTGGAACCGGTCGCCTAGTGTAGAGGCCCACGAGGGCAAGATGATGCTGATTATTCCGCCCGGTTGAACGGTACGATAGATCTTTCCAAACGAGTTGAGCAACTGGTCGTCTGTTGTGTTTTCAGGGTCCTGACTTAGAGGATTTAGATCTCGATCGCCTGTTGAGATCCATGCGTGTCTGTAGGGTGGTATGAGGAAGAACTCCTTGACGCCGGGGATGGCACTGGCGGCTAATATTCCTCGTTCCTGAAGCATCTTGAGAATTGTACCTGTCCCAACGATTGTGAGGCTTAGGAGTCCAAGATAAAAATCAAGGTTGAACGAGGCAGTGAGAGATGGGCTCTGGTATGTGCTGAGATCGGTTCCAATGACTCTCGCAGGATACAATATTGTACCGCTCGTAGGAGGGTTTGCGCCGTATGCGGCGAGTAGCCCGGCCTGGCCGGCGTGAACGAGGAGGAGGAGGCTGAAGAAGAGTTCGGTGAGGCTTGCGAGACCAAGCCATGTCGCTATGGGACGCCACCAGGCGGTTGGACGAAGAGACGATGCGAGCAGAGCCAAAGAGCATAGGATTAGGAGAATGCGGGTGAGCGCGCCTACGATTGACGCGAACGGAGAAGTTGTAGGGATTCCGGTCGCAGCGATCTGAAGGTAGAACGGAGAGACTTGGATTGACAAGACGTGGCTGTTTGTCGGGCTTGTGAGAGTCCACCAGGGTTCATTGCTGAGGGCGAGGAAGCCCGCGACTAGACCTGCGATGAAACTCGGCAGATCGATTCTCTGGAGAATCTTCTGGTCAGAGTTCTGAGCTGAAGTCTCCGTTGTCTTTCACTAGTCTAAAGTGTCCAGGACCGTAGGGACGTTTCGGATCCTGTTGGCTGTATTCCCCGGCTCGGCGGGAATAGGTCTCGCGTAACTGTTTTGGTTTCGACGAAGTCCTTACAGCTGTAGACGCTCCACGCTAGTATTGGTATTGTCTAGCGTGGAGTTTTCACGGGAAGATTCATCCGAGTTGTAACAGAAAAGAAGGTGGTTGCCCGGTGTGAAAAACGGGCAATTTGGGAGTTTAGGCTTTTGGCTTGCGTCGTAGGTAGAAGAATCCACCTATGCCGCCCAGAAGTCCACCGAAGCCAAACATTGCATATCCGGCTCCTTGAAGGAGTTGCTGAACTATGCTTGCGTTTGCGGAGCCGCCTCCGAGGTTGACGAGGCTTTGTTCAGCCGCATTGAGGTCGTTGAGTGCGTTCTGGTAGTGTCCCTTGGCGCCGGCGTAGTCCCCGTTTCGCCAGGAATTATCGCCTAGAGCAAGTTCACTGTTTGCCTGGGCGACTTGGCCTGCAGCGGTTGGGTTGCCTGAGGTGCTGAAGCCTGATGTTGTGGTGAACAGCTGGCGGTTTTGCAGGCCGTTGAACTGGTCGGCGGTGTAGAATGTAAGGGCTGGGCCGGGGTTGTTTACGGTCACGCAGGCGGGTGCTTTCTCAGCATCGCCACTAGGGCATGAGACCCCGACGAATGCGTTCGCAGGTCCATCCCAGACGGCGACTGTCCAGGTGTGGGCTGGGCTTCCTGGTCCTTGGCCTGCAGCGGGTATACTCACTGAGATTGTTCCAGATCCGACCTGGTTAGATTGCACTGGTGTTGTAGCGCTGCCGCTGACGTTCTGGTAACTGTTCATCCAGTCGCCTTTGAATCCAAAGGTTACGTTCCTTTGGTATGTTGGTGTGAAGTTGCTTCCTTGGATGACGAAGTTGACTGTTATCGTTGAGCCTGCTTGGGCTGCGTTTACGAAGCCTGTTGCAGGGTCTTGGACGTTTCGGAGGATGCCGCCGACGGTGACTGCTATTGTGCCGTTGTGGAACGCATTTGCTGGTGGGAGGCTGACGGCTGGTAGTGCGAGTCCTACAATAAGTAGGCTTAGAGACGCGATTACGATTTTTCTCGTTTGCATGACGCGCGGTTCCGGGTAGCGCTGATAAAGAATACGCTGAAACCTAGAATATCTTGGGCAGGTTACAATGCGACAGCAAGTTCGGATCACATAGCGAATATCGATACGTCTGTTGCTTGCCTGAAACGTGTTAATCGAGACTGTTGTGGCGGTTGTCTTGGCGCGTGTCTGCTCCTTGCATGATCTTCGTCTCCAGAAGTCATAGTGTTCCATAAAGGGAGATCATTCCGTGCGTCGGGCTTCGGTTTTTCTTTGGGTTTCGTAAGGGCAGAGGATCTGTATCTGTACTGGGCAGGGCGTTTGGCCCAAACTCTTACAAGAACCCTCAACGGTGTTGCTGAGTTGGGAGTAGTTGAAGAAAGTGCCGCGGAATAACAAGAAGTTCATGCAGACTCTTGAGACGGAGACGTATCATACTATTTCGAAGGAGGCTTCGCACCGGGGCGCGACAGTTCAGGAGCTTTTGAGAGCCGTGATTATTCCGGAGTGGTTGAGCGAGAACCGGAGGAAATGGAGCAAGTAGCAGCAATGCTTGCGGCCTAGTTTTTTCATATTACCATTTTTCCGGAATAAGGAAAGTAGACCAGGCAAACGGCCGGGTCACTTCCTCTTCCTGACGGATTATTGGGACACGGCGGTTGAGAAGGGGGTCAACAGGTTGTGTGCGAGCCCGAAGAAATTGGAGCGATGTTCCAGGGGGGCACGATTTTCCTTTTCAACGCCGTGTTGCGCCGATCTGAGTTACGCTGTCCGAACTATTTGGGCGGCACGTGTACAATGTGTTCGTTCATAACACAACCCTTGCTAGGGTGAGCTTGAAGCTGGAGGGACTCCCGGAAGAACCGCTCTTGCGTCACGGGACCATTATCAGAACCTGGGTCTTTTTCTTCCACGACCCGTTTCTGTCCGGGCGTGATTCTGGGATTGTTTCCGTGAGACGGACGCGTTATCGGCTCGTATGGGCTTTCTCGACCCTTCCGGAATCCCCCAGGGATAAGCGTGGAAGATCATGTTTCTGGAAATCGTGGGCTTGGATTCGGAATCGGGGCTGATAACGGGCGATTTTTTCCTCTACGGATATAACTTGGTTTGGGGTATGCTAGTGATTATGGTTGAGGAGGTCAGTATCGCCGGGCTTCGGGCGAAGAAGGCGGCGAGGCAGACTAGGGTTCTCGCCGGAATCCAGTCGATAGTTATCCTTCTCCTATTGGTCGTGGTGGCTGAGGAGTACGATCACAACGAGTACTTGCAAGCCTGGGCGGGCATGCACCTAGGCGGTTTCGGGTTCTTGCTGAACGGGACGCTCGCGGCGTTCTATGCTGGCGTGTTGATAGCGGTCCATCTTAACCGGCCAGTGCCGGTTGTTGCGGGAAAGGTGAGGAGACGGGAGGAGATTCCTGTTGCACCAGAGGCACGGTAGAGTGAAGAATCGCCGTTTCATGGCGGGCGGCGCGAGACTCGAGTAGGCCCCAGGGCCCCCCGGAAATTCGCAATATCGTTTCCAGAATCCGTTCCAAAAAACGACCTCAAAAACTGGTTTCAGAATGTGGTTTCAAAAACGGGTTTCAATAACCGGTTTCAATAGATCATCCTCCAAGCCGATTTTCCCTGGATGAACTGTCTCGTGGGTCCCAGTGTGATCTTCGGATCATGAATCAAGAATGGTTGGAGCCAATTCCGTGCACGCGACGGACACGGCCACGAAGCAAGGATGGCTAGGGCGAGACCCGTGAACGTGGCATTCAGGTCGTTTCACGCGGGGCGGGGCGCGGGAAAAACAGTCCCCCGGGGAGGTCGTAGATTAGTTAGCTGAAAAGAACATCTAGAAAAAATGGTTACGGAAAAAGACCAGTGGAGGGATCGTGTGAGAAATCGATCGTCTTCGGAAGAGCATTCCTACCGGGCGTAGTGGTCGCGCCTTGGGTTCGCGAAAAAAGAGAAGATTGGATGTTAAGCTATCGTTGCTCTATTTCTTGGCGTAGACCTTGGCGGTGAATGTCTGGTCAGCCTGATTGGCTGCGCCCTCGATCCATGCCTTGGTGGTGTTAAGCCAGGATAGGTTCGGCGACTGTGTCATGTACTTCTGCTCGCCTTCGAACATGACGTTTCCGTCCGGGCCTCTGTGACCCTTGCCGTGGCCTGTGACCACGACCATGTCCTTGCCGACCATCTGGATGCCTTTGCCTTCCCACTCGCTCGTACCGTCAGTCTTCATGTGAATACTCGTTGTCTCCATGAAGCTACCCTGGTACTTGCCTGTGATCTGGCCGACGTCGTTGTTCTCCATCTTGACGCCGCTAGAGCTGATGTCTTTGATGCTGAAGCTGTCGGTCTTACCGCGCAGCTCGGCGATTACCTCGCCTTTGCTTTGTTGTTGAGATTGCATTTTTACTCGGGTAGAGGCAATCGAAGCCACTATATGAATAGGCGCACCTATCCAGCGGGCGAGAAATCTGGGGGTATCCCTAGATGCGCCGAGAGCGATGGGTCCTGGACCAATGATAGTTAGCCAGTCTCGTGAAAACCGCTCTCCAGCAGTCTGGGGCGGACGTCCTGGAATATGGCCATCTGGTTCCCGCTGGGATCCTTGAATAAATAGCAGGGCCCGTTGGGAATCTCGAACTCTTCACCGTCAGGTTGCCAGCCATGACTCTTGAACTCCCTTACCGAAACCTTCAGGTTCTCAACCTCGAACACGGGCAGAACAGAGGGGGCACGCCGGTGGCCGGCAAGAAGGAGCAGGGGTCCACTAGACACTTGGACCGCGGCTACACGAGTGCCCATGCTGGTAAAATCCCAAACCTTCTTTCCCCCAAGGACCTTCGTGTAGTAATCGAGGTCCTTCCCGACATCCGAGCTTCCCATGTAGAGAAAACGCAAAACTCCAAGAGGGCTATTGGCAGCATCTGGGGAGGTTGGAGACCTAGGGGACAAGTTGACGAACTCCTTGCTGCAGGACCCTGAGACTGGTATTAATCACAGCCATCGAGAAACCATCGATCCAACGGGATCGGTCCCTTGTTCGTCACTGTACGAGAACTCGGGATATCTGCATGGCTAAAGGGACCAAAGTTATCTAGTCTGCTGTTTGTTAGGTTTCCAGAGTTATCGCTGGTCCGCTGAGGTCCCTATACTAGATTCCCCCGATGAAACTACGGGGGATGCCTTGAGATTGCGCGAAGCGAGGTCGCCAGTTGGAACTAGGGAGGAACGGGGAGCTTTGGGCTATGCCTTCCATGGGCATCCTGCGATATTGCAATAGTTGGGAGACACAAGGGCGGCTGCGATAATGGTGCCCAGATAGACAGCCGTTGGAAGAAACACTACCATGGTGATCGCGGCCATAACGAGAAGGTTCCGGATTCCTTCCAAACTTCGTTTTTCCACCTCCAACCAAAACACGGGGCTCGCACAAGGTGCGAGAGCCCATTGCTGTGAACTGGGTATTGTTCAGAGATGTTAGTTCAGGGGTTGGCCTTTCACCATGACAGGTTAGCCAGGTAGTAGGTTCTTCTCGAGAAGAGGTTTTGGGTCTCGGGTTTCAGCGTTATAACTGGGGTAGACCGGGCTTGGGGGGCTATGGGCGATAGACTGGATATGGATCGGTTGAAGCAGGAACAGTTGTTGAAGCGGACGCGCTGGCTGGTCTGGACGGAATCGTTGTCAATCCTCGGATTGCTCGTCTGGGTTTCTCTCGAATACGAGAACAATCTCTACCTTCAAACCTGGGCTGGGAAAAACATTGGACCGTTAGGCTTCCTCCTGAACGGAACGCTAGCGGGACTGTACGCGGGAGCACTGCTGGGGTACACCATAGCGGTATACGCTGGAAAACGAACAGAGGAAGAGAAGATACTCGAATCGCTCAAGAAGAAGAACTTGGGCTAAATGTGGGGCGGCGCGAGACTCGAGTAGGCCCCCCGGGGGGCCCGGAAATTTCAGTCTCTGTTTCCAGAAATGGTTCTTGAGAGTGTATCAAAAAGCGGTCAGAAACCTGTTTCCGAGTATCTGACCTTAGAATCCGGCTCTAAAACGCGACGTCGAACAACTGATTTCAAAAAAGGGATCTTTTAGGAACTGATCTCGGGGAATGATAGTTTCCCCGACATCCAGGAACAATTGACTTAGGCCTGTTTTGGTGCTTCTTCTGTCTTCTTAGATTTACGTCGAAACGGGTTACGCATACTCTAATTCACCTATAGAAACAAGGTTGAGTTCCGGGCTATAGGCATTGGGGAGTTCAACATGTTGATCATTCGATTTGGCTCGGATCATCAAGAATCTACAGAAGCAGGGCTCCTTGGATGACTGGTCTAATGTTAGCTGGGAGTTGCGATTACTGGACAAATATCAACAAATTGAACCATCTGCTTGTAAGAATGTCCCGGAATTGGCTGGCTTCGTCAGGGTATCTTGTTCCGGCTGGGAAGGTTGAGGACGACTCCGAGGCATAGGCCGAGCGCGATTAGTGTTCCTCCTAGGGAGCCAGCGACGGTGGTGGCGGCGGTTGCGGTCGCAACGGTGTAGGACTCTTGGCCGGTGCTGAAGATGAGGATGGCTATGTTGGCTGTTCTTGCGAGCTTGATCGACCAGTCCTTTATCGTCCAGATCGCGTAGGCTGAAACGATCCCTAGTAGTCCGAGTGCTAGTGTGATTATTCCCAGGACTAGGTTGGTTGCTCCTGGGTTGAAGCTGATCAGGGCGATTCCACCGAAGATTACGATTCCGCCTGCAATGCCCTGGACGATGGTTATTCCCAATGGGCGGATGTTTGATCTTGTGATGCTTGAGGGTTGGGTCTCAATGGTTTTGGTCTTGTTCTTTCCTGGTTCTTGGAATTCTGATCGTTGGAATGTTCCATAGATGACGATGGCTGCGAGGAAGCCGACTGCCATGAGATATGATAATGCATCGTCCGCGTAGACTGTCAGGACGAAGGCTAGGCCGCTGATGGCTGCAGTGGCGGTACTGGCGAAGCCGGCGACTGCGAGCAGGGTGATCGGTCGACGATGGAGGAACAGAGCGGTTACCAGGATCAGCAGCGACACAACGAAGAGGGCGGCTGCGATTATGACATGAAGCATTAGGGTCGTTGATCCTCCTTGGAAGATGACCGCGATCGGGTTGGGGCTTGTGTTCGTTGAGAAGGTCACGAAGAGGTTGGCGTACATTCCGAGGAGGAACTGGACTATGAGAAGGCTGGCCATTAGCCGGGTGAATACTTGGATCTTGAACAGAGTCATAATGGAAAGACTTACAGGAAGGTTTCCAGATAAAACAAATCCCCATTCTTCCTTCGCGTTTGTGTCTCGGGTTTTTTTTCGAACTGTCTAGAATTTTTTTCTTCAGGGATCGTTTTCTGTCTGAGTTTGTTTCTGGGCGTTTTTCGCGGATTCTTGCTTGTTATCGGCTTGTCCGGTTATTTTCGAAGGGCGCTTTTACGGTGAGATAAGCGTGAAAGATCACGTGTCTGCAAACTGCTTGCTTGTTTCAATGATTAGCGCTTGAAACGGGCGATTTTTCAGGGATCACTTACGACGATGACTTGGACCCGGTGCTTGCCTGGCGTCTCCCATGAGGCTGTCGCTGGAGATCAGTAATACCGGGGATTTCTTCGATGTGTCTTGGATTCTCGAGCGTGATCGTCTTCCGACCTTTGGCCAGACGAAGGCAGATTTCTTCTTGCGGACCCTTTTTTTTCTGAGATTGAGCCAGGGAAAGCGTCGGGTTTCGGCCGGGAATAACACACTCACACGCCTATTCCGTTGAGAATAGGATCTCAGTTTCACCCGGAACTGTTATATTTGTACCCCCTGGCGGGTGAGATTCTTTTATGAAAAATAGTCGCATACTACTGATTCTCTTTGCAAGCATACTCCTAATCATACCAACAGCAAGAGCAACAACAATACCAAACTCTGCCACCCTGATTTCAGGAACCGTTAGCCTTTACGGCACGGTGAACGTTAGTGATCTGCAGAACAGCCAAGGTAACCAGAACAATGTGGAAAGAGCGCCTCTGCATGCCCAGGGCGAACAGGCGTTCCAGCAGGCCAAAGACCAGGCCAATTCGAATGGATTCATCCCAGCAGACGAAGGAACGAAGACCGTAACGGCACCGGCAACCGCGACTCCTCTGACGCCAACTGTAGGACTTGTCCTTGAAGGAGCCGTGGGCGCATCGCCGAATCCGTGCGGCTGCACTCCACCTGATGGAGCTGTCGGTGCAGGACCGAACCATGTCTTCTCGATGGTCAACACTGCAGGCATCATCTACACGAAGACTGGCTCGCTTGTCAGAGGCACTTTTGGTCTGGACAGCTTCTTCGGCGTCCCGGGCCATTCGCTCTCCGACCCGCAAGTCTCCTTCGACGCAAACAGTGGGCGATGGTTCTCGTCGATCATCGACATCAACACCAACAATGTTCTTGTCGCCGTATCTACCAGCAACGATCCGACTGGGACCTTCAACCTCTACTCGATCTCTGATCCGAACCATCTTCCGGACCAGCCTGTGACGGGGACCAACGACGACAAGTACGTGGTCTCCGTCAACGACTTCAACAC
>Ga0134071_10000307_pt1 | contig 15718 bp, 11 predicted proteins | sample 15_taG_27_FD_94466 | JGI IMG/M metagenome (GOLD analysis project Ga0134071, IMG submission 94466) | Grasslands soil microbial communities from the Angelo Coastal Reserve, California, USA - 15_D_Rain_40cm_5_09082015 | ecosystem: Environmental > Terrestrial > Soil > Grasslands ...
GATGACGCCGGTCTCGAGGTTGACCTTGATCTGCAGCTTCATCACGTCGCCGCACTCCGGCGCGCCGACGAGTCCCGTGCCCACGCCCGGCGTGTCCTTGCCGAACGAGCCGACGTTGCGCGGGTTGTTGTAGTGGTCGACCACCTTGTCGCTGTACGCCATCGTGCGTTCCCCCTTACTCGGCCTTCCACTTGATCGTCTTGAGGTCCACGCCTTCTTTCGCCAGCTCGTAGAGCGGCGACATCTCGCGCAGCCGCTTGATGACCTCGATCGTGCGCTGCCCGACGTACTCGACCTCCTCCGCCGAGCTGAAGCGGTGGAGGCTGAAACGGATCGAGGAGTGCGCCAGCTCCGCGGAGGCCCCGAGCGCCGCGATGACGTACGAGGGCTCCAGCGTGGACGAGGTGCACGCCGATCCGGACGACAGCGCCGTCTCCTTGTTGAGGCCCATCAGCACCGACTCGCCCTCGACGTAGGCGAACGAGATGTTGAGATTGTGCGGCAGCCGGCGATCCGGCCGGCCGTTGAGGAACGCTTCCTCCACGCTCGACAGGATCAGATCTTGAAGGCGGTCGCGCAGCTTCCCCAGCCGCTCGGCCTCCGTCGCCATCTCCGCCCTGGCGATCTCGGCCGCGCGGCCGAAGCCCACGATCAGCGGGACAGGCAGCGTCCCGGAGCGCATGCCGCGCTCGTGGCCGCCGCCGTCGATCATCGGCGAGATCCGCACGCGCGGCCCCTTGCGCCGCACGTAGAGCGCGCCGACGCCCTTGGGGCCGTAGATGAGATGCGCGGTGCACGACAGCAGGTCGATGCCCATCGCCTCGACGTCGACGGGGATCTTGCCGACGGCCTGCGTGGCGTCGGTGTGGAAGATGATCCCCTTCTCCTTGGCGATCTTTCCGATGGCCGGAATGTCCTGGATGGTCCCGATCTCGTTGTTGGCGAACATCACCGAGATGAGGATCGTCTTGTCCGTGATCGCCTTGCGGATCTCCTCGACGTCGACGAGACCGTCGGGCTGCACGGGCACGTACGTCACCTGAACGCCCTGCCGTTCGAGGCGCTTGAACGTGTCGAGGCTCGCGCGCTGCTCGATGACGGTGGCGACGATGTGGGTGCCCTTCTCGCGGTACATCTCCGCCACGCCCTTGAGGGCGAGGTTGATCGCCTCCGTGCCGCCGGAGGTGAACACCAGCTCCTTCGGATCGCGCGCGCCGACCAGCGCGGCGATCTTCGCGCGCGCGGCGTCGACCGCGCCCTCCGCTTCCCATCCGAACGGATGGTTGCGGCTGGCCGGATGACCGAACTTCTCCGTGAAGTACGGCAGCATCGCCTCGACCACGCGCGGGTCGCACGGCGTCGTCGACTGCGCGTCCATGAAGATCGGAAACTTCAGCCCCATGCCCTCGCTCTCCCCCTCAGCCCATTCATAAGCTCGCCTCGGACGGTGGGGCCCCAGCCCCACGACGTCCTCCGGCTCGCACTACCTGATCGACAGCAGCTCCGGCACGTCGGCGCTCGTCAGCTCCGCGAGGCTCATCGTGTCCAGCACCTGGCTGATCGCCGCCTGTATCTTGTGGACCGGCCGCCGCAGGTTGCATCTCTCCATCTGCGGACAGTCGGCGTCCTCGAGACACGACACGATGTTGATCGGCCCCTCCAGCGCGCGGATGACCTGCCCGACCGTGATCTCGGTCGGCCGGCGCGCCAGTGCGTAGCCGCCCTTCGGCCCGTTGGTGCTCGCGATGAGACCCTGCTTGGCGAGCCGCTGGAGGATCTTGGCCATCAGCTCGGGCGGGATCGTAAACTCCTCGGCGATCCTCTTGGCGCTCACAGCACCGAAGCCGTCGTTGATGGCGATATAATGAATCGCCATCAACCCGTAGTCGGCGCGTTTGGTGAAGCGGAGCATCCTGTGACCCTCGTTTGCCTTTTGATCTCAGTCTATCGCCGACGGTTTTGATCGGCGACCATTTCGGTCGGATTCTGCCACCTCAACCGCCCGCTGTCAACGGAAAGGGCGCCGCATGACTGGGAAATCGAACGGGAATGCCGAGTTCGACTCGGAGCTGCATCGGACGGCCCTCGCCCAGCTCGACCGGGTCGCCTCCCGGCTGCGCCTCGATCCCGACGTCCACGAGCGCCTGCGGTACCCCCGCCGGGCGCTGGTGGTCTCGATCCCGGTGCGGATGGACTCGGGAAAGACTGAAGTATTCGTAGGTTACCGGGTGCATCACAATACGGTGCTTGGACCCACCAAGGGCGGGCTCCGGTATGCCCCCGATGTCGACCTGGGAGAGGTCACCGCGCTGGCGATGCTGATGTCGTGGAAGTGCGCCCTGATGGGCCTGCCCTACGGCGGGGCCAAGGGGGGGGTGCGATGCGACCCCCGCAAGCTCTCGAACACCGAGAAGGAAAATCTCACCCGCCGCTACACCGCCGAGATCATCCTCATGATCGGACCCGATCTCGACATCCCGGCGCCCGATCTCGGCACCGACGAGCAGACGATGGCCTGGATGATGGACACCTACTCGATGACCCAGGGCAAGAGCGTGCCCGGGGTGGTCACCGGCAAGCCCCTCATCGTGGGCGGCTCCGCGGGTCGGCGCGAGGCCACCGGGCGCGGCATCGTCTACGCGCTCTATCAGGCGGCGCGGCACCTCAGCCAGGAGCTACGCGGGCGGAAGGTGGTCGTCCAGGGCTTCGGAAACGTCGGCGGCGTGGCGGCGCGGCTGCTCTGGCGCGAGGGCTGCGTCATCTTCGGCATCAGCGACGTCAAGGGCGGCATCTGGAAGCCCGATGGCATCGACGTCCGTCAGCTCGAGGCGCACGTCGCCGAGACCGGCTCCGTCGCTGGCTTCCCCGGGTCGCAGCCGATCAGCAACGCCGATCTGATCACCCAGCCGTGCGACATCCTGATTCCCGCCGCCGTCGGCGGCCAGATCCACGACGGCAACGCGGATCGCGTCAAGGCCTCGATCATCGCTGAGGGCGCCAACGGGCCGACGACGCCCGAGGCGGACGTCATCCTGCGCGAGCGCGGCGTGACCGTGATCCCCGACATCCTCGCCAACGCCGGCGGCGTCGTCGTGTCGTATTTCGAGTGGGTGCAGGGGCTGCAGTACTACTTCTGGCGTGAGAGCGAGATCACGGCGCGGCTGCAGGAAGTGATGACTCGAGCGTTCAACCGGGTCTGGGCGCTGGCCTCCAAGGAGAGCACGGACCTGAGAACCGCCGCGCTCATGGAGGGCATCCGCCGCGTGGCGGAGGGGTACAAGGTTCGCGGGCTCTACCCCTGAGCGGCTCTCAACGTTCCTCGAGGGCGCGCCGCAGCTCGGCGGCCACCTGCTCCGGCGGCGTCTCGTTGACGTAGATTCCGCCGACGCGGTTGGCGCGCTCCGGATGGACAGCGATCTCGACGTGCCAGTGGTAGTCGTCGCGGATGGTCGCCCAGTCGCCCTGCAGGATGCGGGATTTGAGATTGGGCGCCGTGTGCAGGACCATCTCGTAGCCGGGATCGCCGAAGGTGCGCGCCAGCGTGCGGAAATAGGCCGACAGCATGCGGGCGAGATCGCGGCCGGTCTCCGCGGTCAGCGCGTCCTCGAACGAGCAGCCGTGCTGCCGCGGCAGGATCCACGTCTCCAGCGGCGTGCGCAGGGCGTAGGGGACCAGCGCCGCGAAGGTCGGCGTCAGCTTGGCCACGCGCTCCTCGGCGGCGATCTCCTGGCGCAGCATGTCGCAGTAGAGACAGCGGCGCTTGTACTGGTAGTACTCCCGCGCCTGGTAGAGCTCGCGCCGGGTCTCGTCGAACACGATGGGGATGGCGGTCACGCGCGAGTACGGATGGTGCGGCGGCACGCCCGGCTTCTTGTGGTGGCGGTTGATCAGGATGTCGCGGATCTGGCCGTCGCGCTTGAGGTCCAGGAGGCGGTCACGGTACATCCACAACACCGCCTCGATCTGCTCGGGATCCATGGTGGCCAGCGTGTCGTCGTGATTCGGCGACTCGACGATCAGCTCGCTCGCTCCGCGCGGCGTGATCATGTCGAACATGCCCACACCCTCGCGCACAAGCTCCCACTCGATGCGGAAGTATGCGTCGGCCTCGGGCACCACGCGGACCGTCCAGCCGGGACTATTGGCGAGCGAGCCGTCCTTGCGATAGGCGGCGATCTCGGCGCCCGTCAGCTGCTCGGCGCCGGGGCAGTAGCGGCATGGCGCGTCGGGTGCCCACGCGCCTTTCGGGCGGATGAGCACCCACTGCCCGCGGGTCGGGTCTTTCCTCAGCTCGTCCACCGACTCGCGATCACTCCTTGATCTGGCCCTTGAGCTTGCGCAGGTGCTGGCGGGCCACGTCCACCCAATCCTTCTCGGACGGGAGCTGCGAGGCCAGCGCGATGTACTTCTCCCACTGCACGATGGCCTCCTTGGGGTCGGTCTTCTCGTAGACGAGCGCCAGGTTGTAGAGGGCGCCGGTGTTCTTGTCGTCGAGCTCGATGACCTTGCGGTACTCCTCGACCGCCTCCTTGTAGAGGCCCTTGTCCTCGTACACCTCGCCGAGACCCATGCGCGCCTCGACCGACTGCGGATCGAGGTCGATGGCGCGGCGATAAGCCTGGACGGACTCGTAATAGAGGCCCTTCTCGGCGTAGTAGATCTTGCCGAGGCTCATGTGGACCTTGGGGTTGATCGCGTTGTAGGCGAGCGCCTTCTGGTAGGCGGTGATGGCGCCGTCGATCTCGCCCTTCGCCGCGCGCGCATCGCCGAGGCCGACGTGGGCGTCGGCGTAGAAGGGCCGCAGCTCGATGGCCTTGTTGTACGCCTCCACCGCCTGGTCGAAGAGCCGGCGCGGCGCGGCCAGGAACAGGTCGCCCAGCGCCTTGTAGGGCTCGGGGTACGTCGCGTCGAGCTGGGTGGCGGCGCGGAACTGCGCGGCGGCCTTCCAGCGATTGCCGAGCGCCTGGTGGACGGCGCCGAGCGTGTACTGCGCGACGACGAAGTTGGCGTCGACCTCGATGGCGCGCGAGAGCAGGTCCACCGCGCTCTCGTTGGCCTCCTGCCCGCCCTTCGCGGCGGCCATCTGCGCGCGCGCGAACAGCTCGAAGGCGCGCAGCGACTTCGTCGGCGCCGCGGCCCTTTCGATCCGCCGCGCCTCTGCCTCGGTGAGCGGCACCTTCAGCGTGCGCGCGTAGGCCGTCGGCAGCGCGGCCAGGCGAACCATGAGATCGCCGTCGGCGACGGTCACCGGCTCCATGGCGACGGGATCGCCGGCGCCGCCACGCAGCTCGAGGGCCTTGGGCTGCAGCACCAGCTCGTTGTTGACGCGCGCCACGCGGCCGTACAGGGCGGCGTCGACGCGCAGGCTCCGCGCAGCCTGGAGGACGGCGTCCTCGCCCCACGCCTCCGGCTGGCCGAACGCGCGCAGCCGCGCGCGGTCCACCTGCACGAACGCGGGCGTTTGCACGAGGCCGAGCGAGACGGCCTGGGCGGCGCCCTCGCCGATCCACTGCTCATCGCCGCTCAGCCCGCTCGTCTCGAAGGGCATGATGAGGATCGTCCGCGGCTTCACCGCGGCCTGGGCGGCACCCGCCGCCACGAGCCCGCAGAACGCCAGGATTGTGAGGACCATCCAGCGTCGCGCCATCAGATGCCCTCCTCTCCGCCTTGCGGCGCCGGCCCCGCCCGGCGCATGCTTCGGCTCAGCCACCCCTTGAGCCGCGACAGCCCGCCCGGCCCAACGCGCCGGAGCGCGATGTCGGGCACTATCATGAGCGCCACGAACCCGACCAGCCACGGCCAGATCTCGACGGCGATCCGGGAGCGTCGACGCATCTTCAAGAACGAGTCCTGGGGATCCTGTAGCGGCGCGCCCCCCGTCAGCTCCGCCAGCTCGCGCAGCAGTGTTTCGTCCACGCCGAGATCGCGAAGCTCCTGAGCATACGGTACCACCAGGCCGGCCAGCTGTGAGCCAACCACACGCTCTTGCTTGCGCTGTGCCATTCCGACCAGGTAGACGCCCTCCTGGGGCGCCGGGAAGCGCCCGCGATAGCGGCCGGGGCCAATCTGCTCGAGATCGACGACGTTTCGCTCGCGGTTGGGGGCCACGACACCGATCTGGGAGTCGAGGAAGTTGATGAACTCGCCCTTGCCATCGACCGCGTCGACGACGACTTCGCCCGTCTGGTCGGTGCGCTGCACGATGGCCGTGGTGTCCGAGCGCGTGCCGCTGCGCAGCGTCCAGCGCGTGAGCTGCGCCCAGAACTTGTTGAACTCGCCCCAGCGCAGCCAGAGCACGCCCCACTTGGCCTTGGCGTCCGAGGTAAAAGCCGCGGCGCGGCCCAAGCCGTACCGCCAGGTCGCGAGGACGGGGTCCTCCTGGTGGCTCATCAGCACCAGCTCGGCGTTCTGCTTGATCGTGGTGGCCACGTAGCCGCCGAGAGGGGGAACCGCCTTCCAGTTGATGTCCTGCATGGCCTCGTGGTTGGGCGCGGTGAGCTGCGGCTTGAACGGCTGCTCCACGAGCGAGGCCTTGGAGGCGAGCTGCGTCTCCAGCGTGAAGATGCGCGGGATCGTCTGCGAGTCCTCGGTGTAGTAGAAGCGCCCTTTGCCCCACTTGGCGATGTCGACCATCAACTGGACGTCGGCGTCCTTGCCGATGGCGACCGTGGAGACGGTGATCTTGTCCTTGGCCATGCGGCGCAGCAGGCCGGCGAAGTCGCCGCGGGTCATCTGGCCGTCGGACAGGAAGATGACGTGCTTGAGGAGCGCCGGCCGGTCGAACAGCACCTGGTAGGACTCCTTGAGCGCCGGATAGCCGTCGGTGCCGCCGCCCGCCTTGATGGTGGCGATCGCGTGGTGGATCGCGCCCTTGTCGCGCGCGCCCTTCATCGGCGAGTCCCAGATGAACTCCGTGTCCCAGGACATCACGCCGACCTCGTTGCGCTCGTCGAGCAGGTCCACCACGAGGTGCGCGGCCTCCTTGGCGAGGTCGAGCTTGGTCACCTTCTCGTCGGTGGACATCGCCATCGACCCCGAGCGGTCAATCGACAGCACCACGGCGAGACTCGGAATCTCGACCTTCTGCTTGACCTCCATCGTGACCGGCAGCGCTTCCTCGATCGGCGTGCGGTAATAGCCGCCGAGCCCGAAGGACTCCTCGCCCCCGATCATCATGAGGCCGCCGCCGTGGTCGCGGACGTAATCGCGGATCTGCGCCATCTGCGGGCGCGTGAGCTTGAGCGAGGAGACGTTGGAGAGCACGACGCCGTCGTACTTCTGCAGGCCGGCGACGTCCTTGGGGATGCCGGGCGGATCGACGACGGTCACCTCGATGTTCTGCGAGCGCAGCGCGGCGGCCAGCGACGCGGCGTGCGAGCGGTCACGGTCGGCGAGCAGGACTTGCGGGCGCCCGCGCACGACGACCGTGCCCACCGCGCGGTTGTTGTCCTCGATCGTGTCGCCCTCCACTTCGAGCGCGGCCTGGTACACGTGAATGCCGCTCTGGTCCAGCGCCTGGCGATACGCGAAGACGTTCTTGCCCGCGGTGAGCCGCACGATCTGCGAGCCGAGGAACTCGCCGTTGCGGAACATCGACAGGCGCCCCTGGGTGTCCTTGAGGCTCCACGCCACGACCTTGGCCTGGAACGGCTCGCCGTACTTCACCTCCTGCGGCAGGAGCATCGATTCGGCCACGACCTCCTGCGTGAAGGTCAGCGGAGCCGGCACGTAGAAGATGTCCGTGCTCGCGTCCTTGGCCGCCTGGGCGCCGGCCAGCGCGTTGCCGGCGTTCTGCCGGCCGTCGGTGAGCATCACGATGCGGTTGGCGTGGCCCGGCGTGACGGTGGCAAGCGCGAGCTGGATCGCCTGGAAGATGTTGGTGCCCCGCCCGCTCACGGTTGCCTTCGGCCGATCGATGCTCGGGCGATTGGAGAGCGGTTGATCCACCACCGCCTCCTCGCCGAAGACGATCACCTCGTGCCGGTCGCCGCTCTTGAGGTGTCGCACCGCCTCGGCCACGAAGCGATAGGCGCGCTCGCGCGCGACGAGGCTCACGCTGTCGGAGTGGTCGAGCAGGAAGACGACGTTGAGGCGATCCACCCAGCGCGGCAGCGTCGGCCGCATCAGCGTCACGAGCAGCACGACCACCAGCGCGCCGCGCAACGCCAGCGCCCATTGGTCGCCGGTCACCGACGGCACGCGCAGCCGCCCGCCCGTCTGCCGCCGCCAGTAGAGGATGCCCTCCAGCGCCAGCAGCCCGGCGGCCACGAGCACGAACAGCGGCCACAGCTCGCGCTGGATCGGCACGGGCGGCGCCGCCGACGCCGTGGTCGGCGGCGGCGCGGGCAGCGGGTGCGGCGTGACGTCGGACTCGTCGCCGTCGCCGAGGTTCACCGCCAGCTTCAGGTCCCCGCGCGCCGTAGACAGGGTGTAGACGCCGACCTCGTCGGTATCGGTGAACGACACGACGCCGCGCGTGATGAGCGCCTTCACCGCGCGCCCGCTCGGCGTATTGACGGTGGCCGACGAGATCCCATGCGCCACGGGCAGCAGGATCGGCTGGCCCGCCGCCAGCTGCAGGCTCGACTGGTCGAGCGCGGCCGGATGCAGCCAGCGCAGGGTATTGGACAGGATCAGCGGGAACGCCACGCGCAGCGGGAAGTCCGTCTTGAACAGATCGAAGCCGATGAAGATCGCCTTGCGGTCCGGCTCCTCGAGCGCGTAGAGCAGCGGCCCGCCCACCGCCTCGACGAGCGCGCGCCCGGCCGCCAGCGGCCGCACGCGCATCGCATCCTGGATGGCGACCTTCGCGAACTCGACGTGACGCATGACCGGGTGCGTGCGGTCCCAGTCCATCACCGTCGGCGCCTCGATGCGGCCCAGCACCTCCAGCGGCACGTCGGGCGGCACCGTGTTGACGAAGACGTAGCGGCCCGGCCCGACCTTCGGCGGCGCCGACGAGTCGAGCACGACGACGTCGGCCTCGCCCATGCCGCCCTGGTACTGCTCGGGCGTCTTCACCTCGAGGGCCACGGTGGGATCGGTGCGCAGCACCTTCTCGAGGAAGAGATTGCCCGGGCTCACCAGCGTGACCGCGATCTTCTTGGGCGGCGGGATCACCGCGTAGGCGACGTTGTCGGTGGCGAGGTCGTCGCTCACGTTGATCTTCGCGGTCACGGTGCCGCCGCCCTGGTGGGTGAACGGCAGCACGATCGCGCGGCGGACGTTGGGCTCGAGCGTGAGCGCCTTCTCGGCGATCGTCTGCCCATCGAGAGCCAGCACGAAGTCGAACGTCTGCGCGTCCGGCGAGTGGTTCACCACCGAGACGAAGGCCTGGTAGCCGAACGAGCCGTAGTACATCTTGCGGATGGCCAGGCTCACGATGCCGACGTTGTAGCCGCGACGGCCGACGCTCGCCCAGCGGATACGCGGGTCCGACGTCTCCGGCGCCTGCCCGAGCGTGAAGGCCCCGTCGGTGAAGACGTGGATCTCGGCGCGCGGGTCGGTACCGACCAGGGCGCGCGCCGTGCGCAGCGCCTCCGGCAGCCGCTGCGGCAGGTCGCGCGGGCGCGCCGCGCGGATCGCCGAGAGCGCGCGGTCGCGATCGCGTCCGAGCGCGGCGGTGACGTGGGGCTGCACGCCCGACTCGATCACCATGATCTCGGCGCCCTCGCCGAGACGGCGCACGAGCGAGGCGGCCTCGGCGCGCGCCGCCTCGAAGCGGGACGGCGACACGTCACGCGCCTTCATCGACGCGGACGTGTCGAGGACGACGACGACCTTGCGCGCGCCCTCGCCGGTGACGGTCACCACCGGCCGCGCCAGCGCCACCGCCAGCGCGACGAGGACCAGCAATTGCAGTATCAGCAGCGGATCGCGCTGCAGGCGCTGGAAGAAGGCGGAGGCCTCGCGGTCGCGCAGCTCGACGCCCCAGAACATGAGGCTCGACACGCGATGCTCGCGCCGGCGCACCTTGAGGAAGTAGAGGAGGACGAGCGGCGCCGCGACGCCGAGGACGGCGAAGGCCAGGGGTGAGAGGAAGCTCACGCCACGACCCGCCCGCGCAGCTGCGCGACCACGAACTCCTCGACCGGCGTCTCGGTGCTCACGCGGTGGTAGCCGACCTCGTGGCTGCGGCAGAACGTCTCGACGTGCTCGAGAAAGCGCGCGAGCCGGTCACGGTAGCCGCGCAGGGCCTCGCCGTCCACGGTGACGTCGCGCATCTCGCTGCTTTCCGCGTCGTAGAGCCGCAGGTCGCCGACGAGATCGGGGTTGAGCTCGCCGGGATCGAGCACGTGGACGATGTGCACGTCGAAGCGCCGCTCGAGCAGCGCCCGCACGCCCGTCTCGAACCCCAGCGGGTCGAGGAGGTCGGACACGACCACGGCCAGACCCGGCTCGCGCCCGCGCACCGCGTACTGGCCGAGCGCCTCGTTGAGCCGCGTCGGCCCGCCCGGCGTCACGTCGGCGAAGAAGTCGAGCAGCGCGACGACCTGGTTCCGTCCGCGCGCGGGCGGCCAGCCCTCCGTCGCGCGGTTGCGCAGGATGCCGACGCCGACGCGCTCGTGGCTCACCAGTCCGACGAAGCCGAGGGCGGCCGCCACGCGGATCGCGTACTCCAGCTTGGACGGCGTCCCGAACTCCATCGACGCGGAGGCGTCCACGAGCAGGTGCAGGCAGAGGTCTTCCTCGTCGACGAAGAGCTTGACGTGCAGGCGATCGAGCCGGCCGTAGATGTTCCAGTCGACGTAGCGAAGGTCGTCGCCCACCCCGTAGGCGCGATAGTCGGCGAATTCCACGGAGTGGCCGCGGCGCGGGCTGCGGCGCTCGCCCCTCACGCTGCCGCGGAAGGCACGGCGCGAGAGCAACGAGAGCCGCTCGAGCTGCGCGAGGAACTCGGGCGAGAAGAAGGCCTGCCGCGAGTCGCCGCCGGCCGCGATCCTATCTTTCATCCAGGGCCTGGAAGTAGTCCTTGATCTGGGAGTGGTAATCGCGCGGCACCGCCTCGCGCGTGATCGCATCCTCCATGAGCTTGCGATACTGGCCGATGACGCCCAGATAGTTCAGGCGTGACGCCATGGGCCCGCCACGACCGGTCATGTTCGTGTCGTACCCTTCCTTGCGTCCGCGGCGCGACTCGCCTTCGACGCCGACGTCGTACGGCGTGGCCGACAGACGCCGGCTGGCCTCGCCCTTCGGCGAGGCGCTCTTGCCTTTGCCCGGCAGCAGCCCCTCGCCCTCGCCGAAGTCCTCGCCCTCGCCGCCGCCCTCACCGCCGCCGCCACGGCGATCGCGGCTGCCGGCGCCGCGCTCGTTGTCGCGCCCGCCGCGCAGGCCCTTGCCCGCGCGCTGCGCCTCTTCCTGCGCGCGCATCTTGTCGAGCGCCTTCTGCATGGCCTCCATCGCGCGGTCGGTCTGGCCGCCCTCGAGCGCCTCCATGCCCTCGCCGACGTCGCCGCTCCAGTTGCCGCCCTTGCGGCCGAGGCGCTCCATCTCTTCCAGCAACTCCTTGAGCTTCTGCGGCGAGATCTGGTCGGGGCGCAGACCGCCCGTGAGCGCCTTCGACTTGCGGAAGACCATCTTGTACTGGCTCGTCGTGAAGTCCGACGCGAGGTCCGGCAGGCGGTCCACCTGCTCGAGCAGCTTGAGCCGCTCGTCGCCCTTTTTGAGGAACGAGTTGAAGTCGGGCCGCTGCGCCGACAGCGCGGTGTCCTTGAACACCGCCGAGAGGTCCCCGGCCGTGCTCGCCGTCGAGGCGCCGCTCCGCGCCTGGAACTCGTGCTCCTCGAAGGCCGGCGGCCGCAGGCGCTCGCGCGACTCGGGCTTGGAGCGCTCCTCGAGCATTCCCGAGCCCGTGCGCTGCTCCTTGTCCTCTTCCTGCGAGCCCGGCGTGAAGTCCGGCAGCCGCGGCGACGGCAGCGGCAGCGCGGGCGCCAGCGTGAGCACGAGCGCGATCACGACCGGCACCGGCAGGAAGCGCGTCTCGCGCGGCAGGATGCGGTGTACGATCTGGCGCGGCTGCAGCGCCTCGACGCGCGCGGTTGCGTCGGCGACCAGCGAGTCGACGAGCGGCGTGCGATCGGGACGCTCGGCCCACTCGAGCGCGGTGGCCACACGGTCTTCCAGGCCGAACGCACGGTCGGCGAGACGGGCGGCGTCGGCGCGGGTCGTGCGCTTGAGCGCGCCCCAGGCGGCGCCGAGCAGCGCACCCAGGACGAGCAGCGCGGCCGCGATCGGAAGCGCCAGCGATCCGACCCCGCCCTTGATCGCGAGCAGCGCCACCGCCGGCAGCGAGGCCCAGAAGAACCCGCGCAGGGCGTAGTGCTCGACGCGGCGCCACCGCACCTGCGCGCTGACACGCCGGACGAGCCGGTCGAGCGCCGGGTCCGGCGTCATCGGACGAACGGCTCCCGCGCCTGGCTCGTGCTCGACTCGACGGTGTCCACGATCTGGCTGATGAGCGTGTCGGTATCGATGCCCTCGGCCTCACCCTCGAAGTTGAGGATCACGCGATGGCGCAGCGCCGGCGCGGCCAGGGCCTTGAGATCGTCGGCGCTCACGTTGTAGCGGCCCTCGGCGAGCGCGCGCACCTTGGCGCCGAGAATGAGCGCCTGCGCGCCGCGCGGGCTGGCGCCGTAGCGCACGAAGCGCCGCGTGACGTCGGGCGCGTCCGCCCACTGCGGGTGCGTGGCCATGACGATGCCCGAGGCGAAGTCGCGCACGTGCGCGGCCACCGGCACCTCACGGATCAGCTCGCGATAGGTGAGCACCTTGGCGCCGCTCATCACGCGCTCGACGGCGATCGGTCGCGACTGCGTCGTGCGGTCGATGATCGCGTTGAGCTCCTCGATGGCCGGATACCGCACGCGCAGCTTCAGCAGGAAGCGATCGAGCTGCGCCTCCGGCAGCGGATACGTGCCTTCCATCTCGATCGGGTTCTGGGTCGCCAGCACGAAGAACGGCGCCGGCAGCGGACGCGAGACGCCGCCGACGGTGACCGACGCCTCCTGCATGCCTTCGAGCAGCGCCGACTGCGTCTTGGGCGTCGCGCGGTTGATCTCGTCGGCGAGCACGACGTGCGCGAAAAGGGGGCCCTGCTGGAACTGGAAGTGCTTCCGCCCCCCGGCGTCCTCGACGATGATGTTCGTGCCGATGATGTCGGCGGGCATCAGATCGGGCGTGAACTGGATCCGCGAGAACGACAGCTCGAGGCTCTCCGAGAGCGTCTTGACGAGGAGAGTCTTGCCGAGGCCGGGCACGCCCTCGAGCAGCACGTGGCCGCCCGCGAACAAGCCGATGAGGACGTGGTTGATGATCTCGCGGTGGCCGACGATGACCTTCTCGACCTCCGCGCGCAGTCCTTCGAACGCCGTGACGAACTCTCGGACCCGGCCGTCGTCGGTCATCGCATCTCCTCTCTGAATGACGTCGCCCGGCGCTACGTCCCCGGGTTCATTATAAGGTGCAAGCGACACGCCAAACCTCACACTTGAGATGCGGCCCACAAACCCAGCGTCACAGCGTTCACGGGATGGCCCGGCTCTGCGGCGAGGCGCGGAGGGCTGCCCATCCAGGGAGCGGGCGTGCTCAGATTTGCCCGGATCCGCGGCATCGGACGGCGAGAAGGATCGACGGTAGCGGCCCCCTTGCCCGCGAGCATGCCCGAGGTTGGCGCCGGTCTCAAGCGCGGACTGGAATCAATCGGCGGTACACGGCCAGGTATCCCTCGATCTCGCGCGAGGGCGGGTACCGCTCGGCCACGCGCGCGCGCCCGGCGGCACCGAGCCGGGCGCGAAGCGTCGCATCGCGAGCAAGGCGCAGCGCGGCCGCCTGGAGCTCGGCGGCGTTGTGGAACAGGAGGCCGGTGACCTCCGGCTCGACGAGGGCGCGGTTGCCCGGAATGTCCGCGGCGAGCACGGCGCGCCCCAGCGCGAGGGCCTCCAGCACCGAGTTGGCCATACCGCCCTCGGAGACCGAGGAGTTCAGCACGACGTCGGCGCGCGCGAGCAGCCCCGGCATCGCCGCGTGGGGGATCGCGCCGAGGTGGCGGGCCCACGGCCGGCCCACGAGCGCCTTCGCGAGCGCCTCGCCCTCGGTCGCATCGAGCACGGGCCCGACGTAGAGCAGCCGAACGCGCGGCTCGGCGGCCACGACCCGATCGAAAGGCGCCAGAGGCCGCCGCGGCGCCTTGACCGGACGAATGCCGGCCGGCAGCACGAAGAGGACCCGGTCGGCCGGCAACGGCCAACGGGCGTCGAGGTCGAACGGCTCGGCGGCGGCGAAGCGCGCGGCCTGGGGAACGATGACCAACCGGGCGCGCACGTCGGGCAGCACGGCACCGACCCGCTCGCCGATGGAGGCGTCGAAGGCCGTCACGATCGCCGCGCCCTCCAGCACGCGGCGGACCGTGGGGGCGTGCTCCGGATCCAGCAGCTCGTGGTTGGCGTCGGTGCCGGTCAGCGTCACGACGAGCGGCACCTCGAGTCGCCGGGCCAGCCGCAGCGCCAGCGGACCCGAACGGTACGCGTGGAAGGCGTGGACGAGGGCCGGGCGCCAGGCTTCGACGTCGGCGGCCACGTCGGCCTCGGCGACCGACGAGAGATCCCACACCGCCACGTCCTCGCCGCGCTCGCGCAGGCCCGCGACGATACGCTCGGTCGTGATGGCGTTGCCCCGCACTGAGGGAAAGGCGAAAGGCGTGAGAGCCGCCACCCGGGGCACACGGCCAGCATACCGCGAGCGGCCCGCCCGACCCTCAGGACTCTGCGTGCCGCTGCGCGTCACCAGGGCGAATCCCAGGCGGGGCGCGGGACATCTATCTATAATGGTGGGCGATGGGTGAGTGTGGTTCCGGTGGTCCCTCCGAGATGGAGTGCCGGCAGATAGCCGAGCTGCTGGGCGATTACTTCGACGGTTCGCTTCCGAATCATCTCCGCGATCTTCTCGAGTGGCACATCGACGGCTGTCAACCGTGTGTCGCGTTCATCAATACGTACCGCGGGACAATCGCCGCGACCCGCCGCCTCCCCGATGCCCCGATGCCCGTCGAACTGAAAAACCGCCTCATCGCCTTCGTCAAGTCAGCTCGCGACCCGAGACAAGCCCACTAGCTTCGCAGTCGCAGCACCGGCGCCGCCAGCACTTCTCCGATCTCCCAGCCCTCGTCGCCCGCCGCGCGAAACGCGTCGCGCACGCCGCTCGCCTGCTCGGGCCGCACCGAGAAGAGCAGGCCGCCGGACGTCTCGGCCTCCATGAGCAGCGACACGATCACCGCGGGAACATCGGCCGCGATCTCGAGGCGCGCGCCGAACAGCCCCTCGAGGTAGCGGCGATTGCGCTTCATCCCGCCGCTGAAGTGTCCGGCCTCCGCCAGCGCGCGCGCGTGCGGCAGGAACGGCAGCCGCGGCGTGTCCACCGCAATCCCCGCCCCCGAGGCGACGACCATCTCGCCCGCATGGCCCAGGAAGCCGAAGCCCGTGATGTCCGTGGCGCCCGCCGCGCCGGCGTCGCGCGCGACGCGCGCGGCGACGCGGTTGAGCCGTAGCATGCTCTCGATCGCGGCGGCCACGGCCTTGTCGGGCGCGGCGGCGTCCTTCGCGGCCGTGGTGATCACACCCGTGCCGAGCGGCTTGGACAGGAACAGCCGGTCGCCGGCGCGCAGGCCGCCCTTGATCAGCACGCGGTCGGGATGCACGCGGCCGGTGACGCAGAGACCGTA
>Ga0134071_10000310_pt1 | contig 15672 bp, 15 predicted proteins | sample 15_taG_27_FD_94466 | JGI IMG/M metagenome (GOLD analysis project Ga0134071, IMG submission 94466) | Grasslands soil microbial communities from the Angelo Coastal Reserve, California, USA - 15_D_Rain_40cm_5_09082015 | ecosystem: Environmental > Terrestrial > Soil > Grasslands ...
AACATACAACCTCCCTTTCTAAACTCCTGAAACTCTTCCGCGCTTTACGCTACGAACGCCGGTGGCGGTTAAGCTGAGGCAGGTATCTGTAACAGGATGGAGACTTATATCAGTGCACTCCCTTACCTGTCAACCCGCCCAAAGTGGTATCGTCCCTGGCTCGTACCCGCTCTCTACTTTACCTTTGCCGGCTTCGGTCCCTTCATCATCTTTGCCGCCGGCGCCGGCCGCGCCGGCGCGGCAACGGTAGCAACAGCTCGTCCATGAATATTCGTATAAACAAGGACCAACGGTGCCGCAATCGCAATGGATGAGTAGGTTCCTATGATGATTCCGACGACCATTGCGAAGGCAAAATGATTGATGATCTCACCGCCGAATAAGAACAGGGCGACGACGGTCAAGAATGTCAGCCCCGATGTGAGGATCGTTCGGCTCAACGTCTGGTTGATGCTGTCGTTCATCACGGTTTCGAGGCGATCGCGCCGCCGGATCTTCAGATTCTCGCGAATCCGGTCAAAGACCACGATCGTATCGTTGACGGAGTAGCCCACCAGAGTCAGTAGCGCCGCAATCACCGTCAAGTTGATTTCGCGATTGAAGATTGAGAACAGCCCCAGCGTTACGAGCGTGTCGTGAAAGACCGCAAAAACTGCGGCCGCTCCGTAAATCCACGAGTCAAAGCGAAAAGCGATGTAGATCAGCATCCCGCCCAACGCGTACAGGGTCGCAAGAACGGCCTGACGTTTGAGGTCGTCACCCACTTTCGGACCTATCGAGGTCGCGCTCAGCACCTCGAATTTCCCCTGAAAACCTTTATTTAGCGCGTTAATAATCGTGCTCCGGCCGGCACTTGCGTCTTCCTCTTTCGCGCCCTGGAATTCGATCAACACGTCGTTACGCCCGGCAAGTTCTTGCGGCTGGCTATCGGTTGCTCCGTTCTCGCGCAACAACTGCCGGATCTGTTCAATTTCGGGTTTCTGCTGGAAACGAACGGTGACGATCGTGCCGCCCCTGAAATCAACACCATACCGAAACCCATGCTTAACGACCAATGACACCAGCCCGAGCAGCATTATCGAGCCGGAAACGGCCAGATACAGCTTTCGCCTGCCCAGCCAGTTAACCCTGACATCTCTGAAAATTTCAATCATCCGAAGATACCTATAGACACCGGGTGCCGCCCGTTGTTCCAATTATTTAGCGTCAGACCCTTATCTTAATTCGCGTCGGGGCTCACGGTCCGGATCGTTTCGCTACGCCGCTTCGCGGCCTTTTCACTACCCGACCGTACCCCGGCCGCCCAAGTTTCAAATACTAAGCGCCGTTTCCGCACGCTGTTTCCGATTCAATACCCATTCAAACAAGGTCCGCGACACGAAAACGGCCGTGAACATATTCGAGATCAGGCCAATGACCAGTGTCACAGCGAAACCTTTTACAGGACCCGTTCCGAACAGGAACAGGAAAACCGCCGAAATCAACGCCGCCAGGTGAGTGTCAACTAAAGTAATAAATACTCGGCCGAAGCTGGTGACGACGGCCGATACAGCCGTTTTGCCGGCGCGCAGCTCCTCCCGAATACGCTCGAAGATCAGAACATTCGAGTCGATACCAACACCGATGGTCAGAATTACGCCCGCGATTCCCGGCAACGTCAGGGCCGCGCCAAAATACGCTAAAGCCCCAAAAAGAATAATCAGATTGAGAATCATCGCCACCGTCGCATTTACCCCGGCCAGCCTGTAGTAAAAGAGCATGAAAACGACGACCGAGAGCAGCGCCACAATAGCGGCCGTCAAACCGGCGCGGATAGAATCGGCACCCAGAGTCGGCCCAACAACTTCTTCATCCAGATACTTAATCGACGCGGGTAATGCGCCTGAGCGCAGCACGAGTGAGAGGTCCTGAGCCGCTTGAGGCGCAAAACCCGAAGCGCCTCCCGTTATGATTCCAGAGTCGGTGATCCGGCCATTGATACGAGGGGCCGACTGAATTCGTCCGTCCAGTACGATCGCCAGCATCTTTCCGATATTTTCTTCGGTGACCCGGCCAAAGCGCTGCGCCCCGTCTGCATTTAGATTGAAACTGACGGCGGGACGGCCGTTCTCATCGCGCGAAGGATATGCACCTTTCAGGTCCCGCCCGGAAATTGATGCCACGCGCTGAACGACGTAGAAGGATCCTTCCCCGCCCGACGGTACTCCACGCTCCACCGACGGCAGCACTTCCAGATTCGCCGGTACAACCCCGCCATAGTTCTGCGCCCCTGCGGCTGCGCTCGGGAAAGGCCCGCTGTCGACAAGTTTCAGTTCCAGCAACGCCGTCGACTGCATGATGTTCTTGACGCGAGCCGGATCATCAACACCCGGCAGCTGAACCAGGATTTCATTTTCGCCGGGACCGCCGTGCTTTTGAATGACGGTCTCACCGACACCGAGTTGATCGATGCGATTGCGGATTGTATTGATCGCCTGATCGACGGATTGATCACGATACGCCTGTTCCTGAGCAGGTTTGAGTCGTATCGAGTAGGTGTTCGGCACTTCACCCGCTGTCGAGATCAGGTCCCATTCGGTAAAACGTTCATTCAAAATTCGGCGGAAATCGGAATCCTTAGCCGGATCAACACCCACCCCCTGAAGGGTATTGTTTTGAGTGCGAGTGAGCTGACGGAAAACGATGTTGTCGCGTTGCAATTGCTGCCGAAGACTCTCAATAGCCTGGTCCGTCTCGGCGCGGATCGCATCATCCGTGACCACCTGCAGCACCAAATGTGTGCCGCCCCTCAGGTCCAGACCAAGTTGGACCTTTTGTCTCATCTTCGCGATGGTCGGCGGAAATCCTGCGAACAATGCGATCGACAAGACAGTCACACCAAGAATGATCAAAAATCGTGTGCGAACTCGTTTATTCATAACTTACTCTTGTTCCGATCCCTGCAACGCAGTAACAGCATTGCGGGAAAGCTCGATCTTGACGTTTTCCGCTACCCGGAGTTGAATGCGGTCGTCTTTGAATCCCACTATCGTACCGTAAATCCCGCCCGAAGTGACGACCTTATCACCGGCCTTGAGATTATCAATCATCACCTGGAGCTTCTTCTGGCGCCGGCGCGCCGGAAGAAACACAATCAGATAAAAGATTCCGAGGATCAAAATCAGCGGTAGGAAAGAAATGATGCCGCCCGGAGCCTGCGTCTGCTGCTGAAAGAACACGTTATTTCATCAACTGGGCGTAAACCCAGCCTTCCTTGTCTCTGTTAGGAATTCGTCAAAGTGGTGAAACTCGATAAACTGCCTGATTCTACGGATTGTGTCAAGGTAGAAGTACAGGTTATGGATAGTATTTAAAACGGAAGAGAGGATTTCATTGGCGATAAAAAGATGACGCAAGTAAGCTCGCGAATACGTGCGGCAGACCACGCAACCGCAGGTCGAATCCACCGGAGCCGGATCGCTTTTATATTTGGCGTGCTTGATGACGATGTGGCCCTCCTTCGTGAACAACCATCCATTGCGGGCGTGGCGGGTCGGCATCACGCAGTCAAACATGTCAATGCCTAGCGCAATCGCTTCTACTAAATCCGCAGGGGTTCCGACACCCATCAGGTAGCGCGGTTTTCGGTCGGGTAACTGCGGCTCAACCCGATCGATGATTTCGTACATTAACGGTTTTGGCTCTCCGACAGCGAGACCGCCTATTGCATAACCTGGAAAGTCCATCGCGGCGAGGCGTGTTGCGCTCTCCTGGCGCAAGTCATGATAGATGCCCCCCTGAACAATGCCGAAAAGACCAGGGGCGCACACCTGAATTCCCGAATTCGGCAAATTCGGGAATTCAGGTGTGCGCCCCTCCCAGTGTTTCTTGCAGCGGTCGGCCCAAACGAGGGAGCGATGCATGGACTTTTCGGTTTCAAAATGACTCGACGGGTATGCCAGGCAATCGTCGAGAATCATCATGATGTCTGACCCGAGCGCGATCTGGATATCGATTGCGTTTTCCGGACTTAAGAAAAGCGTCGTTCCATCCAGATGTGACTGAAACCGGACGCCGTCTTCATTGATCTCACGCAAAGAACTCAGGCTGAATACCTGGTAACCACCGCTGTCGGTCAATATTGGCCGATCCCAAGCCATAAACCGATGCAACCCTCCCAATTCACGGATCGTCTCGTGACCGGGTCTCAAGAAGAGGTGATAGGAATTGCACAGGAGAATTTCGACGTTCAGCTCGTGCAATTGATCAGCCGTCATCGATTTGACCGTGGCTTGCGTGCCCACGGGCATGAAGACGGGGGTCTCTATGACTCCGTGAGGTGTATGCAAACGGCCGCGCCGCGCGCGTGTGTTGGGATCCTTCGTGATCAACTCGAATGTCATGGCATCAAAATATCAGACCAGATGACAGGACACGTCCCGGCCGTCGGCGATCTTCCGCAACGGTGGCTCTTCCGTTTTGCAACGTTCCACAGCAATGGGACAACGGGTGTGAAAACGGCATCCGCTTGGCGGGTTTATCGGGGTCGGCACGTCACCGCGCAGCACGATACGCCGTTTCTTGGCGGCGGGATCAGGTACCGGCACCGCGCTGAGCAGCGCCTGTGTATAAGGATGTTTCCGCGCCAAACAGATCTGCGCGCTTGTGCCAACTTCCACTAACTTGCCCAGATACATGACCCCAATACGCGTTGAGATGTGTTCGATAACCGGAATTGCGTGGGAAATGAATAAATACGTCAATCCAAACTGCTGTTGCAGATCGGCCAGCAGATTGATGATCTGCGCTTGAATCGACACATCAAGCGCCGATACCGGCTCGTCCGCAACAATAAGCTTTGGTTTAAGCGCCAGCGCTCGCGCGATTCCGATTCTTTGCCGCTGTCCGCCGCTGAACTCATGGGGATACCGGTTCATCATGGCGGGGTCGAGGCCAACCGTCTTCAGAAGATCGGCAACTCGGTGCTCTCGCTCCAAACCCTCGGCGAGCCGGTGAATCGCGAATGGTTCGCCGACGATGGTTCGGATCGTCATGCGAGGATTCAATGATGCATATGGATCCTGAAAGATGATTTGCATGTCACGCCGTTTGCGGCGCAATTCTTGCTTTCGCAATTGAAGAAGATCCATACCATCGAACCGTATGGTCCCGGCGTCCGGCTCAATGAGACGCAGGATGGCACGACCGGCTGTAGTTTTGCCGCAGCCGGATTCGCCAACCAGGCCGAACGTTTCTCCTTTGTTGATGTCGAAACTGATGTCATCAACCGCTCTGACGTGTGCAGCGACGCGTGAGAGAAGGCCGCGACGGATTGGAAAATATTTCTTAAGATTTCGAACCCTCAGGAGAGGCTCGGCTCCGTCAGGCATGAATGCAGCGGACGTCATGGTTTTCCGACACGTGCTCCAGTTGAATCGGAGAGAGCGTGCATTCGACAGTTCTTTTATAACAACGCTGGGCGAAGGAGCATCCATCCGGAAGGCGGAGTAAATCCGGAACCATGCCTTCGATCACCTCGAGCCGGTTTCTCTTTTGGACGGTAGAACCAAGACGCGGGACCGACCGAAGAAGTCCTTCTGTGTATGGATGCTTTGGATTGTGAAAAATGTCCATCGCCGGACCGATTTCGACAATTTTGCCTGCATACATCACAGCGACGGTTTCAGCGACTTCCGCGATCACACCCAAATCGTGTGAAATCAAAATCAGCGAGAGGTGATATTCCTCGCGAAGCCTGTCCAGCAATTCGAGAATCTGTGCCTGAATCGTAACATCGAGGGCCGTTGTAGGTTCGTCGGCGATGACGAGTGCCGGATGGCAAACCAGCGCCATCGCAATCATGATCCGCTGGCGCATTCCCCCAGAAAGCCGGTGTGGATAATCCTTAGCACGTTTCTCGGCGTCGGGTATCGAGACGGCTTTCATCGCTTCCACGGCGCGTGACCACGCTTCACGCTTGGAGACTTTTTCATGGGCAAGGACCGCCTCGGCAATCTGAAAACCAACTTCGAGAACCGGATTCAACGCTGTCATCGGTTCCTGGAAGATCATCGAAATCTGCGCGCCTCGAACTTGCCTCATCTGTTTTTCGGATTTCGAAAGAAGATCAATTCCGTTCAAGAGAATTTCGCCGCCGACGATTCGCCCGGGAGGGCTGATGAGACGAGTAATCGACATCGCGGTTACGCTCTTCCCGCAGCCGCTTTCTCCGACGAGGCCGACAGTAGAGCCTTTGGGAACACTGAAGGAAACGTCGTCGACGGCTTTGATGATTCCGTCGCGGGTAAAAAAATAAGTCTTGAGATTTTTGACTTCGAGAACGCTGGTCAAATCGTCAGAGCCTCCCGGTATTCGCCGTGGACTCTGCGAAAAGCATCCGAAATTTCTCCCACGGTGGCGTAGGCTTCAACGGCTTCAAGTATGTACGGCATCAGGTTGCGCGAACTTCTGGCAGCATTTTCGAGACGGTCGAGCATTCCACGCGCGGCAGACTCGTCACGGTTGACGCGGGTCTGGCAAACATTTTCAATTTGAGCTGCTTCAAGTGCGGGATCGGAGCTATGGATCGGAATTTTCTGCTCCTCCTCCGTCTGAAACTGGTTGACTCCCACAATAATTCGATCTTTCTCCTCAATCGATCGCTGGTATCGGTATGCTGCTTCCTGAATCTGGCTCTGTATCCAGCCGCTTTCGATTGCGGTGAGCATACCTCCCAGGCTATCGATCTTTTCCAGCAGTTGCCCCACCTCGGCTTCGATCTTCTGAGTGAGCGTCTCGATGGCGTAAGACCCGCCAACCGGATCAACCGTGTTCGCAATACCCGATTCGTATGCAATGATCTGCTGAGTTCGAAGGGCCAGGCGCGCCGCCTCTTCGGTGGGGATCGCAAGCGCTTCGTCTTTCGAATTGGTATGTAACGATTGCGTCCCGCCCAGTACCGCCGCCAAGGCCTGTATGGCCACACGGATGACATTGTTGTCCGGCTGTTGTGCGGTGAGCGAGGAGCCGGCGGTTTGCGCATGGAATCGGAGCATCCATGATTTTGGATTCCGGGCGCCAAACCGTTCCTTGGCGATCTTCGCCCAAATCCGGCGCGCGGCTCGGAACTTAGAGATTTCTTCGAGAAAATCGTTATGGGTATCGAAGAAAAACGATAGCCGCGGCGCAAAGGAATCAATATTCAAGCCCGAATCGAGTGCCGCTTGAACATACGTGATCGCGTTTGCGAAAGTGAAGGCAAGCTCTTGTACGGCGGTTGAGCCGGCCTCTCGAATGTGATAGCCGCTAATCGAAATTGTATTCCAATTGGGCACGTTCTCCCGGCAATAATCAAAAACGTCGGTAACCAGCCGGAGCGAGAAGCGCGGAGGGTATATGTACAAACCGCGAGCGATATATTCCTTCAGAATGTCGTTTTGAACCGTGCCATTGATGACCGATGGTGACAGACCCTGCTTCTTCGCCACGGCGATGTACATCGCGAGCAGAATTGCGGCAGTCGCATTGATCGTCATCGAAGTCGAGACTTGATCCAGCGGAATGCCTTCAAAAACCGTTTCCATGTCGCGCAGGGTGTCAATGGCTACACCGACCTTTCCAACTTCACCGGCCGCTAGCGCGTGATCCGAATCTAATCCCATTTGTGTCGGCAGGTCGAAAGCAACGGAAAGCCCGGTTTGTCCATGGGCAAGAAGGTATTTGAATCGCCGATTTGTTTCCGAGGCCGATCCAAAACCTGCGTACTGGCGCATCGTCCAGAGCCGTCCCCGATACATGTTCGGCTGTATGCCTCGCGTGTAGGGATATTCGCCGGGTAGATCGTTATCTGGTGTCCCATCAGGCTTGTAAAACGGCTCCAACTCGAGACCGGAATCGGTCTGCGGCAGGGATTTCAAGTCGCGCATGACACTAGATTACCGCAAAAGAGGAAAATCGGGGTCAGACGGGTGAATTCCCTATTTTGCAGTACAAAAATAGGGAATTCACCCGTCTGACCCCGATTTCTTTCTAAGACTTTCCCATTAAGATGAACGGCGCCCAATGGTAAGGATGAGGAAACGCGGCCTTTACATCTAAGACGGCTTCCTGAAGGGCTCGCGCTTTCGAAGCACCGCGATGCAGGGCTTCATAGAAACGGCGCATCAGTTGAGCTGTCGAGCGATCGTTAACGGTCCAGAGGCTGACCACGAGCGATGGAGTTCCCGCGTAAAGGAAGCCTCGGGCCAGCCCGAGCAATTCATCTCCTTCCCATACCGCGCTCATTCCCGTTTCGCAGGCGCTCAAGACGGTCAGTTCCGCCCCCAGCTGCAGGTTGAATATATCGAACAGGTTTAGCCAGCTATCCCCCAGCTTCAACGAAGAAAACATCGGATTGTCAGCCCGAAAGATTCCGTGCGCCGCGATGTGCAGTTTGCCGGCTGTGGGACCATACCGGCGGAGCTTGTCTTCCCGCGCTTCGCGCCCGACAAAGAAAAGGCCCTTGGGAAGAAGAGCGCGGAGTGCCGTGACTTCTTCATTAATGTGCGGTGTCATCTCGTCGGCAACTGCCAACACGAGATCTTGCTCGGTTTTTTGGATCTTCTTCTCCCGGCAAATCTTCAGTACCGACGCGCTTGCGCCGCGGCTCACAGCTTGCGAATCGATCAGGTAATTTGTGCCGTTGTACAACGCGTGAAATGGAACGTAGTGCAAAACATGATGGGGAACAAAAATTAACGATGGTCGAGTAATCTTGTCCTGGATCGGCTCAATCAGATGACGATGGAGCTCGCGAAGATGATGCTGGATGGCCTTTAACAGCATCGGCGCGTGCGATTCCAGGTATGCGGTTTGGAGGTGAAACTTCGAGAGTTGAAATGTAAAGCCCTTCAGCGCTGTCCGTACTGTGCTTGTGGTCGTCAAATTCTGGACCACTTCGAATTTGTTCCGGGTAATGATAAACGCCTGAACGCGATCGGCAATGGTGTAGTATTCGACCATCACTTCATCCGGCTGAAGCATGGCCTGAACCTCTTCGACCTCGGGAATTTTCATGCTTTGCAGCGTCGCCCAACCGGACTTTTCCGATCCGACTTCCCTGAGCAGTTCCACCAATTCCTGTTCGCGCCGCGCGATCTCTTCTTGCGTGACCGTATCGGCGTCGGGCCGGGGCGTGGAGCCGACCTCGTTCAGGCGGCTGTAAAAGATATTGAGTTCTTCACGGATTTTGCGGATGCGCTGCAGTCTGGGCGAATCGTCGACACCGGTATCCCATACCGTTTCGAGATTTTTCTCCAGCAGGTCGATCAGCGTCCGGGACTTCGATCGTTCCACAAATTGGAAAGCGGCGCGAGCATCGCCCTTGCTCAATTTCAGGTTCACGATATTTTCGTAGACCTGATATTTGTCGCGGCCGAACGACATCCGCATCTCGTCCAACCGAATGTTGCCGCGCAGCGATTCCATTTGATCGATCGCCTTCATGTAAAGCTGCTCGGCTTCATCGATTGCTCCGTTGAGCTCCTTCAAACGACCCAGCGTGTTGTAACACTGATAGGAAACCCAGGGCGCATGATATCCCTCGATCCTGTCAAGGGCCTTTTGAGCCTCGCGGAGGGCGGGAGTCCGCTCCTCTAATTCCAGAAAGCTTTGGGCCGAAAGCACACGAGCATTCGCCGCGCGTGCCGGAGCCTGCTGGCTTTCAAAAATTTCAGCGGAGCGTTGCGCCAATTCTTGAGCTATGGAAAATTGCTGCTGCCGGGTGAGGAGCTGAGCCCGCCACAAGTCGACCACCGCCACCCAAAGATCGTTTCCTTCTTTGACGAAAATCTCCCGGGCAGCAAACAGCGCTTCTGCCGCATCCTTGTCCTGCGATGTCTTGAAATATGCGATGCCTTGGTAGGTCAGACACTTCGCCGCTTCGTACCGATTACCCAGCCGCTGGAAAATGTCGTAGGCGCGCGCAGCGATATCGGCCGCATCGGCAAACAGATTGAGTTCCAGGTAAATTTCGGCACGATCCATGTCGCACAAGCCGACACGTCGTGCGTCGTCGAGTTCCTCGTGGCGCCGCCGCACCTGTTCGAGAATGCGTAACGAGGTGGAATAGTTACCGCGCCGGAAATGCATCTGCGATATGCCGCGATCCGCAATCGCCGCCCAGAGCGCAAGACCGTGGCGTTCGCAATGTTTTTTGGTTATCTCGAACGATTGGACCGCCTCGTCAAAGCGATTCATCTCGGTCAACACATATGCGCGGTTCAGGCCAATCGAGGCGAGCGAGGCGTGAGCCATTGTGTTGTCGGTATTTTCGAGCAGTTGTTGCGCGCGATCATAATGGCTCAAAGACTCGGGATATCGATTGAGCCGGTAAAAGACGTTACCAAGCGCGATCTCCAATGTGGAGAGGTACGAGACGTCCTGCGCTTCTTCAAGCGCGGCGCGTGCGCGCTCGGCGAGATCGAGCGCTTCGCTGTACCGGCTCAGGTACATCAAATTATCCATCTGCCCGACGAGTGTCCGGCCAACCTCCCCCCGCAGTTGCGCTTTTTCAAAAAGCTCAACAGCCTTCTCGAAATACGAATCGGCCTCGGACGACTTTCGCATGGTGTAGAGGACCTGTGCCAGCGACCGGTTAGCGTGAGCCCAGGCTAAGGGTTGATCCAACAGTGAGGCGACATAGAGATTCGTTTCGGCAAGAATCTGCGCCAGTTCGGGGTCGCGTGGCAGCAGTTCGCGAATTTTTGTTGAAATGGATTCGACGAGTGCCTGAGTGGGCGAGCTGGCAGAATTCGAGATGAAAGCCCGTTGCTGGGCAGCATCCCGAATCTGGACCAAACCGGCCAGAGAATCTTCGGGATTCCTAACGGTCACGATTCCAACGCTTCCTACGTGGACCTCGTTTCCTGTAGGCAGTCGAAAGCATAAAACTTCCGCGCCTTTACATCACGGGGTATTCCCCGGAGTAAACTCAGGTCCAAGCGGACTCAAAATTCGAATTTTAAACTAAGAGTTGCCGCGGTGGACGCAAAAGAGCGTGATCTGCCCTTCGGGCAAATCCACCGAAAGATGATATGTATCTTTCGGCACTTCATCGAACGAGAACTCACCGACCACGTTCGTTCGGGTACGGTAACGGACGATACCGTGGGACTCCAGTTTCACCGGGGTATTATCGAAGAATTTGGCATTGCTCGACAAGACCTGTCCCACAAGCGTGATACGATCGTTGGCTTCCATCGATTCGATCTTCACATCCACATCGACATCGCCAGCGCGGAACAAGAGCTGCCGCGGCGGAGCCCCGACGCGGCGCACGCCGGCCATCATGGGCTGATCGAAGGTATCGAATACCAGGGAAGCGATGAACTTCCGGAGGCCCGAAGCGGCGCCCTTGGGTTGCGCGACAGGCTGGAATAAATTGATACCCCACTGAAGCAATTGGGCGGGCGGTTCGAAAGAAGCGTCTTCCCGGAGTTGAGCGATCACAAGCTGAAATTCCTGCCTTAGCTCTTCGCACTCACTGCAGTTTGTCAGATGACTCTCCAATGTCGATTTTTCGACATCTGAGACCTGATCTTCGATGTAATCGATTAGATTCTCAACAGTTACGTGTCGCATTCCGTAGCTCCTTTCGCTCTCGTCCTTGGACTGCAATCCGCTCTGGATCAAAGTCCCTCTATCTATAAGACAAACGAGACACGGTCAAAAATACAAAATTTTTGAACTTTGGGAAAATTTTTTACTTCAGCCCCCGTCTGTAAAGGATCTTTCTCAGTTTTTCTAGGCACCGCGCGCGATTTGCACCGATGCTGGCGGCCGATATTCCAACGAGCTCACCAATTTCCTGATAACTCCGCAAATTCCCGTCCAAGTATAGCATGTCAATCAGCGACCTGCAGCGTGACGGCAATTGCTCTACGCTGTCTCGAATTGCCTGCTGTCTTTCCACGAAAATTTTCATCTCGTCCAGGTCATTTACCGGTCCGAACAGTTCCTCGAACTGCTCATCTGTTGCCGTCACCTCCTTTTGCTTAGCCAAACCCCAAGTCAGGCATTGCCGCGTTGTTGTGGTGAAGAGCCAGGGCTTTAGCTTTCTTTCGTCCCTAAGCTCATGAAGGTGCTCGATCCACTTCACGCATACCATCTGAAAGACATCCGCCGCGTCGTCCGGCTGTAAACCAAACTTTACGGGAATGGAGTAGATGAACCGGCGATAGCGACGGAGTAGTGTTTCCCAAGCCTCCGCATCGCCGCTGAGACACATCGCGACCAATTCCCCGTCGGGCCGGCCAGTATGTATCGACGTGCTCACTACCGGGGCTTCCTCGATTTCCAGAAGCTTTCAAGCGCGAAGAAAAGCATGACGATAGAAGAAACAAGCACCATCAGGAACCGGCCGGTGCCCAGTTCGGGACTCCGGATGTATTTCCGGTATTCCTGTACCGCGGCCAGGATAAAGAGAACGCCCAACGCCAGAAAAATTCCGCCGATGAACTCTAACCAAAGCTGGCGCAGGGTTCTGAGAAAGTCGGCAAAAATGAGTTTGAGCTTTCCCATGATGGAGGGCATGCGTCATCTTAACGGCTATAAACGTGCTCATCAATAGCTATGACTTGGAGCGCTAGACTATCACCAAGCCAGACACGGAAGCGGTTAAATTGTGAATTGACCAAATTCAAGCATTGTGCGTAGGATGATCTTAAATGCAACTGGATGACAATCTGAAGCAGCTCATGAAGGAACTCGGCGCTGCCATCAATGACGCGCTTTCCGAATCCGAAGAAATCAGCGAAGCGATCCAGAACGTTCGGAACGCCGGCTACGATGTTTTCCTGGTCCTGGAAGCCACCATCGGCTTTAACAAGCGCTCAAAAACGGACGGCGGAGAAGACGCCGGAGTGAGTGGACTGAAAAGCGGCGAGATGAAGTTGAAGGTCACTGCTCAGGATCTCAAGTTTCTCCGCTCGCTGAAAATCAGCATCGAAGATTTGGACCAGCAGTAATCCACATTTCATCAGCCATCGCAATGACATCTGTAGTTTGAATTCTTTCAATCGGATTCCCTGTCAAAAACCGATCATTCGGGCCGATGGGCCGAAAATGCTCCGGATAACCCACACTGAACAGGCCTAACGTGCGAACGTCCACAGCGGGGCCGATATGCATTGGCCCGGTGTCGTTACTGATGAAAATACGTGCCGAGGCGATCAGGGCAGCGAGTTGCGGAATTGTAATGTCGCTGAACACGGCCAGTCGCTCGGCGTTTCTGCTCGCACGTTTTATGCGCTCAAGGAGGGCCCGTCCATGTTGCCCGGACATCACGATCGGTAGCGCAGCCCAGTTTTCTATTGCAAAATCGGCAACCGCTGCGAAGCGTTCGGCCGGCCAAATCCGTTCGCTCACCGGCGCATCGACATACAACGCGAGCCTCAATTTATTCGCTGACAGCAGATCCGCCCAACGGATCAGACCATCAGGAATGGTCAGTTTTTGAGGCTTCGTCTTATCGGGCTCTCGCTTGGCGCCCTCCCTTGCGACGAGGGCAATCGTTGCATCAACAACTTTTTTGAACATCGCTGAGACATGCAAAGATTTGTCCTCCAGCACTGCCGGCCTGTTAAAACAAAACTTCAGATAAGGGGCGTCATGCCTTTTCATGCCGATTCTTACAGGCGCGCCCGAGAACCAAGTCAGAAGATTGGTTTCTCTGAAACTATGAAAGTCGATGACCAGATCAAACGCGCGCCGGCGTACGTCGCGAACAAGTCGGTGTATGTCTAGGAGCGCCTTCAACGCGGGTCCGTCACGCATCTCGAGTCGATCGACGGCGAGCACCTCGTCGATTGCCGGGCACATTTCCGCAAGCGGCGCGTAGGGGTGACCTGTCAGCAACGTGAGCCGCGCATCAGGAAGGGCGCGTTTGAGCAAAGAGAGGGCGGGCAGCAGCAGTACTGTATCTCCTAGACGGGCGAAACGGATCGCCAGGATGTTCATGAAGGGCTAAGGAAGAATGATGCCGCTGGACTGCACTGCCGGCGGCAAGACACCGAACCTCTCACCCAACCAATCCAAATATCTTCGGCTCTTGGGCCGGACGCTGGAATTCGCCTGAGCGACCAGCGTCAGGAAATCCAAAACTTCGATGGCTTCCGTTACTTTCAAGGCATTGCGCGCGGCGCCCGGATCCGGCTTCATGAACTCATCCAGTACAGATTTCAATCGGCGGAACAAGGAAAGCCGCACTGGTGTCTGAGGCAAGGATTCGTAGTAAATGCCGCTGGACAGCGTCTTCATTGTGACGCTAAGACTTCTGAACACTTCGATGACATCGTTGTCCACAAGCCAGGGCGAAGCCATGCGTTCTTCCAGAACGGAGTTGGTAAGCGCGTCCAGTATCGGTTGGTGGCGCTGAACAAAGCGTTCATCATAGTTATGAACTTTGGCCCCAACCTGTGGATCAGGTATGGGTTTTTCCGATTCGTATGTACGGCTTGCCTTCAGGTAAGAACACGAAGACGGACAGTCGATTTCGATCTCCCTCTTGGTACCACAACAGACCGTGCATATCTGTTCGGCAACTGCCGGACAATACCGCTTCCCTTGCCGGTGAGAACACAATGGACACATCGCCATGATCCCCGAAAGTATGTGATAATCAAAAATCTATCGCAACCGGAATGGGGGGTGTATCGATTGGCTGAGGTTCGGATTCAAGATGGTGAATCCATTGAAAATGCGCTGCGACGCTTCAAGCGAAGGGTCCAACAGGAAGACATTATCAAAGAAGTGAAAAAACATTCCTTTTACCTGAAACCTGGCGAAAAGAAACGGATCAAGCAAGCGTTAGCCCGTAAGCGCAGCCGAAAGAAAGTTCGTCGCGAGCCCGTAGAATAAGATTTAGCCACAAAGAGGCACATAAGACACGAACCAGCCGTAAAAATTTTGTGTTTTATGTGCCTTTTTGTGGCTAATCCTTTTTTACGGGGCGGTTAAACACCCCGTGGACCACTTATGAATCAAGATCTTTATCAGACTCTGAAATCCCGCGTGAGTGGCGAAGTCCGCTTCGATCGTGCCTCGCGGCTGATGTACAGCACCGACGCCAGTATCTATGAAATAGAGCCGATCGGCGTCGTCATCCCAAGAAACCATGAGGATGTTTTCGCCACGATGGAAATTGCGCGGGATTTTAAAGTCCCTGTGCTGCCGCGTGGTGCAGGAACCAGCCTCGCAGGACAGACTGTCGGTGATGCGGTTGTGATAGACATGTCGAAGCATCTCAACCGCGTTCTTGAGGTGAATACCGAAGAGCGGTGGGCGATTGTCGAGCCCGGGGTGGTCCAGGAACAACTGAATCTTCATCTGCGCCCCATGGGATTCCTCTTTGGTCCAGATACGTCCACGGCCAATCGCGCAACCTTGGGCGGAATGATGGGCAATAATTCCGCCGGCTCGCATTCTATCCTTTACGGAAAAACCATCGATCATATTCTCGAGATGGATGTCATCCTCTCATCGGGTGAAGGGCGAACGCTCCGCGAAATGAAATGTGAAGAGGCGATCGCGCGAGGCGGTCTGGAAGGGCGTATCGCTGAAATTGCGCGCGCCAATCGAGATGAAATCGAACGACGTTATCCAAAGATCATGCGTCGCGTCAGCGGATACAACCTGGATGAGTTTGTTCGCAATGGA
>Ga0134071_10000315_pt1 | contig 15597 bp, 14 predicted proteins | sample 15_taG_27_FD_94466 | JGI IMG/M metagenome (GOLD analysis project Ga0134071, IMG submission 94466) | Grasslands soil microbial communities from the Angelo Coastal Reserve, California, USA - 15_D_Rain_40cm_5_09082015 | ecosystem: Environmental > Terrestrial > Soil > Grasslands ...
CTTCGATACGACGCTCCGCGACGGCGAGCAGACCCCGGGAGTTTCGCTCATCCCCGAGGAGAAGCTCCAGATCGCGCAGGCGCTCGATAGGCTGGGCGTCGACGTCATCGAGGCCGGTTTCCCGATAACCTCGAAGGGAGAACAGGAGGGCGTTCGCCTGATCGCGAAGGCTGGCCTTTCTGCGGAGATCTGCGGCCTCGCGAGGGCCGAGAAGCTAGACATCGATACGGCAATCCAGTGCGGGGTGGACTCGGTCCACGTCTTTCTCGCCTGCTCCGACATTCACCTGAAGCACAAGCTGCACATCACCCGCGAAGAGATGCTCAAAAGGTCTGCGGAGGGTGTGCGCTACGCCAAGAGTCTCGGCGTGAAGGTAGAGTTTTCGCCCGAAGACTCGACGAGGACCGACCTGAGCTTCTTCAGGCGAGTCGTCAGGCGCGTATCGGACGCGGGGGCTGACCGACTGGACATCCCGGACACCGTCGGCACCGCCACCCCTGAAACGATGGCGAGGTACGTGAAGGCGGCGAAGTCCGTCTCTCAGAAGATCGTGGTGAGCGTTCACTGCCACAACGACTACGGGCTGGCCGTCGCAAACAGCATCGGCGGCGTCTTGGCCGGGGCGGAGCAGGCCCATCTGACCGTGAATGGAATCGGGGAGAGGGCCGGGAACACGTCGCTTGAGGAATTCGCCGTGACCTGCCAGAACCTCTACGGGCTGAGAACGAGAATCAGGACAGGCCTTCTCTACGAGACGTCTCGACTCGTCTCCAAGCTGACCGGGGTGGTCGTTCAGCCCAACAAGGCGATCATCGGAGAGAACGCCTTCGGGCACGAATCCGGGATCCACACCCACGGCATCCTCTCCAATCCCTTCACCTACGAACCCTTCGAGCCTTCAACGGTCGGACGCATACGATGGTTCCAGGCGGGGAAGCACGCCGGGAGGCACGGAATCTCTCACCAGCTCCGTCAGATGGGTCTGACGCCGAAGGAAGAGCATCTGAGGCTGATCGTAGACAAGGTGAAGGAGTCGGGTGACGAGGGGCGCTCGGTCACGGACGGCGACCTCTACAACATCGCCAGGTCGGTGATGGGGGAGAGGAGGGAGGTCGAGGAGCGCCTAGTGGAACTCGAGGGACTCGAGGTCGTGACGGGCATAAACAGGCTCCCCAGCGCGTCGGTGAAGCTCAAGGTCAGGGGAGAGACTCGCGAAGCGACCGAGGTGGGGGTAGGTCCCGTCGATGCCGCGCTCAACGCCATTCAGAAGATCGTCAGCAGTTTCGAGGAGATCAGCCTCAAGGAGTACCGACTCGAGGCCCTCTCTGGCGGGTCGAACGCGACCGCCGACGTGACCGTGCGCGTGGAGGACGCCTACAACAACATGGCCTCGGGGCGGGGCATGAAGAAGGACATCGTCGTCGGGAGCGTAGAGGCGATCGTCAACGGGATCAACGCTCTTCTCGCGAAGACGGAGCGGGCGAAGGCCCTCGCGGCGGATGTCAGCGCACGCAAGAAGAAGAGCGGCCGGACTCGCGAGAATTAATACTCGAATCGGCGCACACGCGCGGAACGGCCCTTGACCAGGTATCGCATAGCACTCATCGAGGGTGACGGCATCGGGCCGGAGGTCACCAGGGCCGCGCTCTCTATCCTCGAAGCACTCGAAGCCGAGTTCGGGCTCAGTCTGGAGATACGACCAGCCCTCGCGGGCGACTCCTGTCTTCAGAAGGGCGGGGTCGCTCTACCGGAGGAATCGATAAGTGTCATCCGCCGGTCTGACTCCTGTCTCAAGGCGCCCGTGGGTGAGAGCGCGGCCGATGTCGTCGTCCGCCTGAGACGCGATTTTGACCTCTACGCCAATATCAGACCCGCGAAGGGGCTGCCCGGCGTAAGGTCACTCGCTCCCGGGGCCGACCTCGTGATTGTCAGAGAGAACACCGAAGACCTCTACAAGGGGATGGAGTTCGAGATAGATGGTGGAGCGGTCGCGCTACGCCTGATAACTCGAAGGGCATCTGAGAGGATCGCGGAGCGTGCCTTCGGGCTGGCCGAGTCCAGAAAGAAGGGGAGGAAGGTCGTCGCGGTCCACAAAGCGAACGTGCTCAGGAAGAGCGACGGAGTCTTTGCGAGCGCCTGCAGGAAGGTCTGGAGGGGGCATCCGGGTGTCAACTTCAGTGAGATGTACGTTGACGCGGCCGCGATGGCACTGATCCGTTCTCCCGAGAGCTTCGACGTCATCGTGACCACGAACCTCTTCGGAGACATCCTATCGGATGAGGCGGCTCAGCTCGTCGGGGGGATCGGGCTCGCTCCATCCGCGAACCTCGGCGATAAGTTTGCTCTCTTCGAGCCGGTGCACGGGTCCGCCCCCGACATAGCCAACCGAGGTATTGCGAATCCTATCGCGATGCTTCTTTCGGTCTCGATGATGCTGGAGTGGTTGGGGGAGAGTCGCCGGGACCCCGTCTGCGGGAAGGCGGCGAGTTCGCTGAGGACCGCGGTCAACGCGGCGCTGGAGAGGGGCGTCAGCACCCCCGACTTGGGGGGGAAAAACAAGTCTGCGGAGGTCGCTGGGTTCATCGCCCGTCAGATTCACGACGGCCGAAAGAAGGGGTAGGAATCTTCCATCGTTCATCAGTCGTCGACAAGTGCGTAGTACCTATTCCTCCACTTTCTGACCGTGATGGGGACCCGGAAACAGGCGCTGAGGTTCCTGCTATTCAGGACCTGGTCTATCCTTCCCTTTGCCGTCACCCTCCCGTCCTTGAGGAGGAGTGCGTGGGTGAAGCCCGCGGGGATCTCTTCAATTCGGTGCGTCACGTAAATCATCGTGGGATTTCCGCTCTCTGCGATCCGCGCGACCGTGGAGAGGAACTTCTCCCTCCCCGGGAGGTCTAACCCCGCGCACGGCTCGTCGAGCGCCATCAGTCGAGGCCTCGCCATCAGTGCTCGCGCGATGATGACCCTCTGCCTCTCACCCTGTGACAGTTTGCCGAAGTTCGCACCCTCGTACCGGCCGCATCCCACCCTCCTGAGCAAGCGGCTGGCGAAGGCCACCTCCTCCGGGGGTGGGTTCTTCCAAAGCTTGATCGAGGCGTATCTACCGCTCACGACGACGTCTATCACCTTCTCTTCCTCCGGTATCCAGTCGCTGATGTAGGAGCTCACAAAACCGATTTTTCTCCTGAGGTCCCTCAGGTCAAAGCTGCCGAAATCCTTTCCGAGCACCGTAGCCCTCCCCGCGCTCGGCCAGCGATACCCGTTGAGTATCCCGAGAAGGGTCGTCTTACCGGCCCCGTTCTCTCCGACCAGGACCCAGTTTTCTCCCTCCTTCACCTCCCAACTCAGGTCTCGTATTATCTTCCTTCCCTCGATGGCCAGGCTGACGTTTGAGAGACCGAGGATCAATCCAGTCAATGGCTCTCGCACTTCAGACGAGGTAGTCGTGATTGAGGGGTTCAGCTACCTGGGTCATTCATGAAACGGCTTCCCTGGGCCACATGATACTCCTCAGCCTCCTCCCGACCTCCTCAATCTGGTGCTTGTCCAGTTCGCCGAGATATTTCTCGAAGGCCCGTGAGCCCTCCTTGCCGTACGCCTCGACCCATTCCTTCGCGAAATTCCCTTTCTGGATCTCGTCCAGGGTCCTCTTCATCGACTTCCTGACCTCCGTGCCGATCACCCGCCCTCCCCTCGTCAGCCCTCCGTACCTCGCGGTCTCGCTCACCCTCCTGTACATCCCCGCTATCCCGTACTTCTGAATGAGGTCGACGATCAGCTTCAGCTCATGAAGGCACTCGAAGTAGGCTATCTCCGGCTGGTAGCCCGCCTCTACCAGCGTCTCAAACGCAGTCCTTACGAGCCTGTCCACCCCTCCGCACAGGTCCGCCTGCTCGCCGAACCAGTCGGTCTCGACCTCCTCCTTGAACGTAGTTTCGATTATGCCTGCCCTCGCGCAACCCGTGGCCTTCGCCATGCCAAGGATTCTGTTCCACGCTCCCCCGGAAGCATCCCTCTGCACAGCCACCAGGGCCGGCGTCCCAAAGTTCTGAAGGTAGAGCTCCCTCACCCTCTGTCCCGGTGCCTTCGGGGCCAGCATTATCACATCGACGTAGTCCGGAGGGACTATCCACCTCCAGTGAATCGCGGCGCCATGGGAGAAGGAGAGGGCCTTCCCCTTCGTCAGCTGAGGCGCAACGGCCTCGCGGTATACCCGCGATTGTTCCATATCGGGTATCAGCATGTGGACGATATCCGCCGCTCTTGCGGCCTCGACCACTTCCAGGACCTTGTGACCTTCCTTCGCGGCCACCTCCCAGCTCCTCCCTCCCTTCCTGAGGCCCACGAGCACTTTGAGCCCGGAGTCTCTCATGTTGCTCGCTTGGGCGGCGCCCTGTATCCCGTAACCGATCACTGCGATTGTCTGGTCCCTTAGCGGCCCCAGACTGAGTTGCTCGTCGTGCCACATCCTGGGCATTTTTTTATATCGCGCCTCCGATGTCGCCCCGAGCACACCATTTAAGTTTAGGTCAGAGCAGCGTCGAGCAAGTTGCAAACTCGTCCACCCATTGATGACGAGGGAAGAAGGAGAGGCGGAGGAGGCGAACCTCGCGAACAGACTGATGCGAGAAAACGGCACAGCCAGAACATCACGTCGGGGGTGGAGAGAGCACCCCAGAGGGCTATGCTGCGGGCGATAGGCCTGACCGACGAGGATTTCGAGCGCCCGATAATCGGTATCGCAAACACCTGGACCGAGGCCCAGCCCTGCAACTACCATCTGCGCGAGCTGGCGCAGGAGGTGAAGAGAGGTGTTCGTGACGCGGGGGGGACGCCCCTCGAGTTCAACACGATCGCGGTAAACGATGCGATAGGGATGGGACACGAGGGGATGAAGGCCTCCCTCATCAGTCGCGAAGTGATCGCCGATTCGATAGAACTCTGTGCGGTCGCCTATCAGTTCGATGCACTCGTCGCGATAGGGGCGTGTGACAAGACTCAACCCGCGTGCATAATGGCGTTGGCCCGCCTCAACCTCCCCAGCATCTACCTCTACGGCGGGAGCATCCCACCCGGCGAACAGAATGGACGCAGTGTGACGATTCAGGACGTCTTCGAGGCGGTCGGTGCCGTGAAGAGGGGAAGGATGACCCTCGCCCAGTTGAGGGAACTGGAGTGCTCCGCCTGTCCCACCTACGGCGCCTGCGGGGGGATGTTCACCGCGAACACCATGGCCTCGGCGATCGAGGCACTGGGCCTGACCGTCACCAACTGTGCCGCCCCAACAGCTCCGAGCGAGAGCCGCCATCGGCTGGCCTATGAGACGGGACGGGCGGTGATGGGTGTCCTGGACCGTAACATGAAACCGAGGGATGTCCTGACCCGGGAGGCCTTCGATAACGCGATAGCGACCGTTGCGGCGATGGGTGGTTCCACCAATGCGGTTCTTCATCTGCTCGCGATTGCGTACGAAGCGAACGTCAAGCTGGGCCTCGAGGACATCGACCGCGTCGGTTCCCGCGTTCCCGAGCTCGCCGACCTAAAACCCGCGGGGAAGTACGTCATGGCCGACGTCGAAAGAGTGGGTGGCCTCCCCGTCGTCCTGAAACTTCTGCTCGACGCAGGATTTCTGCACGGCGAATGCAGAACTGTCACCGGCGAGAAGGTGGAAGACAGGCTCGAGGGAATCACCCTCCCTCCGGGGCAGGATATCGTGCACGACAGCAGAGCTCCCGTACGCGCATCGGGTGGGTTCGCCATCCTGAGGGGGAACCTCGCCCCAGAGGGGGCGGTGCTCAAGACGACGGGTTCTTCCAGGGGGTATCATCGCGGTCCAGCGAGAGTCTTCGACTCCGAGGAGGAGGCTTTCCGCGAGGTCGTCGACGGGAAGATAAAGGAGGGCGACGTCGTGGTCGTTCGGTATGAGGGGCCGAAGGGCGGTCCGGGTATGCGCGAGATGCTCGCCGTCACGGCGGCGATAGTCGGTGGGGGCCTCGCGGAGAAGGTTGCCCTGCTGACCGATGGGCGTTTCTCAGGCGCAACCCACGGCTTGATGGTCGGACACGTCTCCCCGGAAGCGGTGGCGGGCGGGCCGATCGCTCTCCTCCGCGACGGCGACATCGTCGAAATCGATGTAGACGGCAGGACGCTCCGAGCGGAGCTGAACGACTCGGAGGTTTCCCAACGCAAGGCGAGGTGGAAGCCACCGAGCCCGAAGTACAGGCACGGTGTCTTCGCCAAGTATGCGAGGCTTGTCACGTCCGCCTCGCTCGGCGCAGTCTGCCTCCCCGAGTGACGAGCGGCGAGCGTGGCTTGGCACTTCCATTGTAGAGCAGATTAAAGTGAATATCGTTAAATAAAGGAAAACGCATTTACGACGATGGACATGGCTCAGTATGAGACGAGATCAGAGCTGAAAATCTTCAGCGAAGCTGATTTTTGGCTCCGAAAAGCCGACGACGCCGTATATCGAAGGATCTCGCCCGACGGAACGCTGAACGGTGACGAGCCGAGCATCGACCCCGACACCCTCCGCAGGATGTACGAATGGATGGTCCTCGGCCGGTACTTCGACCAGAAGGCGAGCAACCTCTCCACCTTGAGGGAGCTCGGCACCTACACTCCTTGCAGAGGGCAGGAGGGTGCCCAGATCGGGTTCATCTCGCCCCTCCAGAAGAACGACTGGTTCGTCCCGATGTATCGGGACAGCGCCGCGATGCTCGCCTGGGGCTACCCTCTGCTGCAGCTCCTCCAGTACTGGGGCGGGGACGAGCGAGGGATGAGAGGGCCGGAGGAAGTCAACATGCTCCCGATTGCCGTTCCTGTCGCGACTCAGCTGCCTCACGCCGCTGGCTTGGCGATGGCCAAGACCTTCCAGAAGGAAAACTCCATCGTGCTCACCTCGACCGGCGACGGCGGGACATCGAAGGGGGATTTCCACGAGGCCCTTAACTTCGCCGGAGTCTTCCATCTTCCGATCATCTTCGCGGTTGAGAATAATCAGTGGGCGATTTCACTAAAGCGACCAAGGCAGACGGCATCGAAGACGATCGCGCAGAAGGCCACCGCCTACGGGTTCGACGGGATCGTCGTCGACGGGAACGACGTGATCGCATCTTACGAGGTCACGAAGTATGCGGTTGAAAGAGCGAGGCGGGGGATGGGCCCGATGCTCATTGAATTCTACACATACAGGATGGGACCTCACAGTACGGCAGAGCTTGTCTCCAACAAACTGAAGTCCCCCGAGGAGCTGAGTGAATGGGAGAAGAAAGACCCGATTGTGAGGTTTGAAAAGTATCTGCTGAACAAGGGCATCATAGACGCCCCCTACAAGCAGTCCGTCGCCTCTTCGATTGCGGCGAAGATTGAAGACGCCGTGAGGGCCTTCAGGTCCATCCACCCTCCCCCGCCCACCGATATGTTCCAGTACATGTACGACGTGCCCACCCCTATTTTGGTGGATGAGATGCGCGAGAACTTCGGCGCAACCGCCCCGCAGGACTCGGCCTCCAGCATCGAGCCAACCCTGACCGGCGGCAGGCCCGCGGTCAATATGAGAAACGCCCTGAACATGGCCCTTCGTCAGGAGATGAAGAGGGACGGAAAGATAGTCGTCTTCGGCGAGGATGTGGGGAAGAACGGCGGGGTCTTCCAGGTGACCCGCGGCCTCCAAGACGAATTCGGCCCCAACCGCGTCTTCGACACTCCCCTCGCGGAGGCGAGCATCGCCGGCGTATACGTGGGACTCTCCGCGGGGGGTCTCGTGCCCGTCGCGGAATTCCAATTTGACGGTTTCACCCCTCCGGCGTACGACCAGATCTTCAACCATGTCGCAAGAATGAGAAACAGGACACGCGGGAGGTTTACAGCGCGGGGCGTGATCAGGTTTCCCTACGGTGCGGGGATACGCGCGCCCGAGAGTCACTCCGACTCCCCCGAGGCGCACTTCTGTCACACCCCCGGGTTGAAAGTAGTCATCCCCTCCAATCCCTACGACGCGAAAGGACTTCTGGCATCCGCCCTGAGGGAGACGAACCCCGTCATCTTCATGGAGCCGAAGAAGCTCTACGACTCCCCCAAGACGGAGGTCCCCGAGGAGGAGTACACCATCCCCATAGGGAAGGCGAAGCTCGTTCGGGGCGGGACAGACCTGACCCTGATTTCCTACGGCGCCATGATGGCCCCGACGCTCGCTGCGGCCGACGCGCTACAACAGCAGCAGACAGAGCGCTCCTACTCAGTTGAAGTAATCGACCTGAGGACAGTCTCCCCGATCGACTTCGAGACGGTACTAGCATCCGTGAGGAAGACAGGCAGGGTGGTGATAGTGCACGAGGCGCCGAGGAATCTCGGGGTAGGCGCCGAGATTGCCGCGAAGATCGCGGACGAGGGCCTTGACTACCTGAAGGCGCCGGTGAAGAGAGTCACAGGTTTCGACACCGTCGTTCCTCTCTCCAAGCTTGAGGACGAGTACGTTCCCAGCAAGGATCGAATACTGAAGGCCGCGACTAAAGTTCTCAACTACTGATCCCAATCGTCGAGTCGACGAAACACCGCAAAGGATACTAATGGCGGGGGGCGGGGAGAAAATAGCGGCCAGCGGTCTTGCCCTACGAATTCAAACTTCCAGACATCGGCGAGGGAGTCGCCGAAGGCGAGATTCTGAAGTGGTTTGTCAAGGAAGGCGAGAACGTGAAGGAAGACCAGCCTCTCGTCGAGGTAATGACGGACAAGGTCAACGTCCAGATTCCCGCCCCACGCAGTGGCGTAGTCTCCAGGATCCTGGCCAAGGAGGGCGAGAGCGTGAAGGTGGGGCAGACGATTCTCGTCATCTCGGAGGACGGAGAGAAGAAGCCGGCGCTCACTCCTCCTCCTACCCCCACGCCCCCGCGGGAGACGACTAGTACGCAGCCGCGGGCACCACCGACGTATCTTTCCGAGTCCCCGGGGGCCAGAGTCCTGGCTACTCCCGCCACTCGCCGTCTTGCTAGGGAACTCAACGTCGATATCTCCACCCTGAAGGGAGGAGGCCCACAGGGGAGGGTGACCGATGATGACGTGAGGGTGGCTGCACAGAAAGGAGGAGCGACGCAAGGAATGACGACTCGAATGGTTCCGGTCACGGCTACCACCACCGCTGCTGCTGTTGTTGTCGCCCAACCATCCAAGAAGGAGCAATCAATCCCATTGAGAGGCATCAGGCGGACGATCGCGGAGCGGATGGTGAAGTCGAGGGACACCGCCGCCCATGTGACTCACGTGGACGAGGCGGATGTTACGGAGCTCGTCCTAATCCGTGAAGCGCTCAAGGGAAGCGCGGAGAAGAGGGGTGTGAAACTCACCTACCTTCCTCTCATCGTAAAGGCACTCATTCCGGCCCTCAAGGAATTTCCGTACCTGAATTCCTCGCTCGACGAGCAGAGCGGGAACATCATCCTCAAGGGCTACTACAACTTCGGAATAGCGGTAGATACGGAGCAGGGGCTGGTAGTCTCGGTCGTTAAGGACGCCGACACGAAGGACATCTTGCCCTCGCGGGAGAGATCGAAAGGCTCGCAGAGAAGGCCAGGGCGGGTCAACTCACCCTGGAGGAGGTGCACGGCTCGACCTTCACGATTACCAACGTGGGCGCCATAGGCGGACTCTTCGCGACGCCTATCATCAACCTACCAGACGTCGCGATCCTGGGTGTCTACAAGATCGTGAAGCGGCCGGTCTTCAGAGAGGGGAAGGTCGAGGTGCGGGACATGATGTACCTCTCTCTTACCTTCGACCACAGGGTGGTGGACGGAGCCTACGCGGCACGCTTCACCACGAGGGTTATCGAAACGATTCAGGACCCGAAGAAGCTGCTCACCGAGGTCCTCTAGCTAGGCTTCGACGAGTGTCTCGGTGCTTCTTACCCCTTCGATGGCGTTTATCGTCCCCGTCAACGCCCTGATCCCGGGATAGTCGTCCGTTTCTGCGAATGCGATCATGTCAAAACGCCCGTATACGATGAAGGCCTTCCTCACACCCTTCAACTTCGCCGTCTTCTCAAGAACCGATTCCGTCTGAAGGGGTGTGGTCTTGATCAGGATGCACGCGTTGAGCAGCCCTCTTCCCCTCATCTCCCCTCGACCTGAGGGAGGGTCTCCGTGAAGACGACGCCTGCGAGTCTGTTGATCTTCAGTATCGCCCTACCGAGCTCCAGGCTATCTCTCGCCTCCACGTCAGCCACGATGTCAAACCTCCCGAGGACCGAGAAGGCTCTCATGACCTGAGGAAGCTGCGCCAACCTCGCAGTCACAGTTTCGAACTTTCCCCGCTCGGACCTGATTAGGACGCAGGCAGAAAGCAAACGAAGTCGAGGCGGTAGTTAACTAATTAACTGTTCCCGCGAGTCTTCCTCGAAGGGGTGGGTGAAGATTTAAGCGACCTCCCGATTCGCCAACTTGAACCCCGGTGAAGGAAGCGGACCTTACAGTGATTGGAGGCGGTCCGGGAGGCTACGTCTGCGCGATCAGGGCTGCGCAGCTAGGTCTCAGGACACTCCTGGTTGAGGAGAAGTGGCTCGGCGGCGAGTGCCTCTGGGCGGGATGCATCCCCTCCAAGTCTCTGATAACAGTCGCGAAGCTCTACGAGAAAGTCAAGGAGGCTGAGAAGTTTGGTCTGCTGATCGACGGGGCGCGGATAGATTACGCGGCTCTTCAGAAGTGGAAGTCGCAGGTGATATCCAAGCTTGTCTCTGGCATCGAGGCCCTCTGCAAGGGGAACGGCGTCGAGCTCGTCATGGGCGAGGCGGAGGTCGGAGGGCGTGAGAAGGTCGTGGTGAGGTCGAAGGAGGGGGTGGAGGAGGTGAAGACGAAGAGGATCGTGATCGCGACCGGAACTCGTCCCGCGGAGCTTCCGGGGATCGCCTTCGACGGCAGAGTTGTTATCAGCTCCAAGGAGGCGCTGGAACTCACCTCGGCTCCGAATGAGCTCCTCGTGGTGGGAGGGGGTGTCGTGGGGTTGGAATTCGCGTGCATGTATCAGAAGCTGGGCAGCCGGATAACCGTCGTGGAACTCACTGAGCAGCTCCTCCCCGGAGCGGACCCGGACCTCGTCCGATTGGTGCAGAAGAACTTCGAGAGAAGAGGAGGGAAAGTCTACCTGAAATCTAGGGTCGCGGCCATCGAGAAGATGCAGGCCTCTGTCGTCGCGAAGGTCGATACCGGAGCTGGCGTGATCAGCCTGGAAGCCGATAAGCTTCTTCTGAGCGTTGGGAGAAAGCCGAGGACTGAGAAGTTGAACCTCTCGACGATAGGAGTCGAGACGGACCAGCGTGGTTTCATAAAAACCGACAAGCGCATGATGACCAACGTCGTTGGGATCTACGCGGTCGGCGATGTCAGGGGTCCTCCTCTATTGGCGCACAAAGCCTTCAAGGAGGGGGTCGTCGCGGCCGAGTCGGCGGCGGGGTTGCCGACGGCCGCTGAGTGGACCACCGTTCCGGACGCCATCTTTACAGACCCCGAAATAGCGACGGCCGGGTTGACCGAGGCGAGGGCGGTTGCCGCGGGTTACACCGTGAAGAAGAACAGGTTCCCCTTCGCGGCCCTCGGGAGGGCCCTCTCCACCGGAGAGCCCGAAGGCTTCGTCAAGATCGTCTCCGATGTGTCCAACGGGCTGGTTCTGGGGGTCCAGATAGTGGGCCCCGAAGCATCGAACCTCATCAGCGAGGCGGCTCTCGCGATAGAGATGGGCGCCACCGTTGAGGATATCGCCCTTACGATACATCCACATCCGACACTCTCCGAGGGTCTAATGGAGGCCGCGGAAGCAGCAGAGGGTAAACCGATCCATCAGTTGAAAGTATGAAAAAGGGTAGAGTTCTGGATCTCGGGAGTCGAAGGAGGGAGTACGGGGAGATCTGGCGACTTCAGAAGGAGCTGGTCGCGGCGAGGGCGAACGACTCCTCGCCTGATACTCTGATCTTGGTAGAGCACGAACACGTCGTTACCCTCGGGAGGAGGACGAGCGTCGATAACTTCCGACCCCAGGGGGTACCCGTCTTTAACGTCGAGAGGGGCGGAGACGCCACCTACCACGGTCCCGGTCAACTCGTTGGTTACCCGATTATCAAGCTGCAGGACCACGACGTCCACAGATACCTAAGAATGCTCGAGGAGGTCCTGATCAGGGTGACGAGGAGTTACGGAATAGAGAGCGAGAGAAGGGAGGGGCAGACCGGCGTCTGGGCTGGAGAAAGGAAGGTGGCGTCGATAGGGGTCGCGGTCTCGAACTGGGTTACGTATCACGGATTTGCGCTGAACGTGAATCCCGACCTGTCGTACTTCCGCCTGATCAGGCCGTGCGGCCTCGACCCGAGCGTGATTACCTCGATGATTGAGCTGACCGGGAGACCGGTCTCGATGGAGGAGGTAAAGGTTCGGGTGACGAGAGAGTTCTCGACCGTCTTTGAGATGGAGCTCGCCCCGGCCGCGCTTGAAGTCCAAGTCGAGAAAGATTAAGTAAAAGCGGATGGTCGTCCGAAACGTGTCCACCACCACCACAGCTCCCAAGGTCACTTACGTCACACTCTTTGCGGACGAGAGCGTCCATCCGAAGTACGACGCCGCCCTTGAGAAGTTCAGCCGCGAACTCGGGAGACACTACCCCATGTACATCGGGGAGAGCGAGGTTCGCTCGAAGGCCGGGGAGTTCGAACACCGAAGCCCAATCGACACGAAGGTGGTCGTGGGATACTTCCAGTTAGGAACGGCGCAGCACGCTAGGGAGGCCATCGAAGAGGCGACGAAGTCGTTCGCCCACTGGTCGAAGACTCCCTGGCGAGAGAGGGTCAGGATAATGAGGCGGGCCGCCGACCTGATCGACGAACGAAAGTTCGAGATAGCCGCGGTGATTACGTACGAGGTCGGGAAGAACCGTCTCGAGGCTTTGGCGGAGGCCTGGGAAGCCATCGATGCGATAAGATACTACGCTAACGTGATGGAGGAGAGGGATGGCTACGTCGTACAGATGGGCCCCGGCGGTCCCGGTGAGAACTCACGGGTGGTCGGGAAGCCCTTTGGTGTCTGGCCCGTCGTCTCTCCCTTCAACTTTCCGTTCATGCTGGCAAACGGGATGGCTCTCGGCGCCCTAATAACAGGCAACTCAGTCATCCTAAAGCCGACGAGCGAGGCGCCCCTCACGGGGCTCCTGCTGTACAGACTATTCAGGGACGCCGGTGTCCCTCCCGGCGTCGTGAACTACGTCACTGGCCCCGGAAGCAACTTCGAGAGGGAGTTCGTCTCGAATCCCAAGGTTGCGGGGATAGCTTTCACCGGCTCCCGCGACGTCGGGATGAGATTGTATCGTGAATTTCTCACGAGTCAGCCCCACCCGAAGCCCGTCGTTATGGAGATGGGGAGCAAGAACCCGACGATAGTCACCTCGAAGGCGGACCTGAAGAAGGCGGTCGAGGGCGTAGTGAGGGCTGCTTACGGATACGACGGACAGAAGTGCAGTGCGACCTCAAGGGTCTACGTCCAGACGGCAATCAAATCGAGATTTCTCGAGGAGTTGAAGTCGCGTGTCGAGCAGCTCGGCGTCGGAGACCCGAGGGAGAAGGGGACCTTCGTGGGGCCTGTGATCAACAAGGCTGCTGTTTCAAAGTTCAGGAGCGCGGTACGGGAGGTAAGGAGGAGCAGGGGAAAGATCCTCTGCGGCGGCCGCATCTTAAGGGAGGGGATCTTCGGAGAAGGATACTACGTCGAGCCCACCCTCGTCTCCGGCCTCTCCTCGAACAACAGGCTCTTCAGGGAAGAGCTCTTCCTTCCCTTCGTTGTCGTGGGAGAGTTCAAGACGCTCGAAGAGGCACTCGAGAAGGCCAACGATACGGAGTATGGCTTGACAGCGGGCATCTTCAGCGAAGACCCTCGCGAGGTCGAGAGGTTCATGGACGTAATCCAGTTTGGGGTAGTCTACGCGAACCGGAGGGGTGGAGCCACCACGGGGGCTTGGCCGGGTGCACAGTCGTTCGTGGGATGGAAGGCGAGCGGGGCTACGGGGAGGGGAGTCGGCGGCCCGCATTACCTCCTCAACTTCCTGAGGGAGCAGTCCCAGACCGTCGTTTCAGGCTAACTCGCGCTACAAGACGGGTACCGCGTAGAGGGCGAGGGTAATGAACAGGTCGATCGGCCACCACGCGGGTATCACCGCCGAGCCGACCTTGAACGACCCGAAGAGTTGGGTCGTCCACTCTCCCTTCCTCACCATCTCTCCCCGCCAGCCGAAGTAGGCGAAGTCCTCTAGGAGCGCGAGGAGGAAGACGTTCGCGACCCAGGCGGTCGGGGACTGGGTGTACGAGATGACAATGAAGAGGGGGAGGAGGAAGAAGACTTGATAGGGTGAGTACTTGCCAAAAGCAGGCTTCTCCATAAATCCCTCGACCTTCTTCGTCCAATCCTCCTCCCTCCGGTTGATGTACCTGTACTCGATCCCTGCGTAGATTATGGCCGCCAGAACGACACGGATGAAGGAGATTGGTTCGAACAATTACTTCAGAGGGACGTAGAGGCTGGAACGAGAGGCGCCGATGCCGGGCGTTCCGTGCACGACCTTCTTGTTCGTGATGACGTACTCCCCCAGGTAGCGCCCGACCATCTCGGGCTTGACCTCGAGCGGGACAAACTCCCTCCCGTTGTGCACGTGTATCGTGAGGCCAACCATCAGAGGCAGGACGACCATATCCCGCGCATGGGTCTTGATCTGGCCCCGAATCTTTCCATCCTTCGTACGTCTCGCGTCTTCGATGAGCTTCCTCTTCTCCTCCGAGACTCCCCTGTTCAGAGACCGCCTCGCCCTGGAGGGGAGGAGCTGCAGGAGGGCCTCCGTGGGCATCCCGTTGAGCTGCTCGAGGGTGTATCCCCTGTACCTGTACTCCCTCGGCATCTATCTCCCCCTTACCTCCACACTCGCCCTCGCGAGTCTCTTTCTGCCCGTCTTCCTCGGAGCTATCAGACCAACCTTCCTTCCGGGCGGTGCATTCCTTGAAGTGCTCGTCGACTTGCCGGGGTGCTGGTGCCTTCCACCCCCGAACGGGTGGTAGACGGCAGCCATCGCGATCCCCCTCATCCTCGGGTAGACCCTTCCGGCTGCCCGCTTCGCGTGGTGCCTCGCTCCCGCCCTGAGGAAAGGCTTCTCAAGCCTCCCCCCTCCCGCGACCTCTCCGATCATCGCCCTGCACCTCTGGTCTATCATGATGTTCTTCCCCGATGGAAGCCTCAGTATCGCGCTACCCCCGGCCTTCGAGAAGAGGACCGCCGAGCCTCCAGATGACCTGACGAGCTTCCCTCCATCGCCCGGTCTGAGCTCAACGTTGCAGACCCTCGTCCCCTCCGGTATGCTGGAGAGGGGGAGGACGTTCCCCGACGATACGTCGGCGGAGGCTCCGAACTGAATTTCCCTACCAACCGATAGACCCGTGACGGCCGGGACGTAGGTGAACTGGCTGCTTCCGTACTCTAATTGTGCTAGTGGGGCGCTTCTTCCCCGCTCGTCGAGGATGGCCCGGACTACGCCTGTCTCATGGGCTTCCGTTCCGATTTTCGGATACCTGACGGGAGC
>Ga0134071_10000320_pt1 | contig 15524 bp, 13 predicted proteins | sample 15_taG_27_FD_94466 | JGI IMG/M metagenome (GOLD analysis project Ga0134071, IMG submission 94466) | Grasslands soil microbial communities from the Angelo Coastal Reserve, California, USA - 15_D_Rain_40cm_5_09082015 | ecosystem: Environmental > Terrestrial > Soil > Grasslands ...
AACAAGGCGGACATGATTATTACCGGGCACAGTACACCGATGACTATGAACGACCTGAAGGAGTACGTGGACTTCAATCGCGAATTCTTAAACGACGTGAAAGCGGCGAAGAAGGCCGGCAAGAGCATCGACGACGTGGCAGCCACCTGGAAGATTCCCGCAAAGTATGCCGGCTACGCCGTCCCGGACCCGACCCGTTTGAAGAACAATGTGCGATTGGCTTACGCCGAATTGGGAGGTGCGGCGAAATAAAATGATGGCGGAGACGGTCTGATTCAGCCCCCGGGGCCGTCCAACGCGATCAGGCGATTCATCGATCCCGTCGCCACATGCAAATCCGGTTTTGCGGGATTAATGCCGCGCGTGTTGTTCTGGAACAACTCTGGAACCCGGAGTGACGTATGAGCGGGCGCGTTCACAAAGCAACATTGAGCCAGTCTCAGGGCCGGGAAGGCGGCTGGTCGGTCATCTCTTGGTATTCTTTTCTCCTTTGTTGCGCGTCTATCGGCCAAGGGCAAGCTCATTCTAACACCACGCATTCTCAGTTATAATCGCGTTCAAATTCACGCAAAGGATGCTTATGCGTTTGATCGTCGGCTTGTTGGCTTCCTTTTTCTTGAGTCTGCCGGTCGTTGCCCAGGACACGGCACTCAAAACGAGACTTGCTATCGATGGACAAGGCACCGCGATGCACGATGCAGTCATCGTTGTTCGTGACGGGCGCATCGTGTCTGTGCGGCCCAATGACCGGATCCCGCAAGGAGCGCGCGAAGTCGATCTGACAAAGTTTACCGTCATGCCGGGTCTGATCGACATGCACGTTCACATCGCCACCCACTTCGATGAAAACAGCCGCGAGCGGCCTTCAATTACCGCGCTCTGGGCCGTGGACAACGCGCGAAAGTACCTCGAAAGTGGGTTCACGACGCTGCGAAGCCTGGGCGCGCCCAACCTCGTTGACGTCGACCTGCGCAATGCCATCAATGCGGGCCTGATCGCCGGACCCCGGCTGTTCGTGTCCGGCGAACCGTTGGCTGAATCCGCTGTGAAGCCGGCGGAGGGTGAAGCGCCGATGAGGGAATATGTACGTAAACAGGTAGCTGCCAATGTCGACGTGATCAAGATATTCGGCTCCTTGAGCAGCCGGGCCGGCGGCGGTCCGACATACACCCTCGAGCAGCTCAAAGCCGCTGTCGACGAAGCGCACAAGGCGGGAAAACCAGTTGCGGTTCACGCCCACGCCGCGGAGGCCGTACGTCGCGCGATTCTGGCCGGCGCGGATACGGTTGAGCACGGCGCGCTGATGGACGATGCTGTTATCGATCTCCTCGTCGAGAAACAGGTCGTCTATGTACCGAACCTTTATTTAGCAGAGTATTATCTGGCTAACGGGCAGAAATTCCATTTCAACGAAGAGCAATTGCGTTATACACGCGACTTCATGAAACCGCGAGCGGAAGCGTTTGCCAAAGCTGTGAAGAAAGGCGCAAGGATGGTTTTCGGCACGGATGCCGCCGCGGGCATGCCGGGTCACACGGCGGTTGAATTCGAACGCCGCGTTGCGTTGGGCCTATCGCCACGCCAAGCAATAGTCCAGGCGACAAGCACTCCAGCAAAGGCGCTCGGCATGGGCGACAAAATCGGTGATCTCAAACCCGGAATGTTTGCCGATATCATCGCCGTCGAAGGCAACCCTCTCGAAGACGTCAAGGCTCTGGGCCGCGTTGCCTTCGTGATGAAGGAAGGAAAAATCTACAAACAGTAAATTCGGAGGGTATTTTAAATTCCAAGATTCGAAATTGCTTCAATTGTTTCATCCGGAAAAAAATCTCCAATGAAACAACTTCCAATCTTGGAATCTACAATATGGCTACTATGAAACGAAAAAAGTTTGCTTACGTTGTTGTCGCCATGGCCGCAGCCGGCGTGACCGGCGCTGCGCAGACCAAGCAGGTTGTTGCCCCACCGGGGCTCCAGATTTCCGGGATCCCCTTCAGTCCGGGAGTCAAGGCCGGCGACTTGTATCACATCGCAGGAACGATGGGGACCGACTCCAGCGGCAGGATCGTCGCTGGAGGCATAGAAGCGCAAACGAAAAAAGTTCTCGAAAATATCGGTACCATACTCAAGGCCGGAAGCATGAGCTACAAGGACGTGGTCTCCACGAACGTTTACCTTCGAGACATGCGCGACTTTGATGCGATGAACACGGTATACCGAGAGGTGTTCAAAACCAATCCGCCGGTTCGCGCTACTATCGAGGCCGATCTCATGTTACGCGGCGGTCTTATCGAGATTTCGGCGATTGCGGCGCGGCCGGACCTCGAGCGCCGATACATCAATCCCCAAGGCTGGTCAACCAATCCCCTCCCCTACAGCCGGGGCGTTGCTGTGGGCGATCATCTCTTTCTGGCGGGGCTCGTATCGCAAAATCCGCAAACCGGCGCCCCGTTGAATGGAGACATCAAGGTCCAGACAAAACAGGTTTTGGATAGCGCCAAAACCCTTGCCGAAGCCGCCGGATTCAAGATGTCGGACATGGTCTGGAGCCGCGTGTGGCTGACCGATCCCCGAGACTTCCAGGATATGAACGACGTCTACCGAACCTACTTCGGTGAGATTCCTCCCACCCGCGCGACCACGCGAGCGGCCCTGGCATCGACTGCCTACGGCGTCGAAATCATGTTGTGGGGCATGAAGGGCCCGAAGCAGCGGCTCGGCGATGCCAACCCGAACCTCAGCCAGGCAATCAAAGCGGGTAACTACGTGTTCCTGGCAGGGCTGACGGCGGGTGGCCAATCCTTGCGCGGCGACATCGCTGGACAGACCGGCGCCATCCTGACCAATATTCAGAGTCTTTTTAAGACTGCCGGTATCGACGCGCCGAATGCCGTGACAGGACAGGTCTGGCTTACGGACAGTCGCAACTTTGCGGCGATGAACGAAGCCTACGTGCGGGTGTTCAAAAGCGATCCGCCCGCGCGCGCAACGGTCGGCTCACAACTGATGAACCCCGACAATCTTGTGGAGATTGCCGTGATCGCCGTCAAGTGAGCACATCATATGAAAACTCTGTACGTGCTCATTATCGTGTTGGCACTGGGAATCGCTAGTGCGCGTGCGCAAACTCTCGACGGCGCGATCGACATGCACGCACACTCGTATCCCGACGGGGTGCCCCGATCGATTGATGCCGTTGACCTGGCGAAGCTCGCGAAGAGCCGCGGCATGCGCGCCCTCGTCCTCAAGAATCACTATGAACCGACGGCATCACTCGCCACCATCGTCCGTAAGGAAGTGCCCGGCATTGAGGTATTCGGCGGTATCTCGCTGGATCTCACCGTCGGCGGCGTGAACCCCGCAGCGGTCGAGTGGATGACCAAAATCAAAGGCGGCTACGGCAAGGTCGTGTGGCTTCCGACCTACGATTCTGAGAATCAGGCAGGCCGGAGCGGCCGCCCATTCTCGCCCGTCGTTCGCAACGGCGCGGTGACGCCTGAAGTATCACAAGTGATTGCGATCGCCGCCAGGAACAATCTGGTGCTCGAAACCGGCCACTCTTCGCCTGCCGAAGCCCTCATCATCATTCGCGAGGCCAGGCGGCAGGGAGTGCAAAACGTAATGGTCACTCACGCGATGAGCTCTTTGGTGAACATGTCCATCGCGGACATGCAGGCGGCCGCAAAGATGGGCGCTTATCTCGAATTGACATTCGTGCGCGCGGGCTCGGATGCGGCCGAGGCGTACGTGAAAGCGATCCGTGCCGTCGGTCCCGAGTTCATTGTTCTCTCGAGCGACCTCGGACAGGCCAACAACCCTCTTCATCCCGATGGGCTGCTCACCATGTATCAGTACCTCGCCAGTCGAGGCATTTCCATCACCGATATCGATCGGATGGCGAAAGTGAATCCGGCAAAGCTGCTGGGGCTGAAGTGACTTTGTGCCCCGGCTAGTGGGCGTGCTTGCCTGCGACGCCCAGACGCTCAACCGTATCCCCCTCGAAATCGAATTCGATGACCACGGCAGGCTCATCGCCGATGACCGAACCGTCGTGTCCCGGGTCGATTGAGACAACCTCGGGCGCCGTTAAATCCACCGTGCAGCCATCGGCATATCGAATCCGAACGCGACCTCGCGCAAGAAAGCCGACGTGCGCGTGCATGCACAGGTCCGTGCCCACGATAGGTTTCATATTTTTCGACCACTGGAATCCGGGCGGATAGATCATCCGTTTCACGCGACAATCACCCGCGCGGACGACTTCAAGCCGAACGCCGCCGATTTCACGGGATTCGGCGACTTTCAATGCTTTAAGCAGCGGATCTTTAGCGCTCATTTATAGCTCCCAGGATAAGCGTGGAACACGACAGCTCTATACACCAGAATGTTTCAATTCCCGTCAGTGAATCTGAATATTGCCTCCGATCAGCATCTTGGGCCCATTTGAATACGTTGTCGTAGTGATGCCGAAAGTGTCCGCAGTTCCCGGCTCACCGCAGTCGTCAACGTCAACCGTAAAGGGTTCTGTCGTCGTGCCGGTTGGGCGGATAACAGAGGCAGTGCCCCCGAATGTCGCGTGCTTGCTTCCAGGTGTTGTTGGGCAAGACGACCCGGGACTGCTGATAGACAGACCGTCGATCGATTCTGCCTTGATCCGCACGTCTACCGAATGGTCGTTGTATTCGAGGTTGCCAGCGGGCGCGCAGCATCTCACGACGAAACCAAAGGTGGCGCTCCCGTTAGCATCCCCGAGTGTTGGAATCAGCGCGGGCAGTGACACAAGGATACCCGTTGGATCGAAGATAGGATCATCGCCGGGTATCTGTCCGCCGCCGGTCACTTTTCCGGGTGTTGACGGGATTCCGCCAAGGCATGCGCCGCCCGGGTAGGGAGCGATCAGCCAAGGAGTGTAGGTGACGTTCGGACTGACCTGCGCCCCTATTCCCGTCCCCACCGGGCCGGGACCGCTGGAATCGCCCCACCAGTTGCATTTGCCATCCACCGGTGGGCCGACGAGGGTAGGCTGGACCGCAATCCCATAGTCGGCGATAGTGACGTCCAAATTGTTATAGTTCACGTGTCCGCTCGAAAACGATGGATTGTCCTCGAACCAGACAGCCACCGCATTAGGCGTCAGTGCGAAACCTTGCTGATGGAATTTCCCGTCACTAGAACACCGGGCGTATCACCTTCGAGCCCGATCGCATGCGCCCATCCACCGCCCAGGAGATTGGCGATGGTGTTGTTCTGTATCGTCACCGTTGTGTAGCCGGTCGCGGAAGGAGCGGTACTGGCGCCATTGTTCACGTGAATCGCATAAGCTCCTCGAGATAATATTGTTCACGATCAGCGCGCCGCTGCCGGCGGTCTTGATCAAAATACCCGTGCTTTGGTTGGGATTCGTTAAGGAAAAACCATCGATGGTAACGTTCGCAGCCTGGATGGTGATCATTCCGATGACGGTGGACTCTCCCAGGCCGCCGAAGGTTCGTCCGGCGACTGGATTGCCGGGCTGTGCACCATTGAGGGTAAGAGACCTGCTAATGATTACGTTCTCGGTATACGGGCCGGGGGCTACGTTGATCGGGTCGCATCCAGGATCGCTTACTGCCGATTGGATCATGGGATGAGCGACGGTGGGGACGCTGCACGGCGCCGCGTGCGCGGTCGCTGCTCCGATTCCCCAAGTAGCCGTGACGAACAACGTCGCCTGTACGAATTTGAAAAACAATCTCGTCTTCATTGTTCCTCCTTTGTCATGTCCGCTCGTTTGTGCGTACACACTCCCCCTCTGTGGCCGCGTTTGCGCAGACGTCGGAACCCAGCATCTTTTCAAGTGTTAAGGAGCCGCGCTGTGAAAGCAAGTGCGGTACCGCTGGTAATTTACTTCTTAAACCACACGTTTCACGCCACGGTTTTGCTCGGGTGGCAATCCAATACCAACACTTACTCGCGCAACAAGGGGAAAATCTACCTCGACACGGAGAGATTTCGGGCAGCCGCCTTTGTTGGTCGCCCTTGTCGCCAACACGCTAGGAAACAAAATCCCTCTTTCAGTTGGTACTCCTGTACCTTTCACCGGACTCAGGCCCTGACCAGTCCTAGCACGTGTTGCCTCTTGCCAGGATCATGCAGTAAATTTTTTGAACCGACTAATCATGCGTTTCTCCTTCGAACGATCCCGGAGTACGGGAGCGGTCAGCTACGTGACGTTGGGTGCCGCCGGCATCAAAGTCTCGAATATTTGTCTCGGCACTATGTCATTCGGCACTCGAGAATGGCAACGGTGGACAGTTAACGAGCGTACCAGCCGTCAAATCATGAAGACAGCCATCGAATCTGGCATCAATTTTTTCGACACCGCGGATGTATATTCGAATGGCGCCAGTGAAGAGATTCTAGGCCGCGCTCTTCGCGATTTCAGCCGGCGCGACGCGGTGGTGATCGCCACCAAAGTAAATGGGCCGATGGGTCCGGGTCCGAACGATCGTGGTCTTTCTCGAAAGCACATTTTGGATGCCGCGGATGCGTCGCTTAAACGGCTCAAGATGGACTACATTGATCTCTATCAAATTCACCGTTGGGATTATGAAGTTCCGATCGAGGAGACGCTTTGCGCGCTGAACGATTTGGTACGAGCGGGGAAAGTTCGCTACATCGGCGCCTCGAGCATGTACGCATGGCAATTTGCGCAATCTCTCTTTACCGCCGAGGCGTTGCGCTACACGAGGTTCGTGTCGATGCAGAACCACTACAACCTCGTTTATCGCGAGGAGGAACGCGAAATGATTCCGCTTTGCAAGGCTGAGGGTGTCGCGCTTCTCCCGTGGAGTCCTCTGGCTCGCGGCTTTCTGGCTGGAAACCGGTCCCGCACGGGCTGGGGCGAAACGCTCCGGGCGAAAACGGATGATTATGCACACCGGCTTTATTATCAGGAAAGGGACTTCTGCGTTGCGGATCGCGCCGTTGAAGTTGCGCACAGGCGTGTCGTCAAACCGGCACAAATCGCACTGGCATGGCTGATTTCGAAGCCCTGGATCACCGCGCCAGTGATCGGAGCCACCAAACCGGAGCACATTCAGGAAGCAGTGTCCGCTCTAAGCATTGCGTTGTCAGCCGAAGAGGTTTCGTTCCTGGAAGAACCTTATATTCCGCATCCTGTTCTCGGCCACCCATAGGCGAGCAAAAATGGGCCGGCGGCGCAAGATACTGACGGTATTCGGGACTCGGCCGGAAGCCATTAAAGTCGCTCCTTTGATTCGTGAACTGGAACGGAGAATGTGCGCGTTTCAGACTGTGAACGTTAGTTCGGGCCAGCACCGACATCTGCTGCAGCCGTTGATCGTAATGTTTCGATTGCGCGTGGACTACGACCTCGACGTTCATCAGCACGACCAGCAACATGACGATGTATCACGCATGGTCATCCGCCGCATTCTTCCGATCCTGAAGTATGAATCCCCGGACCTCGTGCTGGTCCAGGGTGACACATCTACGGCTGTGGGCGCAGCCGCAGCTGCCTGCCTGATACGAATACCTGTCGGCCACGTGGAAGCGGGATTGAGGTCTGGCGACGAGACGAAACCCTTTCCGGAGGAAATCCACCGAAAGCGAATTACCGCGATGGCCACATATCACTTTGCGCCGACGTGGAACAATCGCTGGAATCTTCTTTCTGAGGGTATTCCTGATTCGAGAATCTTTGTAACCGGGAACACCATTGTCGATTCGCTGGAGAAAGTCTTGGCAAAAGACAATGCGTGTTCCGGCGTTGATTCAATCCTTGCCGAAACGGCCGGGCTGAAGCGGATCGTTCTTACGATGCATCGGCGCGAAAACATTCCGCAGTTTGAACCGGCGTTTCTCGCCCTGAGACGTTTTGTCGATGCCAATCAGGATTTCTGTATTGTGTTTCCCATGCACCCAAACCCGGCAGTTCGCCGTGCAGCGGAGGTGCTGCGAGGCGCTGCTCGAATATGGCTGCTCGAACCGCTCGGCTATTCGGAGTTCATCCACCTGCTACGTCAGGCGTGGATTGTGATCACGGATTCCGGTGGAATTCAGGAAGAAGCGCCGACGCTCGGGAAAACGGTTTTGTTGTTCCGAGCAAAGACTGAACGTCCGGAGGCAGTGGCAACAGGTTTAGTCAAGGTCGGAGGAGATTCGCCGGGTACATTGCTGCAGGCAGTGGAAAAACTGAAAGTGTCTGGCCTTTCGCGGAACAGTTCGCCGTTGACAGCCAACCCCTTCGGTAATGGCGGCAGCGCGAAGGCCATCGTGAATATCCTGGAAAGCTTCGGAAGGGTTATATGAACCTGCTGACGAGACTCTTTTCCAACCGGCGCAAGGCTTTGGCACAAATATCGGAGCCACCTCTTTTTGAACCCGACACCGTCCGGATGGTCACCCCGACTCCGAAAATCCTCTGGATAGAGTTGACATCGAAGTGTCCGTTCAAGTGTGTGTTCTGTACTCGTGAAGTGCGGTGGGGCGCCGGCCGCAATCTCGATTTTGATGTCTATCGATCGCTGATCGCTCAGCTCGAGGAACCGGAATTCATCGGCTTAAACTACTCCGGAGAATCGATTCACTACCCGCGTTTGATCGAAGCCATCACGCTCGCGTGCGCTACAGGAGCTTATACCGAGTTGGTCACGGCGCTTTCATCTGCATCCCAGTCCCTGGTGCGGCAAATTGTCGAGAGCGACCTGGACCGTCTCGCCGTTTCGATTCATACGCTTGATGAGAAGCAGTACCAGGACATTTACGGCTTCGGATCACTGCCTGCTTTGAAGAAGCGCATCGACGACGTCGTTGGGTTAAAGATACGTCTGCAAAAACAAACACCTAAACTCGACTTTTGTTTCGTGGCAATGAGCCAGAACCTGGATCAGCTATTGCCGGTCAGCCGTTATGCCATGGAAGCCGGCGCATCCGAGGTTTTTATCCATCCCATCATCGGCAGACATCCGGTTCCCTACGATTTCTCCCGGGAACTTGAGTCGAACAGGCTGACGACAGAATTCAAGAACTCGCTGCGTCAGGCTTTAGCGGAAACGCGTATCGCCTGTCCGCGTTTACCGATCACTGTGTTGAATTCCGACCTCGACATCCACCCGCTGCTCAGCAAAATTCCACACTATTACGCGCCATCGCTCCCTGCCGGCGGCCGTATTCACACCTGCGACCAGAGTCCTTTCGAGAGCGTTCATGTTTTGGCCAATGGAGATGTTGTCGTCTGTGAAGTTCATGACGAAATCGCACTCGGGAATCTTCACTCCGAAGGCATTCGTGAAATCTGGCATAGCGACAGTTACCGCCAGTTTCGACAACGGTATGTCACTGGCACGAATCCCGCTTGCCGCGACTGTGTCTGGAAAATCGCATACAGGCCCGAACCGTGGAAGTCGAGGATTCGCCCGCGGGAAGGACTCAGTCCTCAATTGACACGAGGATGGTGGTCTGAGCCAGGCGCTGTTGCGATTTGGAGCAAGACAAGAAGCGTCGCAGAGTTGCGCGTGAATTCGCCGGCGCGGCGACTTCGAATTTCAGGCATTCTGCCGCACGATCCCGCGACACATTCCAACGAGTTGGTTATTTCGGCAAACGGAGAGGTCATCTCCTCTATCGCAAACCCCTCATGGCGCTTTTTGCAGTTTGATTGCACGTTTCCGCTTCGAACGTCCGCAGGAGATCGTTTGGTCTTGAATTTCGCAACCCGCCATGCCTTTCGTCCATCCGCGCACTCGAATAGTGCGGATTTCCGCGATCTTGGCTTCGCCCTCGAACGGTTGGAGCTGCGATGAAGGTCCTGTTTCGCAAATTGCTGTTGGTGCCTTTCTATCTGCTCATTCTCGCAGTTGATGCAACCGGCAGGATCTTCCAGCTGGCTAGGTTTTCTCCGAAGCCACAGTCTCGATTCCGCCCTGGAATCTCCATTGTCATACCTGAACGCGCAAACAAGGAGATGCTTCTCCCATGCCTGCAATCGCTCCGAAATGCCTGCGCGGATCTCGGAGAGCCCGCACAGGTGATTGTTGTTGTGAGTGGGGCGGAGCGCGACATGTACCACGACCTGACGCAGGAGTTTCAAGCCGATTGGATCTTCCGGTCGAACCCGCTCTGGTTTATTGAGGCTGTCGCGCTCGGGGTGCGAGCGGCGAAATACGACTGGGTGTATTTGCTGAACAGCGACATGGTGGTCGATCCCGCAGCGCTGCGCGAGGCCGCAAAGTGGCGGAGCCCGTCTGTTTTTGCGATCGCATCTCAGATCCATTTCCAGGATTCGAGTCGCCGGCGCGAAGAGACCGGCCTAACCGAAATTCGTGATCGAGGAGGACTTATCGAGATACTGGACATTGTGCCGGATGATGACGAAGGCGTTCGCCCCCATGCTTATGCGGGAGGCGGCAGTTCGCTCTTCCGGCGTGAGCTTCTTGCGGGCTTCATCGAGAGAACAAAGGAATACGCGCCATTCTACTGGGAAGATGTGGAATGGAGTGTGCTGGCTTGGCGCAAAGGCTATGAAGTGCTTTTCTGTCCGAAATCCGAAGTGTGGCATGCCCATCGAAGCACAAACCTGAAGTTCTTTTCACCTGAAGAAATTGATCGGATCTTCAGGCGGAACCGTTTGCGATTTCAGTTGCGCATGGCGCTGCCCTCAAATGCTCTAAGGACGGTTTTCGGTACTATCGCCAGGCTCGATGCGAAGTCTTTTCGAGAAATGGTGACTGTATCCGGTTTGATGAACACACTAGGCTCCAGATTATGTTGTCATTTCGATCCGCCGTACGACCTTCACCACATTCCGGGACTTGGCGTTTATTATCGCCGGCCAAGAAGACCTGGATCGCCCTTGATAATGATTGTGAGCCCGTATTGCGTTTATCCGCCCGCACACGGCGGTGCGAGACGCATCCACGAATTGATCGACCGGCTTTCCGCGAAATTCGACATCATCTTGCTAAGCGACGAATCGGAACACTACTCGAATGCGAGTTTTAAGTATTTCCAGAAGTGTCATCTCGTATCTCTAGTGAGAGGGAGAAAAGCGCGCCCGGATTATGACCGCATCAACCGAATCCTCAGCCACTCCAATCCTACACTGGCAGCGAGCCTTCAGAGCTTGATAGCGGGCTGTGATCCGGACATCGTTCAAATCGAATACGTCGAGCTTGCAAAGCTCGTCGAGATGAGAGACGGCCGGCCCTGGATTCTGACACTGCATGATGTCCTTCTTAATCAGGCCGGTAGTAAGGCGCGTAAAGCGGACGAATTCGAACTGCAGTACATCAACCGATTTGATGCCGTCATTGTATGCAGTCCTGAAGACCGGGCGTTGCTCGGGCGCGATAACGTTCACATCGTGCGCAATGGGGCACATATTACTACAAGCTTCACACCGTCGCCCGCAGAAGGACCGATTCTTTTTCTGGGACCCTTTCGATATACGCCGAATCTCACGGGAATCATCGAGTTCCTCAATCACGTCTACCGGGCGATTCGAGCGAACGTACCCACGGTCCGGTTATGGATTCTGGGTGGCAACGATGCCCCAGCAATTGCTGGCCGCAACGCATGCTTCGACCAGCCTGGCGTAGAGGTCTTCGAATTTATCGAGGACGTACAACCCTACCTTCAAAGTTGTTCTGTAAGCATCAATCCAGACAGGAGTGTTCGCGGCAGTTCGTTGAAAGTGATCGAGTCTCTCGCGGCAGGTCGCGTCTGCGTGTCCACGCGCGACGGAGCGCGGGGACTCACCTCGGCAAATCTGCCGTCTCTGGTCATCGTGAACGAAGACGATTTTGCAAATCGCATCATCAGGCTACTCGTGGAGGTCGACTACAGACACCGCTTGGAGGTTCCAACGGAGGCGCTACACCAATATTCATGGCAACGAGCATCGGAAGAACAAGCAGGGATTTACAGGTCGCTGTTGCACACTGGTTGCTCAACTCAAATGTCCGAGTTGCCTCAGGCAGGCACGCTGGCGCAATAGCCGGTTGGTTGAATGAACAAGGTGAGCCGGAATTTGCGTATCCGGAAATCGCCGGCTATTACCTGAGCTGGCTCGCCTTCGCTCGCAGTCACGGGCGCGAACTGGACATGCGAGAGGCAGCCACTGCTGTTGTCCATTGGGTGGATACAGTTACGAGCACCGATCATCCACCTGCCACGCGGTATTACTTCGTTGATTGCAAGGACTGGCGCAATAGCGCCACCTTCACCTTCGATCTCGCCATGCTGTGCCGGGGGCTCTATGCGGTTCGAGGGCTTGTTGCGGAACAGCCTCGAAAACATCTACTCCAGAAACTTCTTCGTCACGCGATGCCCGCTGGGGATGTGCTCCCCGTGTGTATCAACATCCGGGGCGAATTGCCGGATTGTTGGTCGACCAAACCGGGGCCCTTCCAATTGAAAACTGCAGCGGCCCTGCTCTCATTTCAAGACCATCCGGCGCTTTGGAAGACGTTTCACACATGGAATGGGCGAGTGCTTGACGGAGTCCACGACGGGGAGCTTCATGCCGCTTTTTATGCGCTGGAGGGTCTTGTGCAGTTCGGTGTCTGCGGCAAGCCTGAATCGATTCGCGAGGCTGCAAATTGTTTCGAGGTCCTTTTTGAACGTATTGATGATGCCCGGTCCGATGTCATCGCTCAAGGTTTACGACTTGGCAGCACCCTTAGATCCCTCGGCTTTCTGCAGGCGAAAGTCTGGGACGATCGCCTTGCCGAATTGCGCCTGCGGCTTGAACCCTTCGTTTCGGATTCCGGCGCTGTGTCATTCCGTCCTGCCGGCCACCGGCCGGTTCATTTCAATACCTGGGCCGCAATTTTCGCGCACCAATGTTTTATTTATTCACACCTGACGCCTGCTGAAGAAGCGATTCAATTTCCAGCGAAGACTTACTCAAAAGAATGAAGCCGGGCGGTCGATACGTCAGCCGCTGTGAACGTTCTTACGACCTATTCACCGAAGTAGGCGAATGGGCACGAATGGTTTATTTCATACAGCGGCGTCGGAATGTTCACGCACTTCGCGTTCGCCACACACCGCGTTTCCGACCTTCGTTTTGGCGATTTTAACGGCGACCGCAAAACTGATGTTTTCGGTGTCGTGGGTAATGATTGGATGGTCGTTTACGGCGGATCGCAATACTGGACGCGCCTGCGTTCGCGGCAAACAGATTCGGTCGCCAATTTGACTGTCGCGGATTTCGATGGTGACGGCCATGCCGATGTCGCGTAATTACGTGACGCATTTTTGGTTGAGAACCAAACCGTCGTGCACCGAACCTCTTGGGATATCTCTCGAAGCGGTACCGATACCTTTACACTCCTTTTTTCATCCAAGGATGTGCAGACGGCTGCGGTCGGCCGCTTCAACGATCAGCCCGGAGCAGATCTTCTGTTCTGGAACAATACTATCGATCCTTTCGGCAAGGTCCCGTACCTTGACAACCGCCTCTTTACCGGCAAGCCGGGAACACAAACCGCCACCCCCCACAGCCGCGAGGATATGCGATGACCGTAACCACAAACGTATCGTGGGCGGTCGGCTTCAAATCTTGAGACCCTCTCCCAGCAGGCTGTGGAAAAACTCGATAACGGGACGCTTTTTACTGTAGGCGCGGTCTGTGACCGCGCGTAGTTCGATGATTCCACTCAAAACGCGCGCTCACAGAGCGCGCCTACAGTGCGCCCATTCGAGTTTTTCCGCAGCCTGCCAGAGCGAGAGGGCGGATCTTCCGCAATACCGATTGGTTCAACGGTCTGTCGCTCAAAAAAGAGCGCTGTGGTCCACAAATAACGGCCCGGGTTTGATAGATTAGATAGAGACCCCCGTTTGTAATTTTCTTTCGCTCGATAAGCAAACCTCTACGAAGGGAGATCAAATGACTACTAGCAATCCGAACAATGGGCGTTTCGTTTGGTATGAGCATTTGGCTAAAGATCCGAAAGCGGCAATCGCCTTTTATGGCGACGTCATCGGCTGGAAGACACAGCCATTCACCGAAGGGGGTGGCGACTACGTCATGTGGGTCGGAAGCCAGGGACCGCTTGGCGGCGTCATGAAGCTTCCGGATGAAGCGACAAAGATGGGCACACCACCGAACTGGATGGCACATGTCCAGGTTGAAAACGTCGATGCGACGGCTTCCCTCGCGAAGAAGCTCGGAGGGAAAGTCTACAAGGAGCCGGAGGACATTCCCACGGTCGGCCGCTTCGCCGTCATCGCAGATCCTCAAGGTGCCGTCATTTCGATTTTCACACCGAACGCTCCGATGACCTTGCACGACTCGTCGAAGGCTGGTGAGTTTTGCTGGAACGAACTTTTAACCAGTGACAGTGTCGCCGCGGTCAATTTCTACTCGCAACTCTTCGGATGGAAGATCCTCCAGGAAATGGACATGGGGCCGATGGGTACCTACCGCGTCTTCGGCATCGGGGAAACACAGATGGGCGGCATGATGACGATTCCCAAAGGCTCGCCTATGCCTCCCACATGGCTCTATTACACGGAGACATCCGACCTCGACGCCGCAATCGCCCGTGCGAAGAAGAATGGAGCAGCAATCATGAACGGTCCAATGGACGTGCCCGGCGGCGGCCGTATCGCGCAGCTCAAGGATCCGCAGGGCGCGGCGTTCGCGCTGCACCAGGCTCCGAAGAAGGCAGCTTAGCCTTGCATTCGTGATTAGTGAGGCTTTGCAGAACAATTCGGGAACAGTACACAAAAAGCACAAAACGGAGCCACAAAAGGCACAAAGACTCTCTTTTTTGTGCTTTTTGTGTCCCCCTATGTGCCTTTTGTGGTTTGTTCCCGCTTTTGTTGGCAAAGCTTTTCTCATCTTCCCCGGATCTGCGACGCGCGCTGTGCCAGACCGATGAATTCCTGACGGTATCCGTTTTTGTCCGCGCCGCGGCTGCTTCCTGCCGTAGTGATGACCCAATCGAAGTTGGCCGAACCTTTATAAGGGGAGTCCCGCAGAATCATGCCGAATCCGGCAACCGCTGCGGCAAAGCGGAAATCCGCGCTGGCGTTGGCGAATGATCCGCCTCGATCGACCAACGGAACCGAGAGCAGCCGGCTTTCGCTGCCTTCAGGATCCTTATAACGAATTTTCAAATTCAACATTTCCCTCGAAGTTTGCGCGTCGCGCGCCAGCGGCTGCGCCTTCGGTTGCGGCTGGTAGCGGAGCGGATCGAGGCCGGGTACATTCACCTGCACTCCAGGAGGAACCACTTCAAATAGCGCCGTGACGGTATGTCCCGCACCCATGTCTCCGGCATCCTTCTGGTCATTGTTGAAGTCCTGGGCGCCGAGGACGCGATTTTCATAGCCGATGAGCCGGTATGCGGTCACTTGCGCGGGGTTGAATTCGATCTGGATCTTCACGTCCTTGGCAATCGTCATGAGGGTCGAGCCCATCTGTTCCACCAGAACCTTGCGGGCTTCGTTCAGCCCATCGATAAAGGCGTAATTGCCGTGCCCTTTCTCGGAAAGCTTCGCAAGGACGGAAT
>Ga0134071_10000322_pt1 | contig 15489 bp, 11 predicted proteins | sample 15_taG_27_FD_94466 | JGI IMG/M metagenome (GOLD analysis project Ga0134071, IMG submission 94466) | Grasslands soil microbial communities from the Angelo Coastal Reserve, California, USA - 15_D_Rain_40cm_5_09082015 | ecosystem: Environmental > Terrestrial > Soil > Grasslands ...
CGCAGCGACTCGCCCCGCACGTAGGGCAGCACATACCACACGAACCCCTCGCTCTCGCCCGAGTCGATGAGGGTGAGGATGTGAGGGTGGTCGAGCCGGGCGCTGATGCGGATCTCTTGGAGGAACCGCGCGGCGCCGAGCACCGCCGCGAGTTCCGGGCGCAAGACTTTCAGCCCTACTTCGCGATCGTGTTTCAGGTCCCGGGCGAGATACACCGTGGCCATCCCGCCGGCGCCGAGCTCGCGCTCGATCGCGTAGCGGCCGGCGAGGGCCGCAGTCAGGCGGGTCGTTTCACTCATGTGACGCGCGGGAAACGGCTACAAGATGCCGACCGCCCATCCGCCACGCCAGCGACCCGCCTTGCTCGCCCTCCTCCACAGTCCGACAGCCTGACTTTTCGGGCGTTGCCTCCGCCCCGATTGAACTTAGCGTTTGGCTTCCACAACTCTTGTGGTAACTCTTGACCGCTCATCTGGCCTCCCGCAGTTCGGCCGGCTAGCGCTCGCTCGAGCGCGCCGCGCGTTCGACATTGCGTGGCCATAGTCCGGCTATGCAGCACGCGGTTGGCGTGGCTGAGGAACTAGACGTTATTGTGCGGCCGGGGCGCTGGCATTATCAGTTCTATGAGAGCGCAACCCGGAATCCACAATGGCTCGTCTGTTCTGGCTGATGGTCATGGCTGCCATCGGTGCCGCCCTAGTGCTTGGAGCCTCCTGGGCTGCCGCCTACACCGCCGTGGCCAACGTGCTCGGCGCTCCCCCACCGCAGATGGGCACGCAGTCCACTGCGTTGCTGTGGCAGGGCGCACCCGAGTTGCCCGGACACCCGCGCGTGTGGCGCTTTGCATTCGGACCCACCCGCATCCCCGGAGCTCCTACCGTGCGCATTTACGTCACGCCGCTCGGCCACCTGGTCGAAACGGAGCCGGCCGATCTCGAAGCGCGAGTGAAGGCGCTTCATCCGTACTGAGATACTGGCTCGTGTTGGGCGTGTGCCTTCGAAGGCAGAATGGCAGGCACCACGAGGCACCACGCCGCCCTAACTCTTCCTAACTGTTGCACGCTGACCATTCCCGGGAACCCGGGGCCGGCGTTCGCGGTTCTTCCTGTGCTACAGTCACAGGCGGTGAACCATGCCCACGAAGACTCGCCAGACCAAACGCCGTCTGCCGTGTCGCCATCGACCTCAGTACGAAACGGACTGGCTGGGTCGGACCTACGCCGGATGCCCGCTCTGCGGGCGCTGGACGCTGCTGAAGACAACGCCTGCGCCGCCCGACCCGAGACGACTGGCGGCGTGACATAGAGCAGGGGCCGGGCGCTGTACGCCCGGCCCCTGTGCGTCTGGCCTTGGCCTGGCCTATTCCCCGTACGGAATCCAGATGTTCTTCACCTGAGTCGCTTCCCTCAGAAATTCCCGCCCCTCACCCTGGCGGTTGTCCATCCAGTCCCGGACCTCCCACTCCGCCCACGTCCGCTTCATGTTGCCGGCCGACGCGCGCTCCACCTCTGCGGCGGCGGCCCGATTCCCGAAGTACCACACGGCGTCCACATCGTCGTGCTCCGCGAGTACCTTCGCGAGCCCGTCCTTCGGACCGGTTACGATGTTGACGACGCCGTTAGGCAGGTCGGAGGCTTCGAGCACTGTGTAGAGCTCGGTAGCGGCGAGCGGGTGCGTTTCCGACGGGATCGCGATCACCGTGTTGCCGGTGGCGAGCGCCGGGGCGACGAGCGACACAAAGCCAAGCAACGGAGGCTGCTCGGGGCAGGCGATCCCCAGGACGCCAATCGGCTCGTTCATGGCGAGTGTCACGCCGCGGATCGGGACATGGTGCACGGCGCCGTCGTATTTGTCCGCCCACGCGGCATAGCTGAAGAGGCGGGCTAGGGAGGCATCCACCTCACGGCGGGCATCGTCGTGCCCGCGCCCTGTCATCGCCTCGATCTGACTGGCGAACTCCTCGGCCCGCACCGACAGATTCTCAGCGATGTAATAGAGGATCTGACCGCGGTTGTGACCGCTCACGTGCGCCCACGCCGCAGCGGCGTGTGCCGCCTCGACGGCGTCGCGGATGTCTTTGCGGTTCCCTTCGCCGACTTCACCGAGTGAGCGACCGCCGGCCCCGGAGATCTGGCGGGCGTAAGGCGCATCGGGTCGCACCTGCTTGCCCCCGATGAACATCTTATAGGTCCGGTCGATAGGCGGGATGGGGGATGCGGGATGCGGGATGCGCGGCGTCTTGCGAGGCTTCGCCGCCTTCGACGCATCCCGCATCCCGCTTCCCGCATCCCGGCTCGGCTTCAGGTACTCCCACATTCCCTCCCGCCCGCCTTCGCGCCCGAACCCGGACTCGCGGTAGCCGCCGAACCCCGACGCGGCGTCGAACAGATTGGTGCAGTTGATCCACACCACGCCCGCTTTGATCTTGGGGGCGACGTCGAGCGCGAGATTGATGTTCTCGGTCCACACGCTCGCGGCGAGCCCGTAGGGCGTGTTGTTGGCGAGCTCGACCGCCTCGGCCGGCGTCCGGAACGTCATCGTGACGAGCACCGGCCCGAAGATCTCGACCTGGGCGATCGTCGCGGCGGGCGCGACGCCCGTGAACAGAGTGGGCGGGTAGAAGTAGCCCTCGGTCGGACACGCCCACGATGGTTGCCACAGCGTGGCGCCTTCGGCGACACCGGTGTCCACCAGCTTGCGGATGCGCTCGAGCTGCACCGGGGCCACGATCGCGCCCATGTCGATCGCCTTGTCGAGCGGCGGCCCCACGCGCAGCTTCTCCATCCGCGCACGCAGCTTGGTGACCAGCCGCTCGGCGACCCCCTCGTGCACGAGCAGCCGCGACCCCGCGCAGCATACCTGCCCCTGGTTGAACCAGATCGCGTCCACCACACCCTCGACCACGCTGTCCAAATCCGCGTCGTCGAACACGATGAACGGGCTCTTGCCGCCGAGCTCGAGCGAGAGCTTCTTCCCCGAGCCCGCGGTGGCTTTGCGGATGACGCGCCCGACCTCGGTCGAGCCCGTGAACGCGATCTTGTCGATGTCCGGGTGCCGGACGAGCAGCTCGCCGGTGCGACCGTCGCCCGTCACCACGTTGAGCACGCCGGGTGGCAGCCCTGCGTGATGCGCGATCTCCGCAAGGCACAGTGCGGTGAGCGGCGTGAACTCGGCGGGCTTCAAGACCACGGTGTTTCCCGCGGCCAGCGCCGGTGCGACCTTCCACGCCACCATCAGGAGCGGGAAGTTCCACGGGATAATCTGGCCCACGACTCCGACGGGGGCGTGGCCCGGGAACTCCGCTTCGACGAGCTGGGCCCATCCCGCGTGATGGTAGAAATGGCGGGCGACGAGCGGGATGTCCAAGTCGCGGGTCTCGCGGATCGATTTGCCGTTGTCGAGGCTCTCGAGCACTGCGAGCAGCCGGGCGTGCTTCTGTACCTCGCGCGCCAGGGCATACAGGTGACGGGCGCGAGCGTGGCCGGAGAGCGCGGCCCACGCGGGGAACGCCAGGCGCGCAGCTGCGACTGCAGCATCCGCGTCCGCCTCGCTCGCCTGCGTGACCCGGGCGAGCCGTGCGGTCGTGGCGGGGTTGATCACGTCGAACAGCTCGCCGCTCTTGCCGTTGGTCCAGCCCCCGCCGATGAACAGGCCGAAGGTGCCGTCGTGCCGCGCGATCCACTCGAGCGCCTGCTTGTCGCTTTCAGGCGCGGGGCCGTAGGCCATCGTCTCGAAGATCTCGGAGACGGTCGTCATACCATCGGGTGGCGGTGCGCCGCTGAGTAGCGCCCGGTCACGAAGTGCTCGAGCTGGCGTTCGATGTCGGTGAGCAGACTCGAGGCGCCGAGGCGGAACAGCTCCGCCTTGAGCCAGCGGTCCCCCAGCTCCTCCTTCATCAGGATGAGCCACTGCAGCGCCGTCTTGGCGCTGCGGATGCCGCCCGCCGGCTTGAAGCCTACCGCGTAGCCGGTACGCTCGTGGTAATCGCGGATCATCCGGGTCATGACGACTCCTACTGGCAGAGTGGCGTTCACCGCCTCCTTGCCGGTGGAAGTCTTGATGAAATCCGCGCCCGCCATCATCGCCACCATGCTGGCCCGCGCCACGGTGACAAGCGTGGCCAGGTCGCCCGTGCCGAGGATGACTTTCATGTGGGCGGCGCCGCAGGCAGCGCGGAACGCGCGCACTTCGTCGTAGAGCGCCTGCCAGTCGCCGGCGAGGGCGTGGGCCCGAGTGATCACCACGTCGATCTCCCGTGCTCCGGCCGCCGCCGACGCGCCAATCTCTTCGATGCGCTGGGGCAGGGGATTGAGCCCCGCGGGGAATCCGGTTGAGACCGCCGCCACGGGGATACCCGATCCTTCGAGTGCCCGCACGGCGAGGGGCACGAACGCGTGGTAGACGCATACCGCGCCCACGGTGATACCCAAGTCGGCGCAGCCCAGCGCCTCGAGCAGATCGCGGCGCACGGGATGCTGCGCTTTGGCGCACAGGCGGAGCACGTTGGTCGGAGTGTCGTCGCCCTGGAGCGTCGTCAAATCCATGCAGGTAATGGCGCGCAGCAGCCAGGCGGCCTGCCATTCCTTCTTTACGGTCCGTCGGGTAGGGATGGTGGCGGCCCGGCGCTCCACGGCACTGCGGTTGACGCGCAGTGCGCGCACCAGGTCGAGATCGAGCGCGGTGCCGGGATTGCGCTCCGGACGCGTTACCACCCGCAGCGCGCGCTCGGGTGCAACGACCGTCGGAAGCGGGTCTCCCGCCGGCGCCGCGCGCTCGTACTTCCGCTTGGTCTCCATTTTCGCTCAATCTAAAGGGGTTCGCACCGATTGTGAGTGGGATCACGGGCCCAGGGGTCGCCGGTCACGAAAACCGGGTGCGTGACCGCGGCCGCGCCGGAGACTCTTCATATGGCGGTGGTGCCGGTACATCAACGGTGTCGGCTACCCACTGCTGCCACCCTTAGGGAGTGATGATGCCGTCGCACACTGCCACTTTCACACCCGATGCCGTCCTGTCCGACGCGCTCCTCGTGCAGCGCATCGCGGCCTTGAGCGACAAGCCCGCGCTCGCCGAGCTGGACGGGCGCCACGGCATGACCCTCTACGCCATCGCGTATAGTCTGTTGCTCGAGCGGGAGGCCGCTGACGAGGTAGTGGCGACTGCGTTCCGCGAGGTGTGGCGCAGCGCGGCGTCGTTCGACGCGCGGGGGTGCACCGTCCGGCGCTGGCTCGCCGACCTCACGCGCCGCGCCGCGCAGGAGCACCTGCGGGCCCAGCCGATCATCGCGCCGGCGGTGCGCCCGGCGGGTCGGGGCAGGGGCCGCACCGCCGAGCGGCGGGCGTCGACCACTCGCGCGCTGGCACGCCGGCGCCGCTGGGCCGGTGCCCTGTTTCAATTCGCGCGCGTCGCGGGCATCCTTGCCATTCCCGCTATACTCCTCGCCTGAGACAGTAGATTCGCGCAGTCCAATCGGTCAGCGTCGGGACGCTGGCCGCTTTTGTTTCATCTGGGGTGACGGTCTCGACCGCCGGCGGTGGCGTATTAAGTTGTTGAGTGACGGCGCGCCCGTAGCTCAGGTGGATAGAGCAGCAGCCTTCTAGCCACTTATGGGGGAGCATGGAAACATGCTTCCGATCGACTGGGTACCGGAGGGGTGTGATGCGCCTCACCAGTTGCGGCATTTCCGCCCCTAGATGCCGCAAGACCGCCCTTGGCGGCTACAGACTCTTTCCTACATTGGGGCCACCCCACGAATCTGGAGGACTGGACATGCGCTGGCCTTGGCCTGTGGTGCTCCTCGCGGCGTGCGTCTCGACAAACGCCGCGGTCATGAACCCCTCTTTGAAGCTTCAGCCCGTCTGCCCCGACGGTGTACAGGTGTTCTCGGATTCCAGTAGGGTGGGCAAGCCTTATACCGAGGTCGCCGTCCTGAACTCAAAGGGCGAAAGCGACATGACCTCGGAGAGCGGGATGATTAAGTCGCAGCGGAAGAAGGCTGCTGAACTAGGTGCAAACGGCGTGATTCTTGGTACGATGAAAGACCCGAGCACCGGGGCTAAGATCGCGAGCAGCCTCTTCGGCACGAGCGCAAACCGAAAAGGCAACGCGATCGCGATCTACATTCCTGGAGACAGCACCCGCGTCGCGGCGGCGTGCAAGACCATGAAGTAGGCTGGCCGGACCCCCAAGTCGGTCGATTCGTCCGTCGAGTGTCGGCCTATATAGGCCGGCCGACACTGACTGACATTCGACCTTTGTCACCTGACCGTCGGCTGACGACGGAGGGCTCGGACGAAGGACCTGCGGAAGCTCGTGGCCGGGGTCGCGGCGGAGGCAGGGCTGACGCAGCACATCACTCCGTACATCACGCGGCACACCTACCGCGCCCCGCGCTTGCAGACGCTCGACGGCGACGCACCCGTGTCGACCTACACGGTGGGGAAGTAGCTAGGGAAAGCGGCGATGCACCGTGCGCCGCGTCTACGGCCATCTGGGCACGGTGCGCCACCGGGGGGCTGTGGTCGAGCACGCGGTCGAGCGGTTGACCGTAAAGGCCGGTAAGCGGATGTTTGCCGTACGTGCGGCAAACATTCAGAGTCGCAGAAATTGCGTAAACTGTTCAGGCGCCCGTAGCTCAGGTGGATAGAGCAGCAGCCTTCTAAGCTGTTGGTCGGAGGTTCGAATCCTCCCGGGCGCACTACCCGCCGGCAACCCTCCGTCCTACCGGTTGCCCCCCCACACGCCCCCCGCCCGCGGCTCCAGCCGGTCGAGCGCGAAGCGCAGCCGGAACAGCGCCGCGTCCAAGTCGCGGCGGTGCTCGTCGTCCAACTGGTGCGAGTCGGCCACGTGCTCGATCAGCTGCAGCGCGTTGCGGATGTGCTCGGCCGCCGACTCTTCGCCGCGGCGCTCCGGTGCGGTACGACGCTGCTCGGCGCGGCGATCGGGGCTCTGGCGCCGGTCCATCCCGGAGCGCCGCTCGACCGTCACCAGCGCCAGCATCTGGCGGCGGTCGCCGTTGCGCCGGTCGGTCCCGCGGCGGCGGTCCGGCGGGGCGCGCCGATCGCTAGGCGAGGACTCTTTGCGGCGGGAGAAGAGCACCCTCGAATCTGCCTCCACTTCCGGTTTCTGGCCAGCGGGCCCTGTTCGGGATTCCCTTGGGGCCGCTCGGCCCGGGTAGCGCCGGCGCCCGCCGGGCCGTATTACTAGCCCACGCCTGGATACTGTGGACACCGTCATCCTCCAGGAGGTGGCCCGTGGGTTCGAACCGCGTCCTTTCACTTCTCTCGGCTGTGTTCGTGACGACCGCGCTCGCCGCCCAGCAGACCGGTACGGTCTCGGGGACCGTCGTGGCGGCCGGATCAGCGGCACCCCTGCCGGGTGCCAGCGTCGTGATCGTCGGGACCGCGCGCACCGTCCTCACCAACGAGAAGGGGCAGTATCACCTGAGCGTGCCGGCCGGGGCCCACACCGTGCGCGCGCGCCTCATCGGCTATGACGCGGCGGAGCAGCGGGTGACGGTCGCGGCGGGACAAACCGTGACCAGTGACTTCAAGCTCACGGCGTCGCCGCTCTCGCTGAACGAGGTGGTCGTCGTCGGCGCGCGCACTTCGCGCACCGCCGTCGAAACACCAGTGCCGGTGGACGTGATCTCGTCGCAGGAGATCGCCGACAACGGCCAGACCGAGGTCAATCAGATCCTCGCCACGCTGGCACCGTCGTTCAACGCCTCGCACCAGACCATCGCGGACGGGTCGGACCACATCAACCCGGCGAGCCTGCGCGGCCTCGGCCCCGACCAGGTACTCGTCCTGGTGAACGGCAAGCGGCGCCACTCGAGCGCGCTGGTGCATGTCAACGGCACCTTCGGTCGGGGCACGGTGGGCGTGGACTTGAATGCGATACCGACGGCGGCCATCGACCGGATCGAGGTGCTGCGGGACGGCGCCGCTGCGCAGTACGGGTCGGACGCCATCGCCGGCGTGATCAACATCGTCCTCAAGCAACAGGCCGAGCACCTCGATCTTACCACCACGGCGGGCACGACAGCCGGTGGCACGAGCGTGTCGGACATCGGGAGCGCGCACGATGGCGACCAGATCAGGACCGAAGTCGATTACGGGTTCAAGGTTGGCGACCGCGGCTTCTTCAACGTCGCCGGCGAGTACCTGGACCGCGGCGCGACGAGCCGGGCCGCCCCGTACTCGGGCAACGACATCTTTCGCGGCGTCACGACCCAGGCGGGCACCGACTCGGCGCTCACCGCCAACGGCCTCACGCGCCAAGACTTCACCATCCGTCTCGGCCAGGCGGCCGCGACGGAAGGGATGGCCTTCTACAACACCGTCGTGCCGCTCGGCGAGAACGCCGAGTTCTACAGTTTCGGCGGTATCTCCCACCGTAACGGCGTGGCGGCCGGCTTCTACCGCTTACCGAGTCAGGAAGCCCGCGTCGTGCCGCAGCTCTATCCGTTCGGCTTCCTCCCCGAGATCCGCACGATGCTCGACGACAACTCGGGCGCCGCCGGCGTGCGCGGCGGGCTCAACGGCTGGGACGTGGACTTCAGCGTCACGCACGGCACCAACGCGCTCCATTACTTCGTGGAGCACTCGGACAACGCGTCGATGGGTACGGCGAGCCCGACGAACTTCGACGCGGGCCGGCTTACGTTCGGCCAGACCGTCGGCAACCTCGACCTGGTGCGGCCGCTGGGCGCGCGGGGCGGGTTTCGGTCGCTCTCGTTCGTGGCGGGGGGGGAGTTCCGCCGCGAGGAATACCGCATCGACGCCGGCGAGGTAGCGTCCTGGCAGCTGGGCAACGGCGGCAGCCGGCCGGGGATCGATTTCGATACGACCTCCGCCGGCAGGCCGAAGGAATCAGGCGCCCAGGTGTTCCCCGGGTTCCAGCCGGCCAACGAGCTCGACCGCAGCCGCAACAGCGTCAGCGTCTACGGCGGTCTCGAGAGCCAGGTGAGCGAGCGCTTCCTAGTGGACGTCGGCGGCCGGCTCGAGAGTTACAGCGACTTCGGCCGCAGGTTCAACTGGAAGGTCGCCTCCCGCCTGGAGGTCGCGCCGCGGATCGCCGTGCGCGGCGCGGCGAGCACCGGGTTCCGCGCGCCGTCCCTCGCCCAGGTGTGGTTCAACAACGTGAGCAATCAGTTCGCCATCGACGCCAGCGGCAACCTGATTCTCAATCGCGTCCTCACGAGCAACAACCAGAGCCGGGTGACGAAGGCGTTTGGCATCCCGGATCTTGGCGAGGAGACATCCGTGAACCTGAGCGCGGGGATCACGGCGCAGCCGCGCTCCAATGTGTCGCTCACGGCGGACTTCTATCGCATCACGATCGACGGTCGCATCGTGCTCACCAGCCAGTTCTCCTCCATCCCCGCGACCGAGCCTAACGCGGCGATCCGCACCCGGATTGCGCAGATCCTCTCGCCGTTCCAGGCTCAGGGCGTAACCACGGCGCAGTTCTTCACCAACTCGGTGGACACGAAAACCGTGGGCGTGGACTTGGTCGCGTCGTACGCCACCGCGCTCGGTGGCGGCACGCTGAACCTGACCGGGTCGGCAACCTTCACCAAGACGGATGTGGAGCGTGTGAACGTGCCCCAGGCCATGGCCGACAGCTTCACGAGCGGCAATCTCGACACCGTCCGCGTGCGCATTCTTAACCCGGAGGATCGGAACCGGCTGGAAGACGCGCTCCCGCGTCAGAAAGGTTCTGTCCAAGCGCGCTGGCTGCGCGGGCGGCTCGGCGCGCTCGGGCGAGCGACGTTCTATGGAGCGATCGAGTATCACAACCCGACCGGCCCGGCCAACGACGAGCACTTCGGCGCCAAGACCCTGTTCGACCTGGACGTGGGCTACCAGGTGAGCGCCGGTGTGCGACTCGCCGTGGGCGGGAGCGACATCTTCAACACGCTCCCGGACCAGCAACAGAAGGCCACGAACATCAGCCTCGGCCGCTTCATCTACAGCCGCCGGGTCACGCAGTTCGGCATCAGCGGTGGGTTCTATTATGCGCGCCTGCAGCTGACCCTGTGACAGCGGACGTCTTGACACCCCACGGCGTGCGTAGCATTTCGTAACAAGGAGGCAGCTTTCCTGATTGTCGCTGGTTCCGTGTGGAGACCCGACAGGAGCATCGCCTATGACACATCTTCCCTGGTATGTCGCGGTCACGCTGAGTCTCGCCGTCATCGCGCGCCCGCTCGGCGCGCAAACTGGCTCGGTGGAGGGGACCGTCACCGCCACTGCGACCAATGAGCCCGTGGTCGGTGCCGAGGTCACCATCGCCGGCACGAACATCGGCGTGCGCACCGGCCCCGACGGCCGGTTCACGTTGGGCAACGTCGCCGCGGGCTTGCGCGAGCTGCGGATTCTCGCCATCGGCTACCGCCTCGCCACGCTGCGGGTGACCATCACCGCCGACCAGGTCACCCGGACCAACGTTCAGCTCACGCCGAGCGTCCTGCAGCTCGATGCCGTCGTGGTGACCGGGACAGCGGGGCTGGCACGCGTCCGCGAGGTCGGCAACTCGATCGCGCAGGTGAACCTGTCGCAGGTGAAGGATCCGCCCGCCAACATGGACCAGCTGCTCCAGGCGCGGGCGCCCGGCCTGAGCGTGATGCAGACGAGCGGGATGGCCGGGGAGGGAGCGCAGATCCGGCTGCGCGGCGCCGTCAGCGTCAGTCAGAGCAATCAACCGATCGTGTACGTCGACGGCATCCGCGTCCGCAGCGAAGGGTATCGGCGCAACCGGCCCCCCTTCGATGACTCCAACGGATTCCGCGGCGCGAACTATCAGGCGAGCCCGCTCAACGACATCAACCCCGCCGACATCGAGCGGATCGAGGTCATCAAGGGCTCAGCGGCGAGCACGCTGTATGGCACCGAGGCCGCGGCCGGCGTCATCCAGATCTTCACTAAGCGCGGCGCCGGCGGAGCACCGCGCTGGTCGTTCGAGACGGGGCAGGGGTTTGCGCAGCTGCGGCCGTTCGGGACGGACTCGGTGCCGTACTTGAACCTCCGCCCCGCGAGCCCCGGCGACTCCGGCGGGCAGTGTCACGTCACCCCCATTGCCGGCTGCTCCTGGATTCGCAACGCCTACCGGCAGCGCTACACCGGCTCCGTGTCGGGTGGCGTGAGCGGGGCGGCTGGATTTCGCTACTTCCTCTCCGGCACGTCGGAGGACAACGACGGCGTGTTGCCGCTCGACAACGAGAAGAAGTTTTCCACGCGGGGCAACTTCACCTTCAACCTGTTCGACAACGTGCGGGTCGACTGGAACACCTCGTACGCCAACACCGACCTGTCGAACACCCCCGCGGGGAACAACGCCCACGGGCTGGTCCTCAACGTGTATCGGCAGGAGCGGAACTATCGCAACTCGGGCGATCCCAGGGTGATCGATTCGCTGCTCAACCAGTCGATCACGTCGGGTATCAAGCGGCTCATCACCGGCGGCACGGTCACCTACACGCCATTGCCGCTGTTCTCCAACCGCTTCACGGTCGGCTACGACCTGGCGCAGCAGGAGAACCGGAACCTGCGACCGTTCGGCTTCGTGGCCGCGCCGCAGGGCATCCTCAACGAAGAGCAGATCCGCTACTCGATCCTCACGGCGGACTACGTCGGCAACCTCGATTACCGGCTCGCCAGCGACCTGGCCTCCACGTTTTCGTTTGGGGGACAGAGCATCACGTCGGAAGAGGTGCGCACCACGGCGTATGGCGAAGGGTTCCCCGGGCCGGGCCTGCCCGTCGTGAGCAACGCCGCGCTGTTCGTTGCGCGCGAGGCCCGCCAACGCGTCGTGAACGCGGGGTTCTTCTTCCAAAACACCTTCAAGCTTCGCGACCGCTACTTCCTCACGGGGGGTGTGCGCTTCGACGGGAACAGCGCTTTCGGGCGTGCCCTCGGGCTGCAGGCGTATCCCAAGGTCAGCGGGTCGTACGTGATCTCGGACGAGCCGTTCTGGCCCGCGAATCTGGGCGAGGTGAAGCTCCGCGGCGCCCTCGGGTGGTCGGGACGAGCTCCGGGGGCGTTCGACGCCGTGCGGAGCTGGACCGCGGTCACCTCGAGCGGTCAGTCGGGCTTCGAACCAGGAAGCGTGGGTGACACGCTCATCGGCCCTGAGCGCACACGCGAGGCGGAGTTGGGCTTCGACGCAGCCTTGTTCCGCAATCGGTTGACCCTCGAGGCTACGTGGTACCACCGCCTCACGAGCGACGCGCTGTACTCAGTGCGGCAGATCCCGTCAGTAGGCTGGCCCGTCTCGCAGCTCGCGAACGTAGGCAGTATGTCGAACACCGGCGTTGAGTTGTCCGTGAACGGGACCCTGGTGAACCAACCCGACTGGGGGCTCGATCTGGGCGGCAGTGTGTACACCAATCACAGCTTGGTGCGTGACCTCGGGCGCACGGCGCTCGGTCCTACCGTACCGTTCGCGGCAGGCGGGGGCTGGGTGGAACCGGGCTTCCCGGCGATGGCTGCGCGTGGGGTCATCATCAATAACCCGAACGACATCGCTGCACCAGACACGGTGTGCCGCTCGTCCTGCACCGCCGACGGGTTCCACATCTTCGGACCGCAGCAGCCTACGCTGATTCTGGGCCAGCAGCTGACGCTGCGCCTGCCCAAGGGCATCACCGTCTCGGCGCGGGCAGAATACCAGGGTGGGGCGTGGATCCAGGACGGCGCTTCCTTCAACGCCCTCTCGCGCTCGGTGCGCTGGCCGACGTGCAGCCGGGCGTACGCGGTGGCGTACACGGGGGCCAACGGAGCGCTTGATCCGACCAAGATCTCGCTCCTCACGGCCCGAGAGCGTAAGGAGTGCATCCCCACGAACACCAACGCGGACACGTTCTGGTTCCCGCAGGACTTCTGGAAGCTACGCGACGTGACGCTAACGATTCCGGTCGGTTGGGCCGTGCGTCGAGCGAGCTCGGCAACGCTCAGCATTACGGCGCAGAATTACCTGAAGTGGATCAACCGGGAGCTGCGGCTGTTCGATCCCGAGATGGTGGGCCGCGACGCGCTGGGCTCGCAGAACCGGGACATCGCCGAGCACATCCCGCCGCCAGCCGTCGTCACCGTCAACCTCCGCGTCACGTTTTGAGAGAGGAGCGAGCCATGCGCATCCACCACGACTCGACGATCCTCCTCGTCGCCGGAGCGCTGCTCGGCGCGCTCGCGTGCGACACCTCCATCACGAACCCAGGGCTCACCCCCGACGAGGACCTCGACAATCCTGCGGCCTGGCCCGCCATCGTCGTCGGCGCGCGCCGCGCGTTGTCCGACGCAATCGGCTCGAGCGCTGGACCGGTCAGCCAATTGCTCTACTGGGGTGCTGCAGTGACTTACGAGATCAACCCCGCCGGTTCCACAGGCAGCTATGGCATTCCGACCGACGTCCAGGCGGGGCTGCCCACCGACGCGACGATGAACGGCGATTGGACGCAATCGAACGTGGCCCGGTACAGCGCTGAAGCCGCGGTGGCCCGGTTCCGGCGCGTCATGCCCGACACGCTGTTCCCGAAGTCGCCGCTGGTGGGGCAGGCGTACCTCTACGCCGGATTCGCAAACCGGTTGCTCGGCGAGAATTTCTGCCAGTCGGTAATTCCGGTGGTGATCCCCGACAGCGTGCACTACGTGCTGGCACCGGGGAGCCTCGGTTCCCACACGCTCTACTTTCTGCGTGCCGACACCGCGTTCAGCAACGCCATCGCTGTCTTCACCGCGACGGGTAATACGGACGCGCAGACGACGAGCTTTATCCTCGCTGCGCACGCAGGGCGGGCCTCGGTGCGCACCGACCTCGCCACCTACGGCCTCGCGACCTGGGCGGACGCCGTCGCCGAGGCGGTGTTGGTCCCAAGCACCTACAAGTTCGAGGTCCCCTACTCCTCCGCCTCACCTGATCAGTACAACTATCTCTACTGGGCACGAGCGGACCAATCGTTCCGTGCGCACACGCAGTGGGGCACGTTTTACGAGGGCTACTATCGTACGACGCGAGACCCGCGCGTGCGCTGGGACACTACGGCGGGCACGATGAAACCCTTCGGTGACGCCGCGGTGGCGAAGTTCGGCGGCCGCGTGCCGTTCTGGCCGGAGGCCAAGTACACGAGCACCTCGGACCCGGTACGGCTCTCGAGCGGCTGGGAGATGCGGCTCATCGAGGCCGAGGCGGCGCTCGTGGCGGGCGACCTCGCCAAGGCGCAGAGTAACATCAATGCACGGCGCAGGGCGCTCCGCGCCGATACGACCCTGGCAAAGACCCTCGACACGGTGGTGGTCGCGACTCTCGTCGATGGCTGGGCCGCACTGAAGCGGGAACGCGCCCTCGAGCTATGGCTCGAAGGGCGCCGACTCGGCGACCTGCGCCGTTGGATCGAGAACAATGTGCCCGGCGGCTCTGACGACGGAACGTATCGCGCGTCGACGACCGATATTCTCCACACGACGCCGCTCGAGACCATGACAACACCCGTGGCCCGCGCGCTGTGCTTCCCCGTGGGCCGGAACGAACGCGAGACGAACCCGAACGTGCCGTGACGCGGACACTCGCTCGCTGTGTGGCGCTCACCGCGTCCCTCGGCTGCTACACGTACGTGCCGGCGACTCTCGACGTGGTGCCCGTCGGCGCGAGAGTGCGCGCACTCATCTCCACCGAGGCAGAGCTCAGGTTGCGCGACTCGCTGGGGCTCGACCTCCGGGCGCTGAACGGCACGCTGGTGGAGCGGGACGACGCGCGCCTACTCTTCGAGGTGCACACCGCGTCCGGGTCTTCTACCTTCGGGGGGCAGCCCCTGTACCAGCGGATCGCCCTCCCCCCGGCGGACGTGCTGCGCGTGGACGTGCGGCGGGTGAATCGGTTCCGCACGGGGGTGCTCGTCGCCGGGCTCGCCGGGGCCGCGGTTCTGATCGTGGCGGGCGCGATCGGCGTGCTCCGGCCCGGCACGCCCGACCAGGGCGGGGGTGGGCCCCCTGAGTTGCGACGGCCGTGGTAACGGCTTGCGCCGAGGCAGCGGTTGCGATCGGGCTGCCGGTCACCGTCCCAACGACAGCACCCACGCCTCCGGGTGCAGCGCGGTGAAGTAGTAAATGAGCAGCGCCGCGCCCGCCAGCGTGACGTTCTTCATGAAGTGGGCCATCTGATTCGCTGCCATCATCGGATCCTGCACACCCCAGAAGCGGTGCATCAGAAACGCCGTCGGGATCAGGAACAAGACCAACAGCAGCGCACCGGCCTGCGGCGCCACGCCGAGCAGGATGCTCAAGCCGCCGGCGAGAATCATCAGGCCGCTGAGCGCGACTGCGAGCTTCGGCGCCGGGAGCTTCTGGCTCGCCGCGTACTGACTCATCGGCGTGAGCTTCGTGAGGTGGGCGATGCCGGAGTTGATGAACATCGCCGCGAATAGGATGCGCCCGATCAGGAAGACGGCTTCCATGACGTAACCCTCCGTTCGATAGGTTGGTCGCCTGC
>Ga0134071_10000324_pt1 | contig 15460 bp, 12 predicted proteins | sample 15_taG_27_FD_94466 | JGI IMG/M metagenome (GOLD analysis project Ga0134071, IMG submission 94466) | Grasslands soil microbial communities from the Angelo Coastal Reserve, California, USA - 15_D_Rain_40cm_5_09082015 | ecosystem: Environmental > Terrestrial > Soil > Grasslands ...
ATCCGGAGCTCCCTGAATCGTGCGCCCTCGCTTCATTCGGGATGACGCGCTCCCTGCATCATGCGCGCTCGCCCGATTCAAGATCCGGAGCTCCCTGAATCGTGCGCCCTCGCTTCATTCAGGATGACGCGCTCCCTGCATCATGCACGTTCGCTTGATTCAAGTAGTGGCAGTCCGTTCATTTCTCTTCGTTGTCGCCCCTGCATGGAAGGATCTTTAAGGTGATACAAAAATTGCGTCCGCCTCGCGCTGTGTTCTGGCATCCCGATACATCAGCAGGATTCCCTGCTGCGACGGCGAAGCCACATCCCCGCCAGGGACAGCCTGAATGTTGAGTGTGCTGCTGCCGCCGACCGGTACTCCCGTTGGAGGTATGCCCGAAGCCGTGAAGCGCGGCGTCGAAGGCGTGTACGTCATGCCTACGATAGAGTCTGTTAGATTCCCTGTGAAGTAATTATCGAACGCATATACCGAGAAATCGAACCGGCTACTGGCGTTCAGACCCAGAGCCGACAGCGGCGCAGTGAGGATGATATTTCCCGAATCCAGATCCGCATCGGCGAAGAAGAAAATACTGGCGGTACGCGTCCCCAATTTCTGAACAGCGACGACATTCTGCCCAGTTACGGCAAATCCTCCGTTCTCCAGATTGAACACGACGTAGTCGTCCACGCCGTCGCGATTCGAATCAATATAAATGTCGAACTCCGCGGGGTAGTTGGGATGCGAGCGCACACCGAATGTATTGATGGCGAACTGAATTGCCGTTCCACTGTTCACGAGCCGCGTACCGACAGACTTTAGGTCGATGACAGCGAAAGCGTCTCCCGGCCCGGGCAGCTTCGGTGGCGGGATTCTTTGGCTTGTACCCAGCAAGGAAAAGAGTTCGACGCGGCCGTCTACCGCTCCACCCGTGTTGCTCAGAAGGACGCTTGCAGAGCCGCCGCTTAAAGTGACGTTGGTAGATGCGGGTGTGACTGCCGCCGCACGGTGCGGCAGGATGTGCCAGGGCAGGCGGAGGGTATCGGTCGCATCGGCCAGCGTGACGAAGCCGTCGAACTCAACATCTTGAAGCCTGAATCCATCTCCGCCGCGGCTGCCGCCATTAAGCGTCCAGAGCGGAAGCTTCGATACATCGGTCTTCAACCGCACTTTGAATGTCGCCGTACTGTTGGCTCCTACAGTCACACTGGAGGGAGCACTGATATCCACTGCGCCGCTTCCTGCGTCGCTTGAGTAGCGGAAACTCGTGGCGATGGAATAGGTGCGAGGGGTGCTACCGTAATTGTGGACCGCGACCGTCTTCTCGAAAGCCTTCGACCCGGTGAGGGCGTTGTACCCGAACGAAAGGCTGGGCGTTGAGTCGCCCGCATCCCACGCAGCCGTGCTACGTGCAAAGGCACGATTGACGCGCACTTCGCCACCTCCAATTCGAGTGATTGGCGCAAGCACCCCGGGCTGCGCGACCGGGTTCGTCTGAATATTAGTTTCGGCTGTATTCATGAGCAGAGCTTTGATTTCCAATGGACTGAACGTTGGGTGCTTCTGGATGAGAAGTGCCGCCGAGCCTGAGATCATCGGCGTTGCGCCGGATGTACCACCAAAAGACGTTTGTCCAGTGCCCGTGCCGGCCTCTGCCGAAACCGACGCACCCGGCGCTCCGATTTCCGGTTTGATGCTGTTGAAACTATAGGAAGGACCTCGCGCGGACCCACTGACGATGCTCATCACGAGCGGGATCGTGTTATTGGGATCAAAATTGGCAACAACACCGCCGGAAAGTTTTGATTTAATGGTGTTCGACGTCGCCTGGCTGATCATAAACCCGGGTATCGTGATCGGCAGACCTCCACCGAAAGAGCCTTCGAACGGATCACCCGGCGCGATGAGGCCAATCACGCCGATCAAACCGCCACCGTTCGAGATATTCCCGATCTTGCTGCTGAAAGTGCAGGTCCCGCGGTCTACGAGCACGATCTTGCCCGCAAGAGAGCCCGCTGGGAAAGTGGCGCAGCCGTTCAGGTTTCCACCGCCGCCATTTCCGTATTGAACCGGCGCTTGGATTACCGAAGTGAGTTTCGTGGACCAGGGCTGAAAAACGGCTGGGTAATTCCCTTCGATCGAGGAAGGCGAGACGATCCTCATCAGGTTCATCACCGCGGAAGGGGTATGAGTCTGGGCTACGCTGATGACGTCCGGAGCGATGGACGGCGAAGACACGATGTAAGGGCGGTCCGCGTCATTGCCGGCAGCCGCAACAACGACTACTCCAAGCTGCGACGCGACCGTGGAAGCTTCTGCGAGGTCGTCTTGAATCTGGCCGTAGGATGAGCCCAGCGACATATTGATCACATCTACAGCATCGGAAATGTCACCGTCTCCGTCAGGGTCGAGGGCGAAGTCGATTCCCTGCAACAGCGCTATACCGCTGCAGCTTGTGGACACCGCGCTGCAGACTTTCACCGCATAGAGGCTCGCTCCAGGTGCCACGCCTTTATGGGCCGCGCCATCGTTGCCGGCAATGATGTCGGCGACGTGTGTTCCGTGCCCTCCAGCGCATGGCAGGGGAATCGCGCTTGGTCCGCAGTCGATCGGATCGGGATCAGGCGCCAGGGCAGCACTGGGCCAGCGTTCACCGACGAAGTCGTAGCCACCCACGACTTTGGATGTCGGGAACAGACCATCCGTGCTCGTGTTCCTCGGATCCGCTGTGCCGGTGCCGTACGCCGCCTGATAAGCCGCAGTAGTGCCGGCGCCTCCGAAGAATTTGTGCGTGTAATCGATACCGCTATCCAGGACGGCCACGCGTAGGCCGGTACCATCGAAGCCTAGATTCTGGACAGCAGAGGCTCCGATGTATGGCACCGTCTCAGACAAATCCAGTACGTAATCATGTAGTGGACGAACTGTAAGTACACCCGGTAGAGCTGCAACTGCCCGTACCTGGGAAGCGCCAATGGCGACGATTACCGCATTCAGCGCTTTATTCACCCGGCCGAGATCGCGCCCGCCAAGATTGCGGATCTGTGCCAGAAGCGCGTCCTGCTTTTGCGTCAACTGTGCGACGTACGCACGCTGTTGCGCCGCACTGAGTTGCCCGCCAAGCTTTTTCGCATTTCTTCCGTGCACCACTGCCAATGGCGGATCTATCAGCTTCACTACGATTTGAATTTCTCCCTGGAGTGCCCGGATTTGTGGACTCGCATCTGTTTGAACCGGACCATCGGGTAAAGCCAGTTCTGGTACGTCCGGCACTGCTTGTGCGCCGGCGTCGTGCGCAAAAACCTGCGCGACGATGAAAATTGTCCCTGCCATTCTCAAGAAAATCGCTCGCATAGTTCTCCTCCGATGGTTGTTTGTCCCGAAACGTTTGCTCATGAACCTAGCGTTCTACGTTTCAGTTTCATTTAGAGCCGCGTCATTGCCGGCCTTATGAGTGAAAATCCCCTGATGTCTTCCATACTATAGTCCTCCTCAAATTTGAGGCGGCAATGGTACTCAAAAATTTAAAAAATCAGTTAAGAAAGCCGCGCGAACGAATGTCACGAGAGTATACTTTCGCCGATTTGGGGAACAGCTTCAATGGACATGCCCGCCAAAATGGAATTTTTAAAGAGCGCCGTTGCCAGCCAGGAAATTACTCTGCGTTTGCAAACAGTTCTGGCTGGGATGCTCTTCGTGCTGGGGATCATGGTGGTCATTCTGAGTTTCGCGAATCCTGGCCTGATTCTCGGGGAAACCCTGAAAACCGGGCAGACGTTGGGCGGGACATTGGTCGCCGCCAGCGGCTTCATTCCCATTTTCTTCAGTCGCCGTGACAAGATCGTTGCCCTGCGTTGCCTGCTCCATAGCTACCAGCACCAGCAAGTGGGCGGTCTGAGTCCGGACCCAAAGCTCGATCAGTATTTCGATCAGTATTTCGCTCTGGTCCTGGGAGGCTAGGATGAAAGTTTCGAATTCGTTAACGCCTGGCGACCAACTTCCCGTCCTGCTCGAGCGCATCGAGCGCCAAGAGAAGTTTGCGCGGAGCCGCACCGTATTGTATTCGCTCCTGCCAGTGGCGCTCACCGTAGTCCTGCTCGGTTACACCTTCTCAAGCGTACGAAACGCCCAAAAGCAGGTGGACGCCTTGAAAACCGAGGCGACGACTTACACCACTCAGATTGACACATTGAAGAAAAATGCAGAGACCTACAAGACTCAGTCACAATCGCTGCAAGGGGACGCCGAAAACTCCAAAAACCAGGTGACTGAGTTGCAGGCTCAACTGGCCGAGGCGCAAAAGACACTCTCCGAAGCGGTGAACCTGAGCCGAGCCGTGCGCACTATCGACTATGTGAACGCCAAAGAATTCGCCAGCCGTTTCCCGGGCAGTGAAAGCCTGCTGCTGAACATTCTCGATCTCCGCCAGCGGCGTATCAAATGGAAGCCTGGCGGGCGATCTCCCCAGGAAGGGTTCGATTCTCCCAGTTTCGCTATGTACATATTGAGGCAAAAGCGTGCCTCGGGAATCGAACTGCGGCCCGGCGAATCACTGTCGGAGGCCAGTCGCAGCCTGTATGACAAACTGCCGCCAAGCACCCAGCCCCAAACCGGCGATCTGGTGTTCTACCCTGCCGGCTACGCGATGTTCTATTTTGCCGATCCGCGCGAAGGACCGTTCGTCTTAGGAATGACACCCTTGGGTATTACAGCGTTGAAATCCGACTTTGCAAAGCCTGTCGGCTATCGACAAGTGCAGTGGCAGTGACTGCCACAGTCGCGACTTTGGACTGCCCCAGGAGTAAGTGAATCAAAGAGTGTCCGGGAATGTTATTGTCTCGAATGTGATTGTCGATACTCCTGAACGTCGCGCCGTCTCGCGGCAGTCGGAGCACGTCTTTTATATGGGTATGTCGGTCGCAGTGCTCGCGATCGTATTCGCGGGCTTCGCGCGTACATATTTCCTGCGCTCCTATTTCCATCCTGAGCCGCTAACGCTTACCGTTCGGCTGCATGGGGCGGCATTTACAGCGTGGGTTGTGCTGCTGCTCGTGCAGACAACCTTCGTCATGACACAGCGGACGCATATTCATCGAGCGCTTGGTTGGATCGCCGCTACGCTTGCGGCATTCATGATGGTTATTGCGCTCGACGCGGCAGTCATCGCAGTGCATCAAGCGGTGGTCTGCTGTAATGCGGACGCGGCGGCGCGGGCCTTCCTGGCGATTCCCATCGCTGACGTGATTGTCTTTGGTACGCTCGTCGGATGCGCCATCGTCTATCGGCACCCGAGCACCGGGATAGTACGGCAACGATCAGGCTCTCGTTATTAAGGAATCAATTCAAAGATCGGATACTGCCCGGCAATATCCGAGAACGCCTCAAGTCGAGCATCCGGCGGAAAAGGGAAGTATCGCTGAAGCCGGGACAGCGCGCTTCCGTTATTTCATTGATCCAAGAACGCCTCGCTCGTAAGCTACCGCGGAAAATGACACGAATGGTTGAACCCAGGAGGGGAAGGGTGCATCAAACAATTCGAACCATTGCTGCTTTGCTTGTGGTCGTACTAGCAACTGAATCTGTTGGTCTTGCTATTGGTTCGAAAGACACCGCGTACTGTGGCGGAACGGTACCCGGTTTCGAAGGTGCAAAGAAAATCATCGAGGGGCTTCTAGACACCACGAATCCCGACTATCTGGTGTGGACTTCAACGACCAAGGCGTTTCACGGCAAAATAATTACGATCCCGTACAATCGCATCATCGACCTTGAATACGGTCAAAAGGCAGGGCGGCGAGTGGGAACGGCTGTCGCCACGACGGTGCTATTTGGCCCCATAGGATTGGTTTCGTTGCTGTCGAAGAAGCGCCGACATTTCCTAACCGTCGGATACAAAGACGATTCCAGCAAAGATCAGGTTGCCGTGCTTGAGATCGGCAAGGACATCGTTCGGACGACGCTTGCGATCATGGAAACGCGGTCGGGTAAGAAAATCGAATACCAGGACGAGGAAGCCAAAAAGGCAGCAAAATAAAAAAAAGCCCCTGTCTCCACGGCCAGGGGCCTCGGTCCCCGATTTCATATCCTACGGTGTGGTCGTGGGAACTTTCACCGATCTCAGCGTAAAACTATCGCAATTCAACATCGGGTTCACGCATCGCTGAAGGGGCAGACCCCGATCGAGACACCAGCATCCAAAGGTTTCGATTTCAAATCGTATCGATGGCAGAAACATTGTGGTGGTTTAAAAAGCCCGTGCAGGTTGCTAGAGAAGTAAGTCGAGTACAGGACAGTTTATGTCCGCCGAACGGGCTGCATTTTGGATGCATAACTGATTTTTCAAAAGTTGAGCGGACCATGGCCCTGTGTTGACTCTGGCTTCTGTGGGCACACAACTGAAGAATCTCCCATGCGCGATTGGCGGCTTTGCGTGTCGCGAGGCGCAATATTTTACCGCCACTGATCTTATTATTCGGGCATAAGGCCAACCACGATGCAAAATGCTTTTCCGTCTTCCATGCATACATGTCGACGCCAATTTCCGCAATCAGACTCAGCGCGGCGGATTCGTGGATACCCTGAATTCTGGTCAAATCTACGCCGTTAATCCGGAAGGCCTGTTCTCGAATCGAGAATTGGACAGACCTCGTTTGAAACGCTTAGCCTTTTGAATACTTCTTTTAGTACAGTTCTGCATACTCTTTCACACCGCAGTGCACCTTTGATTCATACCGGTGGCAGCGGCATTATCGCGGACTCTATCAGACTCCCATTGCCGCATGATTTCGAGGAATTCGCCAAGGACACTATCCGTTACTGACTTCTTTCAGTCTTGCCTCTACAGCTTCGATGGACGATCCACTGCGGCATAACCAAATAACGGCAACGCAGTCTTGGCACTCTCTTAAATGATCTCGGTCCACAGGTGGGATCTCTAAGAAAATAAGCTCTTGAGAGTATTCCCAGAGCTGCGAAACGTCGATGTGTGGCGGCCCCTGCGCCATACAATGTGTCTTCTTTCTAGTTTTGTGTCCCGGTCTACTTCTCTGTCTCATCTATTTTTTTGTGTGTTCCACGACCAGCAAATGACCCACAGAATCCGATCAAACGTTCACACGCAGATCACTGCAATCAACAGCTTCACCATGTCATACCCCGACGACGGCCTGATTTGCTCGCCCCCGAACAAATGCGCCTTTGCTCGAATGTGCGAATGATTCTAGGCATGAGATTCCACTGGGGTCAAACGGGCGATTTTTATTTAACGCGTTGAAAACTCAGATGTTGCGATCTGTGCAAAAGCTGTGGAAAAGTCTGGGGAAAAAATGTGAATTATAAGCGCTGGAAAATTACGTATGTGCCAGGGTTCTTACCCCGCACCATTCGCCGCTGAAATTTCACTGTGGAAAACCGTTGGATGAAATGTGGAAATCACGGCACTTTGTAGTTTGAAATACCAACTTTTGAAAAAGTTGTCCGATTTGCACCTCCTGCCCGACATTTCGCTGACGATGAGGACGACATGGTCGTGAAGGCAATGTCCTCTAACAGCTTGCTGAAAAAAGGCAGAAGGACCGGTTGTGTCTGCGGAGTAGCTTACAAGGTGGGTCATAAGAGGAATCGACACCACACAATCGGCCATGTTCAGCTACGTATCTCCAGAGCAACGCGTACCGAAGGATCATCCGCTCAGACTGATCCGTCCTTCGTGTGATCCACCCTGGAATCGTAGCGTCCAAAAACTGGATTCACGCCGCCTCGCGGTAGTAGTAATTCAGCATTCCGCCAAGCCGTCGGCGGGATCGTACCGTTCCCGTCTTTGCGGGCGTTGCGATCCTTGATCTCTTTCAGCCTGCGATTCGCCGGATGTGGGAACAGGAAACATTCGAATCCGGCAGTGCGACACCACCGCCCTCATCCCTCTGACCTTCCCCCCATAAATAGGTCCACTCCGAGAGTGCGTTTTCATGTAAAAGGAGCACGGGAAACTCACCCTGAAACGCAAACAATTCACCGAGGAACAGATCATCGCAATTCTGAAAGAGTCCGACGCCGGAGCCAAGAACCAAGACGTGTGTCGGAAGTACGGCATGAGCAGGCAGACGTTGTGCCGTTGGCGATCGAAGTACTGCGGCATGCAGGTGTCTGATGCAAAGAAGCTGAAAGAACTAAATCGGTAGTGTCTCAGTTTGACTGAGACACTACCGAAAAATCTGGAAGTGCTGGGGTGGTGGGTGTATAAGGTTCCCGTTCCGGGAAGCCAAAACGGAAATCCCGGTTCAGGGGTGGATCATGAGGCGATTTCTGACCCTACTATTTGCGCTCGGATGCTATACGGCGACCACTCATAGTTCGCCATCGACACCACAGACGTTCGGCGACTGGTCTGCGCCTATCAATGTTGGGCCACCAATCAACACAATTTACAACGATAACTATGCTGTTCTTTCCAGGGATGAATTGACGATCTATTTCACATCGGATCGCCCTCGCCCTGACGGAAGCTTTGGAGGAGACGACCTCTGGTTTGCCACACGCGAATCTGTCCACTCCCCCTGGCGAGAGCCGCAGAATATGGGGGCGCTAATCAATTCCCCATATACTGACTCGTTGCCGTTCCTTTCCTCCAATCAACACGTTCTGTACTTCTACAGTACTCGTCCGGCCGGGAGTTGTGGTGTGCCAGGCCCGGGTGATATCTGGATGACTCGACGCCGGAATAAGCAGTCGGATTGGGAAGTGCCAACCAATCTGGGTTGTGTTCTCAATACTCCCGCAGACGAAATTGCACCGGCATTCTTCGAGGATCCCGAAACGGAACAAGCGTGGCTGTTTTACGGCAGTAACCGCCCTGGAAGCGCCGACTACGATGTCTATGCAAGCCAATTGGGAGAAGATGGCTTGGCGGGTCCCGGATTACTGGTTCCCCAATTCAGCAGCCCGGGACGCGATACTCGAATCTTCATAAGGAAAGATGGCCTGGAGGCGTTCATCACATCGAACCGCACAGGAGGACAAGGACTCATTGATATTTGGACCTCGACGAGAGAGACGTTGTCTGACGCGTGGTCGGTACCGATAAACCTAGGAATTCCGGTAGATAGCTCGTCTAATGACGGTTCACCTTGGCTTTCCAAACACGGGACGACTCTATACTTCTTTTCCGACCGTCCTGGAGGTTTTGGAAAGCGAGATATCTGGTATACGACCAGAATAAAGTTGAACGATTGAGTTCGCGGCCCAAAACGATCGTCAGCATGACTGGGCCACTGCGCCCGAAAAGTGCGCTAATGCCTGCAGCACACCGATAGTCGGCGGTAGACTGCTGGGGACTTAGCGGCGCCGCTCAGGACGATGTCGGGACGTCCTGGCCTGTATTGGAAAAAATTTTGCGTGCGACCAGCGGCTCGTATAATCCGTCCTGCTCAGCATTCAACTTACAAACAGAAATGGGTAGCCGCATCCTCATCGTTTAGCCAGAAGTGCGAAGGCGAGACATGACCGGAGAACGGTCGCGACAAATTGAGCAAAAGGGTCACGTTCTCCTCCCGCTGATAAATCTGCACCGGTACGCATAGCGCTCGGTGGACTGTTGCCGCGCCAAGCGTCCGACCCGGGAGATCGCGAGATCCTACGGCTGCGGCCGATGCTGTTCAACTGCGAATTGATGGATGTAGGGTGTAAGGCTTTAGATCGAAAAGCGGGAGACGGGGATCGAACCCGCGACGTCCAGCTTGGGAAGCTGGCACCACCCTCTCGCTTTCCGCGGCTGAGTTCGATAGTCTCTGTTCCGCTACACGTGTGCGAAACCGGAATAGACCGCAGAGGCGAATCGTATGACACTTGCGCGGATAGGGTCATGGCAAAATACCGTCAACGCCGGTGCTTTCATGTCTAATGAGGAACATCTACGCGCCGCTCCGGTGTGGAAGCCGGATTGGGTTGTCACGCCCGAATTGGCGAAGTCGCTCGTTGAGATGTCTTTTCCAGCACTGGCACCTGTCTCAGTCAGAGAATTCGGCATCGGATGGGACAACACCGTCTTTCTAGTGAGTAATTCCCGCGTCTTCCGTTTTCCACGGAGGCGGATTGCTGTTCCTCTGATGGAGACAGAAGTTCGGTTGTTACCGTGGCTCTCAAAACAGGTCCCGCTTGCCATACCCAATCCATGCTACGTCGGCGCTCCATCGGCGGACTATCCATGCGTGTTCGCGGGCTACCCACTCATACTCGGCAAGACCATCAAAGCGGCGAAACTGACGGACGACGAACGACGAGCAATGGCTCGACCGTTGGCCGAGTTTCTAGCCGCTCTGCACTCCATATCGACGGAGGAGGCCAGACTGCGCGGCGCTACGAAAGATCCAATTCGTCGGCTCGATGCGACGCGACATAGAGCCATAGCGAAGGATCGTTTGAATGCGCTTCCAGGAGATAGGATGCCCAGGAACATGAAAGCGCGTCTCCAATTCTTGCTCGACAGCTTACCTACCATCGAGAAGCCGTCAGGCGATACGCTCGTTCATGGCGATCTGCACGGCAGTCAAATCCTGGTTAACGAACATCATGAAATTACTGGCGTCATTGACTGGGGTGACGTGCATCTTGGCGATCCTGCTTCTGACTTCGCAGTGGTCCACTCGATGCTGCCAGGAGATTGCCATGAAGATTTCCTGGAGGCGTATGGATCAGTTGATCCGGTGCGCTGGTCGGCTGCACAAGCTCGGGCCGTCTGGCATACGATAGCCGTGCTCGCGCAAGCTGTCGATGTTGGCGATGACGTCACGATTCTGGAAGCACAGTCGTGCCTTACAAGGTTGGCTGAAGACTAAAAATAGCTGTTTCGACACGACTCTCCTCCGACAAGCTCGCCGCGGTCAAACGCGCATTTTAACGCCGTATAACGCGGCAGCGGCCCAAGCCTGGAAAGTGCGTGAAGCACGTCGGAAACAAAACGCTAAGCGGAACAAATTCACCCCGTGTGGAGTCTGTAAATCACGACAGGCCACATAGAGGAGACCATGAAGAAAAAGCGGCGAACAATACTGCCCCGAGCGGATATCAATATCACACCATTGATCGACATTCTTCTGGTGTTGCTGGTGATCTTCATGACGATCAGCCCCACGGCACGCACCGGATTGAAGGCGGCGATTCCGCAGCCGCCTCCGCCTGCACCGGAGCGGCCTCAAGAAACTGTCGTCGTGTTGAGCATGGATCGGAATGGCGTCATCAGGATCAATCAAGATGAAATCCAACCGGCCAGTCTGATCGAGCGCGTCCAGGACATATTCAAAACCCGGAATGATCGCACGATATTCGTGCAAGCCGACAATGAACTGCTGTTTAACGATGTTGCGCAACTTATTGACGCTGCAAAGGGTGCTGGTGTGAATCGGATCGGCTTGATGACGGGATCTTTTTCCGTACTCGGTCAGCCTCGTGCTCCTGCCTGGGAATACGATTCTGCGACTCGTCCTCGGGCAAAATCTTCCATTTGCGTTAGCCGTTTGATCGTCAATGGATGAGTCGAAAGGATCTCCACGAGAGTGGGTCCAAATTCCCTCGAAACGGTTTCCCTTTGTTGTCGCAGAGCCGACATATTGGTTGATGCCGCCAACTTACGTCCCACCGCGAGCTTTACCATACCTTGCAATGACGGTTTGAGTTTGTTCACCAACAGCAATCCCGCGCGATCGCATGTGTATTCAGCTCGACGGCTCCAATAGAGGTAGAGGAATGGAATCCAAAATCCGAAGCGCAGGAAAACACTCCAGCGCACATGCCCCGCAGCATGGTGTGCCAATTCGTGGCCGATGATCATTGCCACCTCATCATGGTCGCCCGATTCGAGCGCGGCATCGACTAGATGAGAATAAAGAACCACGTAACGCCTGCCGATTGCTTTCGTGGCAAACGCGTTCATAAGAGTTTGTTGAACGACGTATACCTCGGGAGTCCTCGTCAGTCCAAGCGTTCCGGCAAAGCGGACAACGTAGGCGTACAGTTCAGGATACTGATTGCTCGAGACGCGGATTCCATTGCCGCGAATCCCGGCCAATGCTAAGACTTTCGCAAGCCAACTGATGCCAAAAAATAAGAGAATGTAGAAGAGTAGGACACCCCCGCCTGCCGGCTGAGCTATTGTGAAAGCTAGGATGCCCACGACGGTTACCGTAGCCGCCAGGAACAGTACTATGAAGGCCGCCCGCTCGCCCGGATATCGTATCGATTCGACCGAAACCGGTTGACTGTTCCCTTCCAGTCTTGAGTGATGCCCCGCGAAGTCATATCCGCAATCGCATCGGACGGCCGTTGGCGGGTTCATCAAACCACACTGCGGACAATTCATGCGGCCTCCTGCTAACGAGTTAGATTTGTGAGTTTCTGTGTCTGGGCTCTTTTACGTCGATTGGCCGGAGACTGCAAGCTATTTCGAGTTGCACAGCTCAGTCCACTTTCGTCGGACGCCTGAGAATTTGAAAAACGGTTCAGGTGTTGGATAGACTCCAAGCCGGGGACAAAACAGTGCTACACACGATTCTTCTAATGGCCGGGATGGCCGTGGCTGCACAATCGCAACCGGCACCGCCGTGCATGAGTGCCACGCCCATTTGCACGGAATGGATAACTCTCGGCGGCGGTCCGTCGCGATCGCTCGTTTACCGCACGCATTCGCTCGACGCGAAAAACCAGAACATCACGCGAGCTCTGGTAGTGGTGCACGGTGCGGGGCGCGACGCGGACAATTATTTCCGAACGGCCCTGGCGGCGACATTTCTTGCAGGCGCCCTCGAAGACACGGTCGTGATTTCGCCCCGGTTCGCATCGAATGACGGGCGCGAATGCATGGACGTGCTTGCCGTAAATGAAGTCAACTGGCCCTGCAACGGAGACAGCTGGCGCTCCGGCGGCACAGCGACGAACAATGAGAAGCTCATGTCTTTCGATTTTTCCGATGAAATTCTGAGACGGCTTGCAAAAAAGGAAGCGTTTCCAAATCTAAAAGCCATCGTTGTTGCCGGTCATTCGGCAGGGGGGCAATTTGTCACCCGGTATGAAATGACAAATCAAATACATGAAAAACTCGGAGTGCCTGTCGCATACGTCGTCGCCAACCCTTCCAGCTATGCGTACCTGAGTCCCGAGCGCCCTGACGCGGAGGGAAAAGAATTTCGTGTTTTTAGAGACGCCCGCAATTGCACCACTTACGATAACTGGCCGTATGGTCTAAAAGCCCGCAGCGGTTATTCGGCCAAGCTCGGCGACGATCAGTTAAAGAAACAACTGGCCTCGCGTCCCACGGCGTACCTGGTCGGCCAGCTCGATACGTTGCCAATAGCCGGCTTCGATTCTTCCTGTCCTGCCATGGCTCAAGGCCCGAACCGTCTCGCCCGTGGTCAAGCTTTCGCGAGTTACGTGAATGGAAAATACAACGCCGAGCAGAAACTCATGATCGTTCCTCTCTGTGGCCACAATGCGCGTTGCATGTTTACAGCGGACCAGGTGCTGCCGATCCTGTTTCCGAAGCCACAGTAGAGTACAAATCAAAAGGGGTGTAGTTATATGTGTTCGGTCACTCGACCAATAATATTCATGCTCATTGCTGGTGTGGCGCTGGCCCAGACGGCCACATCCCGAATTACGGGAACAATCAGCGACGCATCCGGCGCCTTAGTTCCCGGAGCTATGGTGACCGCCAGAAATGAGGCCACCGGCGTCACCTATACCCAAACGAGCACCGAGGCCGGGCTTTACGGATTTCCTTCTTTGCCTGGCGGGACCTACACGATTACCGTCGCGCTTCCCGGTTTCAAGACGGCGAACAAGACCGGAAATATTCTGGAGGTCAACACGCCTCTCGTGATCAACATGTCATTGGAGGTTGGTGGAGTTACCGAGACAGTGAGCATTGCCGCTGAGGCTGAAGTGCTGCAGACGAGCAATGCGGTTATCGGCAATGTTGTCGAGCGTATGGCGATCGTCGATCTTCCGCTCAACGGACGTAATCCTCTCGCCTTGATCGCGTTGGAACCGGGCGTGGTTCAGAGGTCGGCCGGTGCTGCCGGTTCGGGCATTCACGTTAACGGCGCCCGCGACCGATCGGTCAATGTGACGGTTGATGGCATTGAGGCCAACGAATCTTCAGTACCGAACCCGCTCTCGAATTTGTACCGGCTGAACCCCGATAACGTTCAGGAATACAAAGTCACCACCAACAATGCCACGCCTGAAGAAGGACGCAACAGCGGAGCATCCGTATCGGTTGCGACCCGCAGCGGTACGAATGAATTTCACGGAACGCTCTTTGAGTTTTTCCGCAATACCGCCCTCAATGCGAATGAGTTCTTCGCTAGCGCGCAAGGGACGCCTAAACCGGAAATTAAGATGCATCAGTTCGGGTTCGAAGCCGGCGGCCCCATCCAAAAGAACAAAACCTTCTTCTTTGGAAGCTGGCAGGGACAAAACACGAAATTCGCACAGCCGATCGATCAGACGTTTGGCATTCCAAGAATGTACACACCGGCTGCGCTTTCCGGCATTTTCCGATATTTCGTTGCGGATCCTGTGAACCCGTTGGTGTTGAACGGACAGACGATCACGCGAAACAGTCCGCTGCTCGTCGACCAGGCGACGGGCGCCTATCGGCCAGGCGTGCATGATTGCGCGAGTGCTTCGGAATTGAATTGCGTCAGGTCCTTCAATATGTTCGCCAACGATCCACTGCGGATAGGCGCCGATCCCAAGATGTTGGCCCTATTCAAAACGTATCCACTCCCGAATTCGTATATCGTCGGTGACGGCCTAAATACCGGCGGATATATGTGGAATCCGCCCACAAGCAACGAAGGCCCAAACTACATGGCCCGGGTCGATCACAGTTTCAACGACCGTAATACCGTGTTCATCCGATGGCTTCAAGCCGACCAGAACACGCGACAGGGCGACCCGCTGAACGCGCGGCCACAGGTGTTTCCGGGTTTTCCGCCGCTGGGTGAAGTATTCCGGGCGACGAAGAATCTGGCTATCAGTTATCGCCAGACGATTTCCTCGCGCGTTGTGAACGAATTCACTGCTGGTTTCGCGAGGTTTGTCTTCTTGTTTACGCAGGGCGAAGCAAATCCCGCGTTCCCTGATGTGCTGCCATTTACCAGTAGTCCTGGCGGGACCACCAACGCTTTCAACAACACGGTTAGCCTGCCGTACATCAACACACCAAGAACGTTTCGAGCGGTCACGACGCCACAGTTTCTCGACAATCTCAGTATCGTGACCGGGGCACATGTTTTCCGAATGGGAGCGAATGTTCGCCTTTATGAACATAACGACCAACGCGGGCAGCCTGGCGGCACGAACGTAACGCCGCTAATGTCCTTCATGCAAAACATCCGAACGCCCGCTGGATTTAACACACCGGTGGTCGGCGCCCGCAGTATCGATGCCACCGATAGCAACAATTTGAACGGCGCCATCAACG
>Ga0134071_10000328_pt1 | contig 15367 bp, 17 predicted proteins | sample 15_taG_27_FD_94466 | JGI IMG/M metagenome (GOLD analysis project Ga0134071, IMG submission 94466) | Grasslands soil microbial communities from the Angelo Coastal Reserve, California, USA - 15_D_Rain_40cm_5_09082015 | ecosystem: Environmental > Terrestrial > Soil > Grasslands ...
CGACTTTTGTAGCCTTCAGGATGACTTCCGCTTTGATCTCCATTGCTCGAAGCGCGGCAGTGGTATCCGTGGAGAAGTAAGGGTTGCCGGTTCCCGCGGCGAAGATGACAACGCGTCCTTTCTCGAGATGTCGTATAGCCCGCCGCCGAATGAACATTTCCGCCACTTCTTTCATTTCGATAGCGGATTGAACACGCGTGAAGACATCCATCTTCTCCAGAGCATCTTGTAACGCCAGCGCGTTGATTACTGTTGCCAGCATGCCCATGTGGTCAGCCGAAACGCGGTCGAATCCCTGCGCGCTGGCTGCGAGTCCGCGGAAAATATTGCCGCCGCCGATAACGACGGCAATCTGCACACCCAGCCGGTGCACATCCTTGATCTCGTCAGCGATGCGGCGGACGACCTCAGGATCGATACCGAATCCTTTGTCGCCCATCAACGCTTCGCCACTCAGCTTCAGCAAGACCCGCTTGTATTTTGTCTCCATCAGTTTTTTGCGTTGGGCCAACGCGTCCGTTACTCGCCCAGTGCCGCGGCAACGTCTCCTGCCAAATCGCTCGAGCGCTTTTCCAGGCCTTCTCCTGTTTTGAATCTGGCGAAGCGGCGCACCTGAATATTCTCGCCAATTTTGCCGACGAGGTTATTAATGAGGTCCTTCACCGTTATCGCCGGATCCTTGACAAATTTCTGATCGTAGAGGCAAGCCATCTCATAAAAGGACTCCAGCTTGCCCTCGGCGATTTTATCGATAATGTGTTCAGGCTTTCCAGAACCGCGTGCTTGTTCTTTGTAAATTTCCCTTTCCTTTTCGAGGACCTCACCGGGAACATCTCCGCGCTTCACGTACAGCGGATTTTGCGCGGCGATGTGCATGGCAATGTCCTTCACTAAAGCCTGAAACTCTGCGCTTCGCGCGGCGAAATCGGTCTCGCAATTTACTTCTACCAGAACGCCAAGTTTTCCACCCTGGTGGATATATTGTCCAACCATGCCTTCGGCAGCAACTCGCGAGGCTTTCTTTTGGGCCGACGCCAGTCCTTTTTTGCGGAGAATGACGATGGCCTGTTCCATGTCTCCTTTCGCCTCGACAAGGGCATTCTTGCAATCCATCATTCCGGCGCCGGTTTTTTCCCGGAGTTCTTTCACATGGTTCGCGCTAATTTCCATAGCTTTCCTCTCGACTTAAATTAGACAGAAAAATAGCCACAAAAAGCACAAAAACACAAAGCATTCTGTGGCTTTTGTGCCTTTTGTGGCTATTTTCTTTTACATCATTGCGGCTTCGTTTGACGTTTCGACGACTTCGTCACCGGCGACGTGTGTACGTTCCGCCTTGGCCCGGTCAAAAGGCGTTACGACGCCCTCACCCTCTGTTTCACCTGCGTCGGCCGGGCCGCGCGGCGCGGTTGGCGCGTCCTTGTTCACGGCTTGCCCTTCGATCACAGACTCGGAGATTTTCGAAGCGAACAATCGGATGGCGCGCAGCGCGTCATCATTGCCGGGAATGACGTAATCGACGACATCCGGGTCACAATTGGTATCCACGATCGCAATTACCGGGATTCCGAGGCGCCGTGCTTCAGCGACGGCGATCTCTTCATTCTTCGAATCGATGACGAACATGGCATTCGGCAGGCCAGTCATGTTTTTGATGCCTGCGAGGTTTTTCTCCAGAGCCTTGCGTTCCCGTTCCAATCGAGTGACTTCTTTCTTCGGCAGCAGCTCGTAACGGCCGTCGGTTGCCATCGCATCGAGCTCTTTTAATCTCTTGATGGACTTCTGGATTGTCGTGAAATTCGTCAGCAGACCGCCCAGCCAGCGCTGGTTCACAAAAAACATACCGCAGCGCTGTGCCTCTTCGGCAATAGCGTCCTGGGCCTGGCGCTTGGTTCCTACAAAGAGAATTGTTTTTCCTTGGGCTGAGAGTTCGGTAACGAACTGTGTTGCTTCTTTGAACAGGCGGAGTGTCTTCTGAAGATCGATAATGTAAATTCCGTTTCGCTCACCGAAAATGTATTGCTTCATTTTCGGATTCCATCTCTTTGTCTGGTGTCCAAAGTGGACGCCAGCCTCCAAAAGCTCCTTCATCGTAATTGACGCCAAATAAACCTTCCTTTCAAATTTGGTACTCTACAGATAACCAAAATCGCCAGTGGGGAGGCGATCCCGGCTGGCGATAACCAAACATTACCGCTTCGAGAACTGGAAGCGTTTTCGCGCTCCCGGTTGTCCGTACTTCTTGCGTTCCTTCATGCGCGGATCACGTGTGAGAAATCCTTCTTTCTTCAATGTGCCACGCAGTTCGGTGCTGAATTCAACGAGAGCACGCGCAATTCCGTGTTGTACGGCGCCGGCCTGCCCATGCATGCCGCCGCCATCTACGGTGACCAGAACATCAAATTTGTTCAGAGTGTCGGACGCTTCCAATGGCCGCTTGACCAGCATCCGGTGGGTTTCATCGAAGAAGTATTGTTCTAAAGCTCTGTCGTTGATTTTAAAGTTGCCCGTACCGGGCCGAAGAATCACACGGGCTGTGGACGTCTTTCTGCGGCCCGTGCCGTGGTGCTGAAGTGAACTCAATTAACCTCCATCCGTTCCGGCTGCTGCGCTGTATGCGGATGCTGTTCCGCCAGGTAAATCTTCAAACGCTTTACGAGACGCTTGCGAAGCTTATTCTTCGGCAACATTCCCAGAACGGCCTCGCGAACCATTTTCTCCGGTTTTGTTTCAAAAACCTTGCGGGCGGCAACTTCTCTCAAACCGCCCGGATATCGAGTGTGCCACCGATAAACTTTTTTATCGAGCTTTTCGCCAGTGAGTTTTATCTTCTCGGCATTGATAATGATGACATGGTCACCACTGACCAGAAAAGGTGCATACTGCGGCCTGTGCTTCCCGGATAAAATGGTTGCTGCTTTCGTTGCGACGCGTCCAAGTACTTGGCCCGCGGCATCGATAACGTACCATTTGTCCAAAGCGGCAAATTCGCCGGCGGTTAAAAATCGTGTTGATATACTAAGTCCTTCAAAGCAACCAGTGGCCAAAAGTTTCATAGTAATAGGAGCGCTTACAGCATGTCAAGGAGTCCAGGACTAACCATTCTCATGGGTTTAGCGTCGTTGTGGCTGTTTCACAATAGCGGTGGTTTTGCTGCACAAACCGGCTCTGTTGCGGACCTTCTCCTCAAGGATGAAGTCCAGCAGGCTGAGGCTCTTCTCGACAAACAGCCACGCACTGCTCAAAACGTTGCCTTGCGGGGCGAGATCGAATTCCGGCGGGGGAATTTCGACAGGGCCGCCGAACTCTACAAAGAAGCCCTGCGCAGTGACCCCAAGAATGCCCGTGGGCACTTTGGGCTGGCCAAGCTCGCCATGGCTAAAGTGAAAGGCAAGCAGGCAGTAGAAGAGATGAAGCGAGCCATTGATCTGGACCCTAAGGAACCGCTGTATCACCTGTATGCGAGCGAGGCTGCGGCAATTGAGAAGAATTATGTCGAGCAGCGGAAACAACTCGAGGCTTATCTAGCTCTGAATCCCGATGACCCGGAACGAGTCGTGGAAGCAAAGGCCGGCCTGGAGATGCTCAAGGCTTTAGGTACAACGGACGTCGCGGTTGTGACTGCTCCCGAAAATCCTGCTCCTATCCGGGTGCGAAAAACGCTGAATCTGATCTTCACACAACTCACGATAAACGGCCGCGGCCCGTACAATTTTGCCGTTGATACCGGCGCCACACAGACAGTCATCAGCGAAAAGCTCGTCGCTGAAATAGGACTGCAGCCGATCACATCGACCGTGGTGTACGGCATCGGTGGCGCGGGAAAGGTGGACACGAAACTTTATGGCGTCAAGGAAATCGCCGTTGGCGATGTGAAAATAAAAAATACCCCGGTGGGTACCTTCAATGATCCGTTGGTTTCCCAGCTCGCAGACGGGATTCTGGGAACCGCCGCTCTTTCGGACTTCATCATCACCGTCAACTATCCTGCCAACCAGCTGGAACTTTCGCGGAAAAGGCTGCCGGTAACGGCGGGAGCCGAGGTGTTGCCTGCGTGGTATTTCAGCAATCTGTTGCTTGTTCCATTGAACGTGAACGGGAAGCAGGGGAATTTCATCGTCGATACCGGCGCCGTAACCACCGTCCTTTCGCACAATATGGCTGCGCAGCTCGGCATTAATCAAAATACGCCGGGAGCGAAGGTCGACCTGGGAATTGCAGGTGTCGGGGGTTTCGAAGGCATCGTGCTGAAGGTTCCGAACGTCACATTCAAAACAGCCAGGAACACCGAAACATTCCCTCAAGTTGTCGCGATCGATCTCAAGCAAATTTCAAAAATGATCGGCACCGAAGTAGCCGGCGTCGCTGGCTATGACTTCTTCTCGGAATACAAAGTTACCCTGGATTACTACGGCGCGGAAGTGCGGTTGGGGAAATAGGAACAGCCACAAAAGGCACATTGTAGGCGCGGTCTATGACCGCGCGCTCTTCCTGGAATCAACGAAATACGCGCGGTCGTAGACCGCGCCTACAATGCTATTCTTTTTCAAAAACATAATGGCCGTCGACGAAGTCGATAATCACATAACCCGCCGCGAAGTACCGCTGGCAGGTTTCGCGAATGCGATCCTGCCAGGCTTTTGCGCCGGCCAGGTCGTTTCGCCGTAGTTCGTTAATGTCTTTGGGAATTTCCAAAAAGATCTGTTGGCCTTCAGGAGATTTTGTACGATCCACACTCAGACGCCACTCGGCGACAAAACGATCCGTCGGTAGACCTTGATGCAGGCGGCTGCTGGAATAGCCGTAAACATTTTCTTCGTATTGTCTGACGATCACTCCCAGCTTGTGCAGATTGAAGTGAGCGTTGAGGGCTTGCAGCGGGTCGAAGGTCCAGTGGATCTCATCAATCCCGGCAGCCAGCGCCTCTTCGCGCTGTCTAAGCTTTAATTGCAATCCGATACCTCGGTTTTGATATTCCGGAACCACAGCCGTCATGTGCGACCACCAGAACAACTTTCTTTGTGGTGTCCATCCCAGATTCGACATCGAAAATCCGATCAGCCGTTGTGATGGATCTTCCGCGACAAGAACGGCGCCGCCGAATCGGTTCGCGATCATCAGGATTGGCACGGCTGCGAGATCTGCGGGATCTGTGTAACCCCAGACCTGCTTCTCCAGCTCGACAATGGCCTGATAGTCATCCACGCCGCGCGCACGCCGGATCTGTACATCGACTTCCTTCATGGCCTCGAAATAAAATAGTAATGCATGCCACATTTCAAGCAGATCCTGGAAGATGCAATCCGCTCGCGTGCTTTTCCAGGTGCCTCGCTGGTTGTTGGAGACAAGCAATTCAACATGATCGAAGAGGCCGTCGGGCATTTTGACTACGACCCGCAATCGCCTGCAGTTGAGATCGATACTATCTACGATGTTGCATCTCTGACCAAGGTCGTCGTCACAACGACGCTCGCGATGATGTTGTTCGAGGAAGGAAAACTCGATCTCGATGCCCCTATTGGCCGATTCACCATTCGGCAATTGTTGACCCACTCTTCAGGTTTGCCAGCGCGGCCTCTCCCTCTGGGAGCGGCCGGCGCGAAGCGCCGGGTGAGGGTCGCAGGAGTTGACTGTTGTCTTGAATACGAACTAGGCACCGAAACGCTATATAGCGATACCGGCTTCATCCTTCTGGGTCAGATCATCGAGCACATCGGCGGTGCTCCCCTTGATTCCCTTGCGCGTGAAAGAATCTTCCAGCCACTCGGAATGAGCGACACCTGTTTCAATCCTGGACCGGCGTTGGTATCCCGTATTCCGCCAACGGCCCCGGACATTCGCGGTCGTGTCCACGACCCCGCGGCGGCGGCTCTGGGCGGCGTTGCCGGACACGCCGGGCTATTTTCAACCGCTCGGGACCTTGCGAGATTTTGCCGGATGATGCTGCGCGGAGGTCCGTCGATTGAGTTGTTCACGCATCCTACTGAGAGCGTTCCCGGCTCGAGTCGGGCCCTTGGCTGGGATACTCGTTCCGATGAGGGAAGCTCTTCCGGCCATTATTTTTCTATGAAGTCATTCGGCCACACGGGATTCACGGGCACGTCCATGTGGATCGATCCCATGCGTGGACTTTATGTAATTTTCCTCACGAATCGCGTTTATCCGGATCCCGCGAACCTGCAAATCCGCGATATCCGTCCCAAACTTCACGACGCGATCATCTTGTCGTTAATTCCGGCAACCTGCAGCTAACCAGATGATCACAGAAAGACGTAACCCCCGCTCCGTCGACATCGACCTTCTTCCGACGGAGCGCATTCTTAAAATCATCAACGCTGAAGATGCGCTGGTCGGCAACGTTGTCGCAGCGGCGATACCTCAGATAGCGAAGACGGTGGAGATGGCGGCTGAATCGATTCGTAGTGGGGGCCGTGTCATCTATGCCGGTGCCGGGACCAGTGGCCGCCTGGCTGTAGTCGATGCTGCCGAAATTCCATCGACGTTCAGCACGCCGCCGGAATGGGTGCAGGCCGTGATGGCTGGCGGTGCGAAAGCATTCACGCTGGCGTTGGAAGGAACCGAAGACGATCGGGAAAAGGCAGCCGCTGATTTAAAACCTAAAAAGCTCACGAAAGACGACCTTGTGATCGGCGTTGCGGCCAGTGGAAACACACCGTACACGCTTGCTTCGCTCGAATTTGCGAAAAGCAAAGGTGCCAGGACGGTTGCAGTGGTTTGCGTCGAAAACAGTCCGATGTCGAAAACGGCCGATCTCACGATACTGACTCTCGTCGGGCCGGAGGTGATTACCGGTTCGACGCGAATGAAAGCCGGAACCGCGCAAAAGCTCGTTCTCAACATGATCAGCACAGCGACGATGATCAGGCTGGGCATGACTTACAGCAATTGGATGATCAACGTCAGCATGACCAACAATAAACTCCGCGAGCGCGGAATGCATATCCTCCAGGAGATTTTGGGTGTGCAGCCCGATGAAGCCGCTCGCCTGGCCGAAAGCTCCGGATCGAACCTCAAGGTTGCGGTCATCATGGGCGCGATCGGATGCACCAGAGAAGAGGCCGAGAAACGCCTGAGCGACGCAAAGGGCAATCTCAGGGGGGTTATCAGCCACTTGGGAACCGGTCGTGAATAGGAACGCGTTGACCGTAATCGACGCGGGCATTTTGTTGACCCCACTGGACAGGTTTGCCCCTGGACGATTGATCATCGATGGGGATTCGATAAAAGATGCGGGTCCAGCTGGTTCGATACGGTTCCCTTCAGGCGCCGAGCGCATCGACGCGTCGCAAATGCTGGTTGCGCCCGGTTTCATCGAGCCGCACATTCACGGCTGTGGCGGCGTCGACGTAATGGAAGGAACATACGATGCTTTAAATGTGATCAGCCGTATCCTTGCCAGCCACGGAACAACATCGTTTCTGGCGACAACGGTGTCTTCTCCTCCCGATGTTTTAACGTCAGCTATCGACAAACTGGGTGCACTTACACACAGATCGTTCGACGGAGCGCAGCTGATTGGAATTCATCTCGAAGGTCCATTCATTAGTCCCACCAGGCGGGGAACGCACAAATCCGCAAACGTGCTCGCTCCCGATGCTGCTCTGTTGGACAAGTGGCTCCGTGCAGCGAACAAGTGCATGCGACTGGTGACTCTGGCGCCCGAGATGGCCGGTGCCGATGAACTGGTTCGGGTTGCCAAAGATTATGGCGTCGTATTAGCAATGGGACACTCCAATGCAACCATTGAAGAAGCGAAATCAGCGGTCGAGCGCGGCATCTGCTACGCGGTTCATACCTTCAATGCCATGCGGGCATTCGGGCATCGGGAACCGGGAATCGTTGGTGCAGTACTCGCCGAAGATCGCATTTTTGCGGAAATCATTGCGGATGGTATCCATGTGGACCCTTCCGTTGTTCGCGTCTTTGGGCGCGCGAAAGGAAAAGAGCGAGTGTTGCTTGTGACCGATGGTATCAGTGCGACGGCCATGCCCGACGGCCGTTATGTTCTTGGCCCGGACGCAGTCGAGGTGATCAAGGGTGTGTGCCGCGATTCGGAAGGTCACCTGGCGGGAAGCACCTTAACCCAGGACAATGCGCTCCGCAATTTTGTCGAGTGGACCGGCTGGTCGATCGAAGATGCGATTCTCGGCTTAACGTTGAATCCCGCGCGCGCTCTGCGTCTGGAAAAAAAAGGAGTGTTGGAAGCTGGAGTGGACGCCGACGTTGTGCTCATGGATCATGCTTTCCACGTCATGAAAACCTTCGTAAAAGGTAAATTGGTATTTGATCGGTTATGGACAAATTAAGAATCAAAGGAAGCAATCGCCTCGAAGGTCAGGTGCGAATCAGCGGCGCCAAGAACTCTGCATTGCCGGCAATGGCGGCATCTCTGCTGACGCCAGATCAAGTCGTTCTTGAAAACCTTCCGCTGGTGAACGATATCTTTACGACGCGCCGCTTACTCCGGGAAATTGGTGCTGCTGTCGAGTTTGAACCCGACCACTCGGCACGACTGAAGGCGGAAAAAATCCTATCCCACGAAGCTCCTTACGATCTGGTCAAAACCATGCGCGCTTCTGTTCTGGTATTGGGGCCTCTTCTTGCCCGGACAGGGCGCGCACGAGTGTCCTTGCCCGGCGGGTGCGCCATCGGAGCACGCCCGATCAATCTGCACATCAAGGGATTCGAGAAACTCGGGGCGACTGTGCGCACCGAGCATGGCTACGTCGAGGCTGCCGCCGACCGTCTAGTAGGATCGGAAATTCTCTTCGATAAAATTACCGTTACCGGTACCGAAAACCTCATGATGGCGGCTGCGCTGGCGGAAGGCAGAACGGTCCTTGAGAATGCGGCTCGCGAGCCCGAGGTCATCGATCTGGCCGAAATGTTGAAAAAGATGGGAGCGAAAGTGGAAGGCGCAGGCACTCCAACCATCACTGTCGAAGGCGTGAGGGAACTGAAGGGAACCACCCATCGCATCATTCCCGACCGAATCGAAGCCGGAACGTTCCTCATTGCCGGCGCTATCACCAAGGGGGAACTCGAATTGATTGATTGCAATCCGCTCCATCTTTCCAGTGTCGTCGAAAAACTTCGCGAGGCCAGCGTTGAGATTGTGACAGGTCCTGGCCGCCTGACCGTCCGCGGCACCGAGGGCCTTCGCGCTCGAGACGTGGTCACCAAGGAGTATCCAGGGTTCGCGACCGACATGCAGGCTCAATACATGGCGCTGATGACCCAGGCCGCCGGGACTTCTGTGATTAGCGAAAACATTTTTGAAAACCGGTTCATGCACGCGAGCGAACTCATGCGCATGGGTGCGAACATCCGCATCGACGGAAGGCGCGCGATCGTGACGGGAAAAAGCCGCCTGAGCGGCGCCACCGTCATTGCGTCCGATTTGCGTGCAAGCGCATCTTTGGTGGTAGCAGGATTGGTTGCCGACGGCATCACGGTGGTCGATCGCGTCTACCACCTCGATCGCGGCTACGAGAAAATCGAAGAGAAACTCCGCTCCGCGGGTGCTCAGATCGAACGACTTAAATGAGCTGGACGATGGTTTCGTGAGAGTTTCCGTCAAGCCCTGACGCGGCGCTTGATTTCCGCCACTGGATAATGACCTTCAGCGAGCATTTGTCGATCGAAGTGAAACCGTAACGTGATGTTGCCGATTGGCGCAAGACCGGTGCGCGCTACCTCCTTTCCCTCATCTGTGCGGTCCGGCACTTACCTGTTGCAGCACTATTCGGCGTCCACGCCCGGTCCTAGATTCTTACCCGGTTGCGTGAAACAAACTGCCTATCAGAAATCCAACCGCCGCTGCGCCCAATCCAATCGCGACCATTTGCAAACCGCTCTTGCGCCAGTCCCCGATCAAGGTTTTTGCCGAATATACTCCTACCCCGAAGAGTGTGATCCCGCTGAGCATGATCGCGGCGGTGATAGCCGTTGTTCCTTTGAAAGTCATAAACGGAACTAATGGGATCAGGTGACCGATCAATGTGGCGAGTGTGACGATTATTGCGCTACGCAGCAAGCTCTGTCCCTCGATGGGCTGAAGGTGCAACTCTTCGTCCATCATCGTATTTACCCAGGTCTCCCGGTTGGACGTTATTGTGGAAACGACATCATCGAGCAACTGCCCGCTGAAGCCCTTGGTTGCGTAGATTTCCCTGATTTCTTCACGTTCTTCGTCAGGCACCGACGAAATTTCAATTTGCTCGGTCTCTTTCTCCGCGAGATAAAAGTCGCGGTCCGTGCCGAACGACGTATACGCTACTGCTCCCATCGAAACCGATTCCGTGATTGCCGCAGCAATTCCAGTCACCACCAGAATGTGATTTGACCCGCCGGCCGCCACGACGCCAAGAGCGATACCCAACATGTTAACCAGGCCATCCTGTCCACCCAGAATCACGTCTCGCAGAGAATTCTTTGTTCTGTGTGGCTTATGCCTCCGCCGAGGACTCATGCCGCGGTTGACGGACGATTGCACCGATAGTCCCAGGCGAGTTGTAGGCTTCTTTTGCATGCTTCAAAGGACTGCCGCTTGCCACTGAATAACATAGCAGCAGACCCGGTGCCTATAGGAACGCGGTCGCGATTAGCTCAGCTTCCGTTACGCCTGAGCACGATCATGGTTTCATCGTCAGAGGGGGGCGAGGGGCTCCGGAAGGTCTCGACGCGCGCAAGCAGAGCTTCACCGGCGTTGTCAGGCACTTCCACCGGCACGGTCGAGGCCAATGCAGCCAACCGCTCGGAACCGAGTTGCTGTCCGGCAGCATCATTCGATTCCGTGAGCCCGTCTGTGTACAAGACCAGCAGGTCCCCCGGGCTTAGTTGTATGGCTGTTTGTGTGTATGGAGTACCCGCGATGATTCCAAGGGGGAGGTCGGCGATTTCTTTTGCGTATGGAGTCGAATGGCTGATGGTCAGCCATTTGCGCTCCGCCGCCCGGTACCACAAGGGGGGAACATGGCCGGCATTGGTGAAAACCACTTCACCCGACTGGACGTAGTGTCCCAGGACGAACGCCGTCGCGAATTGAACTCCGTTTGCGCCCGCAAGAAACGCGTTGTTGAGTTCCTGTAGCAGGATCGACTGGTCCCAGGTATTGACGTGTCTGCGGAGTCCATCCCGCAATCTATCCGCAACCGAGCTGACTGGTTGGCCGTGCCCCGCCACATCGGCCAGGACGACGCGGGAGATTGCTCCCTTACTGCAAACCGTCATATAGTGCAGGTCGCCGCCCACGCTTGCAGGAGGCAGTGGCCGGCACGAGATCCATGCCGACAAACCCGGTAATTCCACGGCATAGGACTCCCTGCGATTGCCGCCGCGAATTTCCAGACACGCCATGCGATGATCGCCAGTTCGTTCATCAGTCATATAACTCCGCTCTTCGGTCCGAAAAGTATTGATCGAGGCCTGTAACAATCTCTGCGAGTCCCCGGCCAAGGTTCTGATCCAGCGAGTGGACGACGTCCGGCACTTCCTTTCCGGTGACGGATTCTTCATGAGTGTAAATTCGCGACCAGACGGTTCGGCCGGTCTTTGCGTCATGCAGTTCAATTTCAAGCGACACGAGCGCGGAGACAAGTGGATTGTCGATTTCCGAGAATTCGTAGATCTTACCTTGAATGATGTAGTCGGGCCTTAAGCTGTTGCGCGGTGTATCCACAGACTGAAATTTGCCGGATGAGCGCAGGAGGCGGACGAGCGAATCCTGAACCACGCGATCCGGTGTTTCCACCCATCGATGATATTCGTACGCTCCCATTTCATGAATACCGACCTGATAAAGAATCCGGCCGTCACGCATGATTGCAGGGGCCTCGATATCTCCGACCTGAAGGGAGACGGGAAATCCCGCTCCCGCTGCAGCAGGCGCCGCTTGCGGAATCTCGAGCCGATAGTACCTGACCGGGCGCGCAGCGGCGCAGCCGGTGGCCGCCACATTCAGCGCTGCAGCGATCAGCAAGGACCAGGGTCTCATTTGCTCAGTCCTCCCGGTTTGCGGTCTTCCACTCGAACTCCGCGAATGAGACTCGCAGGGCTCCTCTTGACCGTTTCAGTCAAACTTCTGATGTTCGACGTGGATGCGCGCACGTTCTCGAGGATGTCATAAATATTGACCGTGTTTTGATTCAGGATGATTCGCAACTGGTCCACCGTGGCCTTCGACGTTTCCAGTACCTCCCGCAATTCCGCCATCGAGGCCTTGAGGTCCGGACGGTCTTCGGTCAGCAATGAATCCAAATTCGCGAGCGTCTGGTCCGCACGGGCCGCCGTTTTGCGGACATCTTCAAGCAACGGCGTCAGGTGTTCCGCGGCGTTGTTGATATTGTCCAGGCCGGTGGAAATCTTCGGCCGCGTTTCGGCCAGCAGTTGATTGATGTTGCTGATCGACTCCGCAATATTGGATCTATTGCGGTCGTTCAATAAGTCGTTTGTGCGCGCAAGCGCCCGCCCGAGGTTCGCGCGATTCGCATCATTGAGCACGTCATTAGCGCGAGTGATCGTGGTTTGCAGGCCGTCGAGATTGGCTGTGAGCTTATCCAGTGCGGCATGAATTTGAGGAACCAGACTGTCGAGAGTATCCCCGATATTCGCCAGACCTGTCGTCTCGACCGAACGGAGCACGCTGCCGGGCGGCGCCCTGCCGGCCTGTGGCGTACCTGTGGAGATTTCGATGTAGTAATCGCTTAAGAGGCCGAGAGTGGATAACCGGGCGACGCTGTCTGTCTTTATCGGCGTCTCCGGATCGACGACGATATCCACCTGTATGCGCGTGGAATCATCCGGATCGATGATGGCGTTTCGAACCGTACCGACTCGCAACCCGCCGTACCGGACAGGTGTTCCCGGCTGTACGCCCCCGCTGAACTTCAGGTAAAGACGATGTGAAACGCCCGAGCGGCCCATTCCGCCCCAGACAGCGATTGTTGTGACGGATAATACGGCCGCAGCAATCAAGACGAAAAGCCCGACCAGTGCGCGTTCACGATTCGGCGTCATCACAGCTCCAGACTTTAACTATCGGTAAACAATTGCAGATTATCGACGTCCTCTACAGCGTCGCTATCCGGGACGCGATTCAGAAATTGCCGAATACGCGGGTGCGTGCTCTGTTTCAACTCCTCCGGCGGCGCTATGTGCAGGATATTTCCGGCATCGAGGACAAGAATCCGATCCGCAATCAGAAAAGCGCTGGCCAGTTCGTGAGTGACGACGATAATCGTGACGCCGAGCGCCCGCTTCAAATTCAGAATAAGCTGGTCGATGCCGGCGGCGATGACAGGATCCAGGCCGGCCGAAGGCTCATCGAAGAACAGAATCTCCGGATCCATCGCCATCGCCCGCGCAACGGCCGCCCGCTTTTTCATTCCACCGCTGAGTTCCGAGGGCATGAAGTGTTCAAATTTGATCAGCCCGACCTGTCTGAGTTTGATGCGGACGATCACCTCAATGGTGGACTCTTCCAAGTCGGTGTGCTCGCGCAGCGGCAGGGCGATGTTTTCTCCGACCGTCATCGAACCGATGAGCGCGCCACCCTGAAACGAGAGACCGATCCTTTTTCGCACTGCGTCCATTTCGGCGGCTGAAGCGGTTGCGAGATTTGTGCCGCCGACCCAAACGCTGCCGGAAGCCGGCTTTTCCAGCCCCACCATTGTTCGCAGCAGCGTGCTTTTGCCAGATCCGGATCCCCCAAGAATAACCAGGGTCTCGCGAGCCTTGACCTCAAAGTTGATGCCGTGAAGAATCTCGCGATCCGCGTACTGAACCCGCAGGTCTCTGGCGGAAATGACCGGGGCCTCGTTCGACGACATCACACCCGGCTCGTCATGTAGAAGATTGCAGTGAATACCAGGTCCACGAAAACAATCAGAAAAATCGAAGTGACGACGGCCGCCGTTGTTGAACGCCCCACTTGCTCGGACCCCGTATCGGTTGAAAATCCTTCCTGGCACCCGACTCCTGTGATGACCAGTGCAAAGACGATGCTTTTTACCAGTCCCGTGATGATGTCGCGTATGAAAAGCGCATCGCGCGTAGCGGCGAGATAGGTTCCAAATGTGTAGTTTGCGCCCATCATTCCAAAAACGCTTCCGCCGAGAACGCCCATGAGATCGGCCCATATTGTCAGGCAAGGCATCATCACCAGCATTGCGAGTAATTTCGGCGCGACCAGAAACGCTATCGGATGCAGTGCCATTGTCTCAATCGCGTCCAGCTCCTCGGTCACTTTCATGGTGCCGATCTCTGCCGCAAATGCCGAGCCCGAGCGGCCGATCACGACGATGGCGGTTACCAGGGGTCCAAGTTCGCGGGTGATGGATATCGCAACCATGTCCGCGACCAGATACAAGGCGCCGAAACGCCGCAATTCGTAGGCCCCCTGAAGGGCCATGATAACGCCGATGAAGAACGTTATGAAGGAAATGACGGGAATAGCGGTGACCCCAACCGCCATTGCCTGATGGATGGCGCGCTGAAAACTCAGGCTGCGCTTCAACGGCGAGACAACCACATCTGCCATGGCGCGCCCCAGCAATTGAGCCAGGCTTCCGACGTAAGCCAGGCACTCTTCTGTTGCGGCCCCGATATTCAGAAGAAGTTCCACGCGTTCAGTTATTGGCCTGCCAAGGCATGTTCTTCCGTGTCGAATACCCGGAAGACCCCGAGCACATTTGTCAGTCTCAGCACGTCACGAACGGTCGTGCCCACGCCGAACAACACAAAATCCTTTTGCAGAACCCGCGCCTGTTGTACCACTTCGACCAACGTTGCGATGCCGGCACTATCGATGTACCGGATTCCGGACATGTTCAGAACAAGCCGCGGGGTAGCGGCAAGTCTTTCGAACAATTTGGTGCGCAAACCGTGCGAGTTGGAGAGATCGATCGCTCCATCAAGATCGACCACTGTGTTCATTCCATCCAGAACGCGGACGGAGATGTTCAATATATGTGTGCGACTCATAGTCCGGGCGAATTATAGCTGTCGACGTGTCGTCTGGACTAGTAGTTAGAGGATGCGTCAGCCAATCCGCGCCAGAATTTTGAGCGCGCGCAATGTTAAACCAGGACGCAATCAGTTATCTACTGACAGCAGCGGAATCAAGTGTGTGACACGGTCAGTAGGATAGGAGGGGACTCAGCGAAAAAAGAGCGGTTCATATACACGCATATGAACCGCAGCTAGCTAAGGTCTAGATCGCAATGGAGGTACTGTCTAGAAATCGGATGCTTACTTCTCGCCCCAGGCGAAATTGAGGCCCGCGGAAAGTTCGAGCAAATTGGTCCCGTGTCCATTGAAGAAATTGGGGATTGTGCGCCCGCGGACG
>Ga0134071_10000329_pt1 | contig 15351 bp, 11 predicted proteins | sample 15_taG_27_FD_94466 | JGI IMG/M metagenome (GOLD analysis project Ga0134071, IMG submission 94466) | Grasslands soil microbial communities from the Angelo Coastal Reserve, California, USA - 15_D_Rain_40cm_5_09082015 | ecosystem: Environmental > Terrestrial > Soil > Grasslands ...
CTGCTCGCGGTGGGCCTCCTGGATCTCGGACTGCGCTTCATCCCCGTCGAGCCGCTGACCTTCCGGGCGTGGGAGGCGCTGACGCGGTACCGCCCGCCCGGGGCGGCGTTCGAGCCGAACCGGCATTACGAGAACGACCGGGCGTACGGCGATATCGCGGCGATGGGCAATCTGCCCGAGGTGCGGCAGTACCGGCGCGAGGTCTTCAGCACCGATGCCTTCGGGTTCCGGAACGCGGTTCACGTGGCGACCGCAGCGGTGTCGACGATCCTCATCGGGGACTCGTTCGCCGTGGGCTCCGGCGTCAGCGACGATGAAACCCTGTCGGCGCAACTGACGGCGCTGTCGGGCTGCCCCGTGTACAACGCCGCGAGCGAGGAGCCCAATCCGGACCCGGACCGGATCGTGTCGATGGCGCGCCGGCTCGGGATGCCCCGCGGCCTCGTCATCCATCTATACTCCGAGGACCGTGACCTGCCGCGCATTCCCGCGAGCCGGAAACGCCGGGTGACCGCTGTCCTCGCCTCGATGCCACCGTCCCTCGCCGGCTTCGTCGGCTGGGTCCGGGGCCTCGCGACAGTCTCACCGCTCCAGATCGGCAGCGAGCGCGTGATGAAGGCGATCGAAGACGGGAAAATCCTCCCCAACAGCTATGCGGGGCGCGTCGTCAGGCGGACGCTCGAAAACGGCGACCCGATACTGTTCCGCGCCGCGCACGTGGAGGATTTCTACACGCGGCGGCCGGCTTCCGCGGACTACTGGACGTGGCTCGCGGCCGAGCTGCGGGATGCCCGGCTGGATCTGCTCGTCCTCCTCGTGCCCGGCAAGTACACCGTCTACCGGCCCCACCTGATCGATGACGAGCGGCGCGGGAACGGCGGCGGTGACTATCTCGATCGTCTCGAAGGCGAGCTCCGGCCGGCCGGCATTCCCGTGCTCAATCTGACGCCTGTCTTCCGCGCTCGGGCGGCCGACGCGCTGAGACATGGCCAGTACCTCTACTGGCGGGATGACATTCACTGGAACGCCGACGGTATCGCGCTCGCCGCCCTCGCGGTCCAGAGCAGGGCGACGCGTTCGGCGGGCGATTGCCGCCGGCTCATGGCGGAGAAGCCGTAGGCCGCCGCGATAGGATCCGCGGGTGTCATGACGACGATCACGGGACCGACGCACTCCGGCATCGGCATCGACGCGTACCTCTCCGCTCGACGGGCCGCTGGGCAGCCGGCGATCCTCGATCTGGGCTGCGGCGCCGGCAAGGTCGCCGGCGCCTTCGGCATCGATCGCGTCGCGCTGCCGGGCGTGAACCTGGTGCATGATCTCCGGGCGATCCCGTATCCCGTGCCCGCGAGCTGCGCCGACCAGATCCACCTCCATCATGTCCTGGAGCACTTCGACGACCCGGTGCCAATCCTCGAGGAGGTCTGGCGCATCGCGCGCCCGGGCGGCCGGGTCCTGATCCGCACGCCGCATTACTCCGGCATCTACGCCTGGAACGATCCGACGCACCGCCGGGCGTTCTCCGCCCGCTCGTTCGACTATTTCGGCGAGAACGGCTACTCCTACTACACGAGCGCGCGGTTCCGGGTCGGGCACGTCCGGCTCAAATATTTCATGGAGGAAGCGCTGTGGCCCTGGCCGCACCGTGCCTGGGGACGTGCGGTGCAGTGGATCCTCGACCGGCACCCGACGTTTGGCGAGCGGTTCCTCTGTTATTGGGTGGGCGGGATCGAGGAGCTGCTGGTGGCTCTCGAAGCAGTCAAACCATGCGTCGAGAGCGCAACCGACGACGGAGGATTCTCATGCTCGTCCTGATTAGTCCGATTTCATATGAAGAGGCCCCACGAGGCGACTGTGGCGCGAGGAATGGCACCGTCGCCCTGAGCATGTAGCGCCATCTCACCATCGCAAGTCTGAGGGAGCGCATGTGAGCCTATGAGTCATCGCTCGAATCCGTTCGCCGTCGGAGAGACTGACCCGTCGCCCGCTTCGTGGGGACGCTCCGAGGTGGAAGCGACCGCCGCGTCACCGTCCCGGCCCGAGCCTTTGCCTCCGGGGATTCTTGCCACGGAACGGAGCTTCTATCAGGGCTATCCGTGGTGTCTCGGTGGCCCCGATGACCAGTCAGAATTCCTATGTGGCGGTGATCGCGGCAACGCTTTTGAGTGTGGGTTGTACGACGCCCGCGCCGACGATTCAGCCCGATACTCCGCCGCAGAAAGGCGCGGCACTCATCGGGTGGGCGTTCTCCGTGCCCGGCGCGCCGCACATGGTGTTCATCGGGACGACAAGTCGCAATCTTGTGAGACCGGCCGCGAAAAATTCCTAACCGACACGCCGTACGCGAAGCCGACGCCGTGCTTGCCGGTGAAGCTGACGGCCGACTGATAGCCGTGATCGTCGAGCCCGACGTCAAGGGATTCCGGATCGAGGTCAACGCCGTGGCGGTCGGCGACCGGCGTCTCTACCGTTTCCGCTGGTGCGGTTCCGGATGGACGGGCGACGGTAATGGACGTCTCCCCGTACTTCGTGCGGGTCGCCATCCAGCGCGTGCTGCTGCTGAGTCTCGTGATCGCGATCGCGGCGACGGTCATGTTCGCTTCAGTGCAAGAGCGCCGAGAACCGGTGTCCGTGACGACACTCCACGTGACTGACTTTCCCTTTGCCTGGTATCTCAAGACCATGCAGGCGAAGATCGCTGAGCGCTGACTATGACGGCGCGGCGCTACGCGCCGTCGCCGAGGCGACGCCGTTCCCTCCGCTGCCCACCGAGTTCACCGGTCCGGCCCTTCGCGTGCGTCTCTCGGTCGCGTTTCCGCAGGAGCGCTAACCCGCGGTGCGCGCTGTTCCTCGTGGAGGCGATCCAGAAGATTCCGGGCGGGCTTCTTCCGCGTGGAGCCCGTCGGCGTGCCGAAGGAGCAGTAGCAACACCACACGCGCCAGTTGACGACGCGAGGCGCGCAGCATAGCGTCTGGCGCACCTGGGTTCAGCGACGATGCTGAAATGGCTCGTGCGGGTGGTGCTTGCGATGCTGGTGCTCGCGGTGGCTGCGCCGCCGACAGAGGCTCGTGAGCGCGGCGGTCATCACACGGGGCATCGCCACCATCATCATCGCGGCCACGCATTCGTCGGCATCGGGCCCTGGTGGTGGGGACCACCATACCCGTACTGGAATTACCCGCCGCCGTATTATTACTGGCCACCGCGATACGTCATCGAAGAGCCGCCGGTGTACATCGAGCGGCAACCGTGGCCTCCGGGGTACTGGTACTACTGCGCGAGCGCGCAGGCGTACTACCACAAGTCGCCACGTGCCAGGAGGCGTGGATCCAGGTCCAGCCGCGGACCGAATAGATCAGCGGCGCTTCCACAGGCCCTGCGACGGGATGCGCAGGGCACGATTGAATTTGCTCGAGGCGTTTTCCCACGCGATGATCGCGGTCAGCTCCACGATCGCATCGTCCGTGTAGGCGGCGCGGAGCGGCGCGAAGAGCGCGTCGCCGAGCGCACGGCCGGCCGGTGATCGTCATGCTCTCCGCGTACTCGAGCGCCACCCGCTCGGCGTCGCTATAGAGCGGGCTGGTGGCGTAGACCGCGAGCGCCAGGATTTCGCCTAAGCGGCCAGGACCCTGGCGGTGTACTCGTCGGACACTTCGGTCGGATCGACGCCTTCGACACGTGCCATCGTTCGTCCTCCGCGTGAACACACCCCGCGCCGCGGATACTGTCCGTGATGCGAAAACCTCTGTGACGCGAACGTCCTTCCCGAAAGGATAGCGACACACCGTTTCCGGGCAGGCAGCTGCAGCGCCCGGCCGCCAACCCCTCGATCCTGGGTCCGGCACGGCGCTCGCAGTCAGATCGCATGTAAGGTCCGACGCGCGGTCGCGCTCTCGCCCTTCCTCCTCCTCGCGACGGCCGGGGCCGGGCCAGAATATCTCACCGCTCTCGTGGCGGCGCCCAATACCGACGGGGTCGCGATCACGCTGTCGGCGGGCGGCGGCGTGACGGCCGAGCATCCGTTCTTCCGGGCCCTCGGATCGACCGGACGCGCGTGCGCGACCTGCCACGTCCCCGCCGAGGTCCAGCGGCGGTTCGAGACCACCGCCGGTCTCGATCCGCTGTTTCGACCGCACGACGCGGCGGTCTCGCCGCGCGCCGATGTCGCGACGCGCGACGCGCGGCGCCGGGCGTACGCGCTGCTCTTGACCCGCGGGCTCATCCGCGTCGGGCTCCCGGTCCCCGCAGAAGCGGAATTCGAGGTGGCCGCGGTCGACGACCCGTACGGGTTCGCGAGCGCCACCGAGCTGTCGCTGTTCCGGCGGCCCCTGCCGGCCACGAATCTCAAGTTCGTCACCTCCGTGATGTGGGACGGCCGCGAGTCCCACGGCCGCCGCGGCGTCGTCGCGGATCTGCTCGCCCAGGCCGCGGGCGCTGCCAGCACGCACGGGCAGGGCGTCGCCCTCGACGACGAGCAGCGGCGCGTGATCGTCGACTTCGAGCGCGCGCTGCTGACCGCGCAGTCGCACGACTGCCGCGTCGGCGCCCTCCACGACGGGCGCGCGACCGGCGGACCGCTCGGTCTCGCGGGGCAGCCGTTCCAGTTCGCGATCAACAGCGTCCTGGACCAGACGGGCCGGCCGCCCACGCGGCGCGTCTTCACGCTGTTCGATGCCTGGTCGGAATCTCCGGACGAGACGCGGCGGGCGATCGCGCGGCCAGATGCTGTTCAACGAGCGCGCGCTGGGCCCGCGTCGGGCGACCTGTAGCGGCTGCCACAACGCCCCGAACGTCGGCAGCAGCTCGACGGGCGCCTTCTACGAGGGCGTCGCCGGCGAGCCGGACCCCGCGCTTGCCCTGTACACGCTGCGCTGCCTGCGCGGGCCCATGGCGGGCCGGACGCTGCGGACGACGGATCCCGGCTGGGGGCTGGTGACCGGGCGCTGCATCGACGTCGGGCGCTTCAAGGTGCCGACGCTGCGCGGACTGGCCGGGCGCGCCCCCTATTTCCACAATGGCTCCGCCGCCACGCTGGACGACGTCGTCGACTCCTACGACCGGCGCTTCGAGGTCGGGCTGACACCCGCCGAGAAGCACGATCTCGTCGCTTTCCTCAGGGCACTGTAGTCGCCCCGGAACGGCCCCCGTTCGGGGGGGGGCGTCACGCCTCGTCGAGGGGCGTCAATTCCCTGCAAACAGAGCCGAAAAATCCCCTGGCCGCTGGTAGTCGCCGTTTCGCATGCGCGGTCTACTCGTCTCAGTCGTCGGGCACGGGGGAAATCGGCTCGATGGTGCGGGGAGGCGTGACGCGGACTGGCTACGGACCCCGACAGGCCATGTCCTCCCTGACCCAGACCGCTCGTGCATTCCGCGGCGGCCTGCGCTGGCTGACGCGTGAGTCGCTGACGGTCTGACACCGACGTGCAGGAGATCGCAGCATCGCATCGAGTGGCGCGCCCCTTCTCGAAGCGAACACGATCGCGATGTGTGGGTTGTGATCCGCCATCGGGTCGCCGGACCCAAGGGGGCGAAGCCTTGCCGATGATCGACGCGACCGACTCCAGTCCAGCGGAGCAGACGGTGACAAGGCGCCATGTCCAGGACGCTTGATCCCGGCTCGGGCCTCGATACGGCGCTCGACGTCATCCAGCGGCGCAAGTGGCTGGGTCTGGCGGTCTTCGTCGTGCTGGCCGCCATGGGTGGCGCCATCGCCGTGTCGGTGCCCGACGTGTATCGCGCGCAGGCGACGGTGCTCGTGGAGCGCGACCGAGTTTCCGAGGCGTTCGTCCGCTCATCCGTCACCGCCGAACTCGAGACTCGGCTGTCCACCATCAGCCAGGAGTTGCTCAGCCGCTCACGGCTCGAGACCCTCATCGTGCAGTTCGGGCTCTACCCCGAGATCAGGGCCGAGGCGCCGATCGAGGCCGCCGTCGAACGGATGCGGCGCGACATCCGGCTGGAGCCCAAGGGCGTGGAGCAGACCAGCGGCCGTCCGGCGACCATTGCCTTCACGCTCAGCTATCGCAGCCGCGACCGTCACGTGGTCGCCGACGTCACGAACATGCTCGCGTCCCTGTCGGTCGACGAGAACGCCAAAATGCGCGAGCGCCAGGCGACCGGGACCGCGCGGCTGCTCGAGCGAGAGGTCGAGGAGATGAAGAAGCGGCTCGCCGAGGAAGAGCAGCGGCTGCGGGAGTTTCGGAGCCGTCACAGCGGGGAGCTGCCCGAGCAGCTCACGGTCAACCTCTCCACGATCGAGCGACTGAATGGTCAGCTGCAGCTGAGCCGAGACAGCCTGATGCGGGGGCTGGAGCGGCGCACGTCGATCGCCAAACAGCTGGCGGAGACCGAGGCGGCCGCGACGCCCAGCGCCAGTCCGGGTCCGGACGCCGGCACCGCGCGGCTGCTCAAGCTCCGGCAGGAGTTGCGCACGCTGCGGTCGAGATTCACCGACAAGTATCCCGACATCATGCGACTCAGAGAGGAGATCGCCGACCTCGAGCACGAGCTCGCCAGCGCCCCGGCCGAGAGCGTCGCGCCCACCGAGCGTCCGGCGCCGACCGACGCGGCCGTCCGGCGACTGCGCGCGGCGCTCGGCGAGGCGGAACGCGAGATCGAGATCGCGCGCTCCGAATCCGATCAGCTCGCGCAGCAGATTGCCGTCTACCAGCAGCGGGCCGAGCGCGCGGCCCCGATCGAGCAGGAGTTCCAGGCGCTCTCGCGCGATTACGGCGCGACGAAGGAGCGTTATTTCTCGCTGATCAAGCGCTACGAGGACGCGCTGCTCGCGGAGACGATGGAGCAGGGTCAGACGGGCGAGCGGTTCCGGATCCTCGACCCCGCCCTCCTCCCCAGGGTCCCGGTGGCGCCCAACCGGGTGCGGCTGCTCGCGATCGGGCTCGTCCTGTCGCTCATGGCGGCCGCGGCGGCGATGGTTCTCGCGGACCACGTCGGCACGCCGTTCCACAGCCTCGAGAGCCTGCGCGCGCTGACCCACGTGCCGGTGGTCGCCACGATCCCGATCATCGTGACCCCCGCCGATCGCCGGCGCGCCGCCCGGCGATTCTGGCTGGCGGCCGCCTCGGTCGCCGCGCTGGCGCTGATCGTCGTGAAGGTGTCTTCGCTGATCGCCGGCACGGAGCTCGTCGTCGGTATCCTCACGAAAGGCACGTCATGATCGGCGCCGACGACCATCTCGTCAGCCTGGTCGCGCCGCACTCGATGGAGGCGGAGCAGTATCGCGTGCTGCGCCACGCCGTCGAGCAGAAACACTACGAGTCGGGCCTCGAGGTCGTCGCCGTGACCAGCGCGGCTCCGGGCGACGGCAAAACGCTGACGGCCGTCAATCTCGCCGGCGCCCTCGCCCAGTCGCGCGACTCCCATGTGCTCCTGCTCGACGCCGACCTGCGCTGCGGCACCGTGCACGTGCTGCTCAAGCTCGGCGCTGGTCTGGGGCTCGTGGACGCCATCCTGGACGAGACGCTCGCCCTGGATGACGTCGTCCGACCGGTGCCGCGCTTCAATCTCTCCGTGCTGCCGGTGGGACGGGCGGCCGTCACCCCGTACGAATTGCTGAAGTCTCCGCGGTTCGCCCGCCTGCTCGCCGACGCGCGGACACGCTACCAGTACGTCGTCGTCGACACTCCGCCGGTTGGGCTGCTGCCCGATGCACGGCTCATCGAGCAGTGGATCGACGGCGTGCTCGTGGTCGTCGCCGCCCACAAGACCCCGCGGCAGCTCGTCGAGGCCGCGCTCGACGTGATGAATCCGGACAAGATGCTCGGAATCGTCTGGAACCGCGAGCATCGCCGCGTGTCGTCGTACGGGTACTACGGCGGATACGGACACGCTGCCAACGGCCATGGCGCCGGCTGGTGGAGCGCGCTCACGAAGCGGTTCGGCAGCCGATCCCGCGTCTCGAACACGGAATAACCGCATCGATCGCTCGTCATGCCTACCTTTCTGCCGGTCGTCGAGGCCCTCTGGATATTCCTGATGGTCTGTGTCACCGCGTACGCCGCGGCGTACCACGGGCTCATGGCCTGGCCTGCGCCCTCGAGCGTGGTGGCGCAGGCCATGGCGCTGTCGGTCTCCGCGGTGGTCGCCCTGTACTACAACGGCCTCTACGACGTCCGGGTCGCGGGCGCCCTCGCGCAGGCGTGGCGTCGATTCTTTCGCGCGGCGCTGGTGACCACCGCCTTCCTCGCGGCCGTCTACGCCTGCTTCCCCGCAGGCATGCGGGACTTGCCGCTGTCCGCGGCGGGTGTCCTCTTCGGCTTTGTCCCTGTTCGGGCAGCGATCTGCCGCGTCGCCCGGCGGCGGCCCTTCGTCGAGCGCGTCCTGGTGGTGGGCGCCGGCGCGCTCGGCGAGCTGGTCGTGCGCGAGCTACGGGCACGGCCGTCGCTGCCGTACAGGATCGTCGGCGTCGTCGACGACACGACCGAGTCGGAGCTGCTCGGGCGGCATCCGCTGCTCGGCCCGCTCGCGCATCTCGCGAAGATCGTCGAGCAGGTCGAGCCCGACCGTCTGGTGATCGCGCTGGCGCAGCGCCAGGACCGGCCCGCGGTGGACGACCTGCTGCGCTGGCGTGCCGCAGGAATGGTCATCGACCACGCGGCGGATTTCTACGCGCGGCTCACCGGTCGGCTCGCCCTGGAATGGCTGTCGCCCAGCGCGCTCGTCTTCGATGGCGGCATCCCCGTCTCGCGCTTCGGCGCTGCCGTGCGGCGCGCCGTCAGCCTGGTGGTCGCTGTCGTCGCGCTCGCGCTCTTGGCACCGGCACTGGCGCTCATCGCGCTGGCCATCAAGCTCGACTCGTCCGGCCCGGTGTTCTTCCTCCAGCGCCGCCAGGGCGCCGGCGGTCGCACCTTCACGCTCGTCAAATTCCGGACGATGCGACCGGCGGCGGCCGACGGCTCCGAGTGGGCGCGCGACAACGCGCAGCGAATCACCCCGCTCGGGAAGTGGCTGCGCCGCTTCCGCCTCGACGAGCTGCCGCAGTTCGTCAACATCCTGCGCGGCGACATGAATCTCGTCGGGCCGCGGCCGCATCCGGCGTCGAACGGCGCCCTGTTCGCCGAGAAGATCCCGTTCTACGCCCTCCGATCGCTGGTCCGGCCCGGCGTGACGGGCTGGGCGCAGGTCCGCTACGGCTACGCGAACAACCTCGAGGAAGAAATCGAGAAGATGCGGTACGACCTCTTCTACATCAAGCACGCGTCGCTGTGGCTCGACCTCCGGATCCTGGTCGACACGATCAAGATCGTCCTGCTCGGGCATGACGCGCACGCCGCTGACGCCGACCCGATCGCCTCTCCCCAGGTGCCGCTCGACTCGCTGAAGGCGGCCTGAGACCAACGACACCATGATCAATCTCGTCGCCGAGCGTATCCGCGAGCGACAGGCGCGCATCGCCGTGGTCGGGCAGGGCTACGTAGGACTGCCGCTGGCCGTCGCGTTCGCGCAGGCGGGCTTCCGTGTCACTGGCCTCGACGCGGACGCGGAGCGGGTCGTCGCCCTCGGCTATGGCCGCTCGCACAGCCCCGACGTGCGCGATGCCGATCTCACGGCGCTCGTGCGCGCGGGCCGCTACCGCGCCACCGCGGACCCGGCCGTGCTGCCGACCAGCGACATCATCATCGTTTGTGTGCCGACGCCGCTCCGCAACTCCAAGGACCCCGACATCTCATTCGTGATTCGAGCGGCCGAGCAGGTGGCGGCCGCGCTGAGGACCGGCCATCTCGTCGTGCTCGAGTCGACCACGTACCCGGGCACGACCGAGGAAATGATCCAGCCGATGTTCGAGGCCCGCGGCGCGCGCTGTGGCCGGGACGTCTTCCTGGCGTTCTCGCCCGAGCGCATCGATCCCGGCAATGCGCGGTTCGCCGTGCACGACATCCCCAAGGTCGTCGGCGGCGTGACGGCCTCCTGCACGCGGGCGGCGGCGCTCTTGTACCGGCAGATCGCCCCGTCCGTGATCGAGGTCTCGAGCCCGCGGGTGGCCGAGCTGGCCAAGCTCTACGAAAACGTCTTCCGCAACGTCAATATCGCACTGGCCAACGAGCTCGCGCTGATCTGCCGGCGCGTCGGCGTGCCGACGCGCGAGGTGATCGACGCGGCGGCCAGCAAGCCGTTCGGGTTCATGCCGTTCTATCCGGGCCCGGGGATCCGCGGCCACTGCATCGGCATCGATCCGATGTCTCTCGCCTGGAAGCTGCGCGCGGGCGGGTACGAGGCGCGGTTCATCCACCTGGCCGACGACATCAACCGCTCGATGCCCGGTTACACCGTGGAGCTGACCAGCGACGCCCTCAACGAGCGCAGACGGTGTCTCAACGGCGCCCGCATCCTCGCGCTCGGCATATCCTACAAGCGCGGAGTCGGCGACACTCGCGAATCGCCCGCCCTCGAGGTGCTGGCGCGGCTGCGCGCCCGCGGCGCCCGGGTCGCGTACAGCGACCCTCACGTCCCCGTGATCAGCGTCGACGGCGGCCTGCTCAAGTCCGTCGAGCTGACCGACGAAGAGCTGGCCGCCTCCGATTGCGTGGTGATCCTCACCGACCACGCGGAGTTCGACTACGAGCGCGTGCTCCGGCTCGCCTCGCTCGTGGTCGACACGCGCAACGCGACCTGGGGACTGCCTGCGCCCGACGACCGCGTGGTGAGGCTGTAGCGAATGGACGCGGTTCGCAAGTGGCCGGCCGGCCGGGCCGCCGCCGGATGGTGGCGGCGTCGCCCCCACCCGCGTGCGGTGCCGGCAGCGGAGTGGCGGCATCGTCCCGCCGCGCGTGCGCTGCCGGCGGCGGACGCGCCCGCGACGACCGAGCCGAGCGCGTTCGCGTTCGGCGCGCTCGTCGTCTTCACGTTCATCCTGCTGACCGCGCCGCAGAACATCGTGCCGGCCCTCGCGCCGCTTCGGATCGCGCTGATGGCGGCGGTCGTGTCGATCGGCGCCCACCTGTGGCATTGCCTCTCTCACCGCCGCCCGCTCCGGCCGGGACTCGAGCTGCAGATCACGCTCGCCCTCATCGCCTGGGCGGCCCTCACGGTGCCGTTTTCGTCCTGGCCGTCCGGCAGCCTCGCGTTCCTGCTCACGGTGTACCTCAAGACCGTCGCGATCTTCTGGCTCCTCGGCGAGCTCGTCACCACGCTGCCCCGCCTGCGCCTGATCGTCTGGACGCTGGCGCTGCTCTCCCTGCCGCTGGCGGTCACGGGGGTGAGAAATTTCCTGGCGGGTGCGTTCTTATCGGATGCGATTCAGATCAGGCGCATCGTCGGCTTCGACGCGCCGCTGACCGAGAACCCCAACGACCTCGCGCTCGTGCTGAACCTGATCCTGCCGCTGACCATCGCGCTCCTGCTCGGCGCGCGAAGCGTGCTGCCTCGGGTCGTGCTGCTGGGGGTCGTCGGGCTCAACGCGGCCGGCGTCATCGCGACCTTCTCGCGCGCGGGCTTCCTGACGCTCGTCGCGATCCTGGCCGCGTACTTCTGGAAGCTTCGCAAGCATCCGGCGGCTCGCTGGCGATGGGCCGCCGTTGGCATCGCGCTCGCGTGCCTGCCGCTGCTGCCGGCCGGGTACAGCAGTCGCCTCGAGACCATCACCGATATCGAGGCGGACGACACCGGTTCGGCGAAAGCGCGCTGGATCGATACGCTCGCCGCGGTTCGCTACATGGTCGGGCATCCGGTCGTCGGCGCCGGCATCGGGATGAATACGCTGGTGCTCAACGAGATGCGCGGCGCCACATGGCGGGCCGTGCACAACGCCTACCTCGAGTACGGCGTCGAACTGGGCGTGCTCGGCGTCGCGCTGTTTGTCGCCCTCCTGGTCATGGCGCTACGAAAGGCGTCGATCATCGAGCGCCGCGCCGCCGAGCGCGCCCCCGAGCTCGTCCACCTCGCGGGCGGGATCCAGGTAAGCCTGCTCGCCTTCGCCCTGGCGGCGTTCTTTCATCCGAACGGCTACCAGTTCCCCTTTTATTACATGGCCGGCCTCGCGGTGGCGCTTCCGGCGGTCTACGACGCCGAAGTCGCGCGGTCCCCCGAGCGCCCTCGATGAGCGACCGCATCAAGCTCTTCGCGTTCACGACCGTCTTCGCCATCGGCGGGACCGAGCGGCATTTGATGAATCTCATGCATGGGCTCGATGCGTCGAGGTTCGACCTCGAGTTCGGGTGTTTCATCCGCTGGGGACAGTTCTTGCCCGAGGTCGAGGCGCGGGGCCTGCGGATCCACGAGTATCGTGTTCGGCGCCTCTACGGCATCCATACGGCGCGCCAGCAGCTGCGTCTCGCCCGCGATTTGCGGCGGGCCCGGGCGCAGATCGTGCACACCTACGGCTTCTACCCCAACGTCTTCGCCATCGCGGCCGCGCGCCTGGCGCGGTCGCCCGTCGTCGTCGCCTCCATTCGCGACACCGGATGTTTCATGACGGCCAACCAGCGGCGCGTGCAGCGGCTTGCCTGCCGGCTCGCCCATCACGTGCTGGTGAATGCCGAGGCCGTCAAGCGGTGGCTCGTGGATGACGGCTACGACGGCGGAAAGATCAGCGTCATCCACAACGGCCTCGATCCGTCGCGCTTCGCCGGCGTCGTCGGCGGCGCCGCGCTGCGCGCGGAGCTGTCGCTGCCCCCGAATGCGCCGCTGGTCGCGATGGTCTCGCGTCTGAATCGGCTCAAGGGCGTCGAGGAGTTCCTGCAGGCGGTGTCGCGGGTGGCCGATCGGTTCGAGGATGCGCGCTTCCTGATCGTCGGCGACAACGGCACGCCGGATGGAAGCGACTACCGGCGCGAGCTGGAGCGGCGCGTGGCCGAGCTGGGCCTCGAGCGCCGCGTCGTCTTCACAGGGTTTCGACTCGACGTGCCGCGGCTCCTGTCGGAAGTCGCCGTCTCGGTCATGCCGTCGCTGAGCGAGGGATTGCCGAACACGGTGCTCGAGGCGATGGTGGCCGGCGTCCCCGTCGTGGCCACGCGCGTCGGCGGCACCGCCGAGGTCGTCGACGATGGTGTCACCGGATTGCTCGTGCCGCCCGGCGATGCCGCCGCGCTCGCCAAGGCGATCGAGCAGCTCTTGGCCGAGCCCGAGTCTGCCCGCCGCCTCGGCCGAGCCGGGCGTCAGCGCGTGATCCAGGAGTTCTCGCTCGAGCGCATGGTGCGACAGACCGAGCAGCTGTACCTGAGGCTGCTGCGCACCCACGGAGCGCTGCGATGAGAGCGGCGAGCGAGGCGCCGCTGCAGCGCGAGCTCGTCGACGCCGAGGTCGGCTTCTACGGCGAGTGTGCGTGGGCCCTCGACGCGCTGCCCACGACCAATCAGGTCGTCGTGCGGCTGCGCGCAGAGCTCGAGCGCCTCGCCCGCGTCGACGGCTGGCAGCGCGCCGAGGTCACGACCAACGTGTTTCTGCTCTCGAGCGCCCTCTCCGACACCGTCGACGACTATCTGCTCAGACCGAGCTACGACTTTGCTCAGCTCGCTGTGCTTCCGCTCGCCGGCCCCGGCATCCGGGCGGCCGGCACGGTTCTCGGGGCCTGGCGGGCGCTGCGCGCGTCGCGCTTGCGCCGGCTGCGCGCGTGGCGGCGAGGCTGGGACGACGCCGTCGTCGCATTCCTCACCCACGTCGTGAGCCGGACGCCGGACGCCGCGGCGCTGGAACGGGCGCGACATATATTGATCTCCCGACTCCCCGACCGGCTGCCTCACGCTCTCGCCGGGCGGTATCCCCGCATTCCGGCCGCCTTCCGGACGCAGGACCTCACCCATCTCGACCTCGTGCGTCTCGGCGCGAAGCTCGTGGAGGCCTTCCCCGACCGCGGGCGATCGATCGTGGTCGTCGGTGTGCGGACGGCCGGGTCGTACTTCGCGCCGGTCCTTCGTGCGTGGCTCGCGGCCGAAGGCTACACCGCCGTGGACGGCGTGACGATCCGCCCGAAGAAGGGCATCGCGCCGTGGGAAAGCCACGCGCTGCGGCGCGGCGCCAGCCGGGACGCGCTGGCGATCCTCCTCGACGAGCCGGTCAACACCGGCCATACGCTGAGCAAGGCGGTCGGCGTGCTGAGGGCCGCCGGCTTCTCGGCGGATCGGATCGTGGCGCTCGTCCCGATCCATCCCACGCGCCGCAACTGGTCGAGCGGCCACGACGGATTGCCGCTCGCCCGCATCCGAGTCATCGACCTGCCGCCCGAGCAATGGGACAAGCACGCGCGGCTCGAGCCGAGCGCGGTGCAAACGCGAGTGACCGAGTATTTCGAGCGGCGCAAGTACGCGGCCGCGGAGATCGTGCCGAGCGCGGCCGCCGAGCGCTTCAACGCGGAGCTGGCCTCGCGGTCCGACGAGAAGTTCCACACGCGCCTGAAGCGGGTCTACGAGGTCCGGCTGACCGACGAGCTCGGGGCGCACGAGACGCAGTACGTGCTGGCGAAGAGCGTCGGCTGGGGCTGGCTCGGCTATCACGCGTTCCTCGCCGCCGAGCGTCTGACGCCGTTCGTGCCGCCGCTGCTCGGCTTGCGTGACGGCATCCTCTATACCGAGTGGCTGCCGCAGGACGACGCCGCGCCGTGGCCGCCGCGCGAGCAGGTCGTGGACGGCGCGGCGGCCTACGTGGCCGCGCGCGTGCGCGCGCTGCGCCTGGCGCCGTGCGGGGCGGGCGAGCTCGCCGCGGGCAGCGGGCGCAAGGGCCTCGAGCTGCTCGCCGGCATTCTGAGTCGCGCCTGGGGAGGCAAGCCGCTCGCCGCGCTCAAGCGTCCGCGCATCCAGCGTGAGCTGCAGCGACTCGCGCCACCCTGTCCCACGCTCATCGACGGCAAGATGCGGCGCGCGGAGTGGATCGTCGGTCCCACCTCGCTGCTCAAGACCGACTTCGAGCACCACGGCCAGGGCAAGACCGAGCTGAATCTCGCCGATCCCGCCTATGACTTGGCCGACACGATCCTGCATTTACGCCTGTCGCCGGCGGAAGAGCGCCGTCTCGTCGATCACTACGCGGAGCGCTGCCACGATCGCGGTGTCGAGGAGCGCTTGCTGCTCGCGAAGCTCATGGCCGGGACGTGGGCGCGGCTCGCCGCGCTCGAAAACCTCGGCGACCCGCGTCTGGGCGCCCGGCGGCACGAGTTCAACCGCGACTATGTCGAGGCCGCGAGCTTCCTGACCGTCCACACGGCGCGCTGGTGCGGGACGCTGTGCCGCCCGCCCGCGGCCCCGTGCTGGACGTCGCCCCTCGCGGTGCTCGACATCGACGGCGTCCTCGACAAGCAGATCTTCGGATTCCCCTCGGCCACAGCGGCCACGGTGCGCGCTCTGCGGATCCTGCACGGCCACGGAATCGCCATCGCGGCGAATACCGCCCGAACGCTGGGC
>Ga0134071_10000335_pt1 | contig 15238 bp, 18 predicted proteins | sample 15_taG_27_FD_94466 | JGI IMG/M metagenome (GOLD analysis project Ga0134071, IMG submission 94466) | Grasslands soil microbial communities from the Angelo Coastal Reserve, California, USA - 15_D_Rain_40cm_5_09082015 | ecosystem: Environmental > Terrestrial > Soil > Grasslands ...
CAGCTTCATGGCACGCTCCTGAAGTTTTCTTCCCGCGATGAGCATCATCGCGGGGGATACAAGACGATTCCGAATAACGTCGAAGCCTTCGACGAGCACGGGCGAAGTGTTGGCGTTATTTTTGAGACTGCCCTTCCTTCTGACACACCGAGGCTGATGGAAGAGCTGGTCGCGTGGACGAACCGGGAGCTTGGGGGAAAGACACACCATCCGCTTCTGGTTATCGCCGTCTTCGTCGTTCGGTTTCTTGCGATACACCCGTTTCACGACGGCAACGGCAGGTTGGCCCGAGTCCTCACGAACCTCGCGCTTCTTCGGACGGGTTACGCTTACGTCCCCTATAGTTCGCTTGAGCGGGTGGTCGAAGAGAACAGGGAGCAGTACTATCGCGCGCTACGAAGTGCTCAAGGAACGCTTGACAAAGATGAGTCTAAACTCATGGACTGGCTACGTTTTTTCCTGCTTTGTTTAATCGAACAGAAAAACTCTCTCGCGCAGAAGATAAAGCGGGAGCGGCTCATGACGGCTCTTTCACCTCTCGACGAGCAATTGATGCAGCTGGCGCGCCAGCACGGCCGTCTGACGCTGACGTCGGCGATGGCGATTACGAAAGCAAACCGGAACACATTGAAGTTGCACCTTCGCCAGCTCGTCGAGGCCGGGCGGCTTCAGCTCCTGGGCCGTGGGCGCAGCTCATGGTACGAAGTAGTCTGATGTTCACACCTTACGTGCCAAGCTGCGCGGCCAGATCGAGCATATCCTTTGCGACGACGTCGAATTGCCCGGGAGTGGCTTTATCGGCCTGACGTGTGGGTCCATATTCGTTCGGACGATGGATGAATCCTGTCCGCAGTCCGAAGCTGCGGGCGGCATTAAGATCGCCGACATGTGCGGCGCACATCATGACGTCTTCCGGCTTGAGGCCCAGCAGATCGGCTGCCGTCAAGTACGCTTCGCGATCCGGTTTGTAGTGCCTGGCAAGCTCGGCGGAGAGAATCAGGTCCCACGGGATGCCGGCACTCTTAGCCATGTCCGACAGCAACCCGACGTTGCCGTTCGAGAGTGGAGCGATGATGAACTTCTTTTTGAGCCGGCGGAGACCGGGCACGGAATCGGGCCACGGCTTGAGCCGATGCCAGACGCGATTCCAGTGATCCTTTTCCTGCTCGCTTAATGGAGGCATCATCCGGAACTCCATGAGAATTTCATCCAGGATCATCCGATGCAAAACGTCGAGCTTCGTCCAGGGAAGCTGGCCCTTACGGACCTTGTCCATGGCGGGCCCGTAGCCGGCGCGCCAGCGGTCGGCAAAGCCGGCCCAATCCAGCTCAAAGCCTTTGGTTTTTGCCCAGGCGCGGCCTTCCTCGATGATGGAGCCGCGCCAATCCACAACAGTTCCAAACGTGTCGAAGACCAGTGCCCTGGGCATGACCGATACGGCCGACTGTCCGGATCGTGGAAGAGCCGCGACCATAACACCGGCACTCAAACCTTTTAATAGTTCTCTGCGATTCATAGCAGCGCGAATTATATATAATGCGTTCATCCAAAGGGAGGCATAATGCGAACGTTCCAGGCTCTTCGAGTTGGGTTATTGCTCATGGTGTTTTCTGGTACCGCCGGTGCGCAGTGGCTCAATTATCGCGATCCCCGCATTCCGCGAAGTGCGGACGGAAAACCTAACCTGAAGGCTCCAGCACCAAAACTGCCCGATGGGACTCCCGATTTTTCCGGGATATGGAGAGCTCCCGACGGCAAATTCCTCGCGAATCTCGGCGCCGGCGGCACTGAAATTCCGATGCAACCCTGGGCGGAACAGCTTTACAAGGAACGCCTCGCTAACCATGCCCAGGACCGGCCGGGCGGTCGTTGTCTTCCGCACAGTGTCACGGACTTCGACGGGCATTTCACTCCCCGTAAAATCATTCAAGTTCCTGGACTCATCGCCATACTGTTCGAGTCCTACCATTCCTACCGCCAGATATTTGCTGACGGCCGGCCGTTCCCCGAGGACCGCGAGCCGGCCTGGTACGGATACTCGATCGGTAAATGGGACAAAGATACTTTGGTTGTGGATACGGTCGGTATCAACGAGGCGACCTGGCTGGATGACGACGGCCATCCGCACAGCGACGCACTACACGTCACCGAGCGGTTCCGCCGCGTGGATTTCGGACACATGGACGTCCAGATCACGATCGACGATCCGAAAGCTTACATGAAACCGTGGACGGTGCGGCTCGGATGGGAGTTGATGCCGGACACCGATTTACTCGATTGGGTTTGCGAGAACGAGAAGGACGCTGCCCGCATTTCGGGCAAATGAAACACACAACAAGGGAGGATTGCTTATGCGTAATGCATTTCTGTTCATTGCCGGCATCGCGGTTGGATTAGCTGTCGATGCCGCTGTAGCTCAGAATGGGAGTCCGAACCGCGGACTCGTCGGCTTGAACCATGTGGGGGTCGCCGTACCGAACCTCGACGAAGCGTTGAAATACTATACGAAGACGCTGGGATTTCCCGAAGCGTTCCGGAGCGTCGACGACAAAGGAAATGTAACGCTGGTCTACGTTCAGATCAGCAAGAATACATTTGTCGAATTGCAACCCGCGAATGGGCGCCCGCTAGGGATCAACCACTTTGGTATCCACGTCGAGAACATGGCTCAGGCGACATCGATGTTCAAGGAGCGGGGAGCGAACCTGAGTGAGACTCGAGTCAGCCCCACCAAAGCGATTCTCTCGAACATCACGGATCCGAATGGCGTGCGTATTGAGCTTGCGGAGCTTACTCCGGAATCTCAACACCGCAAGGCCATGGAACGCTGGAAATAGCGGTATACTTCCTGAACCCAATAACAACAAAAGGAGGCGTTCCATGCCGAAGTATCTCATTCAAGGCAGTTACAGCGCGGAGGGCGCAAAGGGCCTCCGCAAAGACGGTGGATCGAAACGCCGACAGGCCGCTGAGGCGCTCATCAAGGAAGCGGGAGGCAGGCTCGAAGCCTTCTACTTCACATTTGGTCAGACGGACTTCGTCGGCATAACGGACTTGCCGGACAATGTCTCCGTCGCTTCGCTTTCGTTGGCGGTGAATGCCAGCGGAGTAACGAACCTCCGGACCACACCGCTGCTCACGCCGGAAGAAATGGATGCAGCGGCAAAGAAGCAGATCTCCTATCGCGGGCCGGGACAATAACGGCGTTCTTGTGCTGAAGCGAATAGGAATTGCATTCGTTGGGATATGTCTTCTGCCGCTGGGGCTGCGGGCACAGACCAGGAGCTCTGCCTATGCTCCACGGACAACGAGAACGCCTTCATTCCAGCGGCAGAAGTACGCAACCGCATCGTTCGCAGCTAAAAAATTCACCACGCAACCCTTCGCCGCGAAGAAGGCTCGCGTTGCACCATTCGTCATCCCCGGGAGAAGTTATGAAATGCAAAGCACAGTTAGTCATCGCGCCGCTGGTTTTTCTCTGTCTCGTTCTCAATTCGGTCGCCGCATTCGCACAACTCGCTGAGCCTCCGAACGACCTTGGAGTGCGGCTGGGGCACATCCATTTGGCCGTGAAAAATGTGGAGACTCAGACAAAATTCTGGACCGATATGATGGGAGGAACGGTCGTCAAAAATGGTCCGCTCACGCTGATCCAATTCCCCGGGGTGTTCATCATGTTGCGGCAGGGCGATCCGACGGCTCCGCCAGCGGGTTCCACCGTCGATCATTTCGGATTCGTGCTCAAAGATATCAACGCGGCTCGCGCGAAGTGGAAGGCTGCCGGTGTGAACTACACGATAGGAGCGAACAATCCCAATCAGGGCTACGTCGAAGCTCCGGATGGGATTCGCGTCGAAGTTTTTGGCGATCCATCGTTGCCGGGCGCGGTCGGTATGGATCACATCCATATGTTTGTTCCCGCCTCGGATATTCCCGCAATTCAGGCCTGGTACGACAAAAATCTCGGCGGCCTGACAGGCAAGCGCAAAACGGTGGCGACTTCAGGCGTGACGGATTGCGTTTACTTTCATCGCTTCAATGTGTCCTTCTCGCGAAGCGACACCAAGCGCGATCCAACGAAAGGCCGGTCGCTGGACCATATCGGTTTCGATGTGAAGAACCTGGACGAGCTTGTCAAAAAGCTCGAAGCGTCCGGAACGAAATTGGAGGCGCCGCCCCGCATGGTTCCCAATTCAAACGTGAAGATCGCCTTTCTGACCGATCCCTGGGGGACATACATCGAATTGACCCAGAATCTCGCTCCCGCTGCAAATTAGCTGTTATCGCGAACAGGCCGACGGGCTTTCAACGTCGCGCACGATCACCGCGTTCCGACCGTGGTAAGCCACAACCGACCCGCGCGGCGAAAGCATTTTCGAAATAATGACCGAGACATCCTCTGCCCGGGCGTAGTTCAGCACATAAAGGTGTGTCTGGAGTGGTAGAGCGTTGATGCAGGCTTGTTCCACCGCTGCCTTCTGTTTCTGCTCGGCTTCAAGATTCGCGAGCGGTACGATCCGCATGATGTTGCCCTCCACTTCTTTCGCGAGTCCGTGGCTCTTGAGAACCATATCCAGCACGCGCTCCCACGGGACTTCCTTGACTGCGAGGTTCACCTTGCCTTGAACAGATGGATGAATCACGACATTGATGTTTGCCGCGTTTGCGATCAGCCGGAAGAAGTCGCCCAGATCGAGGTCTCTGGCATCGATCGAAATCATCTGAGCCGAAGCCAGGAATGCCGCAAAACCCAAACTTGATATCATGGATGCCCCTTTCTGAATTTCTTGACAGAAAATCAAGCGTAACCAACATTAATTTTACCTTTCGAAGTGAACCATTTAACCAAGGAGGTGGAACCGTAGACAACCAACGCGCGGCTCGGGGCTCCTGCCTAAAAAGGACTTGATTACCTAGCCAACCACGCAAGCTCCGAGTCGCACATTTCAGTTCGGATAAAGCGTTCACCAGCTTGGAATTAGAAAAGCTTTTGCAAAGTAGACGTCGAGGGAATAGAATCCCGCCCAGCGTTCGTTAATTATTCGAGCAGGCCGAATGTCTAATGGATCGTCCTGAACGAGTCTATTCTTCATCGAAAAAAACCATACCTGTCCTGATTGACGGAGCGACTGTGCGCGCGGCAGAACGCCAGATCGATTCTTGTGAAGCGTGCGCGCCTGATGAAGCGGAAACTCCTTTCGATTACATCCTCGATTCCATCACCGGTTGCGAGCCGGAATCCACGGATTACGTTTTGGAGAAACCCGCGAAATGTCCTCGCTGTTCAGGTGAGGTGTTGACGGGATACTGGCGCTGGTACGATTCCGAAACCGAAGGACGGAAGGCTTTCGTTGTTCCCGGCACTCTCGTGACCTTGAAGAAAGAGTAACCCGAGGAGGATCGTATGTTCAGCAGATGGTTGTGCCTGGCCGCCTTAACGCCGGTGCTCGTCGGATCAAGCTACGCCACACAAACCGCGAGGGAAGGCGGTTCGCCCGGCCCGTTAGCGGATTCCTGTGGCGTGCCCGCTCAGGCGAGTGGACAAGCTCCGGGTGCCCACGGTACGCCCGTGTTTCCGCCTGGACAGTATCCGGTTAAATTGCCGGCTGTGTCCCTGCTCGGCGCACACAATGATTTGCCGAATCCCTTTCGAGCTGGAGTGCATTGGGGACAACTCCCGGATGGGAGGAAGTGGGGATCGACTGCGGGAGTGAATGCCGGCCCAGACGGGAAGACGATTTGGGCGATTGATCGATGCGGCGCTTCGGGAGGCGGAGGCACAGCTTGTGCGGATTCGCCGCTGGATCCGATTCTTCAATTCGACACCTCCGGAAAGCTGCTGAAGAGCTTTGGTAAGGGTCAGATCGTCAGTCCTCATAAGATTACCGTGGATCGAGAAGGCAGCGTATGGGTTGCCGACAACGGTACGGCAAGGGGAAAAGGTCAACAGGTACTGAAGTTCAGTCCTGATGGAAAACTCTTGATGTCGCTCGGCAAGCCCGGCGTTGCCGGTCCAGATTTCGACGAATTCGACCAACCGACCGAAGTGGCCGTCGCTCCAAACGGTGACATCTTCGTCGCGGACGGACACAGCGGAGGTGGCACGGCCACGGGCAACGCGCGAATCATGCGATTCGATAAGAACGGAAAGTTCATCAAGTCGTGGGGCAGGAAAGGAATGGGACCCGGCGAGTTCGATGTCCCCCACACCCTGGCTTTCGACTCCAGAGGGCGGTTGTTCGTCGGTGATCGCCAAAACAATCGTGTCGAAATTTTTGACCAGGACGGCAAGTTTATCGCGCAGTGGTTCCAGTTCGGCCGGCCCAGCGGCATGTATATCGACAAGAATGATGTGCTCTACGTTGCGGACTCGGAATCCAGAGACGGCCGGACCAACACTGGACAATTGGCTCTACCGCAGACCGGCTACGGGTTCAACCCGGGCATTCAGCGCGGCATTCGAATCGGGAGCGCGAAAGACGGCTCGGTGAAGTACTTCATCCCCGATCCGTGTCCTTATCCCTACCCCAGTGGGTCGAGCATGGCTGAAGGGGTTACCACCGACGGGGAAGGCAACGTCTACGGAGCCGATTTTCTGGGAACAATACGGAAGTTCGTCAGGAAGTGATCTGGTCAACCGTAGCGGCAAGTGCACCCTGAATACCACCTGCAAGATTGGTATGCGGGTTGCAAACACCGGGGTATGACAAATTCATTGATTGACGTACAACGGTCTGCAAATAAATTCAAACACGTTTCGGCAAGCAGCATCTGGGCATTTGTACGCGGCAATGGCGAATTAAATTACGAGGAACACAACCATCTGAAACGGTGTGAGCACTGCGAAGCCATCTTCAAGTACTTTGGAATCCACGCCGGACCTCCGCCTGCGTCCGAGGCCATCGAGAATCGTGCTACGGCCGCTTAAGCGTGTTCGGTTTGCTGGTGACGATTCCGGGAAAACTTCCTTAAGAATTCCGCGTGCACGTCGCGACCATCTAAGGCTAATCCTTTCGGTTCTTCTTTTCTGTGCCGTGACCGGTTTCAGTGGCGGCCAACCGCGAATCACAATATCTGCACTCCAGCAGAAGATCGCCGGTCTGGTCAACGCCGAGCGGCAGGCCAGACATCTGAATCCCTTCGTTTCAGACGAAAATTTATCTAGAATTGCGCGGGCCCACAGCGAGGACATGGCCAGACGCGGGTTTTTTGATCACGTCAATCCGGATGGAGAAGCTCCGAGAGACCGCATGCGCCGAGCGGGCTATCATTGTCCGAAAACTTCCGGGGAAAATATCTTTCAGAACAACCTGTATTCACGCGTCACGATCAGTGGAAATCGAAAGACATACGAATGGAATTCGCTGCAACAGATCGCCGGCAGCACTGTAAGCGGATGGATGCAGAGCTCAGGACATCGGCAGAATATTCTCCATACGGCATACCGAAAAACGGGAGTCGGAGCTGCAATCGCTGCCGACGGCCAGGTCTATTTCACGCAGCTATTCTGTGGATAACCTCTTAAATTACTCGCAGCCGCTTGCCCACTTTCTCAAACGCGGTTAATGCGCGATCCAGCGTGACCTGGTCAAACGCCGCGGATATCTGGGCCCGCAAACGGGCCTCACCTTTGGGCACGACCGGATACCAAAGCCCCTTGATATAGACACCCTCTTGAAGAAGCGCATCGCTCATATCTTTTGCCATGGACGCTTCGCCCAGCATGATGGGCACGATGGGATGTTCGCCCTGCAGGATTTTGAAGCCGAGTTGCTGGATATGCTTGCGGAAATATGCGGTGTTATGCCGGAGACGTTCGACGAGGCCGGGATCTTGTACGAGAATCTTGAATGCTTCAATTGCGGCGAGGGCGATTGAGGGCGGAAGGGAATTCGAGAATGTGTAAGGCCGGGATTTTTGCCGAAGATATCCGATCAGGTCCTTGTTGCCGGCGATGTAGCCCCCCGCAGCTCCGCCCAAAGCCTTGCCCAACGTGCCGCTGAGTACGCCGACCTTTCCGTGAACACCCAGCTGCTCGGGAGTGCCGCGCCCAGTTGCGCCGATCACACCGACAGCGTGAGAGTCATCGACGAACAGGATCCGGCCGTATTTGCTCGAAACCTCGATCAACGCGGGCAGAGGCGCCAAGTCCCCTTCCATGCTGAAGACGCCGTCGGTTGCGACGAAACCAAAGCGGTAAGGAACGTGCCGATCCAACTCGAGCTTGCTTTGCAAGTCGCCGGCGTCGGCGTGCTCATAGATCTTCCGGTCGCAGACCTCAGCCCGGCACAGACGCGTTCCGTCGATAATGCTCGCGTGGTTCAGACGGTCGCTGTAGATGACGTCGCGGTAGGATTCAGACCCCATTTTCTCGTTGATGATTGCGGCAAAGAACCCCTCGTTCGCAGCAAAACATGAGGAAAACAGAATGGCGTCGTCAACTCCGAGAAAGGCAGCGATGGTCTCCTCGAGCTGTCGATGAACGGTGAGCGTACCGCAAAGAAACCGCACCGAAGAAACACCGTAGCCGTACTCGCGCACGCCGCGAATGGCGGCCTGTTTGATTCGGGAATCGGAGGCGAGGCCGAGATAATTATTCGATGCGAGCATCACCACATCTTTGCCGGCCACGCGTACGACAGCGCCTTGTTCGGATTCGATGACGGTTTCTTTCTTGAATGTCTTCGTCTGCTCGAGCCGGCCGAGCTCGCTCCGTACTGCGTCGTTCAAATTCATGATAGAGCCTTCATAAAGCGCTAAACATCGCTCCAGGAATGCCGATAAGACAGTTGAATGAGAAGACTGCTGATACAATTACTTTTATTTCTGGCCGCCATCGAAGGTTTGTCGCATGTCAATTTGATGGTGCTGCTTTCCGCCATGGGGGTCGCGATCGCGGTCGTAATCTGTACTGATCTTTTCCTGATTTCTGCCTCGTCAAGATAAGGAAATTCTCCTGAGTCAGGACGGGAGTGTTTTCCTGGCCCGGACAATGACGCCATTCATGACGAACTCGTGGGGCGTTTTCGTCTTGCCGTCTTCATTGAGTTCATACACCCGAAACGTCGGATTGACTCCGTCTTGACCGATTTCGAGCGGATAAACGCCGCGCAGGCCTTTGACGCGGAACGCGGTCTCGTACTTATGCTTTTTCATGTTCCAGGTGAAAACGCGGACACCCTGGAAGTCCACATTGGGGTCATGCCCAGGCCGGCGTTCACCGACCACGTACCAATTGACGTCACCAGCGATTGGATCGTGAACACGGTTGATAACCTTTACCGCGGCATACGTATATTCTTCGCTGTATTGTGCGATGTCGCCAGGAATATCGAACTCCAGGGCACCCGACAGAACCCATCCAATCTCAGTAGGTGACGGACGTACTTTCAGCCACACGTCGTGCAGTGAAGGCGATCCCGGGCGGGGCAATGTGGCGCGTTCGATCACTTCGAGCTTCGTCCCAGATTGAAGCCTGCGAATGATAGCTGTTGACCGTCCGGGCTCGAGCCGGAAGTTTGCGGCCTGTTTGAGCACCGCCGTGTTTTGCGGTCCTTGGTTTTGCGATGACGCAACCAAGGTCTGAATCCGATCCTTGTTGCCGTTGGTAAGGACCGTACTTGTTTCCATCCAACCTTGTATATCGGTCCCATAGCGGACGCGGTACCAATTCTCCTGCCGCTCCAACACCTCGACTTTGTCGCCCGTATCGAGTACGCGGATTGTGCGTGAAGTTGAGCTGTTTTTCAAACGCAGCGACGCGTTCTTTGCGACGACGGTTCCATGATCCAGAACCGGTTCGGGTTTAGGTGCGCAGCTTGTTAGAAAAATAACGAATAGGAGAGTAAAAAAAACCTTCATGTGATGCTGAGACCTTCATCTATGACTTTTCATTATAGTACCAGGTCAACTACAATCCACGGGATGTCTGACACTCCGGACTTCGAGACCGCCCTCAAAAGACTCGAAGAGATCGTCAAAAAACTGGAAAACGGAGAGCTGTCGCTGGATTCGGCCTTGCAACTTTTCGAGGAGGGGATCAAGCTCTCCCGATTTTGTCACACGAAACTTGAAGAGGCAGAGCGGCGTGTCGAGATTTTGCTGAAGAACAGTTCAGGCCAGCCGCAGGCGGTACCATTCGAGTCCGAAAATGAACAGTGAACTGCAAGCGTTCTTCGAGCGGGCGCGTCCGGCGATCGATACGACATTGAATGGATTGCTTCCTCCCGAGACCGCCTCTCCTGAGCGGATCCATCAAGCGATGCGGTACAGTACGCTTAACGGCGGCAAGCGCATACGTCCCTGCCTGTGTGTGGCTGCTTTTGCCGGTTATCGCGAGGAATGGAGTCCGATTCTTTCGGTTGCTTCCTCTATCGAGATGATCCACTCGTATTCTTTAATTCACGACGATCTGCCGGCCATGGACAACGACGACTTCCGCCGAGGAAAACCTTCTTGCCACAAACAATTTGGCGAGGCCATCGCCATCCTGGCCGGTGACGCTCTTCTAACACTTGCCTTTGAGGTGCTCGGACGGTCAAAAGATTTTTCCTCCGACCGCATCCTGCGCGTGATCTCGATGCTCGGCCACGCTTCGGGTACTCGCCATGGAATGATCGCGGGGCAGGTGCTCGATATTGAGGCGGAAGTCACACCTGCGAGCGAAGACCAACTGGAAACAATTCACCGGTCGAAAACCGGTGCTCTGATTGCCGCAAGTGTCTGGATCGGTGCTTATCTCGGCGGAGCTTCGGACTCCGACCTTGAAAAGATCCGAGTCTACTGCGACCGTACCGGTCTGGCGTTTCAGGTGATCGACGATATCCTGGACGCTACCGACGGCAGCAATCGCGATGAAGGAAAGGCCACATACCCCGCCCTGCACGGCCTCGAAAAATCCCGCGAGATCGCTCATGATCTGATGAGAGAGGCGAAAGGCGCGTTGTCTCCCCTCGGCGCGCGCGCGCGATTGCTGATCGATTTCTGCGATTATCTGGAGCAGCGGACCTATTGAAGAAGCGTATTGACAGACTGCTTGTCGAGCGAGGACTGGCGGAGAGCCGCGAAAAAGCACAAGCACTGATCATGGCCGGAAATGTCTTGATCGATGAACAGCCTGCCACGAAGTCCGGAATGGCTGTGCCCGAAGACGCGAACATTCGTCTCAAGCAGGCGCCGTATCCTTATGTAAGCCGGGGCGGCATCAAACTGGAAGGCGCGATCGCCGCCTTCGGCATTCGCGTTGAAGGCAAGATTTGCGTTGATATCGGGTCATCAACCGGAGGTTTTACGCATTTTCTGCTCCTGAACGGGGCAGCTCGAGTCTACGCGCTCGATGTCGACGTGAAGCAGCTCGACTGGAAAATTCGTAATGAACCGAGAGTCCGGCTGATTGAATTGAATGCGCGATTCCTGGAGGCAGGCGACATTGGTGAGGTCGTGGATCTGGTCACAATTGACGCCTCGTTTATCTCCCTTACAATGATCTTGCCCAGAATTCCTGCGGTACTGAAGCCCGGTGGTGATTGTCTGGCGTTGGTAAAGCCGCAGTTTGAAGTCGGACGGGAACACGTCGGCAAAGGTGGCATTGTCCGGGACGCCGGGTTGCAGCAAACTGCCATCGATAAGATTCGGGCAGCCGGCGAGAGTGCCGGGCTTAACTTCACGGGGTCCCAGGAGTCGCCGATCACGGGCCGGGAAGGGAATCGCGAGTTTTTCGTGCTCTTCAAAAAGTCATGAATGTTCGCCACGTCGTTATCGTCACCAAGCCGAAGCAGCCGCAGGTTGCCTACATTGCTGATGAATTGCTGCGTTGGTTCAAAAGCAAACACATTGAAGCGTCATTGGACTCTGGCGCGGCAGCCAAGGCGGACTTGACGATCGTCGTGGGTGGTGACGGTACCCTCCTGGCTGCTGCCCGGCTGCTTGGTGATCGTCAGATTCCGATCCTCGCGATCAACCATGGCGGGCTGGGTTTCCTGACTGAAGTTACGCTGGAAGAGATGTACCCGGCAATTGAGCGCGTACTCGCAGGCCAATTCATCACAGAACATCGGATGATGATGGACATCGAAGTCTCGCGCGCACACAAGCGGTTGGTCCACTACCGCGCTCTGAACGACATTGTTATCAACAAAGGGACACTCTCCCGAATGATTGAGCTGGAAAGCCGTGTCGACGGCCAGTACGTCTCGAAATTCCGGGCGGACGGTTTGATTGTCGCAACCCCAACCGGTTCCACCGCATACAACCTTTCCGCGGGCGGTCCAATCATCTTTCCTACGATGAGCGCGATGATCATCACTCCTATCTGTTCACATACACTGACGAATCGGCCTCTCGTGCTTCCACCCGGGGTCAAGGTCGAAATTATGCTTCGATCCGCCCAGGACGACGTCCAGCTCACGGTGGATGGCCAGGTCGGACTCAAGCTGGAGATGAACGATCAGATCACAGTCGAAAAGTCCAACGTCGCCGTCAAACTTGTGGCACCTGCCGACAAAAATTACTTCGATGTCTTGAGAGGCAAGCTGAAGTGGGGTTAAAGTGCCACTTCGCTATAATCTGTTTTCAGGAGAATCTACGACGTGAAAACCAAGGCCCCGCGCCAGACTGTGTGCAACATACCCACCAACGACCCTAAAGAGCCCTATTGCGGCGGAAAACTGAAAATAATCACGCCATTGGATCCGGAGGCGAAAAAGGCGGCGGGACCGGGCAAAGACGTATTTCGGTGCCAAAAGTGCAAGACGCTTTACGTTGACGAGAGTCCATATGCTTTAGCGAAGAAATGACTCCGGAGGCGCTCCGTGCCAGATCGACAAAAGCTAGTCTACGATTGGAACATTATCGGCGAATCCGAGCCGTTGACGGATAAGCGGGTGTTGCTGGATGACGAGACTTTGCGCGATGGCCTGCAATCACCTACGGTGTCGGACCCCGCTATTGAAGACAAGATCCAGCTTCTCCATTTAATGGAAGAGCTCGGCATCCAGATGCTCGATATCGGATTGCCCGGCGCTGGTCCGCGGGCATATGCCGATACGTTGGCTCTGGCGCAGGAAATCGCCCGCAGCCGCCTTAAAATCCGTCCGAATTGCGCGGCGCGAACGACAATTCAAGATATCGACCCCATACTGGATATTGCGGACAAGACCGGAGTCACCATTGATGCCGCAACCTTTCTCGGCTCCAGCATGATCCGGCAATATGTCGAAAACTGGACGATGGACGACCTGCTGCTGAAAACGGAAGAAGCCGTCACATACGGCATCAGGCGTGGCGTTCCGGTCATGTACGTAACCGAAGACACAACACGGGCCTTTCCGGAGACGATCAAACGTCTATATGCGACGGCGATCAATTGCGGAGCCCGGCATATTGTGCTGACCGATACGGTCGGGCATGCGACTCCAGCGGGCGCGCGTGCGCTGGTACGATTCGTGATTGATGAGGTTGTGAGGCCTTCCGGGGAAGAAATTCTGATCAGTTGGCATGGACATAATGATCGTGGTCTCAGCGTTATCAACTCGCTGGCTGCGGTTCAGGCGGGAGCAGACGTGATTCACGGGTGCGCGTTGGGTATCGGCGAGCGTGTCGGCAACACGCCTATGGACCAGGTGCTCGTGAACCTGAAACTTCTTGGCGCTATCGATCAGGACCTCATCAAATTGAAAGACTATTGCGAGGTCGCGTCGCGAGCTTGCCACGTTGTCATTCCCCCGGGCTATCCGGTTTTCGGCTCCGATGCGTTTCGCACGGCCACGGGCGTTCACGCAGCAGCCGTCATCAAAGCCTTTAAGAAAGGCGAGACGGAGCTGGCCAACACCGTCTATTCGGGCGTTCCATCACATCTGTTTGGTCTCGAGCAAATCATTGACATCGGTCCCATGAGCGGCAGATCCAACGTGATTTTCTGGCTGGAAAAACGCGGCATTCAACCGACAGAAGAGCGCGTCACCGCGATCTACAACAAAGCGAAACATTCGGATCGCTTATTGACGACGGAAGAGGTCTTCGAGGCGATTCACGCGACTCCGACTCCCCTTGTCAGCTAGGAGGGGACAACTCCGCCTTCCATGACGCTGCGCAGCGTCCGGGCTACGGCGATTTCGATCAAGCTACGCTCATAAGAATTATCCTTCTTCGCCGTCGCCAGAATTTCTTCGGCGGCGATCCCGGACGCCTTCTTGATCGATTCCTCGTTTGCGGGCCTTCCGGCGATTTCCTTTTCCGCAAGCCTGGCGCGTAAAGGGATGAGGGTGAGGCTGGAAACGACGATTTCGGGGTCCACACAAATCATCCGGACCAGTTTCATTCGAATTGCTGTCGAGACGCTGCCTTTCCCGCCAATCCTCGCAACCCGGAAAAACCCCACTTTTTCAAAAGGATGCAGCGGGGAAAACTCCAATGCTGTGGGCAGTTCACCCTTCTTGAAGCCTTTTTCAGCGGCTTCAAGGAAATCGCGAATCGACAGGGTACGCCTGCCCGCGGGGCTTTGAAGCCGAACCTTGGCTTCCAGAAGTACCAATGGGGTCGTAATATCAAAGTATGGAGATTCCGGTCGAAGTGCCTCGACCACGGTGACTCTATTCCGCACCAGTGGATTGGCGATAATAGAAGCGGCAAGCCGCAGCAGGCCATTCTCCCCAACCGCGTCGCGCACAAGGCGGCCGAGGTTGATACCGGTCCCTATCGTGACTTTGTCCCGCTTCTTCTCGATTTCCTGAAGGGGCGCAACACCAGTCACATCGATCGCGACCTTGCCTGTGGGTGTCCGTTCAGCGGCTGGATCGACGCCGGACAGAAGCACCGAGCGCTTGCCATGTTTTGCGATCAATTTGAGGAGCTCAGGGACAGACTTCGGTGTCTGTATCGCCGGCATAAAAAGGATGGGAGTCTACGAGAGCGGTGCGAGCAAAGTCAATGAATATGTTAGACTGAGCGGTGTTTAAGTCCCGCTGTGGATTTGGTTATGCAGATCGATATCTTTGATGAGATCCAGAAAATGCGACAGCAGGGCCGAAAAGCTGTACTGGCCACAATCGTCCAGATTCGCGGGTCGGTTCCCAGCTTTCAATCGGCCAAAATGCTGATTCGGGACGACGGCTCCACCTTAGGATCAGTTGGCGGCGGATGCGTCGAGGCCGAAATCTGGACGGCGGCGCAGGATGTGATGCGCGACGAAAAATCGAAGATCATGACCTTCGATTTGACGGATGAATCCATGGCCGAAAGC
>Ga0134071_10000341_pt1 | contig 15168 bp, 15 predicted proteins | sample 15_taG_27_FD_94466 | JGI IMG/M metagenome (GOLD analysis project Ga0134071, IMG submission 94466) | Grasslands soil microbial communities from the Angelo Coastal Reserve, California, USA - 15_D_Rain_40cm_5_09082015 | ecosystem: Environmental > Terrestrial > Soil > Grasslands ...
CCCATTGGATCCGCCCACCATTGCCCAATTCCTCGGGCCCAACAATTGGCTGATAGCGAAAGTCAGGGTGAGTAGCCTTGATCTCGCCCGCGACGCGATCGATCTCGTCGCGGCCACGGTAGACGCCCTTGGTGGGGTCGTAGAACACGCAATCTTCGGTGTAGATCTCGTCGATGGCCGCGCGCCGACGCGTGCCGTCGCTTTCACCGAAGACGTCGTGGAGATTGCGAGTCAGTAAGGTCGATATGCTGTAGGACATGGCCTTGCTCCTCTCCGCCCTTCCTTTCAGATGCCGTCGATCCGTCGAGCGATCCATCGGATGACACAAGGCCCGGCATGGAGGACGCCGGGAAAGCCGGATCGTCAGGAGCCTCAGACCCGCGCCTCCCACACAAAATCCCTGCCGACCTGGAGCGTAAAGCGGGCACGGGATGACACGAATTACCACGATTTACTAAGTAGTGCGCGTTAAGGTGCCGTCAGGATTGACCGCGCAATCTACGAATCCCTTACCCTCCACCGGCGAAATTATGGCGTCGAGCACTTCGTTTCGGTGCTTGAGTCGGTCCCAGAAGAAATCGACTTCGTTCCACCAACCAAAAACGCGACGTACGTTCTCGACGGCGATGACAAGCAACGCAACCCATGCCGGAATGGTCCACCGACGAAATAGGGTGCGTGCCATGCACGCACAGCCTAGTCCTCCTTTAGCCGTGCGTAAAGTAGACCGTTCCGTCTACTTCGTGTCGAGCCTCGAGGAGTCGATCTGCCTGCTCTCGCGGCTGCGACTAGAGGCCGGCACGGGGCGTGTGGAAGGGCGGCCTGGAGGTCGATCGGGCTTCTAGGTGGCCATAAACGGCAACCTCAGAGCGTCGCCACGCTTTGGAAAAGCTATATCGAGATTCGTCACAAACTGGTTCCACGTTTGCGCGATCCGCATGAAGCCGATGACAGCGTAGAGATGTTGGGCGAGCGCAGGATGGCCCACATCCTCAGTGAGCCACTGATGGTGCTTGGCGCGGCGCCGGCCGCGGTCGTCGACGGGATTCCGCACCTCTAACTCTTTCAGGATGCCCGGAGCCAGCCGCGCATAAACCAAATCGCAAGTGTACCCGGCGACCGCCTGCGGCCGGTTGACCGACATGCCCTTCCACGTCCATCCGCGCAGCCGGAAAATCTGCTGGTAGAACTCGTCGGGGAACCTCTTCGGTCGAGGATTGCCTGTTAAAGAGGAAGCGTCTTGTTCAGTGCCTCCCGGAGGGCATCCAGCCTCCGTTTGAGTGCGGCTTCGGCCTCCAGTATTAGCACGGCCGATGCGTCACGCAGTTGTTGGCTCTCCTTCACCAAATGCCGCGCCGCCTCGCGCAATGCCTGCGCCTTGCTTCGTATTTCGATCGGCAGCATTGAGCAAGAGTTGAGATGTCTGCGAATGGTCGGAGTCAGGTCGACACGGCAGCGCGGACACAGATTCGTGCGGTGAGTAAAGAGGTCGGCGCCAAGCTCCTCGTGCCGAAAGCTCTGGTGACACGCGGCGCACTCGGCGACAGCGTGCGCCGAGCAGTACGAGAAGAGGAGGGCGCGCTCGTCGGGGGTCAGCGTCTGAGGGCTCTGGCAGTCCAGATGCGACAGACGACCGCCAGAAGACACGATGGTGTCACCGAGCGAGACCGCGTGAGAGCATGTCGAGCACTGGACCTGCCGCATTGGAGCCTTCCCGCTACGGCGGACCTGCCCAAGCCAGATGCCATTGTTGCTGGACGCCTGCCGCGTCTACCCGGCGGCTCCAATGGGAGGCGTTGGGGATCGTAGCACTTTACCGAGGCTAGGAGGAGGCCTACCTGACCGGAGCGCCGGGGAGCCTCAGACCCCCGCCTCCCACCCAAATCCCTCCCTTACCCTCCACCATTACTTTTCTCGAGTAGTTAGAGCGCATTTCCCGCGATCTGTAGCGCCGGGGAGCCTTTCGTAGCCTTCCGGGAATCCTTCCCTACCTGGTCGTTTCTGCGGCTCCCTGCGGCATGAGGCCCTCCGGCCCGGTGTAGGAGACGGGCCTGGGTCGGAATCTCGGCGTAGAGCCGCGCTAGCGTGCCGATCTCCGGCTAGGTCAGCGAGGTACCCGCAGAACTTCGGCGCGTCCACTCGGGTCAGGTCATCCCTCAGGTAGTGCCTCGACAGACGCGCAGAATCCTCGTTGCGCTTCGCGGGTTCCGCGCGGAGAGCTCCCGGACTAGAAATTGTTGACCGAGTGTTGTCCGCGTTGTATTCAGGGCCAGCTCAAGCGATCATCCAGCACCTACACCGCCGTCAACAGGAGCCCATGTCGATGCCGGATAGGGTTCTTCCAAAGCCGAAGTGGGCCGAAGTAGAGAACATTATCGGGTACACCTTTGAAGAGCCACTCACTGTTGCAATGGTCGACGACATGAAGGCGCGAACTCGCTACGCGCTCAAAGGGGGAGCGTGGAGATGGGAGTCGAAGCCGTCTGTCTACTACAGAGGAGGTCACGCGACCCTTCAACATGACAGGCTTAACAACCTCGGCTGGACCGAGAGCGCCGGCTGGAATTGGCTGTACTTCGGCAACCTCCCCGGAAAGCAGGCTAAAACGATTCACCAGCATGACCAAGAGGGGAGGGAAAAGTTCGCCGACGAGGTAATGAAGAAGTATGGGAGCTACTGCTGGAGCGACCGGAACAGGAGAGAATGGAATCTGAAGGGGAACCCGGCGAAACGCTGGGTGCCGAACGACTATGACAAGCCTGACGCAGCCCTCCTGGAGGTTTGGGTCCGACCTGATAAAACGCTGCACGGGCATTGCTCACGGAATCGCTTCCGCTGGGTCGGAGACGAGACTCTGAAGACGAGCCTGCATGCGTTGGCGGTCGAATGGATCAACATGCTGGATTCGCGCGCCAGCGACTTGACATTCGGGCGGCTACCGCCGGCTCCTCCGCGAGGCGCGGCAAAGCACGACACGCGCCGGGTAAGCAAAGCACCATGAGACGCTTGTCCCAACAACTCTAGCCCTTCAAATCGCGGTCGAGCCCCGCAACCGCGGCCTCATGGCGCTCCGGCTGGACGTGCCCGTAGGTGTCGGCGGTCTGACTGATGCTGGCGTGCCCGAGCTCTCGCTGGACCCACCGGATATCCGCGCCGCCACATCCGCTGAGCCGCCGCCTCGACCTTCTCGCGCTCCTTCTTAAGGTCCGGCGCAATCAACAGAATGATGAACGCAATCAGAGGCGAGATCAGCAGTGCCAGGAAGAACCATCTGGTCGCATCCCGCCCTTTCCAATGCGCGAGCAATCCGGGCACGAAGGCAAACAGAATCCAGAAGACCACCCACTCCATGCCGGGCACTAGGCAAACTGAACAGATCGCCTACGCTTGCTCCCCGCCGCGATCGAGTCCGCCCACCAGGTTCAGCAGATCATCGCTGAGTCGTCGCACGCCTCGGGCAATCTCGCATGCCGGCAAAGTCCGGCCCGGTCGCGGTCGGTCAAAATGACCGAAGAACCATTCTTAAGGTCGAGAATGCCAGAATGGGTATGACTCACTTTCGAAATCGTCACCTGACCGTCAGTCGATCGCCCCACTCGAAATTCTGATCGCACCGCGGCGGCCGTTCGGTTCCGTTCTATTTTTCAGATGTTCAGGCGCCTCGATGCGCCGCGGTCGCTGCCTGGCACCCAGCGTGCATTCATAGCAGAGAGAAGAGACCGACCCCTCCCGATAAAGGCAAAGCCGCTGTGAAGCGGGGACGCAAAGCCGCGGGTCAGGCCGTTGCCTGATGGCCGGGCTGACGAAGGAAAGGAGGTCTCGCACACCTCGCAGGGCCAGGGGGGTCCTCCGTCTCTCGCAAGCCCAACGTCAAGAAGGAGGACAATCGGAAATGATTCAGGCGAAAAAGACACTCGCAGTCTCGCTCCTGGCGGTCGTAGGTATGCTGTGGGCCGCGCCAACCGCGCACGCTCAGAATGTGGCGTCCCAGAAAGCGTACTTCGGCTCCGGCACGACCGAGATCCTCAACCCGAATGGCGGCGTCGTGCTCTCCGGGTACATGAAGACGTCAAACGTGGGCGACTTGCTGATCGGGTTCTCGATGGAGTGCGCCCTGTGGACCTCGACGAGCACCACTGCCACGAAGGGTGGAGGCAAGACTACTTCCACGGCCAGGGCCGCTGTGAATGTCACTGCCTATGTCGACGGTGTGGCAGCGGAACCCGGGCAGGTCGTATACTGCGACCGCCAGCAGACCGTGAGTCTTCAATTTTCTTCACTCACGGTGGAGATCACGGATGCAATCACGCTGGACCTATTCCTCAAAACCAAGAACGCGAACCATTTCAACTTCTACCGGAACAATGTCGGCAGCGGGGTGCACTACGTTGAGATCAAAGTGGACAGCATTGTGAGTTCAGACCCTAATGCGCCAGTGGACCCCGGAACACGCGCAGTGGCCGGCAAGCGCTCGTTGGTAATCGAAGAGTACAATAACCCGTAGACGCGGTTCATACCACCCTGAGCGCCGAGGGGCCTCGGCGCTCAGGTTTCTCGACAGGCTGTCGGCGCGCTTCCCGCATGCGTCAATCGTCCGATCCAACTCCTTCAACTCGCGTATCGCGGGATCGAGGATGTCATCCCGGAACTGCCCAGACATCATGCGCGGGGCGACAGCCGCTGTATCGGCGAGCGAGCCGAGAGGTGGCGTCGGGTCTGGCATCTCTAGCTCCGGCCCTCGACGGCAAAAGAGCCCTGACTCGCAGTGGCTATTTATCGCTAACTCGGCATTTTCCATCTGTTCCTCCCTGACTGTGAATTTGAACTCATAGTTCTAGGATAAGAGGCCAACCAAGACGTCGATCCTGGCCGTGTTCTGTTTCGCGTTGTGTTTCTCAGAACTAAGAATCTGTAACCAGCGATTCCTCAGGTCCTCGAACCGGATTCGCACGCCCGCGTTCATCGATTCCTACCCGTGTTGAAGGGTGACGGCCTGACAACGGTTTGACGCCATCGTGGCCGGTGCGTCGGCACTAACTATTGAAAACCCTACGGCAGAGTATGGCAGCCGCTTTGAACTGTTCTGAGGGACCTCGCAGGCCGACGCCGTGTCGGATCTTGTCAACCGGAGTACATCCAAGTGTCACTCATCGTCACCTTGTCTGCCGTCGCCATCACACTGAGTGCTTGGGCGGTGGCGGTGCTGCACGTGTTTTGGGTCGTCACCGTAACGCTGCAGGAACACCAGGAAGTCGTGAGCGCAGCCGCCCTTGCGTACGCGGTGCTGATTACCGTGCTCGTGGCTGGCAGCCTCACCTATCTTTCGGCGCGTTACGGCTATGAGCGGCGTGTCTCGACGCGCCAGTCGGCGAGTGCCGCGGAGATTGACGCGTTTTGCATGACCGCCGTACCGTCGGTGACGATCCTCATACCCTCATACAAGGAAGATCCGGCGCTCGTCTGGAAGACGGTCCTTTCGGCGGCTCTGCAAGACTATCCACGACGCTCCATCGGGCTCCTCATCGATGACCCGCCCATTGCGGCGACACACGAGGACGCCCGAGCCCTGGGCGAGATGCGCGAGCTCGCCGATGCCGTCGAGCGTCGCCTTGCGGCGATGCACGCTCGCGTGACGTCCGCCGCCGCGGCCTTTGAGCAACGAGCAGACACAGTTGGGCTCCGACTTTCTGGCGAGGCTCGCGAGCTCGCCGGCCTGTATCAGGAAGTCGCCGCGTGGTTCGCGGGCGAGGCGAGCCGCCACCGCATCGTCGATCATACCGACCGGGTATTCGTCGAGGTCACCTTGCTCGGCGAGAGCCGTCGGTATCGACAGAGGGCGGCCGACCTTCTGGGTGATGCCGAACGTGAGCCGATCGATGAGAGCCTCTTGCGATGTGCCTATCGGCGCCTCGCGAGCCGCTTCCAGGTCACCGTGCGTACGTTCGAGCGCAAGCGGTACACGAATCTCTCGCACGAGCCGAACAAGGCGATGAATATCAACACGTACATCGCATTGATGGGCGGACGCTTTCGTGAGCGAGCCGACGGGACCCGGCTCCTGCTGGAGCGCACCAGCCCCAACGAGCGGGGGCTCGCCTTTGACGACAGTGACTATGTAGTTGTTCTGGATGCCGACACGGTCGTGCATCCGGAGTACGTTCTGAGACTCGCACACAGTCTGTCGCGGCGCGAGCATCGCCGAGTCGCGGTCATCCAGACGCCCTACAGCGCCTTTCCCGGCTCGGCACGCGTGCTCGAGAGCGTGGCCGGCGCCACCACCGACATCCAGTATCAGGTGCACCAGGGCTTCACGTACTTCGGTGCGACGTTCTGGGTCGGTGCAAACGCGATGATACGGAAGGCCGCGCTGGAGGAGATTGCCGAGGTGCGGCAGGAGCGCGGCTTCGAGGTCCGCGTATTCATCCACGACCGTACCGTGATCGAGGACACCGAATCCACGGTCGACCTGCGGCGGCGAGGCTGGCAGCTCTACAACTATCCGGAGCGGATGGCCTTTAGCGCCACGCCGGCGGACTTCGGCGCCTTGCTCATCCAGCGGCGCCGCTGGGCCAACGGCGGGTTGCTGATCGTGCCGAACCTCTGGCGTTTCCTGTGGACCTCGGCGGGCCGACGGGCCGGGGTGTCCGAGGTCCTGCTGCGCCTGCATTACCTAACCTCCCTCGCGGTGGCTAATGTCGCGCTCCTCTTTCTCCTCGGCCTCGCGTTCGATGAGCGCCTCGCCTCGGTGTGGCTACCGATCACGGCGGCGCCCTACTACCTCCTCTACGCGGTCGATCTCCGGAGCATCGGCTATCGCTGGCGTGATGTGCTTCGCGTGTATGCGCTGAACCTGCTGCTGATCCCGGTGAACCTCGGCGGCGTCCTACGCTCGGTGCGGCAGGCGTGCACTGGCCGGCGCTCGACGTTCGGTCGTACGCCGAAAGTCGTCGGCCGTACCGCGGCGCCCGCGGGCTACGTCCTGGCCGAGGCCGGGCTGTTTGGCTGGTGGGCGTTCGGGGCGCTCATGGAACTGGAGGCCGGGCATCGGCTGAACGGACTCTTCGCCCTCGCCAACGCGGCGTTTCTGCTGTACGCCCTCGTCCGGTTCGTCGGCTTACGGGAGGCGTGCGAGGACCTGCGGCCGCTCGTGGCACAGACCGCTCACGGGCTCGGTACACTGCGCCTCGCGTTGGCATGGAGGCGCTTCGGGGCGCCCCTTATCGTCGTCCTGGCGTTGCTCTTTCCCTCCGCGGTGAGCGGAACCGACCTCGCAATTACGATCGACGATCTTCCCACGCACGGGCCGCTGCCGCCGGGTATCACGCGCCTGGCGGTGGCCGATCAAATTATTGAAGTCCTGCGACGCCACGGCATCCGCGACGCCGTCGGCTTCGTGAACGGAGGACAGATCGCGGACACTCCAGAACACGGCATCATCCTGGAGCGCTGGATCGCCGCAGGTTACCGGCTCGGTAATCACACGTTCGGCCACGTCGACCTCGATCGGACTGGGTCGGTTGGATTCCTCGCTGACGTCGAGCGCAACGAGCCGGTGATCGTGCGGTACGGCGGAACGGACCCCGACCGGATGTTCCGCTATCCGTATTTGCACGAGGGAGCCACGCTGATCGAGAGAGACGCCGTACGGCGCGTACTCCGGGAGCGGCGATACCAGATCGTGCCGGTGACAGTCGACTTCTATGACTGGGTATGGAATGACATGTATGCGCGGTGCGTCGGCAACCCGGGGGCGGTGGAGGCGCTGACGCGAGGCTTCCGGGAGGCCGCGCTTCGCGCGCTCGACTGGTCCGAGGAGACTACGGACACGCTCGTGCGGCGGCCGATCAAGCAGATCCTTCTCCTTCACGTCAGTGCTTTTGTCGCGCTGACGCTCGACGACTTGCTGTCGGCCTACGAGGCGCGGGGCGTCCGTTTCATACCGGTGCGGGACGCGCTGGAGGATCCGGCGTACGGGATCGATCCGAAGGTCACGTGGCGAGGCCAGGAGAACTTTCTGACGCAGTTGCTGCGCGCCACAGGCCGGCCACGTCCTCGACCGCCGCTCCCGCGCGAAGGCTGTCACACCAACTGAGCATGCTGTTCAACTCGTACGCGTTCATCCTGGGCTTCATGCCGTTGACGCTGCTGCTGTTCCATGGACTACGCGTCGCCGGCCTGACGCGCAGCTCGATCGGGCTGCTCGCGCTGCTGTCGCTGGGCTTCTACGGCTGGTGGAATCCGGTCTACCTGCTGCTGATCGTGCCGTTGATCGTGGCGAACTTCGCGCTCGCCGCCAGCATCGTGCCGCGAGCCGGCCGCCGGCCGCGCGCGGCCAAGCCGTTCCTCGTCTTCGGCGTCGTGCTCAACCTCGCCACGTTGGGCTACTTCAAGTACGCCAACTTCTTCGTGGACAACCTCAATGCGGTCGCCGGGCTCGACCTCGTCCTGGGCAAGGTCGTGTTGCCGATCGGCATCTCGTTTTTCACGTTTCAGAAGATCGCGTTCCTCGTGGACGCGTACCGGGGCAAGGTCGACCGGCTGAACTTCATCGACTACGCGCTGTTCGTGACCTTCTTTCCGCAACTCATCGCGGGCCCGATCGTGCACCACAGTGAGGTGATCCGACAGTTTCGAGAGCAGGAAACGGTGCCGATACCGACCATCGCGCTCGGCGTCACCATTTTCACGATCGGCCTGGCGAAGAAAGTGATGCTAGCCGACACCGCCGCGCTCTACGCCTCCCCCCTCTTCGGCGCGGTCGCGGCCGGCGCCCGTCCCGACGCGCTGGCCGCCTGGGGCGCAGTATTGGCCTACACGGCGCAGCTCTACTTCGACTTCTCCGGTTACTCTGATATGGCCATCGGCGCGGGCCTGCTGTTCGGCATTCGCCTGCCGGTCAACTTCGCGTCGCCGTACAGAGCCGAAAGCATCATCGATTTCTGGCACCGCTGGCATATCACACTGTCGCGCTTCCTTCGCGACTATCTCTATGTACCGCTCGGGGGCAACCGAAAGGGCCGTACACGCCGTTACGTGAATCTCCTGATCACCATGGTGCTGGGCGGCTTCTGGCATGGCGCGGGCTGGACGTTCGTCATCTGGGGCGCGCTGCACGGCTTCTATCTCGTGGTGAATCACCTGTGGCGTGCCCTGCGCCGACACTCCGGCGGTGGCTCCGACTCGTCGAGCATGCTCGGGCGTCGCCTGGGTCAGGCGATCACGTTCATCGCCGTCGTCGTCGCCTGGGTGTTCTTCCGCGCGGAGGATGTCGGGAGCGCCTTCCAGATACTGCTGGCGATGGCAGGGAGCAACGGCGCGGCCCGGCCGGAGTCGGTCGAGGGCGCCGCCGCGCTCGTTGTCTCGACGGCGCTCCTGGCGATCGCCTGGTTCGCGCCGAATACGCAGGAGCTGACGGGCTACGCGGGCCCGGAGGGTGCCTATGGGGCGACGCAGGCGCGTCGGCCACCGCCACTCAGATGGCAGCCGTCCACGGGCTGGGCGGTGGCCGTCGGATGCCTTTTCGGGATCGCGCTGATGCTGATGTCGAAGGTTTCGGAGTTCATCTATTTTCAGTTCTAAGGCCTCCGCCACGTACTGTCGGATCGCGGCATCGACGACGGCCCTGCTGATCGCCGCGATCGCTTCCGTGAACTTTGTCGTGGATCCGTTTGGCATGTACCGGCGCGTCGACCTCGAGGGTTTCAACGCATACAAGCCTGCGGTCGATCATCGCGTGCGCCTGGTCAAGGCGTACGACGTGCGGCGCCTCAGGCCCCAGGGGATTATTCTCGGCACGTCCAGAAGCCATTTGGGGCTGCGCCCCTCACATGACGGGTGGGACCCGGCCGAGAAGCCGGTCTATAACCTCGCCTTCGACGGGGCTACCACGAAGGAGATGTACCTGTACCTCATTCATGCCCACGCCGTGCAGCCGCTCCGGCAGGTCGTGCTCGGCCTCGATACGTACCACGCCACCTTGGCCCCGGCCGCTGCTCGCCCAGACTTCGATGCGCACTTGCTGGACACGCCCGGCGGCCGGGCCCTGCCATCGCTCATACGGGCTGACCTGAAGGTCCTCACCAGCCTCGATACGCTGCGCGCCAGCTTGGCGACAGTCCGATCGCAAAGTGCTCGCGAGCCACAGTGGTTCGCGCCGGACGGGCAGCGCCTCGGAGAGGTGTTCTTCCGCCGGGCCGGCGAGCACTTTGAGCAGCTCGGCCCTCGCGGGTATTTCGAAGAGATCGATCGACTCGAGGTTGGATTCAAGCGGGAGGGGCAGCTCGCCGCTAACGCTCGGGGACCAGGTCGCACTGCTCAGCCAGCCACGGCCGCCAGCGAGACATCCCTGGACTATATCCGCAGCATCGTCGCCTTCTGTCGCGCGCAGGGCGTGGACTTGCGCATCTTCATCGCGCCCGAGCACGCGCACCAACTGGAGATCACGGCGGCCATCGGGGAATGGGCGACTCTCGAGAATGCCAAGCGCGCGCTCGTCCAGCTGCTGGCCGAAGACGCAGCGCGACACTCCGGGGCGCCGCCGATCCCTTTGTGGGACTTCAGCGGGTACTCGTCCGTCACGACCGAGGCCCTCCCAGGATCGGGCAATCACGCCGAGATGAAATTCTACTGGGATTCGTCCCACTTCAAGGACATCGTGGGCGACTTCGTGCTCGATCGACTCTTCGGTCTGAACCACCCACGGCGAGAGGTCCCGCCGGATTTCGGAGTGCGGCTCACGCCGGCCACCATTGACGTCATGCTCGCACAGCTACGCGTGGACCAACTCGCCTACCGGCGCCGCCATCCTGAAGACGTGGTGTGGATCCGGTCGCTGCTCGACGGCAGCTCGCCAGATCCCCGCGATCCTGGTGTCGTTGCGATCAGCCGTCAGCGCTGACCGTCGGCTCGTGCCGGGGGCGCCGCAACCTTCGATCTGATCGACGACAGGCATCACTCGGGTTTGCTTGATGGGGTGCACCGGGTCACGCCCACGTGTTGGGTGCAGAAAAAGCGCGTGGGCTTGGTGGCCCCTTGACGCTCGGCCGGCTCCCTCCGGAAGTCCGGAGCGTATCGGAGCTTTCGGAGCGTCTGGAAACCGCTCGGTCCAGAGCCTGGCTCGCTGTGGCGGCTTCCACGAGGCGTTTGCTTCAGTCTTATCGGCAGAAGCGCAGAATCCTCGTTGCGCTTCGCGAGTTCCGCGCGGAGAGCCCCCGGACTAGAAATTGTTGACCGAGTGTTGTCCGCGTTGTATCCAGGGCCAGCTAAAGCGATTCCCCAGGGGATGAGCGACACGTGCCTGGTCTGACCGGAGGTTTGACGAGCGGCCGGGGTGTGTTATGGTCCCGTTCTCCGGAACGGTACAGCAGATGACTGAGCCGAAGTGCCCGCGTTGCTCGCAGTTGATTGCTTCCGACGACACTCTTGCTTTCTACGGGAGCCAGATCTTTCATCTCGATTGCCGCAGGCCCCGCGATTTGAGCCACGAAGAACGGACCCTACTTTTCAGGTATTGCTGGGATCATGCGGTCGCACAGTGCGCCGAGTGTCGTCACGGGTTCCGCCAACAACAGCTTTGGACGGATCTTTTCAGTCCCCGTACACATCTCTGCCCGGAATGCTGGATCGACCTCACCGCGAGCATGCGCTCGCATCTCTATGCTTGCGTGGCCGTGCCCAAGGAAGTGCGTCGGCGAGCGGAGGAGGCGCGTGAGGCGGCCCGGAAGCTCGTCAAGCAGAGCCACCAGCTGTCCGACCGAGCCGATGTATTGATGCGCGAGGCGGAAGCCGCGATTGCTGCGCTCCGCGAGACGATGCGGCGGGAAGCCTCAAGGCGGCTGACCTAAGTCCACCCCGGCTCCTCGATAGAGGATGACTGACGGCGGGAGTAGAGCCGAAGGCCGGGACAGGTGCCTCGCCACTGCATTGACAACCCCACGGGGGACGCGGATGATGTCGTCTCGATAGTCTAAGACGGTCGCATCAGGATTACTATCGCGATGGGGCGTAGCTGTCTCGAGATTTGAGAGGTAAGACTTGATGGATCTGGACGTCGTTCGCTTCGTCATCCGCCGCAGACTTGATGGCGGTCTTCTGCCGCAAGGCAGAATGAAGAAAGTGCAGGATACTCCTGGCGGCGGACAAATGTGCGACGCCTGCGGCGCAAACATCACGACAGATCAGATAGCGATGGTGGGCGCTACCTTAGAGGACGGTCGGAGGCCCCATCATTTCCACGCCCTCTGCTTCCGGATCTGGGATAACGAGAGGCACCTACTCGACAGGCGATCGGCATAAGCTCGCGTCGCGTGCGAGGAGCACGCCGACGTCCTCGCGGGCAGATCGGTCACGGCCGAGCACTAGGACCAACGTTCCGGCTCGTCCTCACACCTTCGCTGTCCCATGACTTATCCGACCGTTCATCCCATTCACTCCACGACCAAAGCGACCATGCGCACTCCGCGTGGGCCGTCGCAGCCGAGGCGAGTAGGGAGAGGGCGGTGAGCAGTAGTGGGGCCCTGCACGCGAGTTGCGTGATCCACCTAACTCTTCCTTGTCTTTCGAGGCGAGGTGCTTCGGGGCGCCACTTGCGGCGGATCCTCACCGGGCGTGGTCGAGTGGGCCTTGCGCATCTGATACTGCGGAACCGTTGTGCTGACGGCGGAGCACGCGCGGGTGTCCGTCGGTCTGCGCGGATGGGCCTCGTAGGTCGCGATGGCGTGTCCAAGATCACCCTCCGCGAGCAAGGAGTGTTTACCGTACAGGGGTCGAGTGATCGGTACATCCTGTCCGCACTCGTAACACTTGGCGCGCCACGCCATGGCGGGGATGATAGCGCTGATGAGGCTCAGGGTCGCTTCACTCTGCCTTCTCGTGCGACGCCCACAGACCGCTGCCACGAACGTTCACTGGACCTTAATCACCGTCGGCAGTGCGACGGCCGTGCTACCGTCGGCCCTACGCAGGTCGGGTCGCCCGGCCCGCTTGGTCCAGCGCCGCGCTCGACCACGACCTCGTCGGGAGGTCACAGATGTTGGAGCGGCGGGGGGCCAGACAGCCCCCATGTGAGTTTTCGTTCGCCCCCGAGAGCAATCCGGCCATGCCCTCGGGGGCGAGCCTCCGTCAGGGCGTCAGATCGGCGCCGAACTGTGAAGAATTGCTCACGCCGTCAAAGTATAGGCGGAGCCCGGCCGCATTGTTGTGGCTACCGCCCGGGTCGATGCACTTCGTATCATCAGGATTGGTCCCGATCCTGGTAAGGAGCTTGAGGCTTAAGGTATCCGTCGTTCCATCAAACTCTACAGATTGGAAGGGATCGAGGAGCACCGCGACCTCTTTCGCCAGCGCGGCATTACGCGTGATGCCCGTGAGGCACCAAGCCGCTCCTGAGGCGAACAGGATCCCGTTCTTAGACAACTCGGCGCGCAGGTCGAACTTGGTCCCAATGTCGTCGCTATTCTTCAGACCAACCCACGCGTGGAGACCGCTCAAGGTGGGCAGGAACCCCGCAGTGAGGGCTGGCTCGGCCGCCCACGTCCCGATCGTCGCCCATGGGTTTCCGCCGGAAAAATGCACGCTCGCCGAGTCCTTGTACTTGGCGGTCGCAGCGGTTGGCGCGATGTCGTCCAGGAAGAGCGTATTGGGGTTGGCATTACTCCCGGAGCCATGAAAGTACAGGAACAAGGGGGCCGAACCCGTGTACAGCTCGGCCGACGCCAGTGGGGTGCCGCCGTCCATGCCTCCCGTCACCAGCACTCGGCCATCAGGGAGCAAGGATGCCGTGGGGCGCGACCGGACGGACAGCATGGGCGCCGTTGGTCTCCAGGTCCTGGTGGCCGGGTTGTATAACTCGGCCGACGCGTAGTTCAAGGCGTTGTTCGTGCCTCCTGCAACAAGCACCTCACCGCTGCGGAGTAAGGCCGCCGCGTGGTAAAACCGTGCGGCCGCCATGCTGCCCGTGAGGCGCCAACCGTTCGCCGGTGCGTACAGTTCTGCCGATGACACCGCGCTAACGCGAGAAGGACTCACGCTCCCCGCCACCAGCACCTCCCCGCTGGAGAGCAACGTCGCCGTATGGCCTGTCCGAGCGGTGATGTTGCTGTCGGTGAGAGCCCATGTTCCTGTCTCCGGGTCGTAAAGTTCCGCCGAACCCCCGAAGCGGGAACCGCCCACAACCAGGACCTTTCCGCTAGCGAGCAGCGTCGCCGTGTGTTCGACCCGAGCAGTCGTCATGCTGCCGGTGAGGGTCCAGGTCCCCGTGGCCGGGTCGTACAGCTCGGCGGAAGCGTCGCCGCCGGAACCACCCACGACGAGTATCTTCCCGCCGGGGAGCAACGTTGCCGTATGCAAATGCCTCGCGATGTTCAGGCTGCCAGTGACAGTCCAGCTCCCCGTCGTCGGGTTGTACAGCTCGGCGGACCCCCACAAGATCTGTTGATCGACATCAATGCCCCCAGCCACGAGCACCTCGCCGCCAGGCAGCAAGGTTGCCGTCGGACCTACCCGGGCGGTGGTCATGCTGCCGGTGAGGGTCCAGGTCCCCGTGGCCGGGTCGTACAGCTCGGCGGACGCCAACCCTAGGCTGTTACCGTTCTCGCCTGCGCAGCCACCGGCGATCAGCAGCTTCTCGTTTGAGAGCAAGGTCGCCGTGTGACCCGTCCTGGGGTCGCGCATGCTGCCGGCCGAGCTCCAGGTCCCTGCCTCTGCTTGCGCCAGAGTCGAGCCTGTACAAGGTAGAAGCAGGATCAGCAGCAGTGAGAGGCCGGTGAGTGTCCGTGACATGACGGGACCTCCTCTTTGGGTTCTAACGAATAGGCGTCCTGAAACAATCTGCATGTGGCCAGCAGGACCTCGAAGCAAGACAGAGGCCGTTGCAGGCCCTCAGCGAATTGCATGCTTTCGGGACGCCGAATGTGTGGATTGACGAAATGGGTAGGGTGCTGTGACTGCTAGTCCATGAGGTCGGCCCACCGCCCATAGTTCATCTCGGCTAGACTCCGGCTAACTATCCCCACCATTACTTTGCTCGAGTAGTTAGAGCGCATTTTCCACAACCCATAGCGCCGGGGAGCCTTTCGTATCCTTCCACGGCTCCAGGACACGTGGGACCTGCGCCGCCGCGCGGGATGTATGGGCGCGTCGACCGAGTCGACGGCTGATGAAGAGCTCGAG